>Ga0326728_10014000_pt1 | contig 17214 bp, 15 predicted proteins | sample MB3enrmetagenome_FD_207602 | JGI IMG/M metagenome (GOLD analysis project Ga0326728, IMG submission 207602) | Lab enriched peat soil microbial communities from McLean, Ithaca, NY, United States - MB31MN | ecosystem: Environmental > Terrestrial > Soil > Wetlands > Peat | place: USA: New York... | reverse complement strand
CGGTCTTGGCGAACATGCCCAGCGGCCAGGGCTGGCGGCCATGCCAGTAGAGCAGCGAGGAGGTGGGATGGTAGAAGGCTTTCTCGTCAGCCACCCCGTCCTTGGGGATGTCGCTGACCGTGTCCAACTGGAAGCAGAAGGGCGCGTGGCCCTCCACCGCGCCAGCCAGGGCCAGCGCCAGCGCCGCGGCCAGCGCCCAGCGCGGCTTGCAGGGCAGCAGCGCCAAGCTGGCCACGCCCAGCATCAGGGGCGCGGTGAAGAAGCGGCCCAGCATGAAGTCGCCGCCCACCCACAGCACAAAGGCCAGGTAGAACAAGCCGCCCAGGGCCAGGGCCGCGCCCTCGGCGCCGCCGGCCCAGGCCGCCCAAGCCAGGCCCAGGGCCGTGGCCGGCAGCAGCACCCAATCCCCGGATAGGCTATCCTTGAAATAGACCAGGCCCTGGTGCCAAAAGGCGCTATGGGGCAGGCCGGTGCCCAATTTGGCATAGGCGGTGTTGGGGAATGGGAAGCCGTAATAAAGCAGGGAGAAGGCCTCCCAAGCCAGCCAGGGCAAGAAGCCCAGGCCCAGCAGGCCCAGCGCCTTGGCCCAACCCGCCTGGCGGGCATGCCTGGAAAAGACCAGGGCCGATCCCGGCAAGGCCAGCAGCAGCAGGTCCTGCCGGTCCAGCATCAGCAGGCAGGCCAGCAGATACAGGCCCAGGGCCTGGCGGCCATCGCACCCTCGGCCGCGCTGGGCGTAGAGCTGCATGGCGAAGAGCAGGATGAGCAGGTGGCTGAGCGGGTTCTCCAGGCCGGAGGCGCTGTAGTCGATGAAGATGCGCGAGCTGAAGAGGATGAGCAGGCTGGCCGCGGCCAGGCGCAGGCCCTTGGCCCGCAGCACCAGCAGGGCGATGAGCAGCGCCCCGCAGAGCCAGCTCAAGGCCAGCACGCAGAGGTAGAGATTGGGGATGGCCTGCTGGGCCAAGAGGATGCAGAAGAGCCAGAGCGGGTGGGTGTAGACCTGGACGCGCTCGCCCACGTTCCACACCAGCCCCAGGCCGTGGCGCCAGTTGTCCGCCACGCGCAGGGTGATGAAGATGTCATCCCCCAGCCAGGAATGGCACCAGAAGAGCGCCGTGAAGCAGGCCAGGGCCAGGGCCAGCAAAATGCCCGCCCTGGACCGCCCAGGCGGGGGGGCCAGCCTCACAGCTCCACCTGCCGCAGGTACTGGGCCGCCTCCTCGGGCGCGGTGGGATTGATGTAGAAGCCGCTGCCCTGCTCAAAGCCCGCCACCTGGGTGAGCAGGGGGATGATCTCGAGGTGCCAGTGGAACTCCTGCTGGCAGGGCTCGGCCAGGGGGGCGGTGTGCAGGATGAGGCTATAGGCCGGCCCGCCCAAGGCCCGCTTGAGGCGGCGCAGGCTTTCCCTCAGCAATCTGGCCAGGTCCAGCGAGGCCGGGCGCTCCAAGGCGCCAAAATCGTGGGCATGCTGCTTGGGGAAGATGGCCAGCTCAAAGGGGAAGCCGGCGGCAAAGGGGGCCAGCAGGATGAAATGCTCGCTCTCAGCCACCACCCGCTCGCGCACCTCGGCCTCATAGCGCAGGATGTCGCAGAACAGGCAGCGCTCCTTCAGCGCGAACCAGGCCCGCGCGCCAGCCAGCTTCTCGGCCACCCGCTTGGGCACCACCGGGGTGGCGATGATCTGGCTGTGGGGGTGCTCGGCCCCGGCCCCGGAAGCCGTGCCATGGTTGCGGAAGGCCAGGATGTAGCGCATGCGCAGGTCGCGGCGCAGGTCCAGGCTGCGGTCGCGCCAGGCCAGCAGCACCCGCTCCACCTGCTCAGGGGCCATGGCATCCAGGTCGCCGTGGTGCTGGGGCGACTCGATGACCACCTCATGGGCGCCCAGGCCGTTCATCAGGTCATAGGGTCCCTGCCCGCGGCGGTCCGGCGCGGCCTCCACCTGCAGCACCGGGTGCTTGCTCGGCACCACGCGCAGCTGCCAGGCGCCATCCGCCCCGTTGTAGGAGAGGATGGCCGGCGGGGTCTTTGACTCATGGCCGGGGCAAAAAGGGCAGGCCCGCGGCGGTGCCGGGGCCTGTTCCTCTGCTGGCAAGATGGGCCGCTTGCCTCGCTCGTGCGATATGATCACCCAGCGCTCAGTGGCCGGGTCCTTGCGCAATTCGGGCATGGGCCCTCCCTCAGGCCTTGGTGTCCTCTTCCTTCTTCTTGGGCACGGCTTCCACGGCGCTGCGCAGCATGCGCACGTTCACGCCCTCGGCCACGCGCACCACCACCCTGTCCTCCTCCACCTTCTGCAGGGTGCCCAGCATGCCGCCGCTGGTGATCACCTCATCGCCGGGCTTCAGCGCTTCCAGCATGGCCTTGCGCTCCTTGGCCTGCTTCTGCTGGGGGCGCCACATGAGGAAGTAGAAGACCACCACGATCAGCAGCAGGGGGGCGAACTGGATCAGGGGATTGGGGGCCGAGGCGCCAGCGGCGGCGTCCGCGCCTGGGGCGCTGGGGGCCATGGCATACAGGTTGGTCTCGAGCACGTTCTCCTCCAATAGATGGTGTTAGAGCCGGTTCAATCGGCGTTCCGGCTGGCCAAGAGCGCGAGCTGGGCCTTCTTTTCCTCAAAAAACCGGCCTTTTTCTATGCTCTCACGGATGAAGCGGGCCAAGGTTATCATGGAATGCAGGTTGTGTAAAGAACAGAGCCTCAGCGCCAGGATCTCGCCGCAGCGCAGCAGGTGGCGCAGGTAGGCCCGGCTGAAGTTGCGGCAGGTGTAGCACTCGCAGCCCTCCTCGGGCGGCCTCAGGTCCTCGGCGTAGCGTGCATTCTTCAGCACCAGGCGGCCTTGGCGGGTGAAGAGGGTGCCGTTGCGCGCGATGCGGGTGGGAAAGACGCAGTCGAACATGTCCACGCCGCGCGCCACGCCCTCCCAGAGGTCCTCAGGGGTGCCCACGCCCATCAGGTAGCGGGGCTTGTCCTCGGGCAGCAAGGGGGTGGTGGCCTCCAGGGCCTCGTGCATGAGGGGCTTGGGCTCGCCCACCGAGAGGCCGCCGATGGCGTAGCCCGGCAGCCCCAGGGGCACCAGGTCGGCCGCGGAGCGCGCGCGCATCACCGGGTCCACCCCGCCCTGCACGATGCCAAAGAGCGCCTGCGCCTCAGGGTCGCAGGCCCGCTGCCATTGCTCCTTGCAGCGCTTGGCCCAGGCCGCCGTGCGCCGCACCGCGGCATCCAGCTCATCGGCGGTGCAAGGGTGGGGCGGGCATTGGTCAAAGGCCATCAGGATGTCGGAGCCCAGGGCCCGCTGGATGTCCACCGCCGACTCGGGCGTGAAGCGGTGGCGGCTGCCATCAAAGGGCGAGCTGAAGGTGACGCCCTCGTCATCCACCTTGGCCAGGGGCGCCAGCGAGAAGACCTGAAAGCCGCCGCTGTCGGTCAGCACCGGGCGCTCCCAGGCCATGAAGCGGTGCAGGCCGCCCGCGCGCTCGATCAGGGCCGCGCCCGGCCGCAGGTAGAGGTGGAAGGTGTTGCCCAGGATGATCTCGGCGCCCACATCGCGCAGGTCCTGCGGGCAGAGGGTCTTGACCGAGGCCTGGGTGCCCACAGGCATGAAGACCGGCGTGCGCACCGATCCGTGCTTGAGCTCCAGCAGGCCGGCGCGCGCCGCGCCCTCGCGCGCAATGACAGCGAACCTCACCAGGCCTCCATCAGCTTGGCGCTGGCGCGGCGCAGCAGGGCCACCAGCTCGGCATCGCAGTGGTCCTCGCCGGAATATTGGGGGAGGTGGCCGAAGCGCTCGCCCTCATAATACAGGCCGAAGTCCATGCCGCGGTGGCTCCAATAGGTGAAGCCATAGCCCTCCTCGGCCAGGATGCTGGTGAAGTCATCCATCCAGCGCAGCTGGTCCTGGCGCGGGGCCTTCAGGTACACGCCGAACTCGCCGCAGAAGACGGGCACCTGATGGGCGTCGCGGAAGGCCCGCACCGGGGCCAGCAGGCTCTTGAGCCGGGCGCGGTCCCAGGCGCCGGCCAGGTGCCCGGCCTGGGCCTCAGCCTGCTGGCCTCCCCGGGCCAGCGCCTCGGCCAGGCCCTGGGCCTGGCCCGGATAGGGCTGGGGCAGGGGCATCTCCAGGGTCCACTTGACCCAGGGCGCGCCCTGGTGGGTGAAGTGCACCGGCTCATAGAAATGGAAGGTGTAGACGGTGCGCTCATCCCCGGTGGGCTTGAGGCTGGCGAACTCCTGGGCCGTGTTCCACATGTTGCTGCCGCACACGATGGGCCGGCGCCCGTCCTCCTTGCGGATGGCCGCGGTGAGCTTGCCGGCCAGCGACTGCCAGTCCGCCGCGCAAGGCGCCACCGGCTCGTTCATCAGCTCAAAGAGCAGCCAATCCCCTGCCCTGCGGAAGTGCCGGGCCAGGCTGGACCACAGGCCGCAGGCCTGCTCCTGCAGGGCCAAGTCGCTGTAGATGCTGTTGCGGGCCATGTCCACGAAGCTGTGCCCCGGCACCTCATGCAGGTCCAGGATGATGTTGAGCCGGTGGGCCTCAGCCATCTCCACGGCCCGCTCCAGGTGGGCCAGGCCGGCGGGGTCCAGCGCGCCCGGCTGCTTGAGCAGCAGGTCAGCCTTGAAGGGAACGCGCACGGTGCTGAAGCCCCAGCGGCTCACCTGGCGGAAGTCGGCCTCGGTGATGAAGCTGCGGATGTGCCCCTCCTCCAGGCTGCACTGGGAGAGCCAGCCCCCAAAGTTGACGCCGGTGATGGGTGGGTGCTTGAAGACCGCCATGCTGCCTCCTAAAAGGTTCAATCGTCTTAATCCCCTGGCGCGGCCCAGCCCGGCCAGGGCCCTGCCTCAGGCCTGGGCGTGCGGGTCGATGCCGTACTTGCGTATCTTGTAGCCCAGCTGGCGGGTGGTGTAGCCCAGCAGCTTGGCGGCCCGCAGCTGCACCCCGCCGCTCTTGCGCAAGGCGTCCACGATCTGCGCCTTCTCCATGCCGGCCAGGGCCTGGGGCAGCAGCGCCGAGCCGCCCGCGGCAGCCGGCGCGGCAGCGGGAAGCATGGCCCCGCCCTCGCGGATGGAGAGCGGCAGGTCCTCGGGCAGCACCGGGCCCTGGCGCGAGAGCACCACCAAGCGCTCGATGCAGTTCTCCAGCTCGCGCACATTGCCCGGCCAGGGATAAGCCCGCAGGTGCTCCAGCACGCCGGGGGAGAGGACAGCCTGCTTGCCGTTCTCGTCGTTGAAGCGCGCCAAGAAGTGCTCGATCAGCAGCTCCACATCCTCCTCGCGCTCGCGCAGCGGCGGCAGGAAGATGGGGATGACATTCAGGCGGTAGTAGAGGTCCTCGCGGAAGAGCCGCTGGCGCAGGGCCAGCTCCAGGTCGCGGTTGGTGGCCGCGATCACCCGCACATCCACCGACAGGGTCTTGCTGCCGCCCACCCGCTCGAACTTGCGCTCTTGCAGCACCCTGAGCAGCTTCACCTGGGTGGCCGGGCTGATGTCGCCGATCTCGTCCAAGAAGAGGGTGCCGCCATCCGCCAGCTCAAAGCGGCCCTTGCGGGCCTCCACCGCCCCGGTGAAGGCCCCCTTCTCGTGGCCGAAGAGCTCGCTCTCCAAGAGCGACTCGGGCAGGGCCGCGCAGCTGACGCGCACAAAGGGCTTCTCGGCGCGCGGGCTGTTGTAATGCAGGGCCCGCGCGATCAGCTCCTTGCCCGTGCCGCTCTCCCCGCGGATGAGCACCGTGCTCTTGGTGGGGGCCACGCGGTCCACCACCTCATAGACCGCCTTCATCTTGCCCGAGCCGCCCACCACATTGGCCAGCCGGTAGCGCGACTTCAGCTCCTGGGCCAGGCCGGCATTGCGGGCCATCAGCGCCGCCCGCTCCTTCTCCACGGTCCAGGCCAGCTTCACCGCCTGGCCTATCATGCTGGCCAGCACGGTGAGGAAGCGCACATCCTCCTCCAGCGCCACGCTGTCATCCGCGAAGATGCGGTCCACCGAGATGGCGCCCAGCATCTCCCCGCCCACCTTGATGGGCACGCAGAGGAAGCTCAGGTTCTGGCGCTTCAGGTCGCGGGCCTTGGTGCGGTTGAGGAAGCGCGGCTCCTTGCCCACGTCCGGCACGATGATGGGCAGGCCCTTCTCCAGCACCTTGCCGGTGATGCCCTCGCCCAGCTCGTAGCGCCCGCGGGCCATCTCCTCACGGGTCAGGCCGTGGGCGGCCCAGATGCTGAAATCGCCGGCCTCGCGGTCGCGCAGCACCAAAGTGCCGCGGCGCAAGCCCAGCATCTCGGCCAGCACATCAAAGGCCTTGCCGGTGGTCACCTTCAGGTCCAGCGAGCCGGCCAAAGCGCGGCTCACCTCATACAGGGCGGTGAGCTCAGAGATCTTGCGGGAGAGCAGGTCCGAGACCATGGCATCCTTGGGTGGGCGACAAAAATGTCAGCCGCGCGGGTTTCGTTCAAAAGGGTGGTTATTCTACAAAAATGTAACCCCCATGGGAACCCGATAATGCGCGGCATGCCCGCCGCCTCATTCCACCGTCACGCTCTTGGCTTGGCAAGGCTGCGCGGCCAGCCGCGCTTCCTCAGATCTTCATTCTACTGTGACGCTTTTGGCAAGGTTGCGCGGCTGGTCGACATCACAGCCCCGGCGCACGGCGATGTGATAGGCCAGCAGCTGGAGGGGGATGACGGTCAAGAGCGGGCTGGCCTCCTCGGCGCAATCCGGGATGCTCATCACCGCCGCGGCCTTCTGGGCCGCCTCCAGGTCGCCCTCGGTGGCCACCACCAGGATCTTCCCCTCCCTGGCCCGCGCCTCCTCAACGTTGCTCATCACCTTGTCATAATGGCGGCCGCGCGGGACCAACGCCACCACCGGCAGGTCCTCATCGATGAGCGCGATGGGCCCGTGCTTCATCTCGCCGGCCGGGTAGCCCTCGGCGTGGATGTAGCTGATCTCCTTGAGCTTGAGCGCGCCCTCCAAGGCGATGGGATAGTTGAGCCCGCGGCCAAGGTAGAGGAAGTCGCGGTGGTGGGAGAAGGCCTTGGCGATGGCCTGGATGGCGGCATCCTGCTTGAGGATGGCCTCCACCTGGCGCGGCACCTTGCGCAGGGCGTCCAGCAGCTGCCCCGCCCGCTCGGCGCTGAGGCTCCCGCGGCGGCGGCCCAGGTAGACGGCCAGCAGGTAGAGGGCCGTGAGCTGGGCGGTGAAGGCCTTGGTGCTGGCCACGCCGATCTCGGGCCCGGCATGGGTGTAGAGCGTGCCCTGGGCCTCGCGGGTGATGGAGCTGCCCAGCACGTTGCAGATGCTGGCAGTGCGGGCGCCGCGGGCCTTGGCCTCGCGCAGGGCCGCCAGGGTGTCGGCGGTCTCGCCCGACTGGCTGATGACCACCACCAGGTCGCCCGGCCCCACCAGGGGGTCGCGGTAGCGGAACTCGCTGCCGATGTCCACCTCCACGTTCAGCCCGGCGAAGGCTTCGATGTAGAACTTGCCCACCAGGGCCGCATGCCAGCTGGTGCCGCAGGCCACCAGGGCCACGCGGCGCAGGCCCCGGGCCTCAGCATCGCTGATCTCCAGCGCCTCCAGGGTGACATCGCGCTCCGCCTCGAGGATGCGGCCGCGCAGGGTGTCCTCGATCACCCGGGGCTGCTCATGGATCTCCTTGAGCATGAAGTGCTTGTAGCCGGCCTTCTCGGCCTGCATGGGGTCCCACTGGATGCGGACGCTCTTGCGCTCCACCGCCGCGCCATCCGGCCGGCTGATGCGCACGCCTCCCTTCTCCAGCACGGCCAGGTCGCCGTCCTCCAAGAAGACCACCTCGCGGGTGTGATCCAGCAGGGCCGGCACATCGCTGGCCAGGTACTGGGCTCCCTGCCCCAGGCCCAGCACCAGCGGGCTGCCGCGCCGCGCCGCCACCAGCCGGCAGGGCTCGCCCGCAAAGACCACGCCCAGGCCATAAGTCCCCTCCACGCGCGCCAGGGCCTGGCGCACCGCCGCCTCCAGCCCCCCGCCGGCCTTCAGTCCCTCCTCGATCAGGTGCGCCAGCACCTCGGTGTCGGTCTCGCTCTTGAACTGATGGCCCTGGGCGGCCAGCTCCGCGCGCAGGCTGCGGTAGTTCTCGACGATGCCGTTGTGGATGACCGCCAGCCGGCCGCTGCAGTCCGTGTGGGGGTGGGCATTGGCCTCCGAAGGCTTGCCATGGGTGGCCCAGCGGGTGTGCCCCAGCCCCACCGTGGCCTGCATGGGCCTGTCCTTGAGCGCCTTCTCCAGGTTGGCCAGCTTGCCCACCGCCCGCCGCAGCTCCAGCTGGCTGCCGGACACGCAGGCCAGCCCGGCCGAGTCATAGCCCCGGTACTCCAGCCGCCGCAGGCCCTCCACCAAGATGCCCACCGCGGGCTCGCTGCCCACCACTCCCATGATGCCGCACATGCTGCCTCCTCAGTCTCCGGCCGCCATGGCGTCGGAGAGCTTCGCGAATTCATCCAGCCGCAGGGTCTCGGCGCGGCGGCCGCCGTCAATGCCAGAGCAGCGCAGGGCCCCATCCACTTGTTCCTGGCCCCAAGGGCTGCCCGGCGCCATCAGCAGGCAGTTGCGCAGGGTCTTGCGCCGCTTGCCAAAGCCGGTGCGGATGACCTTGAAGAGCAAGCCTGCGTCCCGCACCGGCACCCTCAGCCCCGGCAGCCGCTCAAAGAGCACCAGGGCTGAATCGACCTTGGGCGGAGGGGTGAAGGCGCCGGGCAGCACCCGCCGCAGCACCCGCACATCCGCGCGCGCCTGGGCCATCAGGGTCAGGGCGCTGTAGTCCTTGGTGCCCGGCCGCGCCTGCAGGCGCTCGCCCACCTCCCACTGGCACAGGCAGGCCATGCGCGTGAAGGCCAGGCCGCCCTCCAGCACCTGGGCCAGGATGGGCGTGGTGATGTAGTAGGGCAGGTTGGCCGCCACATGGAAGGCGCGGCCGCCGAAGGAGCGCTGGGCCAGGCCCGAGAGCTCGCATTCCAGCACATCCGCCTGCACCAGCTCAAAGTTGGCGCGGCTGCCAAAGCGCTCCTTGAGCACGGCGCAGGCCTTGGCGTCCACCTCCACCGCCAGCACCGGCAGGCCCAGCCCCAGCAGGGCCTCGGTCATGGCGCCCAAGCCCGGGCCGATCTCCAAGATGGCATCCTGCGGCCCGGGGGCCAGCCCGGCGATGGCTTCTTGCACCACGCTGGCGTCGCGCAGAAGGTGCTGGCCCAGCCCCTTCTTGGTGTGGAAGCCGGCAAAGCGGGCCGCAGCCCGCGGTATCTCCAGGCGCTGCGTCATCGGGCCCCCCGCTGCCGCGCGCTCAGCTCCAGCGCCAGGCGCAGCGCGGCCTTCATGCTGCCGGGGTCGGCGATCCCCTTGCCGGCGATGTCAAAGGCGGTGCCATGGTCCGGCGAGGTGCGGGCGAAGGGCAGGCCCAGCGTCACATTCACCCCGCTGTCAAAGGCCAGCAGCTTGAGCGGGATGAGGCCCTGGTCATGGTAGAGGCAGAGCACGGCATCGAACTCGCCGCGCAGGGCCTTGACGAAGACCGTGTCAGCCGGGTAGGGCCCCTGCACGGTGAATCCCCTCTCCCGGCGCAGCAGCTTGAGGGCCGGGGCCAGCACCCGGGCCTCCTCATCGCCAAAGGCCCCGGCCTCGCCGGCATGGGGATTGAGCGCAGCCAGGCCCAGGCGCGGCCGCTGGATGCCAAAGCGCTGGGCCAGGCCGAGGCCGGCCAGGCGCGCCGCTTCCGCCACGCTTTGCGGGCTCAGGCTAGCCAGGGCCCGGCGCAGGCTCACATGGCGGGTGACCAAGAAGACGCGCAGGCCGCCGCCCGCCAGCAGCATGCCCACCTGCCGGGGCTTGAGCCCGCAGAGCTGGGCCAGCATCTCGGTGTGGCCGGGCCAGGGCTCGCCCGCCAAGTGCAGGGCCTCCTTGCTGAGCGGGGCGGTCACCAGGGCCTGCGCCTGGCCGGAGAGCGCCAGCCGCGCGCCAGCGCGCACCGCCTGGGCCGCCAGGGCGCCAGAGGCGGCAGAGGGCCGGCCCAGGCGCCAGCGCCCGGCGTCGGGCAGGGCCAGCCAGCGCAAGCCAGCGCGCGGGGCCAGCGCCGGCCATAGGGCCTTGGGCACGCTGGCCGGGCTGCCGCAGACAAGCCAATGGGCGGCGCGGGCCAAGCCGCGGTCAGCCAGGGCCTTGGCCGCCACCTCCGGGCCGATGCCGGCCGGGTCCCCCAGGCTCAGCGCCAGGCAGGGCTTCTCAGTCTTTGCGGGTCTTGAGGACAAAGGTCAAGGCCTCCAGCTCGGAGGTGAAATCCACATCGCGCAGCGCCACGCCCGCGGGCAGGGAGAGCCGGGCTGGCGAGAAGTTGAGGATGGCAGGGATGCCGGCCGCCACCGCCAGGGCGGCGCAATCCTGGGCCGCATCAGCCGGCACCGTGATGATGGCGATCTCGATGCCCTTGGCCCGCGCGGTCTCAGCCAGCGCCGAGAGCGGCTCGATGCGCACGCCCTCCACCTCCCAGCCCTGCTTCTCCTCATCCGAGTCAAAGGCCGCGGCGATGCGGAAGCGCATGCGCTTGAACCCGCCGTATTGCATCAGGGCCTGGCCCAAGCGGCCCGCGCCGATGATGGCCACCGCCCAGTCGCGGTCCAGCCCCAGGATGGCGGAGATCTTGAGCGAGAGCTTGTCAGCGGCGTAGCCCACCCCCCGGCGGCCGAACTGGCCAAAATAGGCCAGGTCCTTGCGCACCTGGGCGGCATTGATGCCGGTGCGCTCCTCCAGCTCCTGGCTGCTCAAGGTCTCATGCCCTTCGCGCTGGGCCAGCTGGAAGCTGCGCAGGTAGACCGAGAGGCGGCTGATGGTGGTGAGCGGGATGCGGGCTTTGATGGGCATGATGCGGGATTCACCAGAGAAGGCAAGGTTGTGCAGCCATGTTATCAGCCGCCGGGGCCCTGTGCCAAGGCCCCATTTAATCCTGGCCCGGGCCCGCGGCCTGGGCTCCCTGCCCTTCTTCCGCGCTGGGCGCCGGCCCCAAGAGCGCCGGGGCGGCGGCTGCCAGGGGGCGCTGGCGCAGGGCGAAGCGCTCGCGCCGCTCCGGCGTGTCCAGCTTGAGCCGGGCCAGGTCATCGGCGATGACGGCTGGCTCGAGGCGCACGGCTCCCTGGCTCTGCCGCAGCAGCTCCTGGGCCAAGCGGCGCGCATCCCAGCTGGGGTGCTTGGCCAGCATGGGGTAGATCAGCTCGCGCTCCTCCAGGCTCACCAGCCTCAGCTCTTCCTTCACCACGCGCTGGCCCTTCAGCGCCCGCGCCTTCCCCAGGCGCTTGCGCTGCGACTTGTAGTAGCGCCAGGCGGCAGGGGTCACATTGTGCCGGCGGCAGGCCTCGGCCACGCTCATCTTCTTGCGCTCGATCAGGTCGGTGAGGCCCTCCAGGATGGAGCGCCGCATCTCCATCTCGCTGAGCCCCTCCTTGATGGCCACCAGGGTGATGTCATCGAACTGGGGGGCCTCGCCGGTGAAGGCGGCCACCGCCTCCTTCACCTTCTGCACGAACTCCGCGGCCGGCAGCTCGTGGTGCAGGCGCACCAGGGACAGGAAGCGGTCCATGCCGAACTGTTCCCGCCGGTCGTTCATGGCCTCGACGATGCCGTCGGTGTAGGCCACCAGGATGTCGCCCTTGGAGAGGTGCACCTTCTCCTCGGTGAGGCTGCGGGCGAACTGCCCGCGGTCCGAGAGCTGGATGCCCAGCGGGAACCCGCGCGGCTTCAGCAGGTAGGTCTTCTGGGTGGCGGCCCGGTAGAGCACCAAGGGGTCGTGGCCGGCGCAGGCGAAGCGGATCTCGCGCTTGTGGGCGTCCAGCACCAGGTAGAAGAGGGTGACGAACATGCCCTTCTTCATGTCGTCCATCACGAACTCATTCACCAGGCCCAGCACCTTGGCGGGGCTCAAGTTGTTGCGGGCTTCGCCGCGCAGCGAGGTGCGGATCATGGTCATCACCAGCGAGCCGGGCACGCCCTTGCCGGAGACGTCAGCCACGCAGATGCCCATGTGCTTGCGGTCCACCTGGATGAAGTCATAGTAGTCGCCGCCCACATCCTTGGCCGCCAGGTAGTAGTCGCCCAGGTCGTAGCCCTCGAGGGCCGGCATGGCGCGCGGAAGCAGGGTGCGCTGGATCTCCCTGGCCACCTCCAGCTCCTTCTTCAGGGCCTCCTGCTCGATCTTGCCCTGCTGGGCCCGGGTGAGGCTGCTGGTCATCTCGTTGAAGGCGGCGGCGATGCGGCCGAACTCATCGGTGCCGGTGAGGTTGATGCGATGGTCCAGCTTGCCCTCGCCGATGGCCATCACCCCCTCGGTGAGCACCCGCATGGGCGAGATGATGATCTTGATGAGCAGCCAGGACCCGGCCACCCCGACGGCCAGCACCAGCAGGCCCAGCACGGCCAGATGGACCTGCTGGTCGCGCACCGCCTGCCGGATGACATCCTCGCGCAGCCCGATGTGCACCTCGCCGAAGCGGCGGTTGCCGTCTAGGATGGCCACCCCGATGTCGTCAACCCGGCCCAGATGCGGGTCCATCCAGGGGATGACCAGGGGGCGCGAGCCTGAGCGGGCCACGCCCGGCGGGGGCTGGTAGCGGGTGAAGACCTTGGCCAGGTCCCCGTGGCCCAGGATCATCCCGCTGTCATCGACCACCAGGGCGTAGGCCAGCGAATCATCGTGGGCCAGCACATCATTCACCAGGCTGGTGAGCAGCAGGTCCTCGCGCTTGTAGAGCCGGTCCAGGCTGGAGGCCGCCAGGTTCTGCGCCGCGCTCTTGGCGCTCTCCATGTAGCGGGACTTCAAGCTGCTCTGCTGGATCCAGGTGCCATAGCTGAAGACCAGCGCGATGATGAAGGCCATCAGCAGCGTGGCCCGGAAGATGAACATGTCGCGCATGCTGGCGGCCTTGGGGCCGGCGCCGCCCAGCCAGGCCGGCAGGTGGGCCCAAAGCCCCGCGCGGCGCGGCAGCCGCTTCCAGAGCACCAGGTGGTTGCCGTCCTGCTGGGCGGTGTAGCGGGAGGCGTCAGTCATGCGGCGGATGAACCAGATGCCCAGCCCGCCCTTGCGCCGGGTGGCCACGTACATGTTCAGGTCCGGCGTCTTCTGCGCGTGCCAGTCGAAGGATGATCCCTGGTCCACCAACTCCACGCGCAAGTAGCGGGTGGTGCGGGTGATGCAGATGCGTATCTTGCCCGGCCCGCGCCGGTAGGCATAGCGCATGATGTTGGTGGCGGCCTCATCCACGGCCAGGCACAGGTTGTAGACCTGCTGGCGGGAGAAATCTGCCTCCTGCGCCCAATGCTGGACCAGGTCGCGGATGCGCGAGAGGTTCTTCTCATCGCTTTCCACGATGAGCTCGTCCTGCTCCAGGGGCCGGCCCTCCAGCCATACGCCGCGGCGGCTCATGGCTTCCTCTCCTGGATGAGGAGGCGGCGGCGGGCCTCTTCGATGTTGCGGAGCACCAGCGGCTGGCCCGGATGCCTCTCAAGGATGCCCTCCCAGGTGGCGATGGCCTCCTGATACCTTCCCTTCAGGAACAGCGCCACGCCCTGGCGGTAGGCCTCCAGCGACTGCCCCTGCAGCTCGCTGCTGCGGGCCTTGCCCCCGGCTTGCAGGCGCCCCTGCTGCTGGGCGCGCTGCAAATATTCGGCTGCCTTGAGGTAGGCGGGATCGGCCTTGACCACCGCCTCAAAGGCGGCCCGGGCATCCGCCATGCGGCCATCGCTGAAAGCTTCCAAGCCTTGGGCATAGGTGAGCGACTTGAAGCGCTCATCCTTGAGCGCCCGGTCGGCGTCAATGGCCGAGAGGCGCAGGGCATCCTCACGGGCCGCGTCCAGCAGCGGCTGCATGCCGGCCTCCATGGCCTTGCGGTCCGCGGCCGCGGCATCGGCGCGGGCCTGCGCCATGGGCGCGCCGAAATCCAAGCTCAGCCCAAAGCGGTTGAGGCCCCCCAGCGGCCCGTTCTCCCAGGCATAATCCGCACCCACGCCCAGCGCCTTCAGCCCCACGCCCGCGGCCAATCCCTCGGCCCTGAATCCTGCGCGGAGGCTCAAATGCTGCAGGACGCCAAGCTCCAGCCCCAGGCCCCAGGCGGCCTGCTGCCAGGCCGCCTTCTCCGCCTGGGCCAGCAGGCGCAGGTCAACGCTGCTGGCCCAGAGCGGGCGGGCCCAAGCCGCGCCCAAGCGCCAATCCGGGCCCTGCATGTCAGCCGGGCCCGGCCCCAGCTGCAGGCTGGTGCCCAGCAGGCCATGGGAGACCAGCCCCAGCTGCAAGCCGTCCAGGGCGCTGCCGGCCTGCCAGGCCAGGCCCAGATCCAAGGCTGCGGCCTGGCCAGAGCTCCCGGCCAGGGTCTCGCCCATCCATCGGCCAGCCAGCCCGGCGGAGAGCCCCCACCCGATCGCGCGGCCCCAGCCCAGGCCCGCCTGCCACTGGCTGTAGCTCAGGCTGCCGGTGGGCTGTCCCTGCTCATCGCTGCCCGGGATGCCGTCCAGGCTCGTCCAATGCCCGGTCAGGCCCAGGCCGCCCCAATGCAGAGTGGGCCAGGCCAGGCCCAGCGAGCTGACCGAGGCGCCAAAGGGGCCGGGCGCCTGGGCCAGGCCCAGCTGGGCTCCGGGCTGGCTGTCCAGCAGGGCGGGATTGGCTTCCATGCCGGCGTATCCCAGGCCGTCCGCGGCCATGGCCCGGCCCAGGGCCACGTCCCGGGGGAAGAGGCTGACGGCAAAGGGGTCCCCGGTGCCGGCGTCATCCGCGGCGGCCAGGGGCAGGGCTGCCATCAGGGCCAGCAGCAGCAGGCTGTGCAGGCGCGGCATCATTTGAGCACCGCGATGCGCGCGGTCAGGGCCTGCCCGCCCACCTGGATGACCGCCACATAAACGCCGCTGTTGACAAGGTTCCCCACGCCATTGCGGCCATCCCAAGCGATCCGCTGCAGCGCCCCAGGCTCAGCCTGCCCCTGCGCCAGGCTGCGCACGGATTCGCCCTGCAGGGTGTAGATATGCACGGTGTAGGCGCTGGAGGAGGCCACGGCGAACTCAAAGGTCAGGCTGCCATGGCCCGGATGGAAGGGATTGGGGTAATAGCGCAGGCTGCGGCCAGGGTCCTGCGGCCGCAGGGACACCAGGCTTGAATCGAAGGGCAGGACCGCGGGCAGGCATTGCAGGCCCACGCTGGCGGCAGGGTCGGCGTTCTGCGCCGCCACGCCGCTGAGCCGCAGCTTGAAGCTGGCCGCGCCAGAGGCAGCCAAGCTGGCGGTGATGCTCAAGTCTCTGCTCTCGCCGCCGGCCAGGCTGCAACCCGCCCCGCTCAGCGGGACATACACGGTGGAGCCGCTGGCCGCGGCGCTGCCCAGGCTGCCGGAGGGCCCGACCACCGCGGCGCTGGCCAGCACACCGCTCAAGGGCGCGCCCTGGGCATTGACGGCCGTCAGGCTGACCCCCAGCAGGATGAAGCCGCCGCTGGCATTGGGGTCAACAAAGCTCAAGCCCAGCATGGGCAGCCCGGCCTGGCCCTGGACCGCGGCCAAGGGAGCCAGGGAGCGCAGGGAGAGCCTGAGCAGGCTGGGCGAGCCTCCGCTGGGCGCCGAGACCAGCAGGGCGTCCGAGGCGGCGGACACGATCCCCCGGCCCGCATCAGTGGCGATGAAGCTGACGCTGCTGCCCACAACGAAGGCGCGCACCGGGTAGAAGCTGGCAAGGCCGCCGGCCATCTGGCCGGACGGGCATTGGGCGAGCGGATCGGTGGCCGCCAAGGAGAGCGGCCCGCTGGGCAGGGCCTGTGGGATTCGGCCGTTGGCATCCAAAGATTGCGCCGTGATGGTGATGGCATCCCCGGCCTGGTAGGGCAGCGGCGATCCTGCCACCAGGCCGGGCAGGCTTGGGTCAAAAGATTCGCCGGGCAGCAGCAGCAGCAAGCGCGAATACGGCAGCGCCGTGGCCGTGGCGCTGGGCGTCACGGAGGGCGTGGCGGTTTGAGTGCTGCTGGAAGAGGGTGTTGGCGTGGCGCTGGGAGTTGCTGTTGAGCTGTGCGTGGGCGTGGCCGTGGCGCTGGAGCTGGGCGTGGCCGTGGAGGTGGCCGTGGGCGAGGCCGTGGAACTGGAGCTGGGCGTGGCTGTGAAGGTGGCCGTGGGCGTGGCCGTGGGACTAAAGCTGGGCGTGGCGCTTGAGCTGTGCGTGGGCGTGGCCGTGGAACTGGAGCTGGGCGTGGCCGTGGCCGTTGGCGTGAAGCTGGGAGTGGCGGTGAAGGGCGGCGTGTAAACTGCAATCAGGCTCCCGCCCACCGCCTGCACCTGGTAGCTGGGGTTCCCGTTCAAGTAGGCCCCCCAGCTTGCAGCACCGGCTTGCAGCCCCTGGGCCGTGAAGGTGACTTGAACATAGTTGGGGCTGCTGCCATTGCTGAGCGCGGGGCTGAAGCTGACAAGCAGGCTGCTGCCCGCCACGGCCACGCTGGCCCCTGGCACATCCGGCGAGAGCCCTGGGTTTCCGCTCAGGCCGAGGGCGCTGGCTGGCAGGGTCAAGGTGAGGCTGTCCACCAGCGAAGAAGTGTTCAAGGTGAGCAAGAAGGAGAACGACTGGGAGATGCCCTGGGTGATGCCCGAAGGCGAGAGCAAGCCCAAGGCGCCCGGAGTCGCTGTGGCCGTGGCGCTGGGCGTGGCGCTGGCGCTGGGCGTGCTGGTGCTTGTGGGCGAATCCGTGGGGCTGGGAGTCCCCGTCAATGTGAAGGTTGGGGACGCGCTGCTGCTCAGCGTGGCCGTGGCGCTGGGCGTGGGCGTCCCGGTGGGGCTGGGCGTGGCCGTGGATGAGCGGGTCGGTGTCACGCTGCATGTCGGCGTGGCCGTGGAACTGGGAGTCTCAGTAGAGCTGTAAGAAGGCGTCGCGCTGCTGCTGGGGCTTGCCGTGGAGCTGGGCGTGGCCGTGCAGGAGCCGGTCACGGTGATGGTCTGGCTGGGGGTCTGGGTGGAGCTGGGGGTCTGCGTGGAAGTGGGCGTCTCAGTAGAAGTGGAGCTCACGGTCACCGTGCTGGTCTCTGTGCCGCTCGCCGTGGCCGTGGCGCTGTAAGTGCCAGTCGTGGTCACGCTGAAGCTCGGCGTGGGCGTGGCGCTCGGCGTCTCCGTGGAGCTGGGCGTTTGCGTGGATGTGGAGCTCACGGTCACCGTGCTGGTCTCTGTGCCGCTCGCCGTGGCCGTGGCGCTATACGTGC
>Ga0326728_10013999_pt1 | contig 17217 bp, 13 predicted proteins | sample MB3enrmetagenome_FD_207602 | JGI IMG/M metagenome (GOLD analysis project Ga0326728, IMG submission 207602) | Lab enriched peat soil microbial communities from McLean, Ithaca, NY, United States - MB31MN | ecosystem: Environmental > Terrestrial > Soil > Wetlands > Peat | place: USA: New York... | reverse complement strand
GCCGAAGATCTTCAGGCGCGCACACACCTCATTGCGAACGTCTTCGGGAGTACCGAAGGGCAGGGTATTCTGGGTGTCCACGCCCCCGCCCCAAAACGTCACTCGGTCTCCGAACTCCTGCTTTAATTCCTCCGGCGCCATGCACGAGGCGGAGCATTGGACGGGGTTGAGAATGTCGAAGCCCGCCGCAATAAAGTCAGGGAGCAAGGCGCGGATCGACCCGCAGGAGTGAATGAAAGTCTTCCATGTGGTGTTCTTGTGCACCCAGTCGTTCACGGTCTTATTGAAGGGCTGATAGAGGTCGCGATAAGTGTTGGGTGAGATGAATGGACCCTGCTGTGTGCCGAAATCCGTTCCCGAAAGGAAGACCGCCGTGACGCGCTCTCCCACCACCTGGTGAATTTTCTCCAGGTTTTTGATGCCGATTTCACACTGGCGTTCGAAAAGCTTGTAGACAAAGTCGCGGCGCGATGCGGTGCTGACGTACCACTCTTCAATGCCGCGAATACCTTTGGGATGTTTCAGCCAGGGGCCGGGGACCAGCGCGATGTCTCCAAAGGCCGTCCCTCCGAAACTTGCTAGCACGGCTTTGTCCGTCCCGGTCCAGATTCTTTCCGCCTCCCGCCCCAGATACGCCAGGTCCGCGTCGGATATGGGAGTAAACTCCTCCAGATTATCTTCGAGATTCAAATGGTCATCATCCAGCGGAAGCTGGCGGTCAATCGAGTCAAAATAGTATCCCCCCTTAGGCATGCGGCCGCTGGGGGGAACAGATTTGTCCCCTTCCGGGTAGATCAGGATGTCTCCATTCTCGTCCGCGTCGGTATTGAAGCCCGCCGGGACCAGCACGGGAGTGCCGCCAAAAGTGGTCCAGGGCCTCCAACCCTCGTTCTTGAAGCCAAACAGGGTGGCAGGCTTTCCCAGGCCCACGACGTCGATGCCGAGGGCATCCATCAGGTCGGGTTTGATTTCACCCAATAGCTGGTAGGGTTCCACCACTTTGACCGGGGTGCCGGGCGCATCCAGGTCCAACGCCTGGCGAAGCTTGTAAACCGTGTCAGCGTGCATCCCGGTCACCGCACTCGAACCGAGATCCATCGGCACGCGGTCTGACTCTTGATGATTGAGTGCGTTATGCACGCGTTCACGTGAAGTCATGATGAAAGCCTCCGTTTATGTGACATGTGGCGTGTGACATGTGACGCGCCGGCAAAAAACGAAACTCGAAATTCGAAAATCGAAACTCGCCCCGAATTTCGACTTTCGATTTTCGAATTTCGGTCCCAGCAGGCTTGTCACAGGTCACACGTCACAGCTCTTACGCCGCACTCTCCACGCGCAAAGGATAGCGGCCGTACTCGCGTGCGGTCCGGTACATGGCCAGAACGTTTTCCACCGGCACGAGGGCCTGAATGTTGTGAACGGCGTTAAACACGAAGCCTCCGCCGGGGCCGAAGGCCCGGATTCGCTCGCGGACTTCCTCACGGACTTCCTGAGGTGAGCCGAAGGGAAGGGTGCCTTGCGTGTCCACCCCGCCTCCCCAGAAGGTGATCCGGCTCCCGAATTTCCTCTTCAAGTCATATGGGTTCATATGGGCAGCGGAGCACTGGACGGGGTTGAGGATATCAAAGCCCGCGGCGATGAAATCCTCCACCAGAGCCCACACCGACCCGCAACTGTGGATGAAGGTTTTCCAGGTGGTGTTGCGGTGCACCCAATCGTTGACTTGTTTGTGAAAAGGCAGGAAGAGATCCCGGTAAGTCCATGGAGAAATCAAGGGTCCGTTCTGAGTGCCAAAATCCGCGCCCGTCAGATATGCTAGCGCCACCCGGTCACCGAGCGCGGCGTGGAGTTTCTTCAGGTTTGTCAGGTTGATTTCCGTTTGGCCCTCGAAAATCCTGCGGACGTGGTCGCGGCGGGTGTTCAGACTCATGTACCAGTCCTCGATACCGCGAATTCCCCGCGGACCCTTCAATCCCATTCCCGGAATCCGGGCGATATCCCCGAGCGACACGCCCCCCACATTCAGCACCAGGGCTTTGTCCGTCTGTGTATAAAGTTCCTCCGCGCTGCGGCGGTAGTACTCGACTTCCTGGTCGGAGAAGACGGTGAACTCCTCCAGGTTGTCTTCAACCCGCGGCTCCGTGGTGCCGGGCGGCTGCCGGATGATGGCATCAAAATAGTACCCCCCGCGCGGCATGCGGCCGGAGGCGGGCGCGGAGCGGTCGCCTTGCGGATAAAGAAGCAAGTCGCCGTTAGGTTCGGGCTTCGTATTAAATCCGGCCGGCACCAGCGCCGGCGTGCCGCCGAAGGTTGTCCACTCTTTCCATCCTTCCAACGGGAAGCCGAAATGTGTTCCCGATCCGCACACCCGCGCGGTGTCCACTGCCAGGGCATTTTGTAAATCGGGTTTGATTTCACCGAGCATCTGGAACGGCTCGATGACTTTGACGGGGGTGCCCGGAGCATCCACAGCGAGCGCCTGTCGCAAACGGTAAACGGTATCGACGTGCATGCCCGTTACCGTGGTTGCCCCCAGGTCAATGGGAACACAGTCCGGTTCTCGGTGCTCCAGGGCGAGGCGAACTCGCTCACGTGAGCTCATCATGGTGAAATTCCTGCCTCCGCGCCGCGACCCCGGGGGCCGCGGCGCGCTACAGAGTTTTCAAGGTGGCGGGGCGGTCAGGCAGCCACGAGTTGGCGGGCCAGTTCCACGGCGGCCGGGGCGTCTTTGCCGTAACCGTCGGCCCCAATCGAATGGGCCCAGGTGTCGGTTACAGGCGCTCCGCCCACCATGATTTTGACCTTGTCGCGCAGCCCGGCGGCGGTTAATGCCTCCACCACGGACTTCATGTTGACCATGGTGGTGGTGAGCAGGGCTGACATCGCCACAAGATTGGCATTGTTCTGGCGAACCGCGTCAACGATCTTGTCCGCACTGACGTCGACGCCCAGGTCCACAATCTTAAACCCCGCGCTTTCCAGCATCATGGCCACAATGTTCTTGCCGATGTCATGCAGGTCGCCTTTCACGGTGCCGCACACCACGGTTCCGGCGGCGGTCATGGCCTCGTCACCCACCAGCAACGGGCGCAGGATGTCACTGGAGGCGCGTGCCGCGCGCGCTGCAATCAACACTTCGGGAATGAAGAATTCGCATTCCCGCATGCGGCGCCCCACCTCATCCATGGCGGGGATGATCGCGTTGGGAAAAAATTCGCCCGGGCGAACTCCTTCCTTCAGCATCTTCTCCGTCAGCTCTTTGGCCACCGGAGCCTTTCCATCAATAATTGCCTGTCGAAGTTCTTCGAATTGAGGCATAAGAGTCTCCCTTTCAGATTAGGCATAGGTGCTTTGTGGAAATGCCATTTCCTCCACAAAGGTATCTTGAAAACCTTGATCGGCGTTTAGCGCCACGTGCTCGATTCGAGAGCGCAGGCGGGCAAAGGAGCCGTCCTCCCCCTCGGGGCGGAAGAGCGCCAGTTTTGCTCCCAGAAGGGCAGTGTTCCCCGCCGCCTCAACCTTCTCTGACGGAAAGTTGATCAGGCCGATGCGCTGCGCACTGGCGCGGTTAATATAATTCCCGAAGGCCCCCGCAAGATAGAGTTTTTTTAGGTCGCCGGCTGTCGAGCCGAACCGGTCCAGAAGCATGCGAATGCCGGCAGCGATGGCGCCCTTGGCAAGCTGCAGCTCGCGGATGTCGCTTTGCGTCAGCACCACGGGAGGCGCCAGTTCCCACGGTCCGGCGCCATCGGCAAAACGCCCCGAAGGCTGAATCCGGCCTAACTCCAGCCCCGCCGCCACAGCGTCCACCAGCCCGCTACCGCATAATCCTTGCGGCGGAACATTGCCCAGAACCCGGCAGTTGACCGAGTGGTCTTGCACCCTCACCTCGGAGATCGCGCCCGTGGCGGCGCGCATACCCATGGAAATCCGGGCTCCCTCGAAAGCCGGACCGGCCGCCGTGGAAGCGCAAAGGATGCGCTGCCGATTGCCCATCACAATCTCTCCATTCGTTCCCAAATCCACCAGCCCATTCAGTTCATCGCGTTCGCTGAGGTTGGTGGCCAGAATGCCGGCCAGAATATCGCTGCCCACGAATCCCCCCAGGCACGGCAGAAAACGGACTCGCGCCTCGGGAGAGAGCTTCCACCCCAAATCTCCACCGCGAAAAATCTGGAGGCCAAGCTGACTCGACACAAAAGGGTACCGCGATAACGGCTCAACATCCAGCCCGCAGAATAGGTGATGCATCACGGTGTTTCCCACCACCACCACATCCTGGATTTCCCCTTCGGAAACCCGGGCGGCAAACACCAATTGCTCAATCAAACTTCCAATCTGCTGGCGAATCAGCTCGCGAAGCTGCCGGGCGCCTTCCTTCGGCACGCCGAACTGCACGCGGCTCATGACGTCAGCTCCAAAGCGTGCCTGGGAATTCAGGGCCGTGCGCACGGCCAGCACGCGGCCCGTGCCCAGATCAAGCAACTGGGTGACGAGCGTGGTGGTTCCCAGATCCACCGCGACGCCGAGGCCCGCGCGCGGTTCGAAAGCAAAGGGCGTTTCGTCCACGAGGATGGCGGCGTCCCACTGGCGCAACTCGATCACCAGGTCATCCTCGAGCACGCACTGGCAGGCCAGGCGCCAGCCGCTTGCAATCTCTTCCGGGCTCAGACGCTCGCGTTGCGCGTCGTTGACGGACGCATGGCCTTCCAGAACGTGTACGCGGCAGCCGCGGCAACGGCCTTGTCCGCCGCAGGGGAATTCTACACCCTGGGCGAAAAGCAAGTCGCGCAAAGCGGTTCCCGCCGGCGCGGTCAATTCCACCTGCACGGGCTTGAGGGTGATGCGATGTGTGGGTTTCTCAGGCATAAGAAGTTAGAAGCTAGAAGTTAGAAGCTAGAATGGCTCGAAAGTACGCGTTCAAGAGCCGCCCGACTTCATCCAATATGGAGACATTCTAACTCCTAGCTTCTAACTCCTAAATTCTAACTTTTGGCACCTGACACCTGACACCTAGACTTGACACCTTCTCGAGCATATTGCTCCATGGCCCGCAAGTTTTCCGGCGGGGTATCCCGTACCACTTCGCAACCTGCGCCCACGATAAATCGGCCGCCGGCCTGTTGGTGGCATTCGGCGACTGCCGAGTCGACCTCCTGTGGAGTTCCGTTGCGCAGCACCCTTACGGGATCGATATTCCCCAAAAGCACCCGGTTGGGTCCCATGGCCGCGCGCCCCTCAGCCAGGGGCGCCAGGAAATCCAAATCGACAATATCACAACCGAGCCGCCCCATTAAGCCGAGGATCGGCCGGGTGTTGCCGCAGACATGCAAGCGCGTTCGTGCCCCCATGGCGCGCAATCCATCCATCATGCGCTTTTCGTAAGGCCACACAAACTCCTCATAGATTCTGGGGCCAACCAGCGAAGCCGCCGCGTCGCCCATCCCGATCAACTCCGCGCCACTTTCCACCTGCGCCCGGGCAAAGGTGAGTTCCAGCTCCAGCACGAACTCAAAGAGCGCGGTGACGAATCCCGGGTCGTCGAAGAAATCCAGCATCAGGGCGTTGATGCCACGCAGGTCTGCGGCCTCGGCAACGGGACCCTCGATCCAGCCTTCGATCAGTTTTTCGTTGCGCACGCACTGCCGATAGAGTTGGAGCGCCCGCAAGCGGTTGCCCATGCGTGGGCTGGCGTAGGGATCGGGGACTTTTAGGTACCGCAGCCTGCGCTTATCTGCCAGCAGAGCGTTCGATTCCTCCAGGGCGGGCGGCTGGTTGGGAAAATATTTGACAGCCGCACCGCAGTCCGACGCTTCACACGCGGGGTCGGAGATGATGGAAACGTAATCGAAATCGAACTCGGCCGCCGTTCGGGTTTGCGCTTCCACCATCACCCGGAAGTCCGTGGCGTAATCGCGGTACTGCGCGCCAATCTGGTCACAGGCGAACATCATGGTGATGGGCATGAACGGCAAGCTATCCGTAGCCTTGCCGTCAAGCAGAGCGAGAATGCGTTCGCGTCCCGTCATATGAAACTCAGTGATAAGTGACACGCCAGCGAAGGCCGAAATTCGAAAATCGAAGCTCGAAAATCGCGGCGAGTTTCGAATTTCGATTTTCGAGTTTCATTCTTACCTGCGCCCGTCACTGCCTCCTACACCCCCCAATAACCCCCAAACGCGTTCGCTGTTTGCATCAGCGCATGGATGTTCTCGGCCGACGCCGTCGGGGGGATGGCGCAGCCTGCGTTCAGAACAAAAAGGCCTCCCGGCTTCCAAATGGACAGGAGCTCCCGGGTTGCTTTCCGCACGTCCTCCGCGGTCCCGTTGGCCAGGACGCCGCTGGGGTCGATGTTTCCAAATAGCACGTGGCGCACCCCGGCGGTTCGTTTGGCCTTCCGGGCGTCGGTTTTGTAATCGAGCTCAAACCCGCAGGTGTCATATCCTGCCAACAGGTCGAGGATGCGGCTCGTGTCGCCGCAAATGTGTATAACCACAAAGATGCCATCGGCGGCAAGGTCCCTCACCAGACGCTCCTCGTAAGGGCGGGCAAAGCGGTTGAAGAGGCGAGGGGAAGTGACGTCCGGGCTGGCCAGGCTGTCACCCATCGAGGTGAGGTGTGCCCCGGCTTTGACCAGCGCGCGATGAACAGCCAGGTGGCTCTGGTAACAAACCTCCAGAAGCCGGGCGAGGCGCGGATCGTCCGGGCAGTCGAGGAGGTCCATGAGGAAGTTTTCAATTCCGCGCACCATGCACGGAAGGTCGAACCCGCCCTGGTCAGCATTCCCGCGAATGGCAACCTCGCGGCCCACTTGTTTGGACATCAGTCGAACAGCCTCAAGAATGGCGGGAATGCGGCCATCCGTCTCCGGATTGACCACTTGCAATTCGTCAACTTCGTCGAGGCTGCGGATGGCAGGCTCCACGATGCGACCGGGCTCATCAGGGGCGCATTCCGAGCGGGCCCCCATGGCTTCGGCCAGCATCGTGGTGTCGGTATCCACCAGGATGCAATCATGCCCGTATTTCTCCACCGCCTGCAAGTGCACGCGAGCGATGGCTTCCGGGTTGACGCGATACTCCTCCATGCGGACGCCCGCTTCGCGCGAGGCCAGCATGAAATTGTGCAGGCACACCGGCACCCGGTCAGGGATTCCCCCCGCCAGGACCGTCCGAACGCGCTCAAGCGAATTCATAAGAAGAAGACCTTTACTGACGAGTGACACGCCAGTCCGAAGTCCGAAGTCCGAGGTCCGAGGTCCAAAATCGAAACCACCAGGCTTCGGACTTCGGACCCCGGACTTCGGACTTTGCTCTCGTCACTCGTCACCCGCCACTGCTTTTATGACTCCGTCGTCGTAGCTTGCTGCAATGCGGTGCCCGGGCGGCACCACCAGAAATTCCTTCGGGTCCCACTCTCCGTTCACCAGGCGCCGGATCAGGCCGATGTCGCCGGGGATTTTTTCGAAGGTCCAGCCGCGCTTGGCCGCATCGTCGTGCGCGCGCTGCTCAAAGCTCCCATCGGGTTCGATGCCCATTTCGATAAAGGTCATCTGTCCGTAGTGCCGCGCCAGGTTTTTGCCGAACTCTTCCCATAGGTATTTCGCGTTCTCCTCGCCGTACTTGGCCACCATTTCTTCGTAGCTCTGCTGCAATCCCAATTTCTTACCGAGGGCCAGTTGGCCCAACTCGCCGTCCGCCTCGCCGCGCTCAATCCAGCCGGTAGTTTTGAAATACACGCCGGGGTGAGTATTGAAATAATCCATGTAGCGGGCCGCGCTGCCCATGAATACGGTGATGCAGTCATGCCCGCGTGGAACCACCAGAGGAATGGATTGGGTGGTGAGTCCCACGATGCCGTTGTTGCAAAGCCCGTAGCCCAACAACAAGGCATCGTATTGGCGCTCCTCCACCTTATCGATCGCGGCCTGCAAGCGCGCCTGCATTTGCGAGCACTCGATGTCGTGCAGACCCTTGGGGAGAAAGTCGAAGTCGACGATGTGGGGCGAGCGCGCCACGCAGGCGCAAAGCTCGCGGAAGAAGATTTCGCAACTAATAAGTTTTAGACGCATAAGTATTCTGCTGCCTATTGCCTTCTGCTTACTGCCTACTGCTTAGAGCTTGCCCCAACGCGCGAATGAACTCCGGGTTGGTGCCACAGCAGCCGCCCAGGAAGTTCGCGCCGGCCGCGAGCAGGGCTGGAGCATGCCGCGCGAACGCTTCCGGCGCCGTGTGGTAGCGCGTTCCCCCCTCCACCAACTCTGGCATGCCTGCATTGGGCTTGATCCAAATGGGCAGCGCGGTGGAGTGGTGCAGCCGCTGGCAGAGGGCGGCGTAACTCTCAATGCCTTGCCCGCAGTTGGCCCCCATCACATCCACGCCCTCGGCGGTGAGTTCCGCCGCGGCCGCCTCCGGTGTGGTTCCCATCATGGTGCGGTCAAGGTTTTTGCCGGAATCGAACGCCATCGAGACGATCACCGGTAACCCCGTAACACGGGCCGCACGCACGCCCACTTTCGCTTCCGCCAAGTCACTCATGGTCTCGAAGATTAGGGCGTCCGCGCCGCCTTCAGCCAGGGCTTGGGCTTGTTCGGTGAAAGCCGCGACCAGTTCCTCTTCGCTGACCTCTCCCATCATCAGCAACTTCCCGCTTGGCCCCATGGAAGCAAAAACGCGGGCACGTCCCGCAGCGGCGCGCCGGGAAATTTCCACTCCGCGCAGATTGATTTCCCGCACTTCGCCAGCCAGACCGTGGCGCTCCATGGCCAGGCGATTGGCGCGGAAAGTGTTGGTCAGAATAACCTGGCTGCCCGCCTCCGCGTAAGCGCGCGCGACCTCTTCCACGCGGTCCGGGTGCGCCAGGTTCCAATGGTCAGGGCACGCACCGGCTTCCAGACCGCGCGCCTGGAATTCCGTCCCCCATGCGCCGTCGGTGAGAACGGGGCCGCGCGATACGAGTTCTTGAATTAAGGTGTGCATATCATCGTCGATTTTCGATTGCCGATTTTCGATTGACGGTCAGGAGATGCCGATGGGTGATTGCCGATTGACGGTTGAAATTCATCCTTCTTCAATCGTCAATCGACAATCGGAAATCGGCAATTCTACGCTGCCGCCGGTATCTCCAGTTTCCCTTCGCGGAACGCCCGCAGGTAGTTGGCGCAATACTCATCGCGGCCCAGCAGGGCTTCGGCGGCGCGGATGTTGGCCATCAACTGCGGGTCGCAGGGGTCCACGATGGCGGCGTCCAGACCGCGCGCCATCAGCAGGACAGCGAAGGTCTCATTGAGCAGTTTGCGCAGAGGAAGCCCAAACGACACGTTGCTGACGCCGGCGCTGGCGTGCACGCCGGGGTAGCGCGAGGTAATCTGTCCCACCGCATCCAGCAACGCCTTGCCGTGCTCCGGACCGGTGCTGACCGGCAGTACGCAGCCATCCACATAGATGTCGTCGAGCGCGAATCCTTCCTTGGTCAGCAGATCCACCAAATGGCTGGCGTTGGCGACGCGCTCCTCGGTGGTATTGGGCGGTCCCGCCTCGCCCATGCAGAGGGCAATGACCTTGGGATGGAATTCCTTCAGCACCGGCAGCAGCGCGGCGATGCGCGCCGGCTCTGCGGTGATGGAATTAATCATGGCGCGCTGCTTGCAAAGGGGCAGGGCGCGGCGCAGGGCCTCTGGATCTGCGCTGTCCAGGCACAGCGGCACGGAAACGCTCTCCTGCACAATGTTCACCAGCCAGGGCAGGACTTCCACTTCCTGTCCGGGCAGACCGCCATTGACGTCAAGCATGTCGGCGCCGGCATCCACTTGTTTGCGAGCAATGTCCTTGAAGAATTCTATGTCCCGTGCAGCCGCCGCCGCGCCGACCTTTTTACGGGTACAGTTAATGAGTTCACCGATGATAAGCATAAAAATCTAGTAACCTCCTGCCTGAATTTGCCCCGAAGGGGCAAGCCGTGAGTAGCCGTGGGGGCAACCCACGGATCGAAATCCCAAGAGTCCCGTCGGCCCTGAAGGGGCCGGACTTGCCTGTTCGTCCAACGTCAACCCCGTTGGGGTTGGCGCCAATGGGTTGCCATTCGATCCGCAGGTTAAAACCTGCGGCTACTCACGGAAGGCCCCTTCGGGGCCGGCTTTCTGCCTACTGCTTTCTGCCTTCCGCCTTCCGCCTACTTTCGTCTCCCAGCTCAAGGCGTTTGCCGAGGTTATCGATTCCCACGAAGCGATTGGCCAGGGCGTTGGTGCCGTCCAGACACCAGTCACGCGGCGGAATCAGCTTGTGGGCAAATTTGCGGGGATCGTCGCCCATGGCCAGCGCGCCCCGGTAGATTACATTCCAGATGCATTCCTGTTCCGGGCGAGCTTCGCAGGTGCCGTCGATTCGCGAGCCGCCGCAGGGACCGTTGCGCAGCTCTTTGTAACACCAGCGCATCGAGCAACCGGCGTAATCCAAGTGGTCTTGCAGGCAGTCGCCGCAATTCTTGCACCCCAGCGTGGCCTGGCGATAGAGGCTGGACGGCCCCAACAGCTTGTACCAGAGACCATGACGCCAGGAATTGGGTTTGCCGTTGGTCTTCAGGTGGGCGCCGAAAAAGCGAGCGCCCCAGGAACCTTCGGCAATGAAGTTCCGGTGTACCTGTTTGGAGAGCCACTGAGAAACTGTGGCATGCGGCTTGTGGCGATCGAGTTGGTATTTGCCGCCGCCATCGCTGAAGCCCTCCTTCCCCGGGGGAAGCAGGTAGAACTCCTGGGGCACGGGCAGGGTAAGCTCGTCCATGTGGTTGCGCCAGTCGCTGCCGATCGTCGCGGCGCGCTCGATGATCGTCATGAAATCCCGGTGCGCAAGGTTGAAACCGCCAATGTGCGCGCCCGCAAAGCCCAGATCTTTCACCGCCGCCACCATCAGGGCCGCGCGCTCAAGGCGTTCCGGCTTCTTTTCCTTTTCGAGGCGCTCAATGAGCTGATCGGGAATTACGCAGCCCGCCACCTCCCCTGCCTGCATCATCTGGGCGATTTTGGCCGTGGGGACGTAGACGCTCGCGAGCACCGGAATGTGCCCCACCCCTTCGCGATCCATGTATTGTTTCAGTTCATAGAGCTTGCGCAAGTTGTAACCGAGTTGGGTGATGATGAACCGCGCCCCCACGGCGATCTTCAATTGCAGCTTGTAGAACTGCATCATCTGGTCGGCCTCGTGAGTTTTGTAGGGATTGACCACGGCGCCCGCAAAGAAATCGAACGGCGTGCTGTGCACGGTGCGCGGCCCCAGGTTGTACTCAATCCCCTTGCGCATGGCTTCGAGCAGCCAGATGATCAGAACGGAGTCCAGGTCATAAACGGGTTTCGCCCGTCCGGCGAAGCCGTCTTTCTGGGCGTCACCGGTCAAAGCCAGAATGTTTTCCACCCCCATGCGCGCGAGCGCGTGCAGGCGGCTCTCCAGGGAGGAGCGGTTTCCGTCCTTGCCGGTGAGGTGCGCGATCGGCGTCAGGCCTTTTTCCTGGATGGCGGCGACGAAGGACTCCGGCGGGAGCGCGGGATTGCCGCCTGGCAGATCCGTCACGCTGATCACCCGGATGCCCCCCGGTTCGGCGGCCGCTTCACTGATGAAGGTCTCCGCCTCCTTAACATTGTGGTCCCGGCCCAGCACCAGTTCCGCGGTGCAGAAGAACTCCTTCTTCTCCAGCGCTGCGCGCAGGTGGTTTGTGGGTCCCGCTTCAATATTCTCAGGCATTCTACTCTCCTCGGGTGTGACGTGTGACATGTGACGTGTGACCAGCCACACTGGCGGAAATTCGAAAATCGAAACTCGAAACTCGGATATCGGCCTGGGTATTGCGAGTTTCGAGTTTCGTTGTTGGCATGCTCGTCACACGTCACTGCTTTTCTGCACTTGTCACTGCTCTTCCGCTTCCTCTTCACACGTCACATGTCACTCTTCACTGCCCCTACCCCCCCGGCTGCGGCTCGCGAAGTCCGTAGACGGAAATTGTGGCTTGATAGCTTTTCAACAGACGGCGTCCAATGATGGCGGCGAGGTTTTGGAAGAAAACCATTCCGCTTGCCGGGTCTTGCAGAAGGATCTCGTTCAATAGCTGGCACTCAAACCTCAATACTTTGACGGGGCCGACGCATTCCGCCGAGGCAGTGTACGTTTTGTTATCCACCAGGCTCGACCAACCGATAAGCTCATTGGGGTCGCTGGCCACATGCGACAGGAGTTCCCCCGGGCCAAGACTCAGCCGCACGCGCCCCTCAACCATAATGTAAAAGCAGTGGGCGGGTTCACCCTGCCGGAATATGAAATCCTTCGGCGCATAGGACTCCAGGCGGCCGCTTTCCAGAATCCGCCAGCGAGTCGATTCGGTGATTCCCTGAAATAGATCCGCACGCATGGCATTCTCCTACGTCAAAACAACCCCGATACTTTTCCCGTTTTCACATCGACATCGATGCGGCGGAAACCAGGATTGGAAGAGGTTCCCGGCATCAAGCTGATGGTCCCCGCGCAGGGGCAAAGGAACTTCGCCCCTGAATACACCAGCACATCGCGAATGGGCAGGACCCATCCTTCCGGAACTCCCTTCAGTGCCGGATCGTGGCTCAAGCTCAGGTGGGTCTTCACCATCATCGTGGCGTAGTCGGCGAACTTGGGATCAGCTTCCAATTGTTTGGCCTTGGCTTCCGCCTCCGGAGTCCACGCCACTCCATTCGCGCCGTAAACCTCTTCAGCGATCAGTTCCACCCGGTCGCGGAATTTCATCTCCAGGGGGTACAAGTACTTGAAGTGGACCTCCTCTTTGCAGGCGTCGAGCACCGCGTCCGCCAATTCCAAAGCGCCTTCGCCGCCCTCGGCCCAGTGCCGGGAAGCCGCGCACCGCGCCCCCGCCGCTTCCACCGCACGCCGCACCAGGGCAATCTCATCCCGGGTGTCGGTATGGAAACAATTAATGCAGACCACCGGATTGATTCCCGACCGGCGAATGATGCCGAGGTGGTGCAGCAGGTTGGGCAGACCGTGTTCAAGCAGCCGCAGGTTCTCTTTGGTGTATTCCTCGGCAAGGGGCAGGCCGGGCGCCACCCGCGGTCCACCGCCGTGCATCTTTAGCGCGCGAATGGTGGTGGTGAGCACCGAAACGCTGGGCTTCAACCCGCTGCAACGGCACTTCACATTCCAGAATTTCTCGAAGCCAATGTCAGCCGCAAAGCCGCTTTCGGTAACGTGATAATCGAACATCTTCAGGCCCAGCCGGTCGCCGATAATCGAAGACTGCCCGACGGCGATATTGGCGAAGGGGCCGGCATGCACCATACAGGGCTGATACTCCGCCGTGCTGCACAGCGTGGGGTTGATGGTGTTGCGCATCCAGGCGGTCATGGCTCCGGCAACCTCCAGGTCGGTAGTGGTGACCGGGTTGCCTTGCTTGTCGTAGGCGATGGTTATCTCTCCCAAACGTTTGCGCAGATCGGCCAGATCCGTGATGATGGCCAGAATCGCCATCAGCTCGGAACTGACCGTGATGCCGAACTTGGATTGCATCAGGTAGCCGTCCTGCCGGCCGCCCATGCCAATCAGGATATTGCGCATCGCCTGGGCGCAAAAATCCATGACCCAGCCCATTTCCACGCGCGTGGGATCTACGTCTAAACGGCGCATTTTGCTCAGTTTGGCCAGTTGCTCGTCGCCATAATTGCGTTCGTGCTGCATGCGGGCGGTGAGCGCCACCATGGCCAGGTTGTGGGCATTGGCGATGTCGTTGATGTCGCCGGTGAGGCCGAGTGAAAACTCCGTCATGGGAATCAGCAGGGCGTTGCCCCCGCCCGCCGCCGTCCCCTTGACATTCATCGTGGGCCCGCCGGATGGCTGGCGCAGGCAACCCCCCACATTCTTGCCCCGCTTGCCCAGACCCTCCATTAAACCGAGAGAGGTTGTGCTTTTTCCCTCACCTAGAGGGGTGGGGGTGATGGCGGTAACTTCGATGTACTTTCCGTCAGGACGGTCCTTCAGACGCTCGATGATCTTGAGGAAGTCCAACTTGGCCAGCCGGCCCATGGGGATAACTTCCTCTGGTTGCAGCCCTAAACGGTCCTGCCACTCCCAGGAGCTGGGCATAATCTGTTCGGCCGCCTCGGAAATCTGCCAATCCTGCATCTGGGTTGCGTCGTACGCCATCCGTTGGTTCCCCCGATTCGTTGGTACAGTTAAGGTATTAAAGCACTTGCGGTGCCAATCTCAAGATTAGGTCCAAAAAGTCCTTTTTCTGTCCAGAATGCAAAACTCTGCCTTTCCGCCCGGGACCTACGTCCGCTTTTCGGCAACACAATTGCAAAACGATTGCTGAGCTGGAACAAAATGACTCAGTTGCCCCCAAGCCGGTCGTTGAGCTTTTCTGTGTCCTTCGGGAGAAGCGCTTACGCCAGTCGCCGGCCAGAAATGTCACGGGGCGTTTATCGCAGACTTTCCTCACCAGAACCTTGCCGCGCGAAGAAGGGCTCGTTTTCCTCTTGCGGAAGGTTCGCACATCCTATAATAAAGCAGGGCGGGCGACCGTAAGTGCCGATGGCACTCGGGGAATTGCCCAGGGATACCTTAAGAGAAGGAATGAATTACTATGAGCCTCAGCCAACTAGCCAGATCCATCAATGAGTCGCCGACCCTGAAGCTGAATGAAACCGCCGCTTTGCTCAGGGAAAAAGGTGAGCCGGTGATTCACCTGGGCGGGGGGGAGCCGAAAAGCAAGGCTCCCATCGACGCCATCATCAACTGCACCTCGCTGCTGAATACCGGCGAAGTCCGCTACACTCCGCCCGACGGCATTCCCGCCTTGAAAAAGGCCGTGGTGCGTTACACCGAAGAGCACTATCACAAGATTGTCACGGCGGACAATATTTTGGTCTCCGGTGGAGCCAAGCAAGCCCTGATGGTTTTGCTGCATGCCATTCTGGACCCCAAGGAGGAAGTGATATTTCCCGCACCCTACTGGGTCAGCTACCCGGAGATGGTGAAGTTGGCCGGGGGCGTGCCCGTGGTGGTGACGGCTGAGGACGGCACGTTCTATCCCACGGTCAAGGAAATTACCGAGGCGGTGGGTTCCTACACCAAGGCCATTATTCTGAACAGCCCCAACAATCCCTCCGGCGCCATGTATTCGCGCGATTTTGTGGCGGAGATGGTGGAGTTCTGCGAGAAGAAGAGCCTCTACCTGATCATGGACGACATTTACAATCGCCTGGTGTTCGAAGGCAAGAGCGCGCCCCTCTGCTACGATTTTGCCCGGACGCCGCTCGAGCAGTCCAAGCTCGTGGTCATCAACGGCGTGTCGAAGACCTACGCCATGACCGGATTCCGCATCGGCTGGGCCATCGCCCATCGCGAATTGACGGAAGCGATGGGGAACATCCAGTCGCAGCAGACCTCGGGCCCCGCCGCGCCCTCGCAATGGGCCGCCGTGGGAGCGCTGAACGGCGTGCAATCCTCCGTCGAAGCCCTGCGCATGACCCTGGAGAACAATCGCAACGTCATGCTGGAGCGCCTGGAGGCCATCCCCGGCGTGAAAGTGGTGAAACCCGACGGCACGTTCTACTGCTTCCCGGATTTCAGCGCCTACATGAAGGATTCCCAGAAGCTGGCCAATTTCCTGCTTCAGAAAGTGCGCGTGGTGTCGGTGCCGGGCAAGGAATTCGGTTTCGAGGGCCACCTGCGCCTCAGCTATTGCGGCACCATGAAAGACATTACCGAAGGGCTGGAGCGCATTCAGTGGGCGCTTGATCCCAACTCGGCCAACGAACTCTACCTCGGCGACCGGAAGCTGGTGAGGGATTGGATGTAAAGAGCAGCGGTCAGCGATCAGCTTTCAGCGTTCGGCTAAAGCTTGAGCTGATTGCCGAACAGGCGAGAATCAATTGAAGGACTTCAAGAGCCTCAACGTTTGGAAGAAGAGCCACGCACTGGTCTTGAGTGTGTATAAGGCTTCGCGGAATTTCCCCAAAGAGGAGCTTTTCGCTTTAACCAGCCAGTTGCGCCGCGCGGCAAGCTCAGTGCCGACAAACATTGCAGAAGGCTGCGGCAGAAGCGGGGATCCGGAATTTGGTAGATTTCTTCAGGTGGCGATGGGATCGGCAAGTGAGGTGGAATACCATCTTCTACTGGCTCATGATCTGCACTATTTAAACGAGGAATCCTTCAACCAGTTGACGAGAGATGTGGTCGAGGTGAAACGCATGCTTGCTTCTCTGCTGGGGAGGGTCAAGGGTGGAAGCTGACCGCTGAAAGCTGATTGCTGATAGCTCCTAAAAGGAATTCACATGAATATTTATCTCGACATCGTTTCCCCGGCCTCCAAGGAAGCCGGAATTCTGGCGAGTGATTACGGATTGCAGAACCACGGCCTTGTGAATCTGCGCCGCGTTTACTGGAACCTGAGCACGGCCGCCCTCTATGAAGAGATGGTCTTCCGCTCCGAGGGAATCCTCACCCACCTGGGACCGGTGTTGGTGAACACGGGCAAGCACACGGCGCGCGCGGCGGCGGACAAGTTCGTGGTGCGCGAGCAATCCACCGAGGACCGCGTCTGGTGGGGCACCTACAATCGTCCCTTTACCAGCGAAAACTTCAGCTCGCTGCTGACCCGACTGCAGGGGTACTTGCAGGGCCGCGACGTCTTTGTGCAGGACTGCTTTGCCGGGGCCGATCCCGAGTACTCCATGCCCATCCGCATCATCACCCAGAAAGCCTGGCACAGCCTTTTTGCGCGCACCATGTTCCTGAAGCCGCGCAACCAGGACAATCTGAAGAAGCACGTGCCGGAATTCACCGTGCTCGCCGTGCCCGGCTTCCTGGCATCGCCCATGGTGGACGGCACCCGCACCGACACCTTCATCATCCTCAATTTCCGCGAGCGCCTGGCCATTATTGGCGGCTCGAACTACGCCGGGGAGATCAAGAAAACCATCTTCACCGTGCTCAATTTCCTGCTGCCGCTGGAAGGCGTGCTCCCCATGCATTGTTCCGCCAACGTCGGCAATGACGGGGATGTGGCCATCTTCTTCGGCCTCTCCGGAACCGGCAAGACCACCCTTTCCGCCGATCCCAACCGCCACCTGATTGGCGATGACGAGCACGGCTGGAGCGACAATGGCGTCTTCAATTTTGAGGACGGGTGCTACGCCAAAGTCATCCGCCTTTCCGAGCAAGCCGAGCCGCAAATCTACGGCGT
>Ga0326728_10013998_pt1 | contig 17221 bp, 16 predicted proteins | sample MB3enrmetagenome_FD_207602 | JGI IMG/M metagenome (GOLD analysis project Ga0326728, IMG submission 207602) | Lab enriched peat soil microbial communities from McLean, Ithaca, NY, United States - MB31MN | ecosystem: Environmental > Terrestrial > Soil > Wetlands > Peat | place: USA: New York... | reverse complement strand
CGGAATACCGGGAGCGCTGCCTTTCACTTCCCCTCGACGCCATGCTTTTGGCAGTCGTCGAAGGCTGCATCGGTTGGATGCGCTCCCAGGGCCGAGATGTTGCGGCCGAGACGCTTATCCTGTACAGTTCCCTCCAGAATAAGGCCGATGAGTTATGAAACCCATATCAATAGATAAGAGTTCGGTGCCCCTCTTCGTCATGCTGGGCATCCTTGCGGCGATGATCGTATTTCTCTTCACTTCCCTCCGTTCAAACGCGGTGGACATGGCGATGAAGACCGACCGCATTCTAAACGTGGCGGTAATCGTGGAGAAAGAGGACAAGCCGGTATCGACCCAACTTTTTCTTTTCTACCCTTCGAATGGAAGGGGCGCCATCCTCGACGTACCGGGCGAAACAGGGCTCATCATCAAGTCCATGAATCGCGTGGACCGAATCGACGTACTCTATGATAAGCGTAATCCAAGGGCCTATGTCGAGGAAATTGCCAATCTTATGTCGACGAGCATCCCCTATTGGATCGTCATCGACGAGAAGGGGTTGTCCTGCGCCGTAGACATGCTCGAGGGGATCGAGGTCTTCGTCCCTTCAAAAATCGACATCTCGGGGCCGCCGCGCGCCGCCTTGCCCTCGGGTGCCCTAGTCCTCGACGGAGATAAGGCATCGCAGTTCGCTTTCTATAAGGACCCCGACGAAACGGATTCAGACTTGATCGCGCGCAGGCAGAAGCTGTTCCAGTCGGTAGTCCGCAGGATGGGGGAGAAGTCCGCCTGGGTCACCCAAGGCGGCGTGTACCCCCGCTTCAAGCGCTGCCTGCGCAGCAACATGGACGACGGGAGCCTCAGGCGTTTTATTGGCGAGCTTTCCAAGATCGACGCCGATCGCCTCGTGCTCCAGAAGGTGACGGGCATCTACCGCGATGTCGACGGCAAGCGGCTGCTATTTCCCCATTACGACGGCGAGCTCGTGCGCGATATTGTCAAACAAACGCTGAATGCCCTGTCCAATTCAGGCTCCTCGTCTCCCGCCGACAAGATATTCACGATTGAGATCCTCAACGGGACGCCGGCGAAAGGCGTAGCCAAGAAGGCTGCCGAGATATTCCAGAGCTTTGGCTATGACGTTCTGTCGGTGGATAATGCGGACCGGGATGATTACGATCAGACGCAGGTCATAGACCGCTTTTCCAACTCGGAGGCGGCCAAGAGCATAGCCGACGTGATCCGCTGTAAGCAGATGCGATCGCAGCAATCCGCGCAGGATTCCGCGGTCGCCGATTTCACTATAATCTTAGGAAAGGACTTCAATGGCAGATATTGCGCTAAATAACGGCGAGGCTCGCCTCGCCCAAATGACGATAAACGAAGCGGCCCTCGCTATCGCGAAGACCCTTGCCCTTCATAACGGGGAGGACGTAGTAGTGCTGGATATGAGCGTGCACTCTGGCTGGACCGATCGATTCGTCATAGCGACGGCCACAAGCTCGGCTCACCTACGCGGCCTCGAGCGCTTCATCGACGATGAGGCCGGGCGCCTCGGCTTAGACCGGCTTCACAGGAAATCCCTAGCCGACGACGACGAATGGCTCCTTGTCGATCTGGGCTCGATCGTGGTGCATGTCATGACGCATGCTGCGCGCTCCTTTTACGAACTCGAGAAGCTTTGGTTCCTGGCGCCCGCGACCACAGTCACCTCAACAACTAGAGAGGCTCATTCGTCGAAATCGTCGTAGTCGATGTCGTCTTCATATTCGAAGTCTTCTTCGCCTTCTTCCGTTTCGTCTTCGTCGAAGTCGTCGTCAGACTCATTCTCGTCATCGTCTAAATCGTCGTCTTCGTCGTCGAAGTCTTCATCGGCGTCCTCGAAGCCTTCGTCCTCGGCATCGTCGAAGTCTTCTTCTTCCTCAAAATCGTCGTCTTCATAGTCGTCGTAACTATCGTCGAAGAAGAGTCGGCCGGATCGGACGGGGTCGACGTATTCATAATCGGAGACGGCCGTGAGAGCGAGTTCGGGGGTCTCGTCCAGAGCGGCTTCGCCGTTTATGGAAATCATGCCACATTCCTCCCTGCAATCATGGCGGCATCTTGTAGCGCTAGCGCCGCCGACAAACGAACGGGAGGCGCTTCCCCCCTGCCGTGTCAACCGGAAATCTAAAAGAGTATCTGTCGGTCTGTCAACTACGATTCTATAAATAAAAGAGGCTTTACCCAAAGGCTTTGGCCTACTTTAAGCGGGGTTTGACAAGCAATCCCATTTATGTATAATACCAGGCCTAAATGGCGGGAAGTATCCGCGTAACCGCTGCGGCGAAGGTCAATCTGCATCTCAGGGTCTATCCCCGTCGATCGGACGGTTTTCATGGTATCCTGAGCCTTTTTCAAGCGGTCTCCCTCACGGATGTCCTCGTCATTCGTTCTTTGAAAGAGTCCGATACTATCGAGATCGAAGGCGATTTTGATTGTCCGGCGGAATCAACAACGGTGTATAAGGCTGCAGCCGGATATTTATGCGCTTCGGGGTTGAAGCATGGTCTGTCTATCTACGTGGATAAGCGCATTCCCTCGGGCGCTGGCCTAGGCGGTGGTTCGAGCGATGCCGCTGCTACCTTGCTCGGCCTAGAGTCGCTCCTTGGAGGAGGGCTCAGGCAGTCTACGTTGCGCTCTATAGGCGCATCGATCGGAAGCGACGTTCCTTTTTTCTTGGATGCCGCCGCCGCAATAGTCTCAGGCAGGGGGGAGCTCGTCGAACCGATAGAGGCTCGTACTGATTTCAGGCTACTTTTAGTCGATCCTGGCTTTCCTGTTTCAACCGCGAGCGCCTATGCGCTCCTCGATCACGAGCGGATCGATGAAGCGAAGGAGCCCGATCCGAGCTCTGAGGCGCTTATTGAGGCTTACAGGGGAAGGGTCAGAGACTGGCCCTTTAGCAACTCGTTTGAGCCGGTGATAGGTTTTCAAAGGCCCGAGATACCTAAAGTTAAGCGGCTTCTCTTGGATTTAGGAGCATCTTTTGCGGCTATGAGCGGCTCGGGAAGCATGATATTCGGCGTTTTCGAGGAAGGATCGCAGCCTGAGGATGCTGCATTTCGGTTGAAGGCGGAGGGTTTTCAGACCTATGCCGCATCGCCGCTTGCGCGTACGCATCAGCTCGATTAGAATCCTAGGGAGCATCTATGCGCGCTCGCTAAGGAGAGTCGCAACCATGGAGATTACGGATATCCGCATCCGCAGGGTAACGACCGAAGGAAAGCTCAAGGCGTATGTGACGGTGACCTTCGATGACTGTTTCGTCGTGCATAACGTGAAGATAATCGAAGGCAAAGCCGGGGTCTTCATCGCAATGCCGAGTAGGAAGACGAGGAATGGGGAGTACAAGGATATTGCCCACCCCATTCACCCGGATTTCCGAAACCGCCTGCAAGCGTGCATTCTCGCGGCTTTCGAGAGCGCTCCATTGACCGACGTGACAAACGCCGATTTTGACTAATATCGGGCCTACCAGTACTAAGTGATCGATCGTACTGGGACGTCGGCAAGCGGTAAGCCATCGGACTTTGGCTCCGACATTCGCAGGTTCGAATCCTGCCGTCCCAATACTCGCGTATAAACGTGAATTTCGAAGGAGTCTTCAGCATGAATCAGTCAGTTCTTAAAGCCACTCCGCGCGGAAAGACCACGAAGGGCGAGCTCAACCAGCTTCGCGCGGACGGTCAAATACCCGCGGTTATCTACGGCGGCGGATCGGCCGCTACCCAAATCCTCCTCGATGAGAAGGAATTCCTTAAGGTTGCGTCCGGCATCTCCGAGTCCACCATCCTCGGCATCGACGTAGGCGGCATCAAGAAGCGCGCCTTCGTCAAGGCTCGCCAGAGGGATACCCTCTCGACTCAGATCATCCACGTAGACTTCCTTGAGGTCATCTCTGGTCGCACGCTCCATGCCCGCGTCCCTCTTCATCTCGTCGGCGTGCCCGTCGGCGTCCGCGAGGGCGGCGTCCTGGAAAATCCGGGCCATGAGATCGAGGTCGAGTGCGATCCTGACCACCTCCCCGAGGGTATCGACGTCGATGTCTCCGAGCTCCATGCCAACCACTCTATCCACGTCCGCGATCTCAAGGTCGGCGACAATGTCAAGGTGCTCTCCAGCCCCGAGCTCGTCATCGCGGTCGTCAAGTTCATGAAGGAAGAGGTTGTCGAGACTCCCGTCGCCGCAGCCGCCGCCCCCGCCGAAGGCGCTGCCGCCGAAGGGGCTGCTGCCGAGGGCACCGCTGCCGCCGGCGCTGCTCCTGCCACCGTCGGCGCTGCTCCCGCAGCAAAAGAAGCGAAGAAGTGATTCTGCGCCGAGAAGGACTGTCGGGCCTTTGCGAGAGCGAGGACCCGGCGCGCAGCCTTTTCGGCTTCGTACAGAAGGGCTGCCCCTTGTGGGCAGCCCTTCTTTTCCCATCCGAAAGGCTCCTCCTGTGTCAGGCGCTCGAGCTCGCTGCGTCGTAGAGGCGACTCTTCTCGAGTGCCTCGCAAAGAGGGGCCTAAAGCCCATTGATCGTCTCGCCGTAGCCTATTCAGGAGGTCCCGATTCGACCGCCCTTCTCGCCGCTCTCTGTACGGTCGGTTGGGCGAGGCCAGTCGCGATCCACGTCGATCACGGTATACGGCCTAGAAGCGAACTGGATGAGGAGATCGCCCTCGTTAAGCGCAATTGCGTAGCGCTCGGCGCGCACCTTATTGTCGCCCATGTTAGGCCTCTCGCCATAACCGAGCGCGCCGGCTCGAGCGGGGAGGGGATAGAGGCGGAAGCGCGGCGCTATCGCTATTGCGCCTTCCGCAAAGCCCTCGAAAGAACAGGCGCTTCTGCCATCCTACTCGCCCATACGCGCGGCGATCAGCTCGAGACCCTGCTCATGCGTCTCTTCGGCGGTTCGGGATCGGGGGGGCTGCGAGGGATTCCCGAAGCGGGGGGAGCCTTCCTCCGGCCCTTTCTCGGCCTCGAGAAGGCCGAGCTCCTGGCTTACCTTGCGGAGAAGGGGCTTTTTTACTCGACGGATTCCACTAATGCGTCGACCGATTACCTACGCAATAGGATACGCCAGGAGCTCATGCCTTTTCTCGACCGAGGCTTCCCTGGTTGGAGGAGCGGCCTCGACCGCGCGTCAGCCAAGGCCCGGAGGGACGACGAGGCCCTGGAAAAGGCCGCGCTGGCCTTGCGCTTCGATTCAAGCTCTACCGGGGGGCTCTGCGTCTCCGCATCGGATTTGTTCGCCGCACCAGAGGCTGTCGCATTGCGCGCCCTCGTCGAAGCGGGGGGAAGGTTCCTTGTGAAAAGCCGATTCCCCTCGGATGTGGCCCTGGAAGCGCTCCGTGTACTCCGGCGAGGAGATGGCTCCTCTTATTCTGGAGCCGGTTTTGCATTTATCAGGCGAGAAGAGAAGGTCGAACTGCGCTACGGCCTTGATTTTCCTAGGGTGCGCGGATATTTTATATTGATTGATCGACCCCGGAGGGTACGAGTAGGTTCTATCGAGCTTCGCGCCGAATGGCGCGGAACCTCCCTCGGAGCCGACTGCGGGCCAGGGATTCGCGCCGACGCCTTCTGTTTCCCCCTCGTCGTACGATCGCGACGGCCAGGCGATAGTATCTCCCTTCCGGGCGGTACGAAGCGACTGGACGCGCTTTTCTCGGAGTGGGCCCTGCCGGAGGAGGATCGCGCTCGGGTACCCGTGATCGAGGATCGCGGCGGCATAGTCGCTGTTCTCGGATCTAGCGTGGGGAAAAAAGACAGATATCGTGTCGGCCCGAGCGGTCGCTGCGACCGCCTTCTCTCGGTCATCGTGAAAGGAGCCTAAGGCCCGATGGATTTCGACGATCAGAATCCGCCCCCCCCGCGCAAAAATGGGCAGGTGCCGGACGGCCCGGCCCGCGGCAGTAAGGCTGCGCTCGCCCTCTTTCTCTCCCTCGGCGTTTTGTTTGCCGCGCTCTTTCTCTTCAACGATCGCGGAGCCATTAGCGAGATTACTTACTCTTCCTTCCTCTCCAGCCTCGATCAGGGCGAGGTCGATTCGGTCAAGATACTCGACCAGAGCGAGATCCAAGGCACCATCAAGGGCAAGACCGGGGCTCAGGCGATCTTCACGACCATGATTCCCTATTCGGACCCGAGCCTCCTCGACAAGCTCCGTGCCAAGGACGTCAAGGTTTCGGGTGGCCTCAAAGGCGCGAGCCCTTGGCAGATCGTCATGGAGTTCGCTCCCTGGATTTTCGGCTTCTTTATCATCTGGTTGATGCTCAGACAGGTTCAGGGCAACAACAAGGCTTTCTCCTTCGGCAAGAGCCGGGCCAAGCGATATATCGAGCCACCCAAGAAGACGACTTTCGCCGACGTTGCTGGGCAGAAGGAAGCTAAATACGAGCTCAACGAGGTCGTCGACTACCTCAAGAACCCGCAGAAATTCGTAAAGATGGGTGCGCGCATCCCCAAAGGATGCCTCCTCGTCGGTATGCCCGGGACGGGCAAGACCCTCCTAGCCAAGGCCGTGGCAGGCGAGGCCAATGTTCCCTTCTTCCATATGTCTGGCTCCGACTTCGTCGAGATGTTCGTCGGTGTCGGCGCGAGCCGGGTTCGCGACCTTTTCGAGCAAGGCAGGAGATCCGCTCCCTGCATCATTTTCATCGACGAGCTTGATGCGGTCGGGCGTACGCGCGGGGCCGGCTACGGCGGCGGGCATGACGAGCGCGAACAGACCCTGAACCAGATGCTCGTCGAGATGGACGGCTTCGACACGAAGGACGGGGTCATTATCCTCGCCGCAACGAACAGACCCGACGTCCTCGATCCCGCCCTCTTAAGGCCGGGCCGCTTCGACCGGCAGGTCGTCGTCGCCATGCCAGACGTCAAGGAGCGCGAGGATATCCTTTCCATACACATGAAGAAGATCCCGGTCGACGCCACGGTCGACGTTTCGCGCCTTGCGCGCGCCACGCCGGGCACCTCGGGCGCCGACCTCGCCAACCTTGTCAACGAGGCCGCCCTTTTCGCCATCCGCAAGGACCGCACGACCGTCTGTACCGACGATTTCGAGGACGCCCGAGACAAGCTGCTCATGGGCATCGCGCGAAAGAGTCTCGTGCTCACCGAGGAGGAGAAGCGAGCTACGGCCGTCCACGAGGCCGGACACGCCCTCCTTCACTACCATCTAAAGCATTCCGATCCCCTGCACAAGGTTTCCGTCGTGCCCCGGGGTAGGGCCCTCGGGCTCACCGTGTCGCTGCCTGAGAAGGATGTGTATTCCCGCTCCAAGGGCTGGCTCGAGGATCGCATCTCCATTATGTATGGCGGCTTCGCAGCCGAGAAGCTCGTCTTCGGCGAGACTACGACGGGCACTGCCCAGGATATTCGCCAGGCTACCGACTTCGCCCGAAAGATGGTTTGCGAGTGGGGCATGGCCGATCAGATGGGCCCTGTGGCCTATGGCGCCGAGGACGAACCGATTTTTATCGGCAAGGAGATAGCTCAGCATAAGGACTACTCCGAGGATACGGCTATGCGCATAGACGCCGCGATCAAGAAAATCCTCGAGAACGCCCTGGGGCGAGTCACTTCGCTATTAGCCGAGCACCGCGACCAGCTCGAGAAGCTCGCGGACGCCCTCGTGCAGCGCGAGACTCTCGAGGACTCCGAGGTGCGCGAGCTCTTAGGATTCGCGCCCCGAGAGGCTAAGGCATAGAGCATGGGGGCCAGGTTAGCCCGGAGGGCGCTCGTCGTTTCTCTCGCTTTCCTTGCCTCCTTTGTCGCCGCCCAATCGCCAAACGCTTCGCTAGGGCTGACGCCTAATGTCTCTCCTAAAGCGAGTGTGGCTCGCGAGCTTCTCGACCAAGCCAGGCAGTACTCCGGCGTGGGTGATTGGGAGACTGCCTCTTCCTGCCTCGCCGAGGCTGCCATCGACGATCCGACAGACGCAGATGTCCTATACCTGAGCGCCCTGGCCTCCGTGAAGCGTTCAGAGCCCTTAGCCCTCGCCCTCGGCAGACTCGACGGCGCCCTCGCCACGGGGCGCTTCATGTATTACGGGAAATGGGATGCCCGTATCCTCAAAGCCGAGCTCCTTGTACGCGAATGCAGGTGGCGGCCGGCCCTCGATACGTTGGGGAACCCCGATCCGATCGCCCTCGCCGATCCTGCCTACGCCCTAGTCCGCGCGCGAGCCCTCGCGCTCTCGGGCGACGGCCGCGCCTTCGCCCAAGCTATCGCCGACGCGCTGCGGCGCTTCCCCGACGATACTGCCGTGGCCCGGCTTTTCCTGCTCCGCTCCGGCCGATTCCCCTCCTCCGATACCGCGAGAATGGACCTCGCGACGATACTCGGCCGGCTTTCGAGCTACACGGAAAATGATCCCGAGCTACCTGTCCTCGCGGCCCCTTACATGGAAACCCTTGCGGCACGGAAGGATGCGGTCCTCGCCTATAGAGCCTTAGGGCAAACGAGCGCCTCCGCAACCCTGCGTGCCCTCGAGTACGGCATCGTAGGCGAGGGTGCCGCGGCCGCGGAGCTCCTCTCGGGTGCCTATCCCATTACGCTCGCCGATCTCGATTCCCTCTACGCGCTCGCGGGCAGCCCCGAAGGCAGAAAGGCGGTTCATGAGGCCCTTTCCGCCTGGTCGGGCAAGGTCCTCGTCGATGCTGATTCGGACGGCGTCTACGAAGGCTCCATCTCCCTGGATAAGGGGCTCGTCACCCTCTACGAGCGCGATTCCCATCAGGAAGGCGAGGTCGACGAGAGCGCGGTCTTCTCCGATGGCCTGCCTTCTTCTCTACGATTGTCGCGGCCATCGCTCATACTAACCGTCGTCTATTCGAGATACCCCGCTGTCTCCTCCGTCTCCTTCGAGGAGAAGGGCGAGACGCGCACTTATTCTTTCGCACCCGAGGCCTTCTCCTTCGCGCCTATGGAGATGCGACTCTTCTCGGGTTCGGGCAAGTCGGCGCTTTATCTGCCACGTGCAGTGGCCCTCGCTGACCCGAGCGAGAAGAGCTGCCTCGTCGCGGCATTGAGCGTCGAGACTAAGGGCGGCGAGCTCCGAAAGCTCGTCCTCCTCGAGGGGGGGAAGCCAATCTCAGCGGTCAGTTACGAAGGAGATCGAGTCTACTCGACCACGGTCTACGAGCGGGGCGCGCCGGTCCTTGAGCGTGTCGACGCCGATGGCGATGGACGTTTCGAAACTGAGCGCGGTTTTGTGCTAGGCGAAGATGGTCAATGGAAGATAGCCTGGATGCGCACGGATGAAAACGGAAACGGAATATACGAATACTACGAGCAGTTCGTCCCTCCCTTCACGAAGGAATGGGACTTCGAGGGCAACGGCAATATCGACGCGCGATCTATCACGCTATCAGACGGCTCCATCCAGACCCAATACTCTTCTCGGCTCGACGGCAAGCTCGACGAGACCCTCATCGTGAAAGGGGGCAAAATCGTCTCCCTCATCCGTCGAGGTATGAGCATAGCCCTCATCGCCGACGAAAATAAGTGCCTAACTTGGATAGGGACTAAAGAATTTGATCTTGGCGGTAACCTGCCTAACACGGACGGAATTTATATACATAGGGGAAAGCGCTACAGGCTTACGCGCGTGGGCTCTCTCTCCTTCGCGGAGCTCATACCATGAATATTCGTTCGCCTTCAGCCCTTCTCATCGCCGGCATTTCGGCCGCACTCGTCTTTTTATCCTGCGCCTCGGGGCCTACGCCCAAGGGCGTTGATAATCAAAAAGCCGCTCCCTCATATTCGCAGCTAAAGCTCGAGCAGCTGAAGTCCCTCTCTTCAGACGATGCGCCGGCCGCCCTCGCGGCTATAGCCTCCCTCTTGGAAGAGAACTCAGCAGCGCGGCCGGCCGGCGGCCCGAGCGATGCCGAACTCGAGACCCTCGCTTCTGACTCCACGACGAAGATCGAAGCCGCGTATAAAGCCGCCAGGAAAGCCAAGGATTTCTCGAAGGCGCTTTCGAGCCTGGAAAGTCTAAAGTCCATCGCGGGCAACTCGCGTCTCGCCGTCTTTCTCGGCACGGATGCCGCTTCTGACGCTTCCGCCTACGCAGAAGAGCGAGCTGCCATTTTGAAAGAGGAGGCGGAGGATTTTTTCGCGAAGGGTCAAAGGACGCCTGCCTTCCTTATATACCTCTCCGCGCTGAATGCTCCGGGCGCGTCGCCTTCGGCCTTCCCCGACGCCGATCTTTCGCTATGGGCGCAGCGGGCACTCGAGGCGCGAAACCGCTACGCTTTGAATCTCCTCTGCTCGGCCCTCTCTTCCCGCTCCCTGCCCCCCCTCGCGGGAGCCGCGGATTTCCTCGCATCGCACGATTCTGTCGCGACGATGCGGTCGGGCGTCGTCACTATTCGCGTCGACCGAGGTATAAAGATCGAACAGGGCTTAGGCATGCCCGATCGTGTGCTCGGCACAGGATTTTACATCGACAGCTCGGGCTATGTGCTCACGAACTACCACGTGATTGAGAGCGAGGTCGATCCTACCTACAAAGGCTATTCTCACATGTCCGTGGAGCCTGCCGACTCTCCCGAGGACAGGATAGGGGCCAAGGTGGTCGGTTACGACCGGCTCCTCGACCTCGCCGTCATTAAAGTTGACGCAAAGCCCGACTATATCTTTTCCTTCGGCGACAGCGCCCGGCTTGCCTCGGGACAGAAGATCATTGCGATCGGTTCGCCCGTCGGCCTCGAAAATACGGTCACCTCGGGTATCGTAAGCGCCTCGGGCCGCAAGCTTTTACAGACGGGCAACGTGATACAGATCGACGTCGCGGTCAATCCGGGCAATTCGGGCGGCCCCCTCATAGACGAGACGGGGTCGGTGGTCGGCGTGGTCTTCGCCGGCATGGCTCAGTATCAAAGTCTCAATTTCGCCATCCCGTCCGAGTGGGTGCTCAAGGTCCTGCCTGAGCTCTTCGCGGGCGGCGCGAACAAGAGGGCATGGCTCGGTCTCTCCATCGCTGAGAAGGAGAGCGCCCCGGTTCAGCCTGGGCTCGGCATTACATATCGTCATCCATCAGTCGCCGAGGGCATCGAAGAAGGCGATCGCCTCCTCGCGATCGGAGGGGAAGCGCCCAAGGACATTCCCGCCGCGCAGGCTCTCATGCTCGGGTATATTCCCGGCAGTCTCGCCCTTGTCTCCGTCTCTCGAGGAGGCGTCGAGCGCAGCGAGTTGCGCTACATATCCGAGAGACCCTTCGAGCCACTCGACTCGGCCGCTAGGATCGATCGTAAGGACAGGCTCTTTCCAGCCCTCTTCGGAATGTCGGTGACTCCCTTGCCTGGCAGCCTTTTCGAGCCAACTAACTACAGCATCGCTAAAGTCTGGCCGGGCTCAATTGCTGACGAGGCGGGCCTTTCCGAGGACGATCCGATATCTCTGAGAAGTTTCGTCGTCGATCAGGCGCAGCGCGCGGCCTATATTCAGATTTACGTCAAAAAACGCAAGGCAGGCTTTCTCGAGAGCATCATCCAGATACCCGCTAGCCTAGATACTCCTGATTTTATCTGAAAAAAATTGTATCCCTCATCTCAAGCAAGGCCGATGGCCTTGCTTTTTTATGGTGACGACCTATAGTAGTGAGACGAGGAGTTTATACGAATGAAAGCAGGAGAAGGGCCGACAGTCATCAATCTCAATTCTTCGCTTACGATTGATAAGGCAGCCGCGCTCAAAGACGAGCTTTCTGCGGCTTTATCGAAGGGCGAAAACCTTCTTTTGAACCTTTCCGAGGTAGAGGAGCTCGACCTTTCCTGCCTCCAAGTGATATATGCGGCGCATGCTCAGGCAAAAACTTCTGGATGCAGCCTGCATTTCTCAGGTCAGGCTCCCGAGAGCGTCGTTTCGCGACTGGTCGCCTGCGGCTTCCTTCGCGGTCCGACCTTGCTCTCCGGAGATCTCGAATCTGCGCTCGTCGGCTTCTAGTCAGAGGACATCAATGGCTCAATCCATAGATAAGTTTAAGGAGACGTTCCGCGAGGAAGCTTTCGAGCTCTTGACCCATCTCGAGGATACTCTCCTCGAGCTCGAATCCCAGCCTTTAAACGGCGAACTCATCAACGCTGCGTTTCGGGCGATTCACACGGTCAAGGGTTCGGCCGCCATGTTCGGCTTCGATAATGTCTCCAAGTTCGCCCACGAGATAGAGACCGCGCTCGACCTCTGCCGTAACGGGACACTCTCCATCACCAAGGAGTTTATCGGACTTGCGCTCAAGGGCCGCGATCAGCTCCGTCAGCTTATGGAATTCGAGGGCCCTTTACCCGAGGAAATTTCGAGCGTGAGCGAGTCACTCCTTAAGCGCTTCAAGGAATTCGCGGACAAGGGGCGGCCTCTTGCCGCGCCTCCGGCGGCGTCCAAGTCTCAGGTTTCTTCCACGAGCGCCCCTGAAGCGGCGCCCGTCAAGGCCCTGGATCCGCGTACCTTCCGAATCAATTTCAAGCCCCAGCCGGACATCTTTAAGAACGGCACCAAGGTCCTCAACCTCATCGAGGAGCTCGCCGCCCTCGGCCAGGCCGATGTCATCCCTCATATGGAAAACCTTCCCCCCTTGGCGGAGCTAGACCCCGAGGCTTGCTATGCCTGGTGGGAGATCCTCCTTACCGCGACGGTGGACGAGAATGCGATTCGGGATATCTTCATCTTCGTCGAGGATCTTTCGGAGCTCAAGATTGAAGTCGCGAGCGGGCAGTCTGATGGCGCGCCGATCCGCTTGGGCGAGATCCTGGTGGATCGCGGCGACGCCTCCAGCGGAGCTATCCGCGAGGCGCTTGGCTCGCAGAAGAAGCTAGGCGAGGTCCTCGTAGAGCAGAAAATCGTCTCCAGACCCCAGGTGGAGTCGGCTTTGGCCGAGCAGGAGCACTTCAAAAAAGTCCAGGAGCACACGGTCGAATCGACGACCTCATCCATTCGCGTCGGGAGCGATAAGCTAGATGCCCTCGTGGACCTTGTCGGTGAGCTCGTGACCCTCCAAGCCCGCCTTTCTCAGACCTCCTTGATGCTGAAGGATGCGTCACTCTCCTCGGTCGCCGAACAGTTCGAGCGCCTCATCTCCCAGCTGCGCGACAATGCCATGAGCATCCGCATGCTGCCGATCGGCAGTACCTTCAATAAGTTCCGCCGCCTCGTGCGCGATCTCTCCCTCGAGCTCGGTAAGGAGATGGAGCTCGTCACCGAGGGGGCCGAGACCGAGCTCGATAAAACCGTCATCGAGAAGCTGGGCGACCCATTAGTCCACCTGATCCGCAATTCCGTCGACCACGGTATCGAGAAGCCAGACGTGCGCGAGAAGGCGGGGAAGCCGCGAACAGGCACCATTCGCCTTGTCGCGCGGCACTCGGGAGCCTATGTCCTCATCCAGGTCTCGGATGACGGCAAGGGCCTCGATCGCGATGCGATCAAGGCCAAGGCGATCGAGCGTGGCTTCATCGCGGCCAACCAGGAGATATCGGACCCGGAACTCTATAATCTCATCTTCGAGCCTGGATTCTCCACCGCCAAGATGGTTACCAATGTCTCGGGCCGTGGCGTCGGCATGGACGTCGTCAAGCGCGAGATTGACTCTCTCGGCGGCACTGCGCAGCTCTCTACCGAAGCGGGCCACGGCATGACCGTTACGCTCAAGATTCCCCTTACCCTCGCTATCATCGACGGGCTCCTTGTGCGCATTGGACGCGAGTTCTTCGTGGTACCCCTTTCTTCGGTCGATGGCTGCATTGAGATGCGCGCGGAAAACCTCAGGGAGATGGGCCAGCGGCGCATCATCAGCTACCGGGACGAGCTTGTCCCCTATATCAATATGCGCAGCTTCTTCGACTTCGAAGAGGGGGAGACGGAGGGTGAACCGGAGCTCGAACACATCGTGATCGCCTCGGCCCAAGACCACAGAATAGGCCTTGTCGTCGACCAGGTAGTCGGCGATTCCCAGATAGTCATAAAGCCCCTCGGGCGTATGTACCGCGACGTCGATGGCGTGTCCGGCGCGACCATCCTTGGAGACGGAACGGTAGCCCTCATCCTCGACGTCAATCGTCTCGTGGCCGTCGTGCAGCGAGGAACTGGCCTCAAGGCAGCCGCTGGGGGGGCTTGAGGTATGGCTATCCTTAGCCCCGGCGCTCTCGCAGTCCTGTCAGACGCCGACTTCCGAAGGCTCTCCTCCTTCATCCAGAGCGAGCTCGGCATCAGGATGCCCGACACGAAGCGAGTTATGCTCGAGTCGCGGCTCCAGAAGCGGCTGCGGAAATTCGGCTTCGACAGCTATGCGAAATATGTCGATTTCGTCTTCTCTCCAGAGGGCCGCGAGTCCGAGCTCATCAATATGATCGACGCAGTCACGACCAATAAGACCGACTTTTTCCGCGAGGCCGAGCATTTCGACTACCTCGTCGGCAAGATCGTCCCCGATGCTGAAATGAGCTGCGGAGCCGGCTTGGCGCGGCCTTTCTCCATCTGGTCGGCCGGCTGCTCCACGGGGGAGGAACCCTACACCATCGCTATGGTCCTCGAGGAGAGGCGCGAGATCGACCCTCGCTTCACCTACCGCATTTTCGCGAGCGATCTCTCTACGCAAGTCCTCGACAAGGCCAGGGAAGCAATCTACGAGGAATCCAAGGTCGCCGTCGTTCCTATGAGCTTCAAGAAGAGGTACATGCTCAAGAGCAGGGACAAGGACAAGGCCCTCGTTCGCATGAAGCCAGAGATACGCGCGCATCTCAATTTCGCGCGCATCAATTTCATGGACGACAAATATCCGGTTTCGGAGACCTTCGATGTTGTATTCTGCCGGAACGTCATCATTTATTTCGAGCGCGCCATTCAAGAGGCCATTCTCGGCAAACTCTGCAAGTATATACGTTCGGGAGGCTATCTCATCCTTGGCCATTCCGAGACTCTTACGGGCATGGACTTGCCGCTGAAGGGCGTCGCTCCCACAGTATACGAACGGCAATAAGGCGGAGGCCGCAATGAGCGAAAAGATCAGGGTGATGATCGTCGACGATTCCGCGGTCGTGAGGCAGACACTCAAGGAAGTGCTCGAGTCCGATCCGGGTATCGAAGTGATTAGCGTCGCCTCCGATCCCATCTTCGCTTTCAAGCACATGGAGACCGAAAGGCCCGACGTGATCATCACCGACGTCGAGATGCCGAGAATGGACGGGCTCACCTTTCTAAAAACCATTATGGAGAAAGACCCCTTGCCCGTCGTCGTCTGCTCTAGTAAGACCGAGGACGGCTCGGGGAACGCGATTCGCGCCCTCGAGTACGGCGCGGTCGAGATAATCCAGAAACCGAAGCTCGGCACGAAGCAATTCATCGAGGAGTCGAAGATGCGCATCTGCGACGCCGTTAAGGCCGCCGCCATGAGCAGGGGCAAGCTCGGGAAGCTCCGTCATACTCATGCCGTCGTTCCCGAGGTGGCGCCCAAGCTTACCGCGGACGTCATGCTTCCCAAACCCGACAAGAGTATAGTCGAGACGACCGAAAAGGTGGTTGTCGTAGGTGCCTCCACGGGCGGTACCGAGGCTCTGCGGGAATTCCTCGAGGCCTTTCCGGAGGATACGCCGGGCATTGTCATAGTGCAGCACATGCCCGAGCATTTCACCGAAGCTTTCGCCAAGCGCCTGGACAATCTGTGCAGGCTCAACGTCAAGGAAGCCGAGGACAACGATACGGTCATTCGAGGCCGCGCCCTCATCGCTCCGGGCAACAAGCACACCCTCCTCAAGAGATCGGGCGCGCGTTATTATGTCGAGGTTAAGGAGGGTCCGCTCGTGTGTAGGCATAGGCCGAGCGTCGACGTGCTCTTCCGTTCGGCCGCGCGCTACGCCGGCAAGAACGCCATCGGCGTAATCATGACAGGCATGGGTGACGACGGCTCGCGTGGAATGAAGGAGATGCACGACGGGGGCGCCTATACCATAGCCCAGGACGAGGCTTCCTGCGTGGTTTTCGGCATGCCGAACGAGGCGATAAAGCTTGGCGGAGTCGACCTCGTGTTGTCGCTCGGGGGTATCGCTGCCGAGGTGCAACGTAGGGCGCGCTGAAGCGCATGCTAAGGCGTACACTAGGCGTGCGCTGATTCTATTTGGAAAAGGAGAGGGAGAGAATGCCCAAGAAAATACTTATCGTTGACGATTCGGCTGCGATCAGGCAGAGTATCTCGTTCATCCTGAGCCAGGAAGGATATGAGACCTTGGAGGCTACCGACGGCCTGGAAGCCTTCAACATGCTGCCGTCGATAGAGGCTCTCGACCTCATCATAACCGACGTCAACATGCCCAACCTGGATGGCATCGGCTTTATCCGCAAGGCGAGGGAACTACCTAAATATAAGTTCACTCCGATCCTCGTCCTCACCACTGAATCCCAGGGCTCGAAGATGAACGAGGGTAAAGAGGCCGGTGCCACCGGCTGGATCGTCAAACCCTTCAATTCCGATAAACTGCTCGGCATCGTGAAGAAAGTGGCGGGATGAAGGGCATATGAGCGAAGAAACGACGGGGAAATACCTGGCTTTCGAGCTCGCCGGCCAAGTCTTCGCTGTGGACGTAGGCCGGGTCGAGGTAGTCCTCGAGACGGTGCCCATAACGCGCGTTCCCAAGGCCTCGCCCCATCTGCGCGGGGTCATCAACTATCGCGGCGCAGTCATACCTGTGGCCGATCTGCGGACCCGCTTCGGCGAGGGACGAACCTCTTCGGGCCCGGGAACGAGCATCATCGTACTGCAGGTGCGATTCGGGCAGGAGGATATAACGGTCGGCATGTTGGCCGACTCTGTGAGGGAAGTCATCGAGCTCGACGCCGCCAAGATCGAGAGACCTCCTCAAATCGGCTCGAAGATCGAGGACGCGCTCATAGCGGGCATCGGGGAGAAGGGCGGCGAGTTCATAGTCGTGCTCAATATCGACGAAGCTTTCAAACTAGAAGCGGCGGCGGGGGAGCGCGTCGCGGAGAGTCAGTGAAAAAGCAGGGAATACTCATAGTCGAAGACGAGAATATAGTCGCCCTGGATATGCGTATGCGCCTCGAGACCATGGGCTATTGTGTCGTCGACGTCGTGGACTCAGGCGCACTAGCTTGCGAGCGCGCCCGAAGCCTCAAGCCGGACCTTGTCCTCATGGATATAAAGCTCAAAGGTGACCAGGACGGTATCGATGTAGCCAGCCAATTGCGCGAGACGAGCGAAGTG
>Ga0326728_10013996_pt1 | contig 17225 bp, 19 predicted proteins | sample MB3enrmetagenome_FD_207602 | JGI IMG/M metagenome (GOLD analysis project Ga0326728, IMG submission 207602) | Lab enriched peat soil microbial communities from McLean, Ithaca, NY, United States - MB31MN | ecosystem: Environmental > Terrestrial > Soil > Wetlands > Peat | place: USA: New York... | reverse complement strand
CTTGGCGGTGGTAGCGGTCAAACGGCCGTGGCACTGCTGAAATCTCCCTCCGTCAGTCAAGTAACTGTTGTTGAGATTGATTCTCAGGTTGTCGACTACTGCAAGAGATACATCAAGGGAGTGAAGCGTGCTTTTTCTGACAAAAGAGCAAGAGTTCTGATCGGCAACGCGTTCAACTACCTACATTCCACGGATGAGGAATTTGATGCGGCCCTCGTTGATCTGACCGAAGCACCCTTCGCTATCGGGAACTATACTACGACACTGAAACGTCTCTACGCGGACATCAAAAGGAAATGTGGGGGTCGCTGCAGTCAGTACATTGGCTCTCAGGTAGACCTTGCTTATAGTCAGCCATTCAGAGACACATTGAACCGAATGAGTAGGAGATACTTATCGAACATACGATACGTATCTACGTTCATACCCTCCTTCGGAGCACCGCACATAATCATGCATGCCGGATACAGACGATCGTGGCCTGCGAGGCACTTCAACCTAAAGCCGAGGCCAACGGCACTCGAAATCGATGTCTAGCCTATGTTATACACCTTAGGCGGAATGATTGAAAGGGTTAGGATTCGGTGGAACGCGGGTCAGCCTACGTTATTGGGCCGACACTCGCTCGCTAATTCGGGTAGGAGATTGGAAAATTGATCAGGTGCCGCCGGCAGCGCCAATTGCGCTCAGTAACGTGTCCGACGTTTGTTCTCCGACTAGTGGCGGGCTTGCAATCGATCCGTCTTTTCCAATCACAAAGAATGTGGGAGTAGAGCTAACTCCGTAGGTGCTCATGATTGTTCCTGATGAATCGAAGACGAACAGCCAGCCAGTCCCGTACTGCTTGATGAAATTCGCCGTATCGGTTGGCGTCGCACCATTCCAAGGCCCAGCCACGGAGATGAAGACGACGTTTGAATTGTTTCCGCTGTACCTCGCGTACAATGGGTCTAGGATGCTGGACATGTGTTGACAATGTGGACACCACGGCTCCATGAACTCCAGTAACACAACCTTTCCTCGAAAAGAGGACAACGTCAAGCTTTGGCCAGTTAGTCCGTTACTATCAACGATTGGCAGCGTGAAGTCAGGCGCAAGTCCTGATTGAGTCACAGAAGCCGAAACACTCGATACAGGTAGGGTAGAGGAGCTGCCTGGTTGCGTAGAGGAGTAGTAGGCCCAGCCCGCGAACAGCACGATGACCACGATTATGATTGGAAAGACGATTTTCTCTGTCTTACTGAACCCTTGCTTCTTCTTGGTAGCAGCGCCCTTGCGACCATTCTTTGACGCCATTTAGTGATACCTCAACTTTACGACCACAAAGAACTGGCGCTTAAGCTTTCTCTCCAAACCCGCTCAGCTTCCGATCGTCTTCCGGTCCGAACGGTAAATCACGATGAATAGCACAAACACTATCAAGCCAAGTACATGCGCCAGTTCACAGTCCGAGCAGATGGCATGGATTACGGCGAGTTGAATGTAGTCTAGGTAGATTATTGCTGGGACGCACAATGCTCCCAGGATTAGACCGATCAACGATGCGCGCTGAACTCCAAACGCTCGCACTCCTGCGATCACAGTCATCAAGCTAAACCAACCTATTGCGAGCAGGTGAATCGGTACGCCGTAGAAATACGAGAAGGAGGTCTGAAACACCAACGGACACTGCGTCCCTAAGATGCACGAAGTAAGAGAGTTAGCGGAAATGTACCACTGAAGCAAGTGCCAACTCCAAGACGCTCCAATCCCTCCAACCAACATCGCTATGAGCGCGGCTAATCTCAATGCTACCCCTTCATCGGTTGAAGTTTCGCGTCTGCAAGTTTGTCACTAATAAATCGACCTTTTGAAACAAAACTCAGTCGCTTCGTTTGATACAATGTCTCATGGATAGGAGGCGTTATGTGAAAAGATGTTGGTGGGAGGGAGCCTCATGGTGCACCAAGCGAATTGATTCCAGCCGGCTTCATTTTGAGGTGTTCAGAGGACACGTTTTCCGGTCGCACCAGAACGATGATCTTATGCCTTCAACGCATATCCGTGAACTATTGAGTGCGACCGTCTATGTCCTTTGGATTTCGTTTCATTTATACCGGAATTCGAGTGAAAAACATGGAAGAATCTGTGAAGTTCTACACTGGCGTACTAGGCATGAGTATCGCGGAACCTCTTCAGAAGATGGCGCCAACCAAAGGCAGTGTCGTTACGCTTAAGAACACAAACTCGGAGCAACTTCTTGAACTGAACCATTACGAAGCCGAGAGCCCATTCAATTCGCCTTACGTTGGCGGCGAAAACCTCGACCACCTAGCCTTTGATGTTCAGGATCTGGAAGCCACAGTGAAAGAACTCAAACGACAGGGCGTCGAAGTTGTGGTCGAACCATATGCGATCGGTGGATGGAAACAAGCGTACGTGAAAGATCCAAATGGAATCTGGATAGAACTCTTACAACGAAAATAGGGACGCGAATTAACACCGATCCGATGTTTGCTAAGATTCGCGCGTTAGGAGTAAGCATGGGTTTATCACGGTAGGATTGGTGGGGCGGGAGGGATTATCATGATCCTTAGGGGGATCATTTTGAACCCTCGATCACCGGTGTTCCCGCCATTTCGGTTCGTGGTCCCGAGACCGGTTTTAAGGCGAATCGATGTCCGCTATCTTAGACCATGCTGTCCCCACGAGGGGTTGACTCGCGGCCTGGACCACCGCCCCTAAGCCACTAGGTCAAGCTCACTCGCTTAAATGCTTCACAGCCGAATTTTCGGTTTGACGGCAGCATCTTCAGTCGGCTGTTTTTGTTGCAGGTAGGTAAGGTACTCTTAGGCGATTAGAGCGGAGTTGCGAACATCTTCGTCCTTGTCAGCTATTGCTTGCTTTAGTTCCGGGATGATAGCGGGGTCGCCTATAGAACTGAGGGCTACAGCCGATTCATGTCTTACGATTGAGCTCTCGTCATGAAGCATCGCCTCTACAAGCGCTCGAACTGCCGACCTATAGCCCAACTGCTCCAAAGTGAACGCGGTCTCGTGTCTCGTCAGCGGGCTGGAGTCCTGCTTGAGAACCCGGCACAACGGTTCCACCATCTGTCCGTTTCCGATATGTTCGAGCATACACACTGAATGAACACGAAGCAGGAGTGGAAGCCCTTGCGAGGTTTGAAGAAAGGATTTGAAGTAGGCAAGATCCTTTCGTTCAATAGCATCCTCAAGTTTCTTTAGGACCTCGTAATCGTTTTCGCCCATCTTCAAGCTGCCCGTGCATATTCACTCGTCGAATTGGTTGCATGGAAAATAAATATTCTCAGCCACTAGAGCTCACACGCAAATGTCGTTAACCTCGGTAACTACAGTTTTTTAAACTAAGACGAGACCTTAGGGAGAAGTAGGTTGCGTTCTAGGCGGTAGCTGCTTGCTTCGATCATCGGAGAGAATCGGTGCTGGCATCTTTGACGCCGCGTCGGCGCCAGTCCGACTACAAATTTTGCGACTACTTTCAACCAAGGGCCCAATGCCGTATACAGAGATAATGTTCCAGTTGAAACTCGATCCTGTCAGGGATGCGGGAAAATTCGTTTATCACCTCAAAAGCCTGACCGACACCGGCTTGGTCACGTTAGATAAGAAGACGAAGAGGTACGGAGTTACAGAACTGGGCCTGATGATCGTCTCCTTTGCAAGAGACTTGGATGAATATGTCAACGTCAAACGGGGCAAACTCTACGTAAGAACTTCACGCCTAGCGATAGAGGAATTTCACCGTAACAAGATCGCTCGATCACTTGTTGTTGAGGCTGGAGTTCCGCAGGAGATAGCTGACGAGATAGCTGCCGAGGCTGAGGACAGGCTCGTCCGTCTGAAAACAGTTTACTTAACCGCTCCATTAATTCGCGAGTTCGTCAACGCCATTCTCATAGAGAAGAAACTTGAGGAGTATCGCCACAAGCTTGCACGGCTTGGGATGCCCGTCTACGACGTGGCGAAACTAGTCAAAGTTGCTGGCGAGAAGCAGCTAAGCGCCGACTACGTCTACCGCTCCTCAGCTAAGTCAGTTCTATCAGAGTACGTGATCCTGAATTGCCTACCCCACAAACTCTCCGACGCACATCTTTCGGGGTCGATCCATATCGCAAACCTGGAAAGCTGGATTCTCACCCCTAACGAGATCGTGCACGATCTACGATATTTCCTAAGAAGTGGCGTAGCTGGAAGACCCTCACCAGACAGCTTGGAGTCAGCGCTAGGGTTGGTTACCCAAGTTTTAGCGGCAGGGGCCATAGAGGTTTCAGGTGAACAAACGATTGATTTCTTCAATATCTTTCTCTCTCCTTTCGCGCACGGAAGGAAGACCGAAAACATTACGAAAACAATCTACTATTTCCTGAGCTCTTTGCGCAGGGAGACACCACCCAGCAATCCCGAGGCGGGACTATCAATTGGTGTGGAGCTCTCTACCCCCGATTTTCTCGCAAACGAGGAAGCGATAGGTCCGGCGGCTAACACATCAGGTCACTACGGAGATTTCACTGAGGAAGCGCTAAGAATTGCTGAATCGACCATAGAAGCTTTCCGACTAATATCGACCCCGACACCACCCATTCTCCCTCACCTTTTGGTGAAGGTTCGACCGAAGGGCCTTCAGGAGGAAAGAGTCAGAAGAATTCTAGGTAGAGCGCATGAGTTAGCGGCGGAACGAAGCGTGCCTTTCTTTGAGCTTCTCGGAGATGAGGAGAAGAGCAGCTATTCGGCCACAGGCTTGCGGTTAGGGGACGAGTGGACCGGGCGTTGGGACGCCGACTGCGTTAGAACTGGAAGCATGGACACGATATTCATCAACCTTCCCCGCGTCGCCTACGAGGCTAAGAAGAACGAGGAGAAATTCTTCTCGCTGCTAAGAGAATCCGTAACCCTGACGGTGGACGGATTCAAAGTCAAAAAGAAATTCATGAACGAGAGGCTACACCAACCGCTCCTACCAATATTGGCGGGGGAAAAGGGCAAAGGTCCCTACTTCTATGAGAAGAATGCTTCCTACAACATTTCATTTATTGGCCTAAGCGAAGCAGTGGAAGCCCACACCGGATTGAGAATCGACCGTGACAGAGCTGCCTGCGATTTCGCAATGAAGACTTTGCAGGAGACAGCGAAGCAACTGAAGGCAGCCTCAGACGAAGAAGAGATGAGGATAACGCTATCGCAAAGACCCGGCGATGAGGCAGTTGATAGGCTCGCTGAATTGGACATTGAAGAGTACGGAAGGGCGGTGATGCCTCCCGACGGGCCTAGGATTCCAGTCTACTACACGGATCTACCGACCATCCCCCTCACACTGAAGGTACCGCTCGATAGCAGAATCAACATTGAGCCCATGTTCCAAACATTAACGCCTGGGGGACACTTGAACCTCATATGTATCTCACCAGGTGCTAACCCTGATGCACTCCTAAGACTGACTGAAAGAGCCCTCGCGGCTAACTGCAAGTTCCTAACCTATTCTTCAAACTATTCGGCCTGCAATGTTTGCAACCAAACTGACCCAGGGGTTAACCCGAAGTGCAGTAAGTGTGGTTCTGACAGGTTGACATATCTTGGCCGATCCTCCTACGGCATGCTACCCTTCAGCCTTTGGCCTGACGCCAAAAGGAGGGCTGTTGATAGACGAACGGCCTACGCAATTACAACCTAACTGATGTAACGGCGGCTGCTTTTCTCTAGGTCAGGAATTACTTCAACGTCCGGTGACTGGTTGGGTGATACTCCTATGGCCTCGTTAGGGAAGATTGCTGCGGGGCCCTTTGATGCGATTTGAGTTGCAGGATGGTCTGGGCCAAAGGTTTCGAGTGAAACATCATGCACTAATCTTCTGACATCGCTCTCCTCAGCGTACCCCAGAGTATGCAAGTACTCGTGGAGAAGGATGGAGTACACGTACGAATTTATCTCTCTCATGGAACGAGCGCCATGCGTTATCATGTCAAGAGTTGTCCGATTCATCACAATCCCGTTTGTCCCCATAGTGTGGAAGGCTCCGATGTGCTTCGGTAGCCGAGCTAGGTAGAGCATGAGTCCAGCCCTTCGCCTTCCTAGCGACTGTTCTGCCGATTTCTTTACTAACTCAAATACGTCGCCGAAATCCTGGCATTGGTCTAGCCGTTCTGAATTTGTGCTCATCTCAGAGTTTACCTCGACTCAGCTTTCGTCTTTTTCTGCCTTTTCTAAGAGATCACGAACTTTCTCAACAAAAGCTAGGTACTCGCCTAGAATCGTCTTGCCCATTGGGGTTAGGCCGTAAAGGTCGTCTGCGAGTTCGCTGATGAGCTTATGTGTTCTTAACAGTGGGACGTTTTCGTAGATGAGTTTCGGGTTTATGTCCTCTCTGAAATGTTTCTTGCCCTGTGGATGTTCCAATAGTGGAAGTAGCATTTTCACGCGCGTTTCATTGCAGAGTACATCCATTAGTTCCAAGGTTTGACGGAACGCTTTCTCCAAACCCCGGTCCCGCCAGTTCAAGTGTTCTATTGTGATCTTGCCGGTTTCGACGGCATCTGGGAATTTGCGGTCGATTGATTCGGAGTCCACTCTGAAAGGGTATACGACCACGGACTTCGAGTTCTCTGCGCCGTCAACAACTTCAAGGTCCTTTAGCAATAGATCGCCAGGCGGTTTCGTCTCACAAAACACCGCTGTCAACATTCCACTCTCTACGCTGGCGAGGTCAGCGTTCACCCTGTTCGAGTGCTTCTCAGGGTCCCACAGGACTGGGTCAACAAAAGTCGTCGCGTCTCCGCTTCGGGAGAGAAGTCTAGCTGCATGGAATTTTTCAAGTATATGCAGCTCGCTTTCGTCCTCTTGGCTGCGGAAATCCTCACGGAAAGCTGTGTAGTTGACGACGTGCATCGAGAGCACACGCCGTTTCTTTGAGGACGATAGCACTTCTAATCGCATATTTTCTCCTGTAGGATTATTTGCTGAGTTGACGATATAAGCGTTACCTTTGGTAACAAGGCTAGGTTAAGGCGCCAAGTACGAGCCCAATCAGGCTCATTCTCACCAGAAGGCCATACCATACTTGCTTGAAGTACTTCGCGTGTGGGGTTGCGTCTACGGTGTATTCTATTTCGTCCACTCTAGGAAGGGGATGCATCACGATCATCCTAGGCCTAGCATGCTTAAGATCGGACGCGGTCAGTCCGTATGATCCGCGCACTTTTTCGAAATCCTCCAACGATCCGAATCTTTCTTTCTGTATCCTAGTCATGTAGATAACATCCACTTGGGGAAGCACCTGTGAAAGGTCCTCGGTTTCTTGCACTTTTATGCGGCCGCTAACCTCCTCCAGAACTTCCTTCCTCATTCTGAGCGTTGCGGGTGAGACTAGGTGGAGATTGACATTGTAAAGCGAGAGCGCGTACGCTAGCGAATGGACCGTGCGCCCATACCTTAAATCTCCTGCCAAGGCTACATCTAGGCCGTCTATTTTTCCAAGCTCTCTTCTCATCGTGTAGAGGTCCAACATTGCTTGAGTTGGGTGTTCCTCCGCTCCTGTTCCAGCATTGATCACTGGAACAGAAGCAAACTCTGCCGCCAAACGCGCTGCACCTTCGAGCGGGTGTCGAATCACTAGCACATCGGCGTAGCTTTCAACCACGCGAACTGTATCGGCCAGGTTCTCTCCTTTCTGAACCGACGCTACTTTGGGCTCTGCAAAGCCAAGGCAACTGCCTCCTAGTCTGTACATGGCCGATTCAAAGCTCAGCCTCGTGCGGGTACTCGGCTCGAAGAATAATGTAGCCATAATTTTCCCATCCAGAGCGTGGGAACTTTTCTTCGTTAAGGCTTCAACTTCGTCTGTGGTTTTGAGAATGTGGTCAATCTCTTCGCGTGAAAAGTCTTTGATCGAGACTACATCTCTTCCAACGAATCCCATTCAATGCGCCCGTGATCTCTAGCGTCTTACGGTTAAATAACTGTTGGACGCAATGAAAGTCGAGAAAGGTTGCAGGCGCAGCAGGAACTCTATGTAAAGAAAATTGAAGACGGTACCGTAATAGACCACATAACGCCGGGCTTTGCGTTGGACGTTTTGAAGATTCTCAGAATAAATGGAAAGAGTGGCGAGGTCGTGAGCGCCGCGATTAATGTGGAGAGCAAACACCTTCACCACAAGGACATTGTTAAGATTCAGGGCAGGGAACTTGAACCGAATGAAGTTGACAAGATCGCTCTGATCGCGCCGAGCGCAACGATCAACATCATCAGGAATTTTGCTGTAGTATCAAAGAAGGTTGTGGAACTGCCCTCAACAATTCGAGGCATAATAAAATGTGACAACCCCTCCTGCATCTCCAATTCGAATGAACCCGTAGAGCCACAGTTCGCGTTGGATCGAAACGAACCAATTCGACTCCACTGCTACTATTGCGGCCACATTATGGAACGAGAGGACATCTTAGAGCAATTCTGAGTCTATATTGATTCAAGGAGAGGTTCGGGTTGGGAAAAATAGCTCTCATTTCTGACAGGGCAACGTCCACTTACTTCAAAGTCAGTGGAATCCGCAACAGCTTTGCAGTAAAAGACAAAGACGACGCTGAGAAAACCTTCCGGAAACTTCACTCCGATGAGACGATCTCACTAATCATGGTTACCGAACCAATCTTTGAATGGATCAGGCCCTTACTGGAGCGCACCAAGAAGGAATTCCCTTTAGTGGTAGCTATACCACCGAAGGGCGGTTCAAAAGCTCAGGCTGACGTTCTAGCACAACTCATCAAGAGAACAGTGGGAATAGAGCTCAAAGTCAAGTAACCTTTCATTGATGTAACAGATGCAGTTAGGCTAGTGAGAGTAGTTGGTAGCCCGGGGGAGATCTTCGGGCACTCATTGCCTTTCGAACTCCCGTCGGAGGGTCCAAAGCCCTCTATGCTTCTATGGGCATGGCCTGTCCACTACACCACCGGGCTACTGACCGGTTTGGAACCCTTCGAGAACTATGTAACCTTTTGTTCCGCACATGAATGAAGAGTTAGCAGCACTCACCCATCCCGAAGACGAACAGGAGAGCCAGTAATGAATGCCCTCAAACCTATCGGATCTGAGCCCGCGCTACTTTTGCGACATAAAGCTGAGAGAGTTGTGGTCGTGGGCGACTTGCACATCGGTTGGGAAGTGACATTGGCGCAGCAGGGCATCCACATTCCCTCACAGACACACAAAATGCTGCAGAGGCTGAAGACGATCATCAAGAACGAAGAGGCAACTCGTTTGGTAATGCTGGGCGACGTAAAGCACAGTGTAACCGGGGCAGAGCTTGAGGAGTGGCGGGACGTGCCCGAGTTCTTCGAAGAACTCCTAAAGCTAGTGCCTTCGATCCAGGTAATTTTGGGAAACCACGATGGCAACCTAGAACCCTTGACGCCGTCAAAGGTCGAACTGTTAGATTCTAGTGGCGTTGCTTTGTGGAAGCGGTTTGGGTTGTTCCACGGACATGCTTGGCCAACTCCTGAGATTCTTGGATGCGAAACACTAATTTTGGGCCATCTTCACCCGGCAGTGACTCTGCGCGACGCGCTCGGCTATAGGCTAACCAGACCGGCGTGGGTCATGGCCTCTTGCGACGGAAAGAAACTCCTCGCAGGATCGTTGAAGGCAGCTGGAGTTAAAGGAAAGACCGATTCCGAGCAGATGCTAGAAGATAGGTTCCACGTGAAGTTGGCAGCTAGACGCTGTGTGTTCGTCCCGCCATTCAATGACTTCCTCGGTGGCCGGCCTGTGAACTCCAAGAGGATGGAGGAGTCTCATGCGGGAGAGGCGCTTGGACCAATCCTCAGGTCCGGGGCTGTAGACATGGACGCCGCTGAGGTCCATCTACTCGATGGAACCTACCTAGGCCACGTGAAACAATTGAAAGCCTTTGCGTGAAACTTCTCTAGGAGTGACCGCCAGCGTCACAGGTTTGGCAGTACCAGCGTCTGTGATTCGCTGAATAGTACAGGTCCCTTCCGCAAGTTGGGCATTGTGGCATCTTGGGTCCGGTAGCGACTGGTGCCTCTGGCATAGGTGCAGAAGGCGGTGGAGGCATCATGGGTCCGCCCATTGGTGGTCCCATGGGAGGGCCAGCCATCATCGGAGGCGGTGGTGGAGGGCCAGCTAAGCCTACGCCTGGCACAGCCTCTCCAAGGACAGCTACAGGGCCGTACTTTGCTACGACTTCACCCAGGCTCCCATACGACATCAGCCAGAAGAATGCTGGAAGCAAGAGAAAGACCGTCGGATAGAAAACCGTTGGATCCGCTAGAACTCCGAAGACGGGGATGATGAAGAGGATTGCGAGGAGTAAGGTGGTTCCATGCGCTTTGGCATACCGGCCCTTGTTGATTGCCCTCACGGTCCCAAACCATACGAGGAGTAGGAAGATGAGCCCGAAGAGCAAGCCGAAGGCACCTACGCCCGTGTAGACAAGCCAGTTCGCGGGAAGCCCCACGCCTGGAAACGTGAGCAGTATCAGAATTGGCCCAAGAAACGGAATAGCGGCCAACCACGCCGGTAATGACGGGGGCAGCGTGTATGCAAACGGAAGGTACGGGGATGCCAGCAGACCGAACGTGCCGATTGCTATTACAATTATGAACCATGGAAGGAAGAGAAGGAAGGTTAGTACGAATGCGATTAGAGAATAATTGTGCGCGGCGTTTACCTCCGGAGGATGAATCAGCACCGGCTTTGGAGAGTCCACGATTGCTGGCGCTGGCACTCCGGGAACTAGAACGGGTTGCATATTGAATCCTCAGTGAACATTAAACCTCGGCCTACGAATCACATAACGCTTGCCACAATCTGGATAGGCTGAAACTAGTCTAGAAGGCGGGCCGTATTTCTCTGAAGTTGAGTTACGCAAACATCGCTAAGTCAAAACTCGTAGACACCGAGGTGTTGATTTATAGAAGGTAGCTCAATATGAAACAGGCACAACCGAACAGTCCAGCCACACAACGTTTATCACGCCTCCAACCAGGCGCTTATAAGTTGAAGGCGAAAACAGTGTCATATGTTTACTTCGTAACGCCCCTGATGATGCCCGCAGAAGCCCAACGACCGCAATCAGTATTCTACTATCCACTCAACGTCATTGCGTACAGATACCCTGTACCAGTTCAATACCCAACACCACCAATAGCAGTCCTCTAAGCGGAATCCGCGACTAGAACAGTTGCGACTAGAAACAAGTCAGCATCATTCTAGTCTTGCTCCACATTTCCCACACACTGCACCGGCCTGTGGGTTTTCGGTCCCACACTGAGTGCAATATTTCGTAGCACTCGCGGATCTAACCGCCCGCTCTGGATTCTCCATTCGGCCCCTTGCGCTCTCCTTTCCGTAGAAGAACAGGATTGTAGCAACGACCGCGGCGAAGATCAACATAGCAGCAAGGCCATATTGAAATTCACTTATTCCGGCAGCCGCGTACGGCGCAACGGTTTGGTAGCTAGTTTGTGTTGAAACTGCGGCCGATTCACTCGTGTAGGTTGTCGAGAGCTGGCTGTAGACGGTGACCTGGTAGAAGTACGTTGACCATTGTGTGTATGTGATAGTGACCGTTGGGATTGGTTGCGGGGTACAGGCCATTGAGGCAGGATCGCAGAGCCCATTGCCCGGATACCATTCCGTAGATACATAGGACTCAGCCAATACAATTGTAGATGAACTCTGAGGATAACCCGTCGTGTAACCATTAGTCAAAGTGACGAATGTAGGAAACGTCTGAGTAGTTGCACTCGAAACAGTGATCGAGGGATAGGCCAGTGAAACGAGTACTACGACGGTAACTAGCACCACAACGACACGCAGTGCGATTTTCGGAAGAGGCAAAATGAGTCTAAAAGGTTCGAATGAGAGACACGATTTAATCCTTTCCGAGTTGAAGCTATATGCCACGCAGCCAAAATCATCCTAGGTGAGCGACTTGGCAAAGCACTTTACAATTTGGGCAGAAAGAGTGGGCAGTGTTCAGGCAGAGGTTGGCTCCGAAAACCCCAACACTGCTGAACTGATACTGAAGGCCTTCCCAATAATTGGAAAAGCAAACCGTTGGGGTGACGAAATTTATTTTTCAACCCCGGTCAACGCAAAGGAAGAGAATGGGAGAGTGGACGTTGAGGTCGGAAGTGTGGCCTATTGGCCTCCGGGTAAGGCGATTTGCATCTTCTTCGGCCCAACCCCTGTGAGTGTAGGCCGGACTCCGCGGGCGGCAAGTGAAGTGAACGTTTTCGCGAAGATCCTCGGGGATAGCGCGGCTTTCAAGAAAGTGCGAGATGGCGACGAAGTCAAACTACAATCGGATTGATTACTGCGCCATCAGGTTGTTCCGCTTCAGGTAGTTGGCTGTCTCCTTGACTGCGGCGACACGCGATGGGTTGGGCAATGCTTCAGTGGACACCCAGCCTTGATAATCGGCATCTTTCAATTGTTTCAGTATGAGCCCTACATCTAGATGCCCGTTGCCCGGGGGCCATCGATTGCTGTCGGCTATGTGAAAATGCGTTATTCTAGGCGTGTACTTGGAAATCGTACGGTCAATTGAGCGCTCCTCTATGTTCATGTGAAAAGTATCTAGCAAGAGTCCACTCGCTTTCAGCGTCAACTTGTCAATTATAGTGGCGACCTCCTCCGCCGTGTTGAGCGACTGAGTTTCGTATCGGTTGATCGCCTCGAGCGCAAGCTTCGTACCGTGCTCTGCAGCAGCTGAATCGCAGTCTTCGAGGCATTTCTCAAGCGATTTCATTGTGGAGTCTGTATCCAGCGGAGCGGTGCCTCTAACCATTCCAATGATTACCTTCGAATTAGTCTCGGATGCAAATGTTACCAAATCCTTGACGGCCGCGACTGCTCGAGCACGATTAGCGGGGTCAGGGTTTGTGAACGATAGATGTCCAATTGCATAGAGTAACCCGGTCCCAACAGCCGCTAGTTGGAGTCCGGAATCATCGATTGCCGCCTTAATCCGCATCAATAGGGACTTGTCGCTGAAGTTCAGATTCAACTCCACGCCCTCGAAACCATTCGCCTTCAGCAAGCTTAACGCGTCTTCAAATTCCGAAAACGAGTCCGGCGTTTCAAAGAGATTGGGAATCCGATAGCCTAACCATCTAGACACTACAAACGAGAACCGCAATGGTATCTACAGCCTGTATAGAAATTTCGTAATCTTGATTAATGAAATATACTGTCTGCGATGCAAACGTCTGGATGATGTTTTAATTTGTCTCAACTTGCAATCTTTGGTGGAAAGAAAACCGTCGAGCTTCCGACCCTGGAATGGCCGATTGAATTCCTGAAACGATATGGGCAGAGAGAGGCTGATGCGGTGGCCGCGGTGATTAAACGGGGCATAGTTTGGGGAACTTTTGCTCCGGAGATCTCCGCGTTCGAGCGTGAATTTGCTTCGTATACGGGCGTCAAGTTCTCGATATTCATGAGTTCAGGCACGGCCGCGCTCCATTGCGCAATGGCCGCCGCCGGTGTTCAACCAGGTGACGAAGTCATTACGAGCCCTCATACATTCGTGGGCTCCGCATCATGTATCCTACAACAGGGAGCCATACCAGTTTTCGCCGATATCGACCCACGAACATATACCCTGGACCCGGCGAGCGTGGAGGCAAACATTAGCAAGGCGACCAAAGTTATCGAACCCGTTCACATCTACGGCCTTCCCACCGATATGGATGCAATGCAGAAGATTGCCGATCGCCATAACCTAGTCGTGGTGGAAGATGCATGCCAAGCACACGGTGCCGAGTACAAGGGAAAGAAAGTTGGAAGCATTGGAGCAATGGGCGCCTTCAGCTTCAACGGAACCAAAAACATGCAGACTGGCGAAGGAGGCATGTTCGTTACCGACAGCGACAAATACGCAGCCACCTCCGAGAAAGTCCGCATATTCGGAGAATCACTGCGTCCAGGAGTTGCACGCCCCTACATGGCCGGAGGAATGGGGTGGAATTACAAGTCGAATGAGATTACGGCCGCGTTGGGCAGGGTTCAACTCAGCAGGCTTGACGAGACGAACAGGGCAAGAATTGAGATGTCCGAGTTCCTAACCCATAGGATCCGGAAACTTGCAGGATTGATTTCACCCTTCATCCCAGAGTACGCTAAGAGTGTCTACCACTACTACAAGATTGGAGTCGACCCATCAAAGCTTGACTCAAAGCTATCTCCTAGGGAGTTTAGGGACAGGATAGTTGTTGCTCTTCAGGCGGAAGGAGTCAAAGCAGCCATCTGGTGCGCACGCCCAATCTACATGCAACCCATCTTCCAAACTAGGGAGGGCTGGGGTAAAGGCTTCCCGTGGAAGAGCCCATACGTTGGCAGAGACGTCACATATCCGGAAGGCCTCTGTCCCGTAGCAGAACGTATCTCTAACGAGACCTTCAACCTCTCATTACATCCACCGAACGGCCTAGACCTTATGGAACAATACGCTCAAGCCTTCGAGAAAGTCATCGAACACGCGGATGAACTGCAACAGGTGAAAGTTCCACCCTGGGAGGAATGGTGGGGCGGATACGTCCCTGCTGTAGGAAAGCAGAAGGAAGCAACGAAGATGGAGGAAATATCAGGCTACCGCTAGGTAGCCTGACCGGTCACAGTCCCTAGTGTTTCTTCAATACTTCGGGGTTAACTGGGTTCGGTGGCATTTCGCCCTTTAAGCCCGCGATCAAGTTATCCGCGGCCATGACTCCCATCTTGGTCCGCGTTGCTACGGAAGCACTCGCAATATGCGGCGCCACGATCACGTTTTCTAAAGTCAACAATGGATGATTTGCCGGTATAGGCTCGGGTTCGGTGACATCCAACGCTGCGTAAGCAATCTTGCCTGACTTAAGGGCTTCATACAATGCCATATTGTCTACTATTGGACCACGAGAGGTGTTGATTAGAATTGCAGTTTTCTTCATCTTCTCGAATTGTTTCTGGCCGATCATATGGTATGTCTCGGGGGTCAGGTTCGTGTGCAACGTGATGAAGTCGGATTGAGCGAGCAGAGTATCTATATCGACGAATTTGATTCCAAACTCTTCTTCAGCTTGCTTATTTCGGATTACATCCGAGTAGATTAGGTTCATCCGGAAACCTTTTGCTCGGCGCGCAATCGCTGACCCTATCCTTCCTAAGCCGACGATACCTAAGGTCGCGTCATGTACGTCCGGTCCCAGGAGGATCATTGGTCCCCAGGTCTTCCATTTTCCCGCCCTCACAATTCGATCTCCCTCGGCTACGCGTCTTGCAGCAGCTAACATTAGGGCGAAGGCGAAGTCAGCAGTCGTATCAGTAAGGACACCTGGTGTGTTGCCTACGATTATGCCGCGCTCCGTAGCGGCCTTGATGTCTATGTTGTCAAAACCGACGGCGCAATTGCTCACAACCTTGAGCTTAGGTGCCTTGTCCATCAGTTCCCCGTCGATCTTGTCGGTGAGCAAACTCAAGAGGCCTTCCATCTCGGCCACGTTATTCAGAAGTACGTCTCTTGGTGGTGGAAGCTCGCCCTCCCAAACCTTGGCGTCACAGAAAGAGTGAATCTTATCCATGGCCGGTGTTGGAAGCAGGCGTGTTACGTAGACCTTAGGGTTCAACGAAACTCACTTCACATAAATCAGAGGAGGCTCCAAGCCTTCCTCCAAGTTCTTTTCGCGTTAGCGATTACCGATTCGGATTTTTCGCCTGGAACGGGTTTCAACTCGAAACCTATGACAGGTGATATTTCTCGCGGGCTGGAGGGAATGTACCCAATGTCTACTAGCGCGCGAAGGAATTTCACCAGTTCCGGAACATCATTCTCGCCACCACTTATGCCGAAGCGGGGATGCTGGTCACCGTAGGCTACTACCCCAGGTTTCTTGACGCAGTTTCCTACGTGCACGTGGACTAGGTAATCCTTCAACAGCCTTAGTGATCTCGCTGGATCCTCCTCTAGAAGGGGCGCATGACCCATGTCATACATTAGCCCGAAATCTGGATATTGCTTTTTCACAGTCTTCGCGACGATCAGTGCTTCATCTGAGGGACCGATCAGGCTTCGTTTCTCTATTTTCCTATCGAAAGTTTCTAAGGTTATACTCATGCCTCTATCTTTGGCGTATGCGCAAAGTTCAAAGAGCGATTGAACTAGAAGGTCACGCTCCGTCGCTCTCTTCTCATCACCTGGGTCCGGGCCGCTCAAGATTGTGAATCGTTTAGCTCCCAGTTCTTTTGCTTCATCGATTTGAGGCAGAAGAGTTGATAGAGCTTCCTTCCGTTTGGTCTCATCAACTGAGTTAGGGTCTAGTTTTCCTCTGAGTATAGTTGGCTGTGCGCCGAAAGCAACCCGCGCGTGCGACGTAGCAATTACCTCAGCAACTTGCTTTCTCGCTTCAGGGTCCTTTATGTGGCCAACTTCAATCATCGAAAAGAAATCATCATTCACGATTCTCGAAACAGTTTCAACTATCGGGCCTGAACCGGCCATGGTTTCTGGATAGATCATAAAGTGAACGATGCTTAGATCGACTAATGGTTCCCAGGAATCCTTCAACTTATTTCGCCGATGTCTTCAAAGACCTTCGGACTTTTAGCACTTTTCATATTTATGTAACTCGTGTCAGGCTCAGTCGCTAAGGAAAAACTGAATTGTCATATACCGAGCAGAAACAGTGCGTAACGAGGGTATTGAAGTGGTTTCTACTATAGCGGACTATCAATTTGTGCCTGACAAGTTCTTTCCTGAGTCAATTTTCGATAAGATTACTGACGTAAGAGTAACAGATCCTGAATTGGTCATGAAGTCGGCGGGTCGAAGAAAGAGGAGAGAGAGGTTGGCCGTGGACGGGAAACTAGCGATTCTTGCAGCTGACCACCCCGCACGTAGAGTGACTAAGTCCGGAAGCGATCCGGTGCTCATGGGCAATCGGCAGGGTTACTTGTGTAGAATCCTAAGGGTCATCACAAGTCCAGAATTTGATGGCGTAATGGGAACAACCGACGTGATAGAGGACCTGCTCATCGTCGATCAACTCTTCGTTGAAGATGGAGCCGATAGTTTTCTGGACGGTAAGGTGTTGGTTGGATGCATGAATCGAGGCGGGCTTAGCGGAGCAGAGTTCGAAATGGACGATCGTTTTGCCTCTTTCACAGCAGAGTCAATCAATCGCCTTCGACTGGATGGGGCGAAAATGATGTTCC
>Ga0326728_10013995_pt1 | contig 17225 bp, 9 predicted proteins | sample MB3enrmetagenome_FD_207602 | JGI IMG/M metagenome (GOLD analysis project Ga0326728, IMG submission 207602) | Lab enriched peat soil microbial communities from McLean, Ithaca, NY, United States - MB31MN | ecosystem: Environmental > Terrestrial > Soil > Wetlands > Peat | place: USA: New York... | reverse complement strand
CCCCATCGCTCGCATAAGCGGCAGGGCCTGGCTGTAGTACTCCAGCGCCTTCTGCTTCTCCCCCAGGTCGTCGTAGACTGCGCCGAGGTTGCTCAGCGTCGCCGCCTCGCCCATGCGGTCTCCCGCGGCGCGCTTGAGCGGCAGGGCCCGGTTGAAGTACTCCAGCGCCTTCCGCTTCTCCCCGAGGGTGTTGTAGACTATGCCGATGTCGTTCAGCGTAGCCGCCTCGTCCGCGCGGTTCCCCACCTCGCCCCAGAGCGGCAGAGCCTGGTTGTAGTAATTCAGCGCCTTCTGCGTTTCCCCGAGGGCGGCGCAAACCAGACCGATGTTGTTCAGCGTAGCCGCCTCGCCCGCGCGGTCCTCCACGGCTCGCCGGAGCGGCAGGGCTTGATTGTAGTAATCCAGCGCCTTCTGCTTCTCCCCTAAGTTGGAATAGACGGACCCGAGGCTATCCAGCGTTAAGGCTTCTTCATAGCGGTCGCCCACTGTGCGCCACAACGGCAGACTCGCCAGGTACTTTTGAATCGCAATCCGTAACGAATCCGCGCTTCCTTGTGCGTAGAGTTGTACAGCCTCGAAAAACATCCGCTCTGCATTGATGCGCGCGCGATCCTGGTCGCTGGGGGCTCGAATCAGTTCGACCGTCACACGGTAACGGCCGGCGGGTACATTCTTGTCGCCTGAGGCCACTTCCAATCTGTAAATCCCCGGCGCTTCCGCAATCGTGGAAATCTGTTCCAGGCCGAAGCTGCCGTTCGGACTATCCATCGAGCCGACCGGTTTGTCGTCGGGGGCGTAGAGCGTTAAGGCCACATCGATTCCAAGCTGGTCGACGATGGCGTGAATGAATTGTCCTGTTTCAGCGCGAATCGCGTAGTTGTGTTTCTCTCCGCCTGCAAGTGTTCGCTCCAGCGGTTTACCGGGTTCCAGAAGTGTGGTTTCGCCCTGTGGATGGCCGGCAGCGCCGGAAGAGCTTTGGGCGCGAAGCGGCCCGGCCGCCGCCAGGCACACAACCGTGAATAAGACGAGTCCCCGCATCATGGCACATCCTCCTTTCGGACGTACTCACTCCCGCGCGGGAGCGCCAAGACTTAGACGGAACCCTCCATGCTCTATCCCGCTTTTTTCGCCGCGCCCGTAACGAACGTGGCGGGCGTTACCTCCACATCGAACGTCACATAGGTCACGTCCTTCAAGGTGTCCGCGGCGGCCGCGTCAAGATCGGCTGGGGCGGTCTTCGGCGGCACCAATCGTCCTTGCGTCACCGTCAGGTCCTTCAATCGATCCATGGACGGCGACTGCTTGGCCGGAATCAGAATGTAAGTGCCGCTCTGCAGCAGGATCCCAGTGACCGAGCCGGGCGCTCCCGTCCGTTGGACTGCCTCTTGCGTGGCAAATACGCGAACCGGATTCCCCTTGATGATCGGAACGGTCCCCGAGTGCAGCACTCCGTAGAGAGTATTGAATGAGTTCAGCGCGGACACCACGATTCCCGGAAACCCCAGCATCGGCACAAACAGCCCCGCCTGCTTTACGAGGTTTTGCAGCACTTTGCAGAATAGGGAATCCTTCTTTTGCGCTTCCAGATTCAAGGCCCAGCGGCCTTCTCCGGTGGGGAGCGGAATGTTTTGCATCTTTTGCCATGCCGCGTCGTCGCTGACGCTGATGCTTTGTACGGTTGCCGTGGTTTTTTTCGCGGCCGTGGCGGACTTGGGCATTGCCCCCTGAACGGAACGCATCCCTCCTACCACGGTATAAGCCATGGCTTCAAGGATCGGGATAATTCCCGTCTTCTGCGCGACGTCCACGCGAATCTGGGCGTTTTGCAGCCGCTGGAACGTCTGGTGATCCTCTTCCGCGGCCTTGACCATCGATGTATTCACGCTGACCATCACGTCGCCCGAGGAAACCAGCTTGCTGGCGTCCAATTCGGCGGCGTTCCTGAATCCTTCGGGGCCGTAGTGCAGAAAAACCGGCTGGGCGCCGTCCGCGGAGCCTCCTCCGCGGAGCTGCCCCTTGGCTCCCACGATCGGCTGCGCATCGGACGCCAAAAAGCCGGACCAAAAGTTGTAAGCGTTTGGGTCGAAATCCGGGTTGATCGTTTTCGCGGTGTCTTCATCCAGGAGCGCGCCCATGGCTCGACCGCCTCCCAGTGAAGCGATTAAGCCCTGCAGCGCGCCCGCGGTTACCGATGCCTTAAGGAAATCTCTGCGAAGGTTGGACATGAAACTCCTCCGAAAGCTGGTGGTGTCGGCGACACCCATGGGAATGGCAAGCTTGACAGTCTTGCTTTCCCGCCCATATCTACGCCTGGAATCCGCCCAGGACACGGGTTGGACACCCATCGGTTCCGGCTGCCCCGGCGCTCTACGCGCGCTAGTGTACCACAGGAATTCTTACCATGTCGTCATCGCGAATTCCGCGCGAATTCCGCGAACGGAAACCCCGCAAGCCGCAGACGCGGGATTGGCCGCGAGCGACGCCGTAGGGCCGAATTTCCTTCCCTACCCCGCGGCCACCACGTCCCGGTAATATTTTTCGTATTGCGGAATGATCTTATCGCTGCAGAACCGCTCGGATGCATTCCAGCGGCCGGCCCGCCCCATGCGGTAGTGCAGCTCGTCGTCGGTCAGCAATTCGACCACGCGCGCGGCCTGGGCCGCGATGTCGCCCACCGCTTCCAGGAATCCGTCCTCGCCGTGGGTGATCAACTCGGGAACGCCGCCCACGCGCGTCGCCACCGACACCACGCCGCAGGCCATGGCCTCCAGCGCCGCCAGGCCGAAGGACTCCAGCTCGCTGGGCATCAACAGCACGTGGGCCAGCGGGATCAGCCGCTCCACGTGGTCCTGCTTCCCCAGAAACGTGACGTGCTTGTCCATCTTCAGCTCTCGCGCCAGGTGTTCGCAGGGGCCGCGGTCGGGGCCGTCGCCCGCCATCAGCAGGTGCGCCGGCACGCTCTCGCGGACTTCAGCCAGGATGCGCACGCAGTCCATCACGCGTTTTACGGGGCGGAAATTGGAAAGGTGCAGGAGCAGTTTCTCGCCCGCCGGCGCGTAGTGGGCCGCGCCGAGCTTGGCGTCGTCCGGATGGTACCGGTCGCAGTTGACGAAGTTCTTGATGGCGCGGATTTCCTTGGTCACGCCGAAGACCTCGGTGGTCTCGCGGCAAAGGTAGTCGCTGACGGCGGTGATGCCGTTGGACTGCTCCATGGAAAACTTGGTGATGGGGAAATAGGAGCGGTCCACGCCTACCAGGGTGATGTCCGTGCCGTGCAGCGTGGTGATGAACGGCAGGCGGCGCGTGGGCGCCAGCATCTGCTGCGCCAGCAGGGCGGAGATGGAGTGCGGAATGGCGTAGTGCACATGCAGCACGTCCAGGTCGTAGGATTCCGCCACTTCCGCCATGCGCGAGGCCAGGGCCAGGGAATACGGCGGGTATTGAAACAGCGGATAGTTGGAGACTTCCACTTCGTGGTAATGAATCCGCGGCGTGTCCGCATCCAGCCGGATCGGATTGGCATAGGTGATGAAATGCACCTCGTGTCCGCGGGTGGCCAGCTCCAAGCCGAGTTCGGTGGCGACGATGCCGCTGCCGCCGTAGGTGGGATAGCAGGTGATTCCGATGTTCATGGGAAGTCGACAGCCTACAGTTGTCAGTTTACAGCCTTCAGCCTTCAGGGATTCGGCGCGACTGCGAAACCGCTCGCCGGCGCCGGCCGTTCTGCGTGAACCGCCTGGTTTCTTCTCACGTTCCGCGGGCTGAGGGCCGAAAGCCGAAGGTTGAAAGCCGAAGGCTAATGGCTGCCGGCCAAAAAAAGGGCAGTGACGCGCCCGAAGGTCCGCCACTGCCTGAAGTTACCGCGCTTGGTCTTGTCGATCTAAATTCGTCCGCTACGTTTCCAGGCTTCTTATCCTGTTCGGCGCAGCGTACAGGCCAGAATACCAGAAGTTTGCAGCGAACGAAACGCCAAATAAAAAGGGCAGGCGGACGGCCGAATGGCCCCCGCCTGCCCCAATCCCGCAGGTTCGCCGAGCTAGAAAGTGAACCGGAGACCGGCCTGCAGCCGGCGGGCTTCGGTGCCATCCGGCGGGACGGCATCGCCGCTGGCGACGTACAAATACGACGGCGTGGGCGTCAGCACGCCCTTGGCCTCGGTGTACGCCTGGCTGCTGGTGAAGGCGCGGGCGGCCCAGGTATTGGGCACGTTGAACACGTCGAGGCTCAGCGCCAGCTTAAAGCGATCCCCTTCGCCGAACGCCACGATCTTACTGAGGCGCGCATCCTGGCGGTACATCGAGGGGTACATATAGCTGTTCACAGGAAGCCACGGCACGCGCGTGCTGAAGTCGATGCCGTTGAGGCTGTAGGCGCTGAACATACCGCTGACAGCCGTGCCCGATGTGGTGATGGTCTCGCTGCCGTAGGGATGGCCGGTGGCGATACTCGTGATGGAGGAAAGCTGCCAGCCGTTGATCAGGTAGCGGGCAACCGCGCTGGCGCTGTGCGTGAACTTCGGCGACCACACCCAGGAGAGAACGAAGCGCTGCCGCTGGTCTTCCGTGCCGGTGCCCTTGTCCGCCTTGTAGTCGCCATTGTTCAGCCAGTAATACGGGTTGGAGAGGAACAGGTTGTTGGTGCTTTCCGAATAGCTCTGGCCGTCGTCGATCTCGTGCGACCAGGTGTAGGCCAGCATGGCCGACAATCCATGGGTGAACTGCTTGTTGACTTGCACGGCCAGCCCGTTGTAGTAGCTGTTGACGCCGTTCTCGTCGTAGGCGACCGTGCCATACCGCGAATCCGGGCGGTTGCCGGTCGTGACGGGGGTGGTATAGCTGCCCACGGCATTGCCGTTGATGTCGTCGATGGTATAGGTGTAGTTGACGCTGGTGGTGGGGAGATTCAGGTCGCGCACCCCGTACAACTGCACGCCCCGGCTCCAGATGTAGGAGACCGACATGGCGATATCTTTGGTGAGCTGGCGCTGGATGCCGATGTTCCCCTGTTCCGCGTACGGGGTCTTCAGATTGGGAGCCAAGAACTGCAAGGAGGCAGTCGAGGCCGTGGCGCTGGACGGCGCCGCGGAAAGTGCGTTGGGGAAGATCGGACCGGCGGCGTTCTGGGCGATCTGGCTGCTGGTGCAGCCGCTGGTGCCGGTGACGCAATTGGTCAAGGAGACGGTGGTCTGGTAGATGCCATTGCCGGTGGTGAACAGGTTGTCGATGGTCCCGCCTTGGAAGCGGGCGTAGAACATGCCGTAGCCGGCCTGCAGGACGGTCTTATCGTTCAGCCGGTAGGTGATGCCCAGACGCGGCGCCAGGTTGGTAGGGCTGGACGGCAGATGGCAGGTTTCCGGATAGTCCTGATTGCAGATTTTGGGCTGCGGCAACTTGGCATACTCGTAGCGGGCGCCGATCTGCACGGTCAGGTTCTTGGTGGCGCGCCATTGATCTTGCAGGTAGAAGCCGTAGTCGTTGATCCGCGTGTCCAGTGCCGGATTGCCAAAGGCCTGGGTGTATTTCGACCAGTACTTCGTGCCGGTGGTGTTGCCGGAGTAATCCAGGGCGAAGGCGTTGACACTAGAATAGGTGTAGCTGCCGAACGCGCTGCTGATGTAGTACACGTAATCTTCGGTGGTCGCGATATCGGCGCCGAACTTGATGGTGTGCGTGCCTTTGGTCCAGGTGGCATTGTCCTGGAACTGGAAGCGCAGTTCACTGGGCTCGACGCGCGGCAGATAGGCGGCCGGTCCGAGCGCCTGGCTGTTCACGGATACCTGCAGATAACCCAGTCCTTGTCCCAATGACGACTGGTCGAAGGTGTCGGCCTGGCGGTCGGTGGCCAAGCCGAAGCGAAGCTCGTTCACGAAGGACGACGTGGGAACGGAGATCCACGAGAGGCGCCCGTTGCGCACTGTCACGGAGTCGTCGCCATTGCCCGTGAGCGCGGAGCCGCTGGTGGAAGAAGTGCCCGTCTGGATGCCGTCGGGCGACTTGTCGTGCAAGAAGTTGAAGCTGGCGCTCAGGGTGTTCCGTTCGGAGAGGTGGTAATCCAATTTCCCCAGGTACAATTGTTGCGCCAGGGTGCGGGGAATCTGCCCGTAGAAGCGCGGCAGCAGGCCGTTGATGGCGGCGCACTGGGCGGCGGTTGCGGCCGGCTGTACAGTGGTGCTGGTGTTGGTGGCCACGCCGCAAAGGTTCCAGGTCTGGGTGGCGCCGTTGACCGCAGTGCTGTTGACGCTGCTCGCCATCGGGAAATTGCGCCACGTGGCTTCGGTGCTCACGAAGTAGAACAGCTTGTCCTTTTTGATGGCCCCGCCCACGGTGCCGCCAAGCTGGTTGCGCTTCTCCGACGGGACATAGGCGGAAAACGGATCGCGGGCGTCGAACCCGGTGCTGCGGTAAAACCAGAAACCGCTGCCGTGGGTCGCGTTGCCGCCGCTCCGGGTGACGGTGTTGACCACCCCGCCCATGGCGCGGCCATACTCCGCCGAGTAGTTCGACGACACCACCTGGAATTCCTGCACCGCGTCCTGCGAAATCTGCGAGACGATGCGCGTGCGGCCGGCGTTCTCGTTGTAAAACTGCTCGGTGGTATCGGTGCCGTCCACCAGGAACGAGTTCTGGCCGGCCACGCCGCGGAAGGTGAGCAGACCGTAATTGCCGTCGTCGCTGACGCCGGGCGTCAGCAGGACGAACGTATCGACGCGCCGCCCGTTGATTGGCAATTCCTGAATATCCCGGTTATCGACCACCTGGGACAACTCGGTCTTGGTGTCTTCCACCAGCGGCGCGACGGAAGTGACGTCCACCTGGACCGAGGTCTGGCCGACGGTCATGTGGACGTGCAAGTCCAGACTCTGCCCGACCAGCAGCGTCACATTTTTGACTTCATACGTGTTGAAGCCGCTGGCCGTGACGGTTACGCTATATCCCGAGCCCGGCGTCAGCTCGGGTGCGGTAAAGACGCCGTCGGTGTTGGTGGTCAGGGTACGCAGCGTGCCTTGCGACTCGCTGCCAATGACGACTTTGGCGTTGGGAATGGAAGCTCCCGACGGATCCCGGACAACGCCTGAGATCCCAGCAACACCGGCTGCAGATTGTGCAAAGACGGGTGCGGCCAGAAGCAGAAAAAACGGAGCGAGAAACTTCACGTTCATTTAGAACTCCCTTGCGAGCGAAAAGATGACTCGGACGAGGACCCTTTCGCGGATGCTGATTTACTTGTCAACTACCTCTATTAGAGACCAGAATAGCAGAAACTCCCGTTCTGTGGTGCTGTATCGAAAAACAACATTAAAGGAAAAAAGGGCAGGCTCCCGAGAGCCTGCCCTTTGGGCAAAGACATGTGGTCCAACGTCTAAAAGACGAACCGCACGCCGACTTCCGCGCGGCGGGCGTTGGTTCCGTCGGGGAAGCCGGCGGATGCGGTACCGAGGCCGGGCGTCTCCGGCGCGCAAACGGTCGCGGTAGCGGAAGCGCAGGGAGCCACCACGAAAATCGGAGCAGTTGCGGTTCCCTTATTGGCCGCCGTGAAGCCGGGCGAGGAAACGCTGGTGTTGCTCACCGTGTTGGTCAGGTTGAAGACTTCAAAAAGCAACTGGACGTACATCTTCTCCCGGATCGGAAAGTTCTTGGTGAGGCGGGTATCGAAGCGGTAAATCGGATCGAGCATCAGCGGGTTGTTGGGCAGCCAGGGCACGCGGCCGTCGCCGCCCAGGCCGTCGAGCGAGCCGGTGAAGGCCAGCAGAGTACTCACGTTGGTCGTGGAGGAGAAGCTGACCGACTCATAGCTCGGCCGCCCGCTGGCCAATGTCAGAAGGCCGTTCCATTCCCAGCCGTTCACCACATACTTGGCCAAGCCGCTGTCGCCCTTCATAAACTTGGGATGAGCGATGAACGTGCCGACGAAGCGGTGGCGCTGATCCAGGTTGCCGTTGCCCTTATCGAGGCTGTAGGAGCCGTTGTAGAGTCCCATCGGTCCGCTGCTGAAGTAGATCGCGTTGGTGCCGGATTCCTGGTTCTCATCCAACTCGTGGGACCAGGTATAGGATACCGTTCCCACGAAGGTGCTGCTGAAGCGCTTGTTCAAATTCACCGCCAGCCCGTCGTACCACTGCTTGCCGCCGTTCTCCACCTGGTTGATGTGGCCATACCGCGAATCGATGCGGTTGCTCAGGAGGTAGACGGGGGTGCTGTAGACTTGGCCGGTGGGATTGTAGTTGGCGTCCAGGATCGTGTAGTTGTACACCTGCGAGCTGAGCGGGCCGATGTTGATGTCCCGGACGGTGAACAGGCGCTTCCCGCGGTTCTGGATGTAGGAAGCGGTCAAGCTCAGGCTTTTGGTAAGCGCCCGTTCGATACCCACGTTGAGCTGCTGGGTGTAGGGATTGCGCATGTTCGGAGCGGCGAAGGTGATGGCGCGGTTGCTCGCCAATGCGCCGGCCGGGCTGGTCAGGGCGATCGGGAACACCGGGGCGCCGGCGGACGTCGGACTGGTGATGCTGAGGGCCTGCGTGTACACGTCGTTGGCCGTGAATAAAGTGCTGTTGATCATCCCGGAGACGTAACGGGCGTAGTACAAGCCGTACCCGGCGCGAAGCACGGTCTTATCGTTGAGCGAGTACGCCAAGCCCAAGCGAGGGGCAAAGTTCTTGCCGGCCGAAGGGATGGTGCCGGTCTGCGGATAGTATGGATTTACGGTCGTGGGCTGCGGCAAGACCGAATACTCATAGCGCAGGCCATAATTGAGGGTCAGTTTGGGAGCGATCTTCCAGGTGTCCGCCGCAAAGAACGCCAAGTCGGTGATCATGGTGTCGACAATCGGGTTGCCGAAGGACTGGGAGAAACCGGAGTAGTGGCTGGCGCCGGGCGTCGGGCTGGTGAAGTCCTGCGCGAAGGTGGTGACGTTGGAATAGGTGAAGGTGCCGAACCGGTTGCTCAAGTAGTTGGAAAAATCCTCGGTGCGGGCGATGTCGAAGCCAAATTTGAAGGCGTGCTTTCCTTTCATCCAAGAGAGGGTATCCTCATACTGGAATCGGTTCTCGCTGGGGAGGATGCGCGGCAGGATGTTGTAACCGCTCAAAGTGCTGAGACCCGCGACCGACAGGCTGACGGGTCCGATGGGCCAGCCCGCCGCCAGCGCCGGATCGACGTCATCCGCCTGGCGGTCTTTGAACCAGCCGAAACGGAACTCGTTGACCACGGTGCTGGTAGGCACCCAGGTCCAGGCGGCTTTGCCGATGCGATCGCGCACCGAATCGTCGCCATTGGCCCCGACTCCCTGGGCGGTGGTGCTCGTGACGCCCGTCTGAATGCCGTCGATCGAGAACCATTTCAGGTAGTTCATGCTGACGCTGAACGACTGGCGCTCGGTCGGCCGATAGTCCAGCTTCAGGAACGCGAGCTCCTGGTTGCCCTGGCGAGGCACCAGACCGAACATACGCGGCAGCAAGGAGTTGATGGCGTTACATTGAGCCGTGGTGGCCGGGGCCCCGCATCCAATCCAGGTTTGCGAGGCTGCGCTGACCGAGGAGTTAATCACGTTGTCGACCATGGGCTCGTTGCGGCGCTGGATCTCCGTGTCGGCGAAGAAGAACAGCTTGTCCTTCCGGATGGGGCCGCCGACCGTGCCGCCGAAAATATGGCGGTATTCCGGAGGATTGATCTGGGCAAACCGGTCGCGCGCTTCCAGCGTACGGTTGCGGAAGAACCAGAAGGCCGTGCCATGCACCTCGTTGGTCCCGCTTTTCGTAATGGTGTTGATCACACCGCCCGAGGCCCTGCCGAATTCCGCGGAATAGGAAGACGAGAGCACCTGGAATTCCTGCACCGCGTCCTGCGAGAGCTGCGACCCGAGACGGGTGCGGCCGGCGTTTTCGTTGTAGTACTGATCGGTGGTGTCCACGCCGTCTATCAGGAAGCTGTTCCCGCCCGCGATGCCGCGGAACGTGACCAGCCCGAAGTCGGCGTCTTTAGTGACGGCGGCCGTCAGCAACACGAATCCATCCACGCGGCGGCCATTGATGGGCAGCTCGTTGACCATCTCGTTGCCAACCACCGCGGACGTTTCCGTTTTGATGTCGTCGACCAACGGCGCGGCGGTGACCACTTCCAGTTGTTGAGTGATGGTACCCACTGAGAGCTGAACGCTCAGGTCCAAGGTTTGGCCGACCTGAACCGCCAAGTCGGCGGCCGCATACGGAGCAAAGCCCGCCTTGGAGACCGAAACCTTGTAGCCCGATGCGGGAACTAACGCCGGCGCTGCGAAGATGCCGCCGTCGGTGGTGACCAGATCGCGGGTGAACCCCAACGAGGGGTTTGAGACGACCACTTTGGCGCCTGGCACGGCTGCCCCGGACGCGTCGCGGACGGTGCCCGACATCGCCCCCAAGCCGGCGGTGGCCTGACCCCACATTGCCACGGGCGCGCCCACGAACAGCAATAGCGCTGCGAAATGCTTCAGATTCATCGCAAAAACCTCCCCAAAAGTATTGCTACTCAAAAGACCCTGATCCAACGGTTTGCGAGACCGTTTTGCATGCGATTCAACGAGTATACAGCAACTTTGTAACAATGCGATTGCTTTTCAGTCACATTTTGTGTGTTCGTGCAAGGTCGCTGAATCCCTAATAGAATCAATCAGTTCGGAATGGCCGTAACGGGCGCCATCCTGGAAAGCCGGCTCGATTCGGCGGATTTCGGCGGCGCGCGCGGCGGGTTTACCGTCGAGCACCACGCGGCGGGGCTGCTTACCGGCCTGAAGCCCACCGAAACGGCTCGGTTCACCTGGCAACCTGGCGCCAACAGCCATCAGCCATCAGCCGACAGCCTTCAGCTCTTCCGTGCGGACGGGAGGCCGTAGTCCGCGCTTCGCGGCGAAGCATTGCGACCGCCGCGCGACGCACGGCAAAAGCTGAAGGCTAAAGGCTGATGGCTGATGGCTGTTTGCTGTTGGCTGAAGGCTTTTAATTCCCCACCACGATGGTCACGCCGGCGGGGCTGGACACTCCGCCGGAGGTGAGCACCACGGCATTGGCGCCCGGTGTCAGGCCGCTGGGCACCAGCAGGTCGATCTGCGACACGCCGGAAAGCAGGCCGACTCCGCCTCCGGCGTATTGCACGACGGCTGGTTTGCCGCCAATCGTCGCGGTGGGTTGGATCAGCGGCAGCGGCAGAGGCGGCCCTACTACTTGCGAGCCGTTTACTCCCGGAGGATTGGTCTGGCCCAGGCCGGTGGCGTACAAAATAACGTACGAGCCGGCCGCGGCGGGATGGGCCGTTCCGTTGAGCGAATTATCGCTGATGTTGACCGCCACGGCCTGACCCGTGCCGGAGTAATTCACGGTGAAGAACGCCGGCGCGGCAGGCGCGAGCGAGACCGTGATCGGCGCGCTGGTCTGGTTCTGGTAGGCCACGTACATCTGCACATAGCTCCCGGTGACGCCGAAGGGCACGATGGCGGAAACCTGGTTGGCCGAGGCGTAGAGGATCGGCCCCGGCGTGCCATTAAAGTAGACCGTGGTCCCGGCGACCGATGTGGGCAGGAGGCCGTTACTGTTAAACGTGGTGGAAACGGCTGCCCCGGCCGGTCCCAGGTTGGCGCCGTACAGAACCAATACTTCGCCGGGCGCCACCGAGCCGGACTGGCCGCTGGCCGCCGACACCACGGCGGCGAGAGAAATGCTGGCGGTGGTCGCCTGGAGGCTGCGAATGGCGCTGTTGCCGCTGTCGGCAATATAGACGATTCCCTGCGAATTCACCGCCAGGCCGATGGGCGCGTCGAGTTGGGCGAGGGTGGCCGCGCCTCCGTCTCCCGAATATCCCACGGTGCCGTTGCCGGCGATGGTGACGATCGGCCCGCCGACGAAGAACTTGCGCACCAACGTGCTGGAATCGGTGATGTACAGGCTGCCGGCGGAGTCCACCGCCAGACCCGCCGGGTTCGCGATCTGGGCATTGATGGCGGGGTGGCCGTCGCCGGTGTATCCGGCAATGCCGGTGCCCGCCACGGTACTGATGGCGCCATCGGGTGTGACCACACGGATGCGGCTATTCTGCGAATCGGCGATGTAGAGGTCCCCGCTGGTGTCCACGACTACGGCTTGCGGCCCATTCAGCGCGGCGCCGGTGGCCTTTCCGCCATCGCCGCCGTAGCCCTGGATTCCGTTGCCGGCCACCGTGGAGATGGCGCCGCCCGCACTGACCTTGCGGACCACGTTGTTGCCGAAGTCGGCGATGTACAGGTTGCCCGCCGAGTCGACGGCCAGGCCGAGGGGAGCGTTCAACTGCGCGCTGGTGGCCGCCGCGTTATCGCCCGCGTAACCGACAGTGCCGCTCCCCGCATAGGTGGAGATGACGCCGGCGGCGGAGATTTTTCGCACGCGCGAGTTGCCGGTATCGGCAATGTAGACGTTGCCGGAGGAATCCACGGCGACGGACCGCGGAGCGTTCAACTGCGCGCCGGCCGCCGCGCTTCCGTCGCCCGAGAAGCCCGCGCTGCCGGTTCCGGCCAGGGTGGAGATGGCGCCCGATGCGGTGACCTTGCGCACCACGTTGTTGGAGGTATCGGCAATGTAGAGGTTGCCGCTGGAATCCACGGCGACGCCCATCGCCGTGTTGAGTTGGGCCTTGGTGGCTTGGCCGCCGTCGCCCGAATAACTGATGACGCCGTTGCCCACGATGGTGGCGATGGGGTTGGCGTTGCCGCCGGCCAGAGCTTTGCGGATGCGGCAGTTTTGCGAGTCGGCGATGTACAGGTTCCCGGAGGAGTCGACCGCGATGCCGGTAGGCTGATTCAACATCGCCTGATTGGCCGGTCCGTTATCGCCGAAGAACCCCAGCGCCCCGGTGCCGGCCACGGTGGTGACCTGGGCGGTCAATTCCAGAACCAGACGGATGCGGCCGTCCCCGCGCTCGGCGACCCACAGGTCGCCGGCGGCGTCCATGGCGATGGAATACGGTTCGGCGAAGCCGACATCGGCGGCGTACCGGCCGTCGCCGTAGTATCCCACCTCGGTGATGTTCCCGGCGAAGATGTTGATGTCGCCATCGGCGGCGGTGATTCTGCGTATGAGGGCGTTGCCGGTATCGGCGATCAACAGGTTGTAGGCACTATCGAAGACCAGATCCGCCGGGTGGTTAAGCTCGGCGTTGACCGCCAGAAAGTGGTCGCCGGCGTAAGCCGCCAGGCCGTTGCCCGCGATGGTGGAAATGATCCCGCTGAGCGTGATCTTGCGGATCAGGTTGTTGCCGGTGTCGGCGACGTGTACCTGTCCAAAGCTGTCGACCGCGACGCCCAACGGATTATTCAGTTGGGCCTCGGTAGCCGGCCCTCCGTCGCCGAAGTACCCGATGACGCCGATCTGCCCGTTCCCCGCGTAGGTATTGATGACGCCGGTGGGATCGATCACGCGGATGCGGTTGTTGAGCGAATCGGCCACGAAGAGATTGCCCTTCTGGTCGAACGCCAGGCCGACGGGGGTATTGAGCTGCGCACTCACGGCCGGGCCGCCATCGCCCGAAAATCCGGGCCGCCCATTGCCGGCCACCAGCACCACGTTCGTGCCGCTAAGCTTGAACACGCACTCTCCAGCGGTGAAATAGAGGTTGCCCGCCGGGTCGAACGTCACCCGCCTGGTTACGCCGACGCCGGTGCTGGTGGCCGTGGCCGGAGTGGCCGGCGGCGCTCCGCCCGCAACCGTCGAAATGGAATACTGTTGCCCGTAGGCCACAGGGAAGCCCGCGAGCCACAGGAGCAACGCGCCCCAGCACAGCCTTGCTACCACCGGTATTTTCATGTACACGCTCAGTCTAGCAGGGTACGGGAAACCGAACCCTGACAACGGATGAAACAGAAGATGAGACCTGAACAGTCCTGCATCTATGATGCCATTGCTTCGGCCAGCATTTCCAGTGCGCGGGCGCAGGCCTCGCGATCGGCGTCGTAGTGGGTCACGGCGCGCATTCGCCGCTGGTCGACGGGGTTGAGCAAAACGCCGCGCTGTTTGAGGCGGCCGGCGATCTCGGCGGGCGAGCGCGGCGAGGCGCCGACATCGAAGATCACGATGTTGGTGGCTACCGTTTGCGGATCGATTTGGATTCCCGGAATCCGCGCCAGCCCTTCGGCCAGGAAGCGCGCGTTGGCGTGATCTTCGTGGAGCCGTTTGGGCATTTCCTCCAACGCGATCAGGCCGGCCGCCGCCAGCACGCCGGCCTGCCGCATCCCGCCGCCCAGCCGCTTGCGGTAGAGACGCCCTTTAGCGATGAGATGGGCCGGTCCGGCCAGCATGGACCCCACGGGCGCACCCAATCCCTTCGACAGGCAGAACATCAGAGTGTCGGCGGGGGCCGCGATTTCGCGCACCGGGATGCCCAGCGCCACGGACGCATTGAAGACCCGCGCGCCATCCATGTGGACGCGCAGGCCGCGCTCGTGGGCGCCATCGCAGATCTCGCGCACGGCGCTTTGCGGGTACACGTGGCCGCCGCCCATATTGTGGGTGTTCTCGATTTCCACCATGCCGGTTGGGGCGCAATGCGGACCGGGCGGCTTGATGAGGGGGCGGACGGCGTCCCAGGAGAGAATGCCGTCCGGGGTGGGGATGGCGCGCACCACGCAGCCCGAAAACCAGGCCACCATGCCCATTTCGTAATCCAGCACGTGGGCGCGCGAATCGCAGATCACTTCCTGGCCGTGTTCGGTGAGCAATTTGACGGCGATGGTGTTGCCCATGGTGCCGGTGGGCACGAACAGGGCGGCTTCCTTGCCGACGATTTCGGCGGCGCGGCGCTCCAGGCGGTTTACGGTGGGGTCTTCGCCGTAAACGTCGTCGCCCACTTCGGCCTCCATCATGGCGCGGCGCATGGCGGGAGTGGGCTTGGTGACGGTGTCGCTGCGAAGGTCGATGACGTTCATGGGGTGACAAACTCCTGAAAAACTTCGTTGGAAAGAAGCACACCGCGAGGGGTGAGGCGGAGCGTACGGCCGTCGGAAGCGAGCAGGCCGGCCTCCACAAAACGGTGAATTTCGGGGGCGTAGCGGAGCCACTCGGCGCGGGTAGGCTGAACGCCTTCCATCAGCCGCAGGCCCACGAACAGGCGCTCGTCGTCGCCCGCCGGTTCGGATTCGGCTGGCGGACGGTGGGGCGCAAGGTAGGCTTCGACATCCTCGGGATTCCGCCGGCGCGTGCGGCCGTCGTAGGAATGGGCGTCGGCGCCGAAGCCGGCGTAGGGCTCCAGTCTCCAATACTTCAAGTTGTGGCGCGACTCGAATCCCGGCCGCGCGAAATTGGAGATTTCATAGCGGCGGATTCCCATGCGGGCCAGGCGCTCGACGGCGGTTTCGTAGAACGCGGCGGTCTGGTCTTCGGTGGGCGTGTCGGCGGCTCCGTAGCGGACGCCGCCCAGCAGGATTTCCTTGCCCAGGCGGCTGTCTTCGTCGACTTCCAGCATGTAGACCGAGAGGTGAAGAGGGACCAGCCGTTCGATCCAGTCGAACGACTCGTTCCAGGTGGCTGCCGACTGGCCGGAGAGGCCGGCGATCAGGTCGATATTGATGTTGGCGAGGCCGGCGTCGCGCAGCAGCGCTACTTCGCGGGCCACGATCTCCGCGGAGTGACGGCGGCCGGTGCGCCGGATTTCGAGATCGACGAAGGACTGCACGCCGAGGGAGACGCGATTGACGCCGCAGTCGGCCCAGGCGCGCGCGGTTTCGGCGGTGAGAGATCCCGGCGCGGCCTCGATGGTGGCTTCGGCCCAGGGGCGTCCGGGGATGGCGTCGAGCAGCGGGCGGAGCGCTTCGGGTGGCAGATTGCCGGGCGTGCCGCCGCCCAGGTAGACGGTTTCCGGCCGCCACGGCCAGGCGTGGGCACGGATCTCGGCGAGCAGCGCGTCGCGGTAGCGCGCCTCCAGGTCGCGCGGAAAAACGCCCGAAGCGAAATTGCAGTAGGTGCACTTCTGCGCGCAGAAGGGATAGGAGATGTAGACTCCCGGCACTCTTAAGATTGTAGCCGCAATAACCTTACGCTCTTTGAGCGTGCGCGGCATGGAGGTGGAAGGCACAGTTCATGGCTCCTTTCGGGGGGATTGGCGGGCGGCTGAGCGTGCTGAGATGCGCGGGCTTCGCGGCGATGCGGGAGGTGGGCTGGCGGGGGGTTGCGGGGGGCAGCTTGCAGGCTTCGGCGGTGAGCCGGGGCGTCGCGACGGTTGTGCGGGGCGGAGGCGGGCATGGCCGCGGAAGGCCAGCAGGGGGATCGGGATCGGGGTCCGCTGCCGGGGTGGCGGATGGGGCGTTTTGCGAGGGAATTGGGTTCGCACCGGAAGTGGGGTAAGTGGCTGTGTCGGGTTGGGGTTGGAGGTCTGGAATGGCTTCGTTTGGTAAGGCTTCGTTTGGTAAAACCAGGCGAAGAGCTTTGAGGCGGTCGAAATCTTCGAGGGCGCGGCGGTACTGGCGCTCGGCCTGGGCCTGGTAGCGGAGGAAGAGGGTCCAACCGTTGGACTGGCGGACGGTGCGGAGGAAGCCTTCGGCGAGGAGGTAGTTGCGATTCTGGGCGCGGGTGACTTCGATGTCGCCATCGCCGGCGAGCTCCTCGTTCATGGGGGTGAAGGGGTGATCATTGGCGGCGAGGGTTTCGTTAAGGCAGGTGGTAAAGAGGCCGGACTCCAGGCGCGCGGCGCGGAGGATGGATTGTTGGGCGAGGGCCATGCGTTCCAGGGCGACGAGTTCCTGGGAGTTGACGGGCTGGTAGACGGCGACGAGATCGGCCTTGAGATGGGCGATTTCCTGGAGGTCTTCGAGGCGGACGACGGCGAAGGTGGAGGCGGTGAAGCCGTGCTTGACGGAGTTTTGTGCGGAGCGGGCCTTGCCCTGGGGAGTTTTGGGTCCGGTGGAGTTGGCGGCGTTGGCGCGATTGGCGGCGAGCTGTTTGGGAGAGAGTTGTTTGTGAGTGCGTTGCATGATGTTTCCGATTTGAGCAATAGCATGGGGAGGGGGTGGAGTCTGAAACTGATTTGGAGTAAGTGGCTGATAGGGAAGGGTAAAATAGTTCGGGAAAATCCGTGAACGACTTGCAGAACTCCGCGAAAACGCTCTTGACTTGTGGGAGGGGTTGTGAAACGGGTCGTTTCTGTGGGGCCCTGGACATTTTTGCTGTTTCCGGCCCGATTATCAGAGGGAAGGTCGGTTTCCGGGCCAAGGAAGGCCACGCCGCGACCGGGTCTGCCCCA
>Ga0326728_10013994_pt1 | contig 17226 bp, 18 predicted proteins | sample MB3enrmetagenome_FD_207602 | JGI IMG/M metagenome (GOLD analysis project Ga0326728, IMG submission 207602) | Lab enriched peat soil microbial communities from McLean, Ithaca, NY, United States - MB31MN | ecosystem: Environmental > Terrestrial > Soil > Wetlands > Peat | place: USA: New York... | reverse complement strand
GAGGAACGGCCGTATCGGGACCGGCGAGCCCCGTCACCACTCACGATAGGAAAAAAAAGGGATTGGGGGAACCTCCCGAAGGAAGTCCCCCAAGAAAGGGTGACGCCGTTCAGGCGTTCTTCATCTTGGCGCGCGAGATGAAGCCCTTCTTGTCAAGGAAGTACATGTACCCGTCTTGACGGGTGACTTTCTCGGTGCCGACCCGGCCCTTCTTGCCGGACTTGTTCAGCTTCGTCGGGGTCTTCCAGAGATACCCATCCTTGCCGAGGTAGTACAGGTAACCCTTCTCTCGCTTGATCTGCTCCTTGCCTACACGTTCCGCCATTTTGGCGACCTCGAGGGCGAGGAGTGGAGCCCCCCTATTTAGAAGTGCTGACGGAGTGTCGGCGGTGAAATCGGGTTTCCCTGACGGAAAACCGAGCCCGGAATCACGTCGAAACGGTATCCGAGCTGGTCGACCGCGGGGATGGGGAACACGGCGAAGTCCGCGGGGCGGCCCGGAGCGACCGTACCGGCGTCCTCGAGGCCGATGGCGTGCGCCGCGTTGACGGTCGCCGCCGTCAGTGCTTCCGCCGGCGAGAGCCGAGCGGCGTGGACCGCGTGGGCGAGCACGAGGGGCATCGCCTCGACCCAGGAGTTCGGCGAGCAGTCGGTGCCGAGGGCGACGGGAACGCCGGCATCCACCATCTCCCGGCCCTGGCTCCGAACACCGGGGGATGCAGTGAGCGCCGTGATCGGGAGGAGCACCGCCGTGACACCGCTCTTCGCGAGGAGCGCGCGGTCCTCCGCCCGCGCCGCGAGCAGGTGGTCGGCCGACACGGCACCGAGCCGCGATGCGACGCGGGCGCCGCCGGAGAGGACGAACTCCTCGGCGTGGATCTTCGCGCCGAGGCCGAGGGAGAGTGCGGCGCGGAGGAGCCGCTCGGATTGGCGGGCAGAGAAGAACCCCGGTTCGCAGAAGACGTCGCAGAAGCGAGCGAGCCCCTCCTTCGCCACCCTCGGAAGCGCCTCCCGAACCAGGAGGTCGACGTATGCGTCGGGACGAGTCCGGTATTCGGGCGCGACCGCGTGCGCGCCGAGGAACGTGGGCACGAGCCGAAGCCCGGTGCGCCGGGCGAGCCGGGGGATGAGGCGAAGGAGCCGCAGCTCTCCCTCGACCGTGAGGGCGTAGCCGGACTTTACCTCGACCGAGGTGGCCCCCCAACCTCCCATCCGGCCCAGCCGAGCCGCGGTCGCCGCGATCAACGTCGCGTCGGAGGCCTTCCGGGTCGCTCGCACGGTCGCATAGAGGCCTCCGCCGGCCCGCGCGATCTCGGCATATCCAACTCCCCTCACCTTGAGGGGGAGCTCGAACGCACGGTCTCCCGCGAAGAGGACGTGGGTATGTGCGTCCACGAACCCCGGGACGACGACCCCGCCCTCCGCCGACAGGCGGCGGCCTCCGGAACGAAGGCGGACGGACCGGGACAGGGCGCGTTCGCGTCCGACCCAGACGAAACGTCCCTCGGCGACCGCGATCGCCGCGTCCGAGACGATGGAGAGCTCTTCGGCGTCCTTCCCGATGCGGGGCACCGGTCCCCGGGCGAGGGTTGCGAGCTCGCGGATGTCGGTAACGACGAGGTCTGCTCGAATCATGGTTGTAGGATGGGGTGATCGAGAAGGTCCCGAGCGACGAGCGAGCCCGGGAAGAGGATGCGCGCCTCGGATTCGAGCGGTTCCAGCTCTTTGTAGCGGGCCGAGAAGTGCGTGAGGAAGAGGGTGGCGACCTCGGCGGCGTTCGCGAGCTCCGCTGCCTGGCGGGCCGAGGAGTGGCCCCACTCGTTCGCCTGCGCTTCGAGCTCCTGGGAGACCGTCGCCTCGTGGATGAGGACGGTGGCGCGGTGCGCGAGGCGTCGCACCTCCTCCGAGGGTGCGGTGTCGCCTGAATAGACGACCGACCGGCCGGAGCGTGGCGGTCCCATCACGTCCGAGGGGCTTACGATGGTCGACCCGACCCGGACCGGCTCACCGGCCTCGAGCTTGGCAAAGTCCCGCCCGTGGATCCCGAGCGAACGGGCCTTCTCTCCGTCGAAGCGACCCCGCTTGGGGCCCTCCTCGACCCGATAGGCGAGGGAGGGGACGGGGTGGATGGCGGCCGCCGTGCGCACGGTATAGCCGTCGAGCTCCACCGTGGCGCCGGCGGCAAGCGCATGAACGGTCACCGGGAACCGGAGGGTGAAGTATCCCATCCGGAGCGCCCTCCCGACCATCTCCTCGGCATCGGGGGGTCCGTAGATGTCGAGCGGCTCGGTCCGGTTGTTGAGGCACATGCTCTGGATGAGGCCCGGGAGGCCGAGGAAGTGGTCTCCGTGAAAGTGGGTCAGGAAGACCCGGCGGACCCGCATGAACGACGCGGACGACTGGAAGAACTGACGTTGCGTGCCTTCCCCGCAATCGAGGAGGATGAGCTCCTTCTCCGCATCCAGGGCGATCGCGCTCGCCGACCGTTCCTTGGTCGGCCACGAGCCGGCGGTTCCGAGAAAGGTCAGGCGCATCGGACAGCCGCACCTTGTTACGGGTAAAAGGCCGTTGGGGGAGGACCCCCTCTGGTCGTCGCATTCGTTCCGAGGCAAAAGAGGAAAAGGAGCGTACGGCTGGGTCGGTCGATGGTCGACTGGGACCGGGTCGAGGAGCTCCGGTCGAAAGGCTGGGACTGGGACAAGATCGCGAACGACCCGAAGGTCGCGTTCCATCCTGATTCGTCCATGGGGGAACCCGGGCGCGCGCTCCGAGGGCTCTACCACCGGCAGCGGTCGCGTCAGCGTCGCCAGGGCGAGGCCCCAAAGGCCGTGGCCCCGTCGAAGGAGGACCGGGAGAAGGTGGAACGGAAATGGACTCTGCCCCGCATCGGCTACCTCCTGGTGCCAGTCTTCGGCATCTGGTTTGCGCTCGCCTACTTCATCCCCTCGCCGGTCGGTCTGGTACTACCGGCAATCCCGTACCTCGCTCTCGGCCTCGTTATCGTGGCGTTCCTTCTCCTATTCGGCCTGTTCCGCGCGACCGGGACGCGCTGGTCGAAGGTCTACCGGTCGACCTTGGTGACGGGAATCATACTCGGTCTCGTGATCTCGGGAGTGATTGCGCTCGGCGGCATCCTCTTCTTTGGCTGCCCGGTCCTTCCATCCTCCGGGACATCGGAACCGGGCCAGGGCTGGATTTCGGTCAGTGCCTCCCCCTGGCAGGACGGAGGGCGACCGGTTGTCTACTTCTACGGCGCGACGTGGTGCCCGTACTGTTCGGCCAGCAGCTGGGCGATTTGGAAAGCGCTGACCGAGTTCGGAACGGTTTCGGGAGCGTATACCGGATACTCGTACGGCCCTCCCGAAGGACTTCAGTACGTACCCGAGATGGTGCTCGCGAACGCCAACCTCGTCTCCTCGGTCGTCGCCTTTCAGGTCAGTGAGTATGTGGCCGGGTCCGATGGTACGTTCCCGACCACGTCCAACTGCTATCAGCAAGCCTACGTCACCGCGTACAGTGGGAGTTCGATTCCGTTCGTGGTCGTGAACGGGCAGTACGTCCACGGCGGCAGCTCGCTCATCGACCCGTCCAACCTCCAGACCTGGGCCGGCGGGGCGAACGGTGGGGCCTCGGCCGTCCAGAACGCGGTTGCGAGCGAGAACACTGCGGCCGGGTCGCCGTGGTTGCAGATCCAGGGACAATCCTGGTGGCTGATGGCGTTCATCGCGAAATCGACCGGCGCTACACCGGCTAACCTCGCCCTACAACCCTACTACTCAGGCTGGAGCTCTGCCACGAGAAGTTCGGTGGCGAGCGACCTAGCTCAGATCGCCTAGGGTCCGAGATGCGTACGCGGGATATCCGGTCGGTCATCTACCTCGCCGGCGGGTTCGGCCTCATCGTTGCGACCTACACGTACATCGAGACCGTCCAGGCGTCACTACAGAAGTACTGTACCATCAACGCGTACGTGTCGTGCGGCGCCGTCGCGAACAGCGGGAGGACGACCCTCTTCGGGGTCCCGGATTCGTTCATCGGCATCGGGGGGTTCGTCCTGATCCTGCTCGTGGCCGGGGTCGCGGAGTCCCGACGTAAGGAGCTCCTCTGGCCGTACCTGCTGCTCCTCATCACGGCGATGGGAGTGGGCGTCTCCCTATACTTCCTCTACGAGGAGATCTTCGAGATCCATGCGCTCTGCCCCGTCTGCCTCGCGGCCTGGGTCCTCGGGTGGGTGGCGTGGGGAGGGGCAATCGCGCTCGTCCGTAAGGCCCGTGCCAGGGCCCGGGTAAGGGCCGCGGAGGCACCGACCGCGACCCCCTCCCCGGGCGTCGGGTCTTCCCCACCTCCGAAGGGGTAGATTCGTCGACGAGCCTTTGGGCGACGCCGTACCCCCTAACCAAGAGCGATCGCGACGGAACTCAGGACGGTCGAAGACCCGACCGTACTGTACTCCCCCATCGCATAGATGCCCGGAGTGGTCGATACGACGAATGTCTGGAGGTCGAGCGCCGCTCGAGGGGCGTACGTGCAGGAACTGAACAGATAGGCGTAGGTGTTGATGGTCATCGTCTGATCGAAGGTGATCTGAGAATTGATCACCGTGCCGGAACACGCCAGATCTCGAGTGTCGTAGTGGAAGACATTGAAGTCCGCGTTCGGCACCGTGGAGCCATCACCATAGTTGTCGTTATAGAGCGCGATGTAGGGGGTCACGTTCACTTCTGCATAGTCCGGCTGATTCACGCCGAGGGCGCCGGAGGAAGTGCACGTGGCATAGACCTGGATTGTGAGGTCGATGGTGTAGGTGGCCGAGAAGACATAGTACCCCGACGTGGTCGGCGTAAAGGTTGCCGCGGTGTGGGTACCGGCGTGCGAGTCCCCCAGCATCCACATCGACCCACAACTACCCGTTGGGTTAGGGTTCAGTCCGGCTTGAAGATCGAATACGCCTGACGTTGAACCGCCCATCGATGCGGTGGGTGGGCTCCCTTCCCATTCGCATCCAGAACCAGTCTTGTAGGTGAACGTGGTTCCTGACCACGGTGTGTTCCAAGTGTTGTAAGTGGTATCCGGCGAGGCACTACTTGCGACCGTAGGTTGGCCTGCCACGGGTCGAACCATTTGGAGGTTCGGCGATACGGCGACCATGACCAGTGCGCCTACGGCTAACCCGATTCCCAGCATCAGCCACGCTTTCTTGTTCATTCCCAGTCGCCTTCGCGCGCGAGTGCGACTTCGCCTACATAATCCCGGTCGGGTCCGGTGAATCGTCCTGCCTGCCAAGAATATCCGTATGCATGCTCACGTATGCAGACAAAGACAAGGAAACTGTTTCTGTAGTAGACTGGGTGGCTTTGAGTGAGGTGGGCCTTCGTTGGCGCTAGACTCGAGCAACCCCACGGGTGCCCGGATCCGCGCCGAGGCTGGATCGTGCGCCCCGGAAAAGTCGGTCGCATCCCCCGTTCCGACGGACTAGATCTCTCGGCGGTGGAGGGGGGCCGCTCCCGTGGGTCCCGGGTTATATACCCAACCTTGTTCGGCCCGCCCGGGTCACGCTATGGTAAGCGACTACGCGACGCTCGCGGCCGGGATCGCCATTGCGGGAGGACTGATTGGAACCGGCATGGCTCAGTCGGGGATCGGGGCGGCCGGCATGGGGATCATCGCCGAGAAACCGGAGAAGTTCGGCCAAGTGCTCTTCTTCTTCGTCATTCCCGAGACGCTCTGGATCATCGGATTCGTGCTGGGGATCATCCTCTTGCTCGGGGTCATCTCGTAGGCCCTTCGCTCGTATCCATGAGCCTCGAAAGCCTCGTCGACGAGATCCGCCGTCGTGGCGAGGCCGACCTCGCCGAGGTCATCGCTCGCCGGGATGCCGAGAGCGCGAAGGTCCTCGCGACGACGGACCGTCGGCTCGAGCAGGTTCGTTCGGAGAGCGCCCGCGCCACCGCCGCCGAGGTCGCCCACGAACGGGCCCAGCGCATGGCTGCGGCGAAGCTCCAGGCCCGCAAGCTCCTCCACGAGGCCCGGGAGAAGCGGCTTGTGAACGCGATCGCGGAGACCCGGGACCTCCTCCAGGAGTACACTCGGTCGCCGCAGTACCCGGCGGTGTTGAAGCGGATGGTCGGCGCCGCCAACGATTCGCTCGGAAAGCCCGTTCGCGTCTCGGGTCGAACCGAGGACGCCGCGCTGCTCGCCAAGGTCGCGGGCAAGAGCTTCGACCCGACACCGCAGCCGATCCTCGGAGGTCTCATTGCGGAGACCCCCGACGGGAGCCGCCGACTGAACCTCTCGTTCGACGAGCTCCTCCGGTTGCGAGAGGACCGGGTCCGCGAGCTCCTCGCCTAGGCCGGCACCATGGCGGCCTCTCCGTACGCGAGCGCGCTCGGTCGCCTCAACCCGGAGTTCCCTGCGTTCCTTCCCAAGGAGACGTACCCGCTGCTTCTCGCGGCCAAGGACCCGAACGAGTTCGCGAAGATCCTCGAGACGACCCCGTACGCCGAGGACGTCGCCCGTGTCCGAGCGACCCACTCGGGCGTCACCCTGGTCGAGCTCGCGATCAATCGGACGTTCGTGCGGCGGAACCGCCACGCGTTCGAAGCGACCCCGTTCGCCGGTCGCTCGGTCGTCGGGGCGTACCTGGGTCGTTGGGATATCCAGAACATCGAGATGATCCTCACGGCGAAGGCGAAGGGGCGGGGGGTCACCGAGACCGAGGACCACCTGATCTCGAGCCGCGAGATCCCCGCGGGGCTCTACGCGGGTGCGATGAACCTGGACGATTTTCGGATCCTCCTTGGCCAGTCGACGGTCGAGTCGATGGTCACATCGCTCGTGAAGTACGGCTACGGCGCGACGATTCTGCCGTTCCTTGAGACGTTCGAGCGGACCCACAACATCTTTCCCATCCTGCTCGCGCTCGACAAGGAGTACTACCGGAACGTGCTCGCCCAGGCGCGCTTCTTCCAGGGCGACGAGTGGGTCGTGCGCACTCTCGTCCAGAGCGAGATCGACGCGCGGAACGCCCTCCTCCTCCTCAAGGGGAAGGCCCACCGCCTGCCGGTCGACGACGTCCATGCTCGGTGGACGGACGGAGGGACGTTGACCCCGACCGAAGCCTCGGACCTCTTCTCGGCCCGGACCGTTCCCGAGCTCGCCGAGCGCCTCACGCCTCGTTTCCCCTCGATCGGGGACGGCGCCGCCGAATGGGACTCGGCCGAAAGCCTAACGGGCTACGAGGTCGCGATCGACCGCGAGCGCGCGGCTACCGAACTGAAGCGATTGAGGACCTACCCGCTCTCGCTCAGCGTGATCTTCGCCTTCCTATTGCGCAACGAGCTCGAGCGCAGCGACCTGCGTCGCGCCGTGTTCGGTCGCCTCTACGGGGTCTCCGCGGAGCGGCTCACCCCACTGCTCGTGTCCCCCCGCCTGTAAGGCGGGCGCGCCGGACCGGTTCACTCCCCCGGGGTTCGTACCATCGGTCCCGAGGGGAGCGCTCCGGGGGTCTCCAGCGGCGACACGGTGCGGGACCGTGGGGAACCGAACGGACGGAAGACCTTCCCATTGCCGGTGTAGAACTTCGAGAAATACTCGACGAAGATCAGCCGCGCCCCTTGGATCCCCGGCTCGAAGACGCCGATGATCACGTTGAACGACTGACCGATGACGATGATGACGAGGCCCGCGACGATCCCGACGACCGTCCCGCCCAGGACGAGGCCGCCGCCGATGGTGTTGATGACGAGCGCCAGGATGGCGCTGGCGAGGAGGATCCCGACGAGACGCGTGTAGGAGAGGATGTGGCTCACGACCTCGATGAGCCCCATCAGCCCCATCTGGAACCCCTCACCGAAGAGGAGCATCGCTAGGCCGACCCCGAGGCAGGCGTACCAGACGACGATGAGCGGGTCGGTGGAGACCGACGTCGCACGGTGGATGACCGCAAGGCCGAAGAACGCGACCCCGAAGGCGAAGAGGATCCCGCCGGATTTCGCGACCACGCCCCTCGGGTGGTGATGGAAGTACTCCTTCAGGGCGCCCATGAAGAAACCCAGGACGACCATGCCGAGGCCGACGAAGCCCGCGAAGAGAAGGTAGGTCGGGACGGTCTTGCTCAGGACCGGCCCCGAGTAGCCGAACAGCACGGTCAGCATCGGGTAGCCGAAGAACTCGTTCGCATAGAGTCCGAGACCGATCGCGATCGCGCAACCGGGAAGGAGCGCATAGGCGAGCTGCTGCATCCCTTTCGGGCCGATGATCATCTTGACGAAGTTGCGCCCGAACTTCGGCAGGTACCGGGCGGCGGGGAACCCGGCGATCATCCAGAGCGAGACCAGGAGGATGACCAGGCCATAGCCCCAGTCGCTGAGCATGAAGCCGAAGAAGATCGGGAAAGCGATGGCGAAGACGAGGGTCGGGTCCCACTCGGTCGCTTGCGGGAGCGAGTAGAAGCGCACGAAGAACTCGAACCGGCGCACTCCGCGCGGGTTCGACATGAGCGTGGGGGGTTCCTCCGAGGTTTGGATCCGGTAGAAGAACGTCCGGTGACCCGTCTCCCGTTCCACGACCGATTCGAGCCGTGCGATATCCCGCTCGGGGACCCAGGCCTCGAGGGCGAAGGCGGTACGGCTCGCCCCGAGCTTCGTTACGACCTCCGACTTTCGGTTCTCGATCTCGAGCGCTTCCGCGACCGCGCTCACGAGGGGGTACCATTCTTGGGAGATCGCCGTGAGCCGTGCGGTGATCTCGCCCCGTCGTCGGGCGATCTCCGCGGCTTGGGCCCGGATCCCCGCGAGTTCTTCGGCGACCGTCCCTGGCAACCGCGGGACCGCCGAGAGACGGACCCCGCGCGTCTGAGACAGGCGGGACAAGAGGTCCGCGCCCCCCGCCGGGATCAGGACCAGGAACCGGATGCTCTCGCCCGGCGGTCCGAGCAAGAGCTGTACGTCGCCATCGGCCGGAAGGGCGGCCGTGAACGCGGCGTAATCGTCGGGCGCCGCCTCCCCGTAGAAGGCGTGGAAGTTGCGGGAATCCAGGAACTCGAGCCGGTCGGGATAGAACGAGAGTTGTTCGAGCAGCTGGGCCTGGGCGGCCGTCGCCTTCTCCTCGGTGGCGAGCCGGTCGTCCTCGCGCTCGAGCTCCCCGACCTCCGGGTCGATCGGTACCGTCTTTGCGACGCTCAGGATCTCGGCGACCGAATCGAAGCGTCGGGGGGGACCGGCGTGCGCCGGGGGGAGGGCGCTCAAGAGGCCCCGGAACCGGAGTGTCTCATCTCCCACCTGGCGCAGCGTCTCGGGCCCGCGCTCCGGCCCAAGCTCGGCCATCGCGTCGGGAGAGAGCGGCTCGACCTGGGCCACTCGGAGGTCGTGCAGCACGGTCAGGATCCGCTCCTCGTCCTCCTTGAGACCGAGGAGGCCGACCTTTGCCATACGGACCGGGCGCAGCGCCACTTTCGACTCCTAGTCCTTACCGAACGACCCGAGGACCACGTCGAGGATCGCGTCCTTCTTGTCCGACGGGCGACGACCTTCGGCGAGCGCGGCGCGCTCCGCGGCGTTCTGACCGTCGACCGTGATCGCCTCGGCTTCTTTCGCCGTCTCGACCCGGGCGTGCTCGAGCCGAACGGCCCGTTCCCGGCCCGCCTCGGACTCCGCCGCCTTCACCGCCGCATCCCCATCGTCCCGGAGGCGTCGGAGCGTCGCCTCGGCCTCCTCGCGGGCCGCGCTCAGGCGCGCGTCCCACTCGTTCTCGGTCGCCTTCACTCGCTTCAGCGCCTCGACCGAGCCGGGCGCGGTCGCTACGGCCGTTGTGGTTGCCATCGTTAGAGCCCTCCTAGGAGTTTCATCACGACGAGGACCAGTACGACGAGCGCGGCGAGCCGGACCGCGATGCTGGTTCCCCATACGGCGGCGAACCGGCGCACCGCGGCGTTCGCGCTAGGCTGCGCTCGCACTGCTTCCCTCCTGCTCCATCTTCCGCTTGACGGTCTTGAGCATGCTGAACGAGTCGCGCTCGAGTTCGTCGAATCGGAATTTGATGTAGCGGACCACGTCCTGGAGCCTCGGGATGAGCACGTTCTCGATCGCGCTCGCTCGCCGCTTTGTCTTCTCGATCTCCTTCAGGAGGCGGCGGAGGGCGTTCTCCTTCTCGGCGATGTCGAGGACGACCTGGTAGATCCGCTGGAAGCGGCGGACCGCCTCCTGGATCGAGACCGGGAGGTCGAGTAGGTCGGCGGTCGGGGTCGGCTCATAGCCTCCGCGGTCGACCTGGGGGGTGCGGACCCCCATGACGTTCTTGGTCGTGACGGCGACCGGCGCGATGTCGGGGAGGAGGCTCGAGATGTTCTCGAGCCGGGTCGGGCCCTCCAGCATCTCCGCCATCCGGATCGATTCGTAGCCCCGCTCGATGCGCGCCCGAAGGTCGCCGCGCAGTTTCATCGCCTCCCGCGAGAGGGCGAAGAACTCGACGATCAGCGCGGAGCGCTTCAACTTCAGGAGGTTGAGCCCCTTTGTCGCGACCACGATCCGTCGGCGGGTACGGAGGAGCTCGAGGCGGGTCGGTCGCACGGTTTCGGCCGGCATCGTCGGTTCGCTGCCGCCTACGAGGAGGGAGCCGCCCGCTTCGGACGGTACTTCTCGATGAACTCCGGACGGATCCGCTTCAGCTCCGAGTCGGGGAACTCCGCGAGGATGTCCCACGCGAGGGCCAGGCTCTCGTCGATCGACCGGTCCTCGTCGGGCCGCTGGTTGACGAACTCCGCTTCGAACCGGTCGGCCGCCTTGAGGTAGAGTCGGTCGGTCGGGGTGAGCGCCTCTTCGCCCACGATGGCGGAGAGCGACCGTTGGTCCCTCCCCGTCGCGTAGGTCGCGAAGAGCTGGTCGGAGACACCGCGGTGGTCCTCCCGCGTCCGTCCCTTACCGATCCCTTGGTTCATCAGGCGCGAGAGCGACGGCAGGATGTCGATCGGCGGGTAGATCCCGCGGCGTTGGATGTCCCGACTGATGTACACTTGGCCTTCGGTGATGTACCCCGTGAGGTCGGGGATCGGGTGCGTCACATCGTCCGCGGGCATCGTGAGGATCGGGATCTGTGTGATCGACCCCTTGCGGCCGTGGATCTTTCCCGCCCGTTCGTAGAGCGTCGCGAGGTCGGTGTAGAGGTACCCGGGGTACCCGCGGCGTCCCGGGACCTCTTCCCGTGCCGCGGAGACCTCGCGGAGCGCCTCGCAGTAGTTCGTCATATCGGTGAGGACGACCAGGATGTGGAGGTCGCGCTCGTAGGCGAGGAACTCGGCGGCGGTAAGGGCCATCCGCGGCGTGACGACCCGTTCCATTGACGGGTCCGAGGAGAGGTTCAGGAAGACGACCGCGCGCTCGAGCGCCCCGGTCGACTCGAACTCCTTGAGGAAGAAGTTCGCCTCTTCGCTCGTGATCCCCATCGCCGCGAAGACGACCGCGAACCCCTCGGAGGAGTCGCGCAGTTTCGCCTGGCGGACGATCTGGGCGGCGATCTGGTTGTGTGGGAGGCCGGCGCCGGAGAAGATGGGAAGCTTCTGGCCGCGGACCAGGGTGTTGTTGACGTCGATCGTGGAGATTCCCGTCTGGATGAACTCGCTTGGCTCTTCGCGCGAGTACGGGTTCATCGCGCTCCCGACGATCTCGAGCCGGGTCTCGCTCACGATTCGTGGGCCGCCATCGCGCGGCTCGCCGAGGCCGGTAAAGACCCGACCGAGCATCTCGTCCGAAACCGGCAGGGTCGCGACCTCGCCGAGGAACTTCACGCTCGTCCGCTCGAGGTTGATGCCCATGGTCGGGCCGAAGACCTGGACGATCGCGAGGCCCTTGCGCGAATCCAGGACCTGGCCCTGGCGCCGCTCGCCGCTCGGGAGCTGGATCTCGACGATTTCGCCGTACGCCGCGTTCGCGATGTCCCGCACGAACAGGAGCGGCCCGGCGACCCGGTCGATCGTCCGGTAGTCGACGGGGACCTCGGGGGACCCGCGGCCGGGGGTCGTGCCCTTGGCGGCCATCACGCCCCTCCCGGCGCGATGAGCGCGCCGACAGCGAGGTCGGTTTCCCGGTCCAGTTCGTCGAACTGCTTCTGGGCCTCGACCTCCGGGATCCACTTCATCCGGGAGAGCTTCGTCCGGACCGGAAGCTTCTGCATCGAGGCGACGGTGGCGCCCTTGCCGATCGCTTCCTGCTCGAGGTCCCCGAACCGAAGGATCGCCCGCAACATGCGGGCTTGCTTCTGGATCGAGGTGTAGGTGTCGACCTGGTCGTAGGCGCTCTGCTGGAGGTAGTCCTCGCGGAGCATCCGTGCGACATCCAGGACCGCCTTCTCCCGCTCGGGGAGCGCGTCCACACCGACAAGCTGGACGATCTCCTGGAGCTCGGACTCCTTCTGGAGGGTCTCGAGAGCCTTCTGACGGAGGGCGATGAAGTCCTTCGATAGCGATGCGACGTACCACGGCTCGAGGTCGCCCGTGTAGAGCGAGTAGCTCTGGAGCCAGTTGATCGAGGGGAAGTGGCGGCGGGAGGCGAGCGAGGCATCGAGCGCCCAGAAGACGCGCGCGATGCGGAGCGTGTTCTGACTGACGGGTTCGGAGGTGTCCCCGCCCGGAGGCGAGACCGCGCCCACGACGGTGATCGACCCGGTCCGCGCGTCCGGGGAGAGGGTGACCACGCGTCCGGCGCGTTCGTAGAACTCGGCGATGCGGCGACCGAGGTACGCGGGATAGCCTTCCTCGCCGGGCATCTCCTCGAGACGACCCGAGATCTCCCGCATCGCCTCGGCCCACCGGCTGGTGGAGTCGGCCATGAGGGCAACGTCGTAGCCCATGTCGCGATAGTACTCCGCGATCGTGATCCCGGTGTAGACGCTCGCCTCCCGGGCCGCGACCGGCATGTTGGAGGTGTTCGCGATCAGCACGGTCCGCTCCATGAGCGGGTGTCCCGACTTCGGGTCCAGGAGCTTCGGGAACGTGGCGAGCACCTCGGCCATCTCGTTCCCGCGCTCGCCGCATCCAACGTAGACGACGATGTCCGAGTCCGCCCATTTCGCGAGTTGCTGCTGCGTGACGGTCTTCCCGGACCCGAACGGCCCGGGAATGCACGCGGTCCCTCCCTTCGCGACCGGGAAGAACGTGTCGATCACGCGTTGGCCCGTGACGAGCGGGATGTCCGGTGGGAGCTTCTGAGCGACGGGGCGGGGGATCCGAACCACCCACTTGTGGGTCAGGGTGAGGGGAACGGTGCCCGCGTCGGTCTCGAGCGAGCCGATGCGGTCGCGGATGGTGTAATTCCCGCTCTCAAGCTTGGTGAGGGTTCCACGAAGCCCGGGCGGAACGAGGACCTTGTGGAGGATGAGCGCGGTCTCGGGGACCGTGCCAAGGATGGTCCCCGGGGTCACTTCGCTCCCGACCTTCGCGGTCGCGGTGAACTCCCAGACGGCCTTCTCGTCGAGCGGGGCGGCTGTCGTACCTCGGGTGATGAAGTCCCCGACCCCCTTCTGGATGACGTCGAGCGGTCGCTGGACCCCGTCGTAGATGGACTTGAGTAGGCCGGGTCCGAGCTCCACGCTGAGTGCCTGTCCGGTGGTCTCGACCGGGTCTCCGGGACGGATGCCGGTCGTGTCCTCGTAGACCTGGACGGTCGCCGTCCCGGCCACGAGCCGGATGATCTCGCCGACGAGACCGAGCGCCCCGACGTGCACGACGTCGTACATCTTCGCGTCGACAAGCCCCTCGGCAATGACGACCGGACCGGATACCCGCGCGACGGAACCTACCACGTGCCTTCCTCCGTTACGTCGCGACCGAGAGCGTGACTCCCAGAACGCGCTTGGCGAGTGCCTCGATGCTCTCGACCTCGTACTCGCCGGTCGGGGTCGGGACGAAGACGACCAGGGGGTCGAGCGAGGCGTCGGCGGCCGCCCGCTGAGCGTCGGAGAGCACCGCACGGATGGATTGCGTCGCGATGACGAGCGCATACCCTCCGGTCATCGCACGCTGGAACTCCGCCACCGAGCTCTCCGGGGTGACCTCAATGACATCCTTGAGGCCGATCAAGCGGAACCCGATGGCCAGCTCCCGCTCCCCGACCACGACGGTGCGCCCCGTCTCTTTGGACGTCTCGGGCACGGCAGCGTCGGCGGGGGTTCCGGGCTATTTAAGTGCTGCCGGGGTGCGAAGGAGAGGGATGTCGGGTCCCCGTCCGACGGGTCGGAACACGGGAGGTCGGACGGCGGAAGGGCCGCGGGGCGATCTCGCCCGGAAGGAGGAGTGCGGCGGGGACCGTCCCTGCGGCGGACGCGTCGAGCAACGTCTCGAACCGTCGTGCTCTCGTCTCGGGACGCGCGGCGCTCATTACCCAGTAGGTCGCCCTTCGCCGGTACCCTCGCGGGCGAGAGCGGAAGAACCGGTCGGCCTCAGGCCGCTCTCGTAACCGCGCGACGAACCTCGGAGCGAACCGGAACGTACGCTCGCTCGAGAACCGCACGGCTTCTTTCTTCGGTCGCCGGTCGAACGCACGGAGTCCGGATTCGTGTACCCGACCGGCGCTCTGGAGTTCCGCGAACCGTCGTCGGTTGACGGCGCTCCACTGGCTACCGGGGCGTCGCGGTGTGAACCGGTTGGCATACCGGTCGTCATCGATCCGACGCACCGTCGTGTCGATCCACCCGAAACAGAGGGCCTCTTCAACTGCCTCGGGGTAGACCACTCCCCCTCTCCTGGTGTGAGCCTTGTGGAAACCGACCCAGAGCTCCGGGGTGTCCGCGTGGTGGGCCAGGAACCACGCCCGGAGCTCGTGCTTCGACCGGAAGAAGCGAGCGGGGACGATCATCGGGGCTGGGTCACTTGTACACCGAGAAGTGCACGTGGTTCTCGTCGTCCGTGATCAGGATGCACTCCCCTTCGCACTCGAACAGGCACGCCTCGCACACGATACACTCGGGACCGTTGACGGCGAGGGACTTCTCCTCCCGGAACTGGAACTTCGCCCCGACCACCGGGTCGTCTACGACGTCCGGGACCTGGTCGCGGGGACGCAGGTCGAAGACGGCGACCGGGCAGACGTCCTTGCAGTGGGAGCAGCCCGTGCACTTGGCGATGTCAATGTCGACCTGGACCATCGCGCGCCTCTTCGCCCGCTCGAGCGAGGCGGCCTATTAGGATTTCGCCGGTGGGGCGTCGGTACCCTTCGAGGGATGACGGGGATGGCGGCCCCGTGCGAGCTCCCGCTCGCCCATGAACGGGTTCGGCTCCAGGTACCGAGCCCCGCCCATCTCCTCCCGGATCGCATCGGGGATCTCGACCCGTCCGTCGTCGGTCTGGTAGTTCTCGAGGATCGCAATGACCAGGCGAGGGAGAGCCACCCCTGACCCGTTGAGGGTGTGCACCGGCTCGGGCCGGGACGACTGGTGACGGCGCCACCGTATGTTCGCGCGGACCGCCTGGTACGCTTCGAAGTTTGAGACCGAGCTCACCTCGAGCCAGCGCTTCCCGCCGGGCGCCCAGAGCTCGAGGTCGTAGCACTTCGCGGCCTTCTCACCGAGGTCGCCCGTGCAGAGGCTGACGGTGCGGAACGGGAGGTCGAGGCGACGGAGGACCTCTTCGGCCTCGGCCCGCAGCTCCTCGAGCGCGTCGTACGAGGACTCGGGGGTCGTGAACTGGACGAGCTCGACCTTGTCGAACTGATGTACCCGGGCGATCCCGCGCGTCTCGACTCCGTGCCCGCCCGCCTCCCGGCGGAAGCACGGGGTGTATGCGAACAGCTTGACCGGCAGGTCCTCGGCGAGGAGGACCTCGTCGCGGAAGAGGTTCGTGACAGGCACCTCCGCGGTCGGCACGAGCCAGAGGTCGTCCGGCTTCACCTGGTAGGAGTCCTCGGCGAACTTCGGTAGCTGGCCCGTGCCGACCATCGACTCGGTCCGGACGAGGATCGGGGGCGCGACCTCGGTGTACCCCCGGGAGCGGTGGAGCTCCCGCATGAACCGAATAAGGGCGTACTCGAGCCGGGCGAGGTCCCCCCAGAGGACGTAGAACCCCTCCCCGGCGACCTTCACCCCCCGTTCCTCGTCGAGCAGATTGAGGTCGTGGCCGACCTCGAAGTGGGGTCGGGGAGCGGACGGCGCCGTGCGGCGAGGTTCGAAGCGCGCGACCTCGACGTTGTCGTTCGCGTCCTTCCCACGGGGGACGCTCGAGTGGGGGGTCTGAGGGAGCAGGAGCAGGCGCTCGTGGATCTCGGCGTCGAGCGCGTTCGCCCGCGTCTCGAGGTCCCGGATCCGGTCCCGAAGTTCGCCGAGCCGGGTCCGGTCGTGGTCGTCCGCCGGAGCGGACGATTTCGCGGCCTCGGCGACCCGGTGGGCGCCTCGGTTACGCTCGGCCCGTAGGCGGTTCGCCTCGTCCCCGACCGACCGTCGGTCGCGGTCGAGCGAGAGGAGGTGGTCGACCTCGGCCGGGTCGCGTCCGCGGGCGGCGAGCCCTGCCCGGAGCGCGTCCGCCGATTCCCGAACGTAGCTGATGGGGTACACGGCCTGGGGTGGAACCCCGGCCCGAGCCATAACCCTTCGCGGTCGGCGAACGCTGGCCTCGGATGAGGAATTCCCCTCGAGCGCAATCTTTACCGGCAGGGAGTGCGTTCGGTCCGAGAAGAGCGTGGATGAGCGACATCCTGCTGGGGACGAGCGGCTGGGATTACCCGGAGTGGTCGGGGCGCGTATACCCTCCGCGCGGCGCGAGCGACAAGCTCCACTACTACGCCAGCCTCCTCCCGATCGTCGAGGTGAACTCGACGTTCTATCGTCTACCTCCGCCCTCGGTGGCGGCCTCGTGGGTCAAGCGAACCCCCGCGGGGTTCCGGTTCGCCGCGAAGTTCCCCCAGACGATCACCCATAGCCTGCGCCTCGTGCGCACCGACGAGGAGCTCGCTCGCTTCCTGACGGTCCTTCAACCGATCCGCGATGCGGGGAAATTCGCCGCGGCGCTCCTCCAGCTCCCACCGTCGCTCCCGTTCGAGCCGACGACCGTGCGCCACTTCTACGAAACGCTCCCGCGCGACCTGCCGGTCGCGGTCGAGTTCCGCGAGCGTTCCTGGCTCGTTCGGGAGTCGATCGACCTCTTGCGGGAGTTCGATCTCGCCTACGTCACCGTGGACGGCCCGCACCTACCGGTCGCGCTCGAGACGACCGCGCCGTTCGCCTACATCCGCTGGCACGGGCATGGAA
>Ga0326728_10013992_pt1 | contig 17228 bp, 16 predicted proteins | sample MB3enrmetagenome_FD_207602 | JGI IMG/M metagenome (GOLD analysis project Ga0326728, IMG submission 207602) | Lab enriched peat soil microbial communities from McLean, Ithaca, NY, United States - MB31MN | ecosystem: Environmental > Terrestrial > Soil > Wetlands > Peat | place: USA: New York... | reverse complement strand
CGCTCAAGCGAATCAGGGATGCGCGCCGCCATCCAAAGCTTGAATCACATTTTCTCGGCCTTGACTCCCCCCTCCGCCCGGAAATCTGCCCCGGTTACACGGTTTTCTTCCGCGGCGCGGCGGCGAGCCGGCGCCGTCGACGACGGCAATTAACGTCATTTCACTGTTATTTAATGACAAACGTTCCGCACCGGCCTTCGGATGCGCGGTCCGTTCGCTCGCTGCCGCGCGCCATCGCCATGCTCACGGTCAAATCGCGGCGACTGCGAAGCATTCGTCCGCCGCCGAGCGGCTTCGCGCGTCGCTCACGCGAACCTCGACTGCGCCGCGCGGCGTGGCCGGTGGAAGAGAAGACGTTCCGAGTCTGATGTGAAAGGCGCCAGGAGAACGCTTCCTGGGGCCGAATTTCGGTCTGACAGGCGCGGGCGGCGGTGATAACGTTTGTTCCCGCGCCGGGATCGCGGGATTCGGGGGATCGTCGCGTGAATTCATCGGAATCGTCGGGATCGCGACCGGCCGCCGCGACCGGGCGCCAAGTCCAAGCCACAAGCGAACCGGCGTCAGCGGCTGCGCCGCGGCGCGCCGCGCGCGCGGAGCTGATCTGGGAAGGCAAGTACGACGCCAACGGCAGCCGCGTCGCGCCGCTGCGCGTGGCGCTGCCGTTTCAGACCGTCGAGACCGTCAACGAATCGGCGCAGGAACGGCAGCGCGGATTTATGTTCGGGCCAGGATTTCGCGAGGAGGAATGGCGCAATCGGCTGATCTGGGGCGACAAGAAATACGTGCTGCCGTCGCTGCTGGCGGAGTTCGCGGGGAAGGTCAATCTCATCTACATCGATCCGCCGTTCGACACTGGGGCGGATTTCTCGTTCACGGCAACCGTTCCAGAATACGACGAATCGGAAACCGACGCATTTTCGTTCACCAAAGAGCCAAGCATTATCGAACACAAGGCGTATCGCGACACGTGGGGTCGCGGTCTAGATTCTTATCTCTAATGGTTTTACGAAACCGCGCTGCTGTTGCACGAACTGCTTGTTGAGACCGGCAGCCTTTATGTCCACCTTGATTGGCATGTTTCGCATTACGCGAAAGCAATTCTTGACGTAGTGTTCGGAGCCGAGCGGTTTGTCAACGAAATTGTCTGGAAGCGCTCCGATGCAAAGGGTGATGTAACGCAGGGCAGCCGGCATTTTTCGCGAGTTCATGATGTCTTGCTTTACTACACCAAATCCGCCGAGGCGATTTGGAATCCGCTCTATGTTCCTCTGAGCGAAGAATACGTTTCTAAATTCTACAAGTACAAAGACGCTGATGGACGCCGCTGGAAAATGGACAACATGCTCGGGCCTGGAGGCGCAGCGAAGGGCAATCCCGTGTACGAGGTGATGGGAGTGACGAGGGCGTGGCGCTATTCCAAGCAGCGGATGCAAGAGATGATAAGACTCGGCCGTGTCGTTCAGACAAAGCCGGGGAATGTTCCAATGGAGAAACGATATCTGGACGAATCGAAAGGAGTGCAAGTTGGCACCTGGTGGGATGATATAAGTATGGTGAGAGGGTGGTCCGCGGAAAAGATGGGCTATGCAACCCAAAAACCCGAAGCCCTCCTTGAACGCATCATTAAAGCATCATCAAACGAGAGTGATTTGATTCTAGATTGCTTTGTCGGGAGCGGAACGACAGCTGCGGTAGCTGAAAGACTAAGCCGACGGTGGGTCATCTGCGACCTGAGCCGGTTCGCTATCCACACTACGCGTAAGCGGCTTCTCTCAAATGTGAACGTCCGACCATTCGTCGTTCAAAACCTCGGCAAGTACGAACGGCAGGTGTGGGCCGGCGCGGAATTCGGCGAGGACAACGGCGCTCAGGAGGCAGCACGTCAGCGGGCCTACATCGAGTTCATCCTGAAGCTGGCCGGCGCTGCGCCGCTCAATGGCTACGCGTGGCTGCACGGCGTCAGAGGCGGCCGCATGGTGCATGTCGGCGCCGTGGACGCGCCGGTGAGCGTCGGCGACGTGACGCAAATCGCGGCCGAGTTCAAACGCGCCATCGGCACCGGCAAGGACGCTCCGAAAACAAACGGCGTCGACGTGCTGGGCTGGGATTTTGCCTTCGAGTTGAACGAAGTCGCCAGGCAGCAAGCCGCGGCGGCGAACATTCAGATGCGATTCTTACGCATTCCACGCGACGTGATGGACAAGCGCGCGGTCGAGCAGGGGGATATTCGTTTCTTCGAATTGGCCGCGCTGTCGGTGGATGTGAAAACGCAGAAGCGTAATGTCTGGTTGAAGCTCACGGACTTCATCATTCCGCCCGACGACGTGCCGGAGGAGGCGCGCCGCGCGGTGAAACACTGGTCGCAATGGATCGACTATTGGGCGGTGGACTGGGACAACAAGAGCGACACGTTCCACAACGAATGGCAGACCTATCGCACGCGCCAGGACAACACGCTGGCGCTCGAAATTTCTCATACGTATGCCGACGCCGGCGACTACACGATCGTCGTCAAGGTGATCGACATTCTCGGCAACGACACGACCAAAACGGTTAAGGTGAGCGTGGCGTAGTGAGATTTCATCCTCCCCCGCGAAGCGGGGGAGGGGGACCGCCCGAAGGGCGGTGGAAGGGGCGTGCTGAGTAGCCGTCGTCCGCAGCGCGAGTCGATACGCGCCGCGCCCCCTCCACCATGCTTCGCATGGTCCCCCTCCCCCGCTTCGCGGGGGCGGAGAGTTGGACCGCGCTTAAGCGCGGTGGAAGGGGTGTGCTGAGTAGCCGTCGTCCGCAGCGCGAGTCGATACGCGCCGCGCCCCCTCCACCATGCTTCGCATGGTCCCCCTCCCCCGCTTCGCGGGGGCGGAGAGTTGGACCGCGCTTAAGCGCGGTGGAGGGGGCATTCGACCATCCGATCATGAGAGCGCCGACCGAAACCATCGCCAACGCGCGGCGCCTTCGCCGCAATCTGTCGGCGCCGGAAGCGCGCCTATGGAGCCGATTGCGCGCCCGAACGCCGGGAATGCCGGCCTTTCGCCGCCAGCATCCGATTGGGCCCTACGTGCTCGATTTTTATTGCGCGAAGGCGCGGCTTGCGGTCGAGATCGACGGAATGAGTCACGACATGGGCGATCGGCCGGAACGTGACGTCCGCCGCGACGCGTGGCTTAAAGCGCGCGGCGTGACGGTGATGCGGATCGCCGCTGGCGAAGCGATGGCTCGGATCGATGAAACGGCCGACGGCATCGTTCGCATGGCGGCGGCGATGATCGAGGCCGACGCCCCCTCCGCCGCCCTTCGGGCGGCCACCGCCCCCTCCGCCGCCCTTCAGGCGGCCACCGCCCCCTCCGCCGCCCTTCGGGCGGCCACCGCCCCCTCCACCGCCCTTCGGGCGGTCCCCCTCCCCCGCGATGCGGGGGAGGAAAACGAAAGCGGCTGATCATTATGGCGCGCAAACGGAAAATGGACCCCGACCAGCTCGGGCTGCTCGAAGCGCGGGTGGCGACCGCGCCCTGCGTGCCGGGCATTCGCGAAAAGGTGACGGCGTGGCGAGACGGCGGTTGCAAGGGCGTCACTGATACGACGCGGCTCCTGTTGAACTACTGGTTCAAGACCGATCATCGGCTGCCGAGCAGACAAAAATTTGCCTACCACCCCTTTCAGCGCGAAGCTGTCGAGACCCTGGTCTATCTCTTCGAAGTGGCGAAGGTCCGGCGACACAAGGCCTTGGTCGAGACATTCGCCACGCGAAGCGATCTGCGCCTGTTGCAGTACGACGATTTCGCTCGTTACTGCGTGAAAATGGCGACGGGCAGCGGCAAGACCAAAGTGATGTCGCTGGCTATCGCCTGGCAATTCTTCAACGCGGTGGCCGAAGCGCGCGACGATTTCGCCAAAACGTTCCTGCTGATCGCCCGGAACGTGATCGTGTTCGAGCGGCTGCGCACGGATTTCGAAGGCGGCCGCATTTTCCGCGCCGATCCCATTGTCCCGCCCGAATTGGAAATTTTCTGGCGCGACTTTCAATGCACCATGCGCGGCGACAGCGAACGAGCGAGTTCGCTGGGCGAGCTCTATCTGACCAACATCCAGCAGTTTTACGAGCACGCCGCGAACGGAGGCGACGAGCCGGCCGAAATGACCGCAGTGCTCGGCGCAAAGCCGCCAGCGCAGAAATTCGCTATCGAGGATTTCGACAAGCGCATCGTCAGCCGCGGCGGGCCGGTGGTCGTGCTCAACGACGAAGCCCACCATACGCACGACGAAGAAAGCGAATGGAACAAGATCGTTCGCGCCTTGCACGCGGACGTTTCCGGCGGCGTCGCTGCACAATTGGACTTCACCGCAACGCCCCGCCACAGCAAGGGCCAGTTGTTTTCGTGGACGGTGTTCGACTATCCGCTCAAGCAAGCGATCATCGACAACGTTGTGAAACGGCCGTTGAAGGGCATTGCCCAAGGGATTTCGGAGCAGCGCTCGGATGTGGCGAGCACGCGCTATGAGGCGTATCTGGCGGCGGGGGTCGAACGTTGGAAGGAGTACCGCGAACAACTCAGCCCGCTTGGCAAGAGACCGGTTTTGTTCGTGATGATGAACGAAACCGACGACGCCGACGACGTGGGCGACTGGTTGCAGAAGAAATATCCTTCCGAATTCGGCGGCGAGAAGCTACTGATCATTCATACTGATAAATCCGGCGAAGTGTCGAAACGAGATTTGGACAAGGCGCGGAAAATCTCGCGAGAAATCGACGACGAGAAGAGTCCCGTCAATTGCATCGTCAGCGTGCTGATGCTGCGCGAGGGCTGGGACGTGCAAAGCGTGACGGTCATCGTCGGGTTGCGGCCATATACTTCGAAAGCCAACATTTTGCCGGAGCAGACAGTCGGACGCGGCCTGCGCCTGATGTTCCGCGGCGCTACCGGCTACATCGAGCGCGTCGACGTGATCGGCAACAAGACTTTCATCGAATTCGTGGAGCAATTGGAGCGCGAAGAGGACATCGAGCTGGAGACGTTCAAGCTCGGCGACAAAGTCCATATCGTCACGATCGCGCCGGACCCGAAGAAGCAAGACAAGGACATTCCGATCCCGGTCTTAAGTCCGATCCTTACGCGCAAGAAGTCGTTGGCGGAGGAAATCGCCGGGCTCGACGTGAGCACGTTGGATTGCCCCGTGCTGCCGCGCAAGCAAGACGATCCGGCGGCTAAGACATTTCGTTACGAGGGCTACGACATCATTACATTGCAGAAGCTTGTCGAGCGCGAATACAGCATCCCCGAGCCGCAAACCGCAGAGGAAGTCATCGGCTACTACGCCCGCCGCATCGCGCAGGACGTAAAATTGCCGTCGCAATTTTCGGCGCTGGCGCCAAAGGTGAGAGAGTTTCTGGAAGCCAAGGCGTTCGGCGAGCCCGTCGCGCTGAACGAGCCCGCCATGATCAAGGCGATCAGCAGCAACGTCGCCCAGTACGTCACCGTCAAGACGTTTGTGGAGGCGCTGCGAAAACTGGTCATTTCGGAGCTGCAACCGCAGCTTCTCCACGGCGGACGCCTATTGTCCGAGACGCCGCCGTTTCCGTGGTCACGCCCCACCCTTGCCGCTGACAAATCCGTTTTTAATCTTGTCCCGTGCCACAACGAATTCGAAAAGGAGTTTGCCCGGTTCTTGCAGAAAGCGGACGATGTAGACCGATTCGCCAAACTGCCGGAGCAATTCGGCTTCGCTATCGAGTACACGGATAACATGAGTAATTTGCGCTACTACGAACCCGATTTCGTCGTGCTGACAAAGGATGGAACACACACCATCGCCGAGACCAAGGGCTTGGAGGATGTCAACGTCGCGAACAAGGATCGCGCCGCGCATTTATGGTGCGAGAACACGACGCGGCTTACCGGCAAGCCTTGGGCGTATGTGAAGATATTGCAAACAGCGTACACGCAGCTTCAGCCGACCCGATTTGAGGACTTGCTCGTTCTGGAGCAGAAGAAGCTCCTGTGAATGCGGCCGCTCCGGTTCGAGCCCGCGGCCGGCGCCGGGCGCGGTCGGTTCGAACGTTCGGCGCGCCGTCGGCTTCGTCCCAGGCAACGCGCCAATCCGCCTGCGCTGGTCCGTTTCCCATCATGCGAACGCGGACCGCCCCTTTCCCCTCGGCGCGAACGGCGCTAGCCTCGGCGCGCCATAACTGGGGAGCGCGCCATGAAAGAGCCAGGCCTCGACCAGCGCCATCGCGACAAGAACGGCGAGATTCACCGCAAGCACGGCAACACCCGCGTCGGGACCTTGCGTAAGCACTACGGCGCGGGCTTCGCGCCGGGCTTCAAGGATGCGGACACGCTGGCGCACGTCCTGGCGACGCTCGACGAGCCCTCGCTCAGCAAGCTGGTCAAGGACCACGAAGCGGGAACCTTGGCCGGGCATATCGCCAAACATTCCTGACGCAAGCCTAGGGGCGGGCAGGGCTCGGCCGCGCATTGCGCTCGCCCTCATCCGGCCCTTCGGGCTGCCTTCTCCCGCGAGCGGAAGAAGGGGAACGACGCCGCCGCCTCGCTCAGCGCGGCGCGGCGCGATTGACGATCGCGGAAAGATCGACGCCGCGCGGCAGCGCGCCCCCATTGCGCTGGCCCAGCGCCTCCAGCCGCGAGCGGCCGAACGCGTCGGCGTTGGCGGGCGGCGCGGCCTTGACCATCGCGCTCGCCATCAGGCCGAGCGCCAGGCGGTCGCAGAGGTCGCGCGCGCCGGGAAATGCGAGCGGAGCGGACTCCCCCCCCTGTACAATCGGCGGCCGAGGCGCGAGAAGGGGCGGCGATCGAGGATCGCGACTGCGGGAGGAGCGCATGCGCAAGCGGGCGAAGGCGTCGAGCGGCCGAGACCCTCGCGGGGCGATGCTGGCGGGGCTGCTGGCCCTCATCGGCGGACCGATCGCGCACGCCAACGATTCCACCGCGGAATTGACCACCGGCGGGCTCGTATTGGCCAAGACGGCCGACATCGAGATGCGCGCCGAGGACCTGGCGATCTCCGAGAAGCAGATCGCTGTCCGCTATCGCTTCTTCAATCATTCCGCCGAGGACGTGACGGCGACGGTCGCGTTTCCGATGCCCGACATCGCCTGGGAGGGTCCGGACACCAACATCGCCGTTCCCGTTCCCGATTCGCCGAATTTCCTCGATTTCCACACCTTCGTCGACGGGCGCGAAGTCGCGGCGCAAAACGAACAGAAAGCCGTCGCGGGCGGCGTCGACGTCAGCGCGCGGCTGCAGGCGCTCGGCGTGTCGCTCGCGCCGCAGCGCGAATCGACCTGGGCCGCCTTGGACGCCCTGCCGCCGGCGAGGCGGGACGAGCTGGTCAAGGCGGGAATCGCGACGCCGAACGACTACGACGTCGGCAAAGGCTGGGAGCATCATCTCGCGCCGAACTGGACGCTGAAGTCGAGCTTCTTCTGGAAGCAGACGTTCCCGGCGGGAAAAGAGGTCGCCGTCGAGCACCGCTACCGCCCGAGCGTCGGCGAGACCGTCGGCACGATGATCGGCTCGCCGAACATCGATGCGACGGAGCTCGGCGACTACGAGACGCTCTATTGCGTCGACAAGGCGTTTCTCGCCGGCGCGAGGCAGGCGGAGCGGCTGGACGCCTCCGGTTCCCCGCAGAGCCCGCTCTACGAGAAGCGCATCGCCTACGTGCTGGCCACCGGTGCCAATTGGGCCGGGCCGATCGGCGATTTTCATCTCATCGTCGACAAGGGCGCGCCGGATTCGCTGGTCAGCTTCTGCGCCGACGGCGTCAAGAAAATCGCGCCGACGCTGTTCGAAGTGCGTCACGCCGATTTCACCCCGACGCAAGACCTGCATATCCTGATCCTGTATCGGCCGAAAAGCTGACCCTTCGACAGAGGCTCGAGCATGTCGTTCAGAGCTATCCGCGCCGACAAGACGGAAGCGGGACAGAACGTCCGCCTCGTCGAGATGGAGGATTGCGAATTGATGGAGGGCGACGTGACGGCGCGCGTCACCCACTCGACCGTCAACTACAAGGACGGCCTGGCGCTGTCCGGCAAGTCGGCGATCCCTCGCCGCTTTCCCATGGTGCTCGGCATCGACCTCGCCGGGATTGTGGAAGCCTCCGCCCATCCCGGCTTTCGCGCCGGCGACGAAGTTTTTGCGAACGGCTACGGCCTCGGCGAGACGCATTTCGGCGGCTACGCCGAAAAGGCGCGGGTGAAGGGCGATTGGCTCATCAAGCCGCCGCCGGGCCTGACGCGCGCCGAGGCGATGGCGATCGGCACCGCCGGCTATGCCGCGGCGCTGTGCGTTCTGGCGCTCGAGCGCCAGGGGATGAAGCCGCAGATGGGGCCGGTCGTCGTCACCGGCGCGGCGGGCGGCGTCGGCTCGGTGGCGATCGCGCTGCTCGCCAAGGCCGGCTGGAGCGTCGTCGCTTCGACCGGGCGCGCCGAGGAGGCCGACTATCTCAGAGAGTTGGGCGCCGCCGAGGTCATCGAGCGCGCCTCGCTTTCCGCGCCCGGCAAGCCGCTCGGCAAGGAGCGCTGGGCGGCGGGCCTCGACTGCGTCGGATCGCATACGCTGGCCAATGTCGTCGCGCAGACGCGCTACGGCGGCGTCGTGGCGGCGTGCGGGCTCGCCGGCGGCACGGACCTGCCGATGAGCGTCGCGCCGTTCATCCTGCGCGGCGTCAGCCTGATCGGCGTCGACAGCGTCAATTGCCCGATGCCGTTGCGGCTCGCGGCCTGGGCGAGGCTGGCGCGCGACCTCGATCGCGCCGCGCTCGCGCGCATGACCGAGACCGCGCCGTTCGAAAGGACGTTCGAGATCGGCGCGCGAATTCTGGCCGGCCGGGTGCGCGGGCGCGTGGTGGTCGCGATCGCAAAATAGCGGGCGCCGCCGGCCGCGCCGCGCCGCCGCCGCGAGGGCGACTTGACCGCCGGCGAAAGCGCCGCCAAGAGAGGGGTCATGACCGACATCTCCTTGCCTGCCGCCGCCGGCGCCGGACTGCTGTCGTTCCTCAGTCCTTGCGTCCTGCCGCTCGCCCCTCCGTATCTCTGCTATCTCGCGGGGACCTCGGTCGAGGCGCTGGTCGACGAAGGGGAGACGCGGGCGCGCCGCGACGTCGTGATCGCGTCGCTGTTGTTCGTGGCGGGATTTTCCACCGTGTTCGTGGCGCTCGGCGCGAGCGCCACCGCGTTCAGCCTGATCTTGCATAAGTTGAGCTACTGGCTGTCGATCGCGGCGGGAATTGGCATCATGGCCATGGGCGCGCATTTTCTCGGCGTGTTCAAACTGAGCGTGATGCTGCGGGAGACGCGGATCGAAATCGCCAAGCCGCCGGGACTTTGGAGCGCCTACCTGATGGGGCTGGCGTTCGCGTTCGGCTGGACGCCCTGCATCGGGCCGATCCTGGCGGCGATCCTCGCCGTCGCGGGCGCGCAAGAAACCGTCGCGCGCGGCGCCCTCCTGCTGGCGGCCTACGCGTTCGGGCTCGGCGTTCCGTTCGTCGTGGCGGCGATCGCGATGGAGAGGTTCTTAGGGTTGGCGCGCGGCCTTCGCGGCCAGTTCGCGCGGCTGGAGAAGGCGGTCGGCGCCCTGCTGGTGCTGACCGGCGCAGCGTTCCTGACCGGCGGCTTTCAGAGCGTCTCCGAATGGCTGATCGAGACCTTTCCGACGTTCGGCCAGTAGCGGCGAAGCCAGGACGAAAAAGAGCCCGCCGATCGCTTCGGCGGGCTCTTCTCGTTTGACAAGTCGCGCGGGACTCGCCGCGGGATCGGATCACATCTGATGATAGGTGACCTTGCCGTCCGCGTCCTTCTTCCAGACGTACCAGACGTAGTCGGCGGTGGTGCGGTCGCCCTTCTTGTCATAGGCGATGTCGCCGAGCACGGTGTTGAACGCCATGCCGGAATGCATGACTTCCGCGACCTTCTTGGGATCGAGCGAATTGGCCTTCTCGGCCGCTTGCTTGATGATCTGCATCGCGGCGTAGGAATAGAGGGTGTAGCCTTCCGGCTCGAAGCCCTTGGCCTTGATCTCCGCGACGATCGCCTTGGCGGCGGGATTGTTGCGCGGCTCGGGGCCGAACGACATCAGCGTGCCTTCGACGCCGGGGCCGCCGATCTGGGCGAACTCGTTGTCGGTGATGCCGTCGCCGGAGATCATCACGGTCGCCATGCCCTGGTCGCGCATCTGGCGGACGATCAGGCCGCCCTCGGTGTGCAGGCCGCCCCACATGACATAATCGGCGCCGGCCGCCTTGATCTTCGAGACGATCGCCGAATAGTCCTTTTCGCCGGTGTTGACGCCTTCGTAGAGGACTTCCTTCTTGCCGCCGGCGTTCATGAATCCCCTGGCGGCGTCGGCGAGGCCCTGGCCGTAGGGGGTCTTGTCGTGGACGATGGCGATCTTGGCGTCCTTGAGCTTGCTCAGCGCGAGATCGGCCCACAGCTTGCCCTGCTGGTCGTCGCGGCCGCAGGTGCGGAACACGTCCCACAGGCCGCGATCGGTGACCTTCGGATTGGTGGCCGCCGGCGTAATCACCAGGAGGCCGTTGTCGGCGTAGACTTCGGAGGCGGGAATGGTCACGCCCGAGTTGAAGTGGCCGACGACGAACTTGACGCCGTCGCCGACGAATTTGTTGGCGACCGAAATGCCCTGCTTGGGATCGGAAACGTCGTCGCCCTGTTCGACTTCGATTTTCTGGCCGAGAATGCCGCCGGCGGCGTTGAAGTCGACCGCGGCCTGGTTCACGCCCGTGGTCAATTGGGCGCCGAATGAAGCGTTGGGGCCGGTGATCGGAGCGCCGACGCCCATCTTGATTTGCGCGTCCGCGGCGCCGGCGAAGGCCAACCCGGCGGCGAGCACGAGACCCGTCAACCAATATTTTTTCATGCCACACTCCCTGTTTTTCGGGGCGCAGAGAGCGCCCTCCGGCGGAACGTCATCCCACCTTGGCGGGGATACAAGCCTGTTTTCGAAGGGGTGTCACCTCAAAAGCCGCGAGGCGCGCTCGAATCTTTCGTATGCTCGCGGCGAGCCGCCGCGTCGTCGCCTCAGCGCGCGCGCCAGCGCAATCCGACCCTCTCGAAGGCCCAGGAATACTGCGTCGCCATCTGCCGCGCGCGCATCGAGGCGTAGCCGAGCCAGGCCATGACGAGCAGCAGAGCGAAGGTGACGAGATAATAGTGGAGCGAAAGCAGCTTCTCCTGGAACAGTGCGAAATGCAGGAACTGCACCGCCGCGGCGAGCCCGACCATCGCCGGCGCGATGCGCCACAGCGGGGTCCAGCCGCTGGCCAAGGCGCGCCCGGTGGCGAAGGCCGCCGCGCCGCCCAGGCCGGTGAGCACGAAGAAAGCCAAGAAGCCGTAGTCGCCGTCGGCCCACAAAACGCCAGCCATCAGTGGCCTCCTTCGAGATACGCCGCGCGCACTTCGGGGCGCGCGAGCAATTCCTGGCCGGTGCCCTGCATGGTGATCTTGCCGTTGACCATCACGTAGCCGCGATGCGCGAGTTTGAGCGCGTGGAAGGCGTTTTGCTCGACCAGGAACACGGATATTCCCTGGTTGTGGTTGAGTTCGTAAATCGCGTTGAAGATCTGCCTGACCAGCAGCGGCGCGAGGCCGAGCGAGGGTTCGTCGAGCAGAAGAAGTCGCGGCCTGCCCATCAGCGCGCGGGCGATCGCCAGCATCTGCTGCTCGCCGCCCGAGAGCGTGCCGCCACGTTGCTGCGCGCGCTCCTTGAGGCGCGGGAACATCACGAAGACGCGCTCCAAGTCCTGGTCGAAATGGGCGAAATCGTCGATCGAGGCGCCCATCTGCAGGTTCTCGAAGACCGTCATGCGCGGGAAGATGCGCCGTCCCTCCGGCGACTGCGCGATCGACATGCGCGCGATGCGATGGGTCGGCATGTTGGTGATGTCGAGGCCGTCGAAGGCGATCGAGCCGCGCCGCGCGCGCGGGCTGCCGAAAATCGTCATCATCATCGTCGATTTGCCGGCGCCGTTGGCGCCGATCAAAGTGACGATCTCGCCTTCGTTGACGTAGAGATCGACGCCCCTGAGCGCCTGGATCTTGCCGTAGTAGGCCTCGACGCCGCGCACGCTCAGCAGCGGTCTGGCGGCGGGGGCCGACGCGGCGCTGGAGACTGCGCTCGTCTGGCTCATGCGCCGATCTCCGCTTCCACGCTGGCGAGCTCCTCCTGGTCGGCGACGCCGAGATAGGCGGAGATGACCCGCGGATCGGCCCGCACCTCGTCCGGCGTCCCATCGGCGATCTTGAGCCCATAGTCGAGCACGACCACGTGATCGGAAATCTGCATGACGACCGACATGTCGTGCTCGATCAGCAGCATCGAGGTCCTGTGATCGTCGCGGATCGAATGGAGCAGCGCGTTCAGTTCCATGGTTTCGCGCGGATTGAGGCCGGCGGCGGGCTCGTCCAGGCACAGCATCACCGGATCGGTGCACATCGCGCGGGCGATTTCGAGTCGACGCTGCGCGCCGTACGGCAACTCGCCGGCCGAATCGTCGGCGCGATCGATCAGACCGATCTTTTCCAGCCAGTACTTGGCGCGCTCCACCGCTTGCGCCTCGGCGGCCCGATAGCTCGGCGCGCCGAATAGGCCGAGCACGGTGAAACCGCTGGCCAGCATCAGCGTGTTGTGATGGGCGACCATCAGATTTTCGAGCGCGGTCATGCCTTGAAAGAGGCGAATGTTCTGGAACGTCCGCGCCACCTTGGCGCGCCAGCCGATTTCGTTGCCGGGCATGCGCTCGAGGAGAAACAGTTCGCCGGTCGGGGTGATCGCGCGCCTGTTCGACGAACGCGTCAGCGCCTCGACGTCGGCGGCCGAGACGGAGCCCGCCCGCGCCAGCGCCAGGCGCCCCTCGGTCGGCTTGTAAAAGCCGGTCACGCAATTGAACACCGTCGTCTTGCCCGCGCCGTTGGGGCCGATCAGCGCGGTGATGTCGCCGCGCCCGGCTTGAAACGTGAGGTCGTTGACCGCGACGAGGCCGCCGAACCGCATCGTCAAATGCTCGACGACGAGCAGGGGATCGGTCAGCCAACGCATCAGCCGTGTCCTTCCGTGACGAGCGCGCCGGACGCCGCCTTCCTCTCCCTGAGGAAGATCGACGGCGCGCGCGTCGCAATCAAGCCCCGCGGCCGCACGACCATCATCACCACCATCGCCAGGCCGAACAACAGACCGCGATATTGCGCGGGATCGAAATCGGGCATGGCGAACTTATCGATGATCGCGTCGGGCAGCAGTTGAAACGCCCGCAACGTGAAGACGGCGAGGACGACGACGACCGCGACCTGCACGGCGAGGGTGCGCGATCGAATGATTCCGAACGCGGCGACGACGAGGCATATCAGAAAGACGCCCGTCCCGTTCGCCATGATGGCGCGAAGAAAATCGAGTTCGCGCAACAGCTCGAAACCGCCGATCAGGAACACCGCCGCGAAGGCGACGCCGATTTGCGAACCCATCCCGCCGAGCACCACGATGGCGAGAATCGTCGCCGACTCGCTGAAGGTGAAGCTTTCGGGGCTGATGAAGCCCTGGCGCACGGAAAAGAAGGAGCCGGCCAATCCGCCGAAGAAGGCGCCGAGCGCGAACGCCGTCAGCTTGGTGTTGGTGGTGTTGACGCCCAGCGAGCGGCAGGCGATTTCGTCCTCGCGCAGCGCCTCCCAAGCGCGCCCGATCGGCAGCCGGCGCAATCGCATCGAGACGGCGTTGGTGATCAGCGCGAGGCACAGGATGACGTAATAAAGAAACATTTTGCCGTGCAGCGGCGAATAGTCGAGATGGAAAAAGTCGTCGAAGCCGCCGGGTTGATCGGCGAAGCGCAAGCTGAAGAAGGTGATTTTCGGAATGGAGGCGATGCCGGCGCTGCCGTGGGTGAAAGAGACCCAGTTGACCAGGATCGTCCTGATGATTTCGCCGAAGGCGAGCGTGACGATGGCCAGATAGTCGCCGCGCAGGCGCAACACGGGAAACCCGAGCATCATGCCCCACAGCGCCGCGAGCATCCCGGCGAGCGGCAGACAAATCCAAAACGAAAAGCCGAACGTCGTCGCCAGCAGCGCGTAGGAATAGGCGCCGACCGCGTAGAACGCGGCATAGCCGAGGTCCAGCAGGCCCGCCAGTCCGACCACGATATTGAGGCCCCAGCCCAGCATCACGTAAATGAGGATCTGGATGCCGTAGGTGTCGACCCATTTCAGCGAACGGCCGGAGCCCAGCGCCATCAGGATGACGAACGGATAAAGGAAGAGCACCGCGAGGCCGATGATCGGCAGGTATTTCGCGCCCGCGGCGCGAACGGCCGACCACAGCCTGGACTCGGGCTTGGCCGCCTTCTTCGCGCCCGTGGTGAAATTCAGGGCGGCCAGCCGTCCGAAGAACGCGAGCACGGCGAAGATTGCGACCGCCCACGGGCGGGGGATCGGCTGCAGCACGCCGTCGATGTCAGCGTCGGCGTGAAACAAGATGATCGGCACGCAGAGCAAGACGGTCAGGACGGCCGCCGCCGCGGCGTCTTTCATCCGGACCCCGAAGTCGGCGCCGGCGATGTTCGCGGAAACGGCCGACATCGTCACACCTTCTCGATCTCAGGTCGGCCCAAGATGCCCGACGGCATGAAGATGAGGGTTATCGCGAGAATGGAGAAGGCCGCGACGTCCTTGTAGTCGGACGAAAAATAGGCCGCCCAGAAGACTTCGATCAGACCGATCATCAGACCGCCGAGCACCGCGCCAGGCAAGGAGCCGATGCCGCCGAGCACCGCCGCGGTGAAAGCCTTCACGCCCGGCAGGAACCCGTCGGAAAAATTCACCACGCCGTAATACATCATGTAGAGCGAGCCCGCGACCGCGGCGAGCGCCGCGCCGATCACGAAGGTGATGGAAATCGTCCGGTCGACGTCGACGCCGATCAACGCCGCCATCTTCTGATCCTGCTCGCAGGCGCGCTGCGCGCGCCCCAGCGCCGTCTTTTGCACCAGCCACCAGAACCCGGCCAGCAGGATCGCCGTGACCACCCAGATGACAATCTGACGATATTGCAGCGTGATGTCGTGGCCTGCGCCGCCTAAATGAATGATATCGGTGAACATCGGCGGCACCGGCTTGTTGCGCGGGCCTTGCGCGACCTGGACGAAATTGGAGAGGAAGGTCGACATGCCGATGGCGGAGATCAGCGGGGCCAGCCGGAACGAACCGCGCAGCGGCCGGTAGGCGATACGTTCGATCGTCCAATTCCACACCGAGGTGAGCGTCATCCCCGCCACCAGCACGATGAGGAACATCAGAGGGAGGGAGGTCATCCCGAGAATCTTGGCGAGGACGAGAAAGACCAGCAGGGCGATGAACGCCGACAGCATGAATACGTCGCCGTGGGCGAAATTGATCATGCCGATGATGCCGTACACCATGGTGTAGCCGATGGCGATCAGACCGTAGACCGACCCGAGCGTGAGCCCGTTGATCAGTTGCTGCAGGAAATTATCCATGCGTCGATGCGCCCCGTAAATTTCAGACCCATGCAGAATTCGCGCCAACGTCCGTCGGCCGGCCCCTCGTCGATCGCCGCGCGCACGACGCGCCCAAAAACCGCGGTCAAACCGCGTAGCGCCCAAAGAACGCGCGTCGGCCGACCTTAACAACGGCGCGTCCGCCCGGCAATCGCTGGAATTGACTCTTGCCGTCAACTCGCGCGGCGCGCTTGCGAGACGGGTCGGCCGACCCGAAGTCCTTTCGCGCGCGCTCGGCTGCGCCGTGCCGCGAGAACCCCTCGCTCGCCCGGCGCGTGGTCCGATCGCCGCCGCGATCGCCCGCCCGATCGTCTATCGTTCGCTTCCTCCCAGTTTTTCAGGCGTGATCGGGCCGAGGCTTTGCAATTTCCAGCGAAACGACGGCTCGCGGGGCGAAGCGGTGCAATAATATCTGCTGAAAATGACGTATGTCCGCGTATACTTGCGCCGATGACGGCTTCGCGCAAACAATCGCGCCCAGTTCTATTACGGCGCGGCGCTCGCCCGAATCGCGGCCGCCGAATTCTTGGGCAACGGCGGGCGGGGTTTGCCCAAATTATAGGCGTTTGCGACGGTTCGAGGGGAATCTCGGCTGAAGTTCGCCGCCGCGTCGAGGCGGTCCGTCCCGAGCAAGCCGACGACCCCAAGAGTCGAGATATCAGCGCGACGGCGCATAAGTCCGCGTCCGGCGCATTCGACGGGAAAGGAGACGTTGACGGCGATGACGATGACGGGCGAAGTCGCCCTCCCCGCCGATCGCGGCGTTCGGCCGATCCGCGCCGGCCTTGCGCAGCGGCGCCAGGTTCGCCATCTTCGTCGCGAAGGCTCCGGCCGATGCTTTGAAGGAGGAGACATGAGCGATAGCGCGATGGAAGAAGTCGCCGGCCGATGGGCGACGATCCGCTTCGACGGGCGCCGCTGCATCCATGCGCGGCGCTGCGTCATTTTGCAGCCTGGCGCGTTCAAGGCCAATGTTCAGGGCGATTGGATCGATCCCGACGCCGCCTCGGCCGAAGCGCTTATGTTCGTTGCGCTCAATTGCCCGTCGGGCGCCATCCAGGTGACGCGCCGCGACGGCGGAGCGCCGGAGCCGCTGCCGCTGGTCAACACGATCACCGTTCGCGAGAACGGCCCGCTCGCGGTCCACGCTGAGATCGAAATCGACGGCAAGGCGGCGGGCGCGCGCGCGACGCTGTGTCGCTGCGGCGCCTCCGCCAACAAGCCCTATTGCGACGGGTCGCACGTGGGCGCGGGCTTCGTCGCCTCGGGCGAGCCCGCGACCAAGCCCAGCGAAGCGCTCGCCGCGCGCGCCGGCGTCTTGAAGATCACGCCCTATCCCAACGGGCCGCTCGGCGTCAGCGGCGCGGTGGAAATTCTGTCCGGCACGGGCCGCACGATCGATCGGACGCAGGCGACGGCGCTCTGCCGCTGCGGCGGTTCGAAAAACAAGCCCTATTGCGACGGAACGCACAAGGCCATCGGCTTCGTCGCGCCGGCGAGGCCGTCGTGAGCGCGCCGGTCGAAGGGGGAGGGCGCACGACGCCGAGCGCCGACGAAGACGTTCTGGCCGCCGCCGAGCGCTGGCGCAAAGACGGCTGCGCCGTCGCGATCGCGACGGTCATCGAGACCTGGGGCTCCGCGCCGCGGCCCGTCGGCTCGCATCTGGCGATCGACGGCGACGGCCATTT
>Ga0326728_10013990_pt1 | contig 17229 bp, 11 predicted proteins | sample MB3enrmetagenome_FD_207602 | JGI IMG/M metagenome (GOLD analysis project Ga0326728, IMG submission 207602) | Lab enriched peat soil microbial communities from McLean, Ithaca, NY, United States - MB31MN | ecosystem: Environmental > Terrestrial > Soil > Wetlands > Peat | place: USA: New York... | reverse complement strand
GAGGTCGTGCCCGGAGTCGAGTCTTGGGAACTCTTTTGTGTGACTTCGAAAGGTGTTTATTTCGTGCCTCCGCCGCCTGGTGCAAATACCATTCAGTTCCTGGATGCCGCGAGCGGCAAGGTGAGCACGCTGGCTACCCTGGAGAAGCCCGCCGCCGACTCCCCTGAGTCGGCTACCCTGGGCAGGCCCGTCGCTGGCGGGCTGGCCGTCTCGCCCGACGATGCTCACGTGGTGTGGTCGCAAATGGACCGGAACACCTTCAACCTGATGCTGGTGGAGGGTTTCCGGTGATCGGCCGGACGATCTCGTAGTAGCACCCCCTTGGCTGCAAATCTCTGGAATCAGCCAATTGGCGGTGGACCCCCGAGGCGAATAACCAACTTCGAGACGGGCTCCATCTATGCGTTTGCATGGTCCCGGGACGGCAAACGCCTGGCCGTCGTGCACGGCCCCACCACCACCGATGTCGTCATGATCAGCAACTTCCAGCGTCGAGATAAGGCCCTGTGCTGGCCCCGGACCTCGGCTGTGTGAACTTTGCCGCTAATTTCCTTGCCGGCTCAACTCATCGTGGACGGGTGACGGCGCACTCGAAAATTATGTGGAGCGCGTACTTTGCTGGATTTGGAACGCCCTTTGGAGACACGAAAGCGGTTATTCCCTTTAGCTGGTGAGAGATCTCCATCTGTTGACTCAAGAAGACGCAAAAAGGCTGAAGCTGTCAGCTTTCGAGATGGCGGCGATTCGGTCTCGGTTCTTCCCGATTGACGGGGCGCACGGGCATTATGGTGGCAGTGGTCACCGGCTGGCGCGGAGCGAAACCCTGCGGTTTTGCCGCTGTCGCGCTGATGCCCCTTTTGCTCTTGACACCCGGCCTGAGTTATGGTAGCCTATGCGAGTGGTCCAGTGGGGAAACAGGCCGGGGAGCAGGGGAAGGGGTTCAGACAAGGGCAGGGCGCCAGAGAAAATGCGCAGGAAACAGAAAAAAGATACTAAATAGAGGGAACGAACCGAAGAGGTTGTTTAGAATCAACGATTTAGGTTTTTAAGGATGCCAAAACGAACTGGTTTTTCAATGCCAAAAACCCCAATCAAAGCGAAAAATAGGTGCAAATAAGTACGATTCGGAGACTGGAAACTGGAGAATAGAAGCTGGCAACACACATTTAGGACACTATCAGCTCAATAGGGAGCTTGAAGCCCAGAGCGCGGTGGGTGTAGCATTCGGAATCGGGGTATGCGATTTGATGAGGTCGTCATAATGGATGCCACACTGCGCATCACCGTGCTATTGGCAGCGGTGTGTATGTTGCCGGTGTCCTCGGTCGCCCAGGTGTCGAATAGTGGGGCGCCCGTGCCTGCCATAGGGAACATCAACGTTAATAACATCCTGCAAGGACATTGGCTCGTGGCGGGAAAGGTGACGACGCTTCGGGGCGATCCGGTTGCTGGCGCAAAAGTTGATGTGACGCCTACCAGCGCCTCGGGAGAATTCCGAACTCTGGTGACAAACTTTCAAGGAGAGTTCCAGACCGAGTACTGGTTAAACATCGAGTTTGTCAAAGAATTCGGTGTCGACCTGAAGGTGACCAAGAAAGGATTCCGCAAGGCTCACTCCATCATTGATTTTGGCAATTCGACCTGGATTATTCCCGTTACCCTGCAGGAGGCGCAGGAGGACCCTAGCCTGCTCTCGCAGGCCGATCTGATCTCCGGGCTGGCGCCGAGGCTGAAGAAACTCGGAGCTTCCGACGGGCTCTCGGCTGCCGGGGAAAAGGATTACGCGCGCGGCGTGGAAGAGTTCCTGGACCACAGCCGTTCAGACCGAGCCTTGCCCTCCTTCACCAAGGTGACCCGTCGCGATGCCTCCTGCATGCCTTGCCGCACTATGTTGGCGCTCGCCGAGCTCGACTCGGGGGATTGGGATGGCGCCTACCACAACCTCGCCGAGGTCATCAACAAGATGTTGGCGGACCGAAGCCTGGGACGCCCGGAACCCCTGCTGGCTTTGGGAGTGATGGAGAGTTGGCGGCACCAGCCCAGAAACGCGGCAGGCTATTTCGCGGAGGCGCTCAAATACGCGCCTCAAGACCCCATCGCCCTCCAGGAGCTGGGCCGCTCGCAGTTGCTGATTCAGAATTGGGGCGCTGCCGACCAATATCTGTACAAGGCTTTAGCTGCTGGCGCGGGACCTGAGGTGCGGCTTTTGCGCGTCGAGGCTTTGCTTGGCGCAGATCAATTCCAAGCAGCGAGCACAGAGATGACCCGCTACCTTGACGGGCGTGACGTGAAGAAGATGCCAATTCCGGTCCGCCAACTCTGGGCGCAGATTGAGAATCGCAAGAAGGTTGAGGTCGCCTACGTCAAGGCGAAACCGAAGGGCGGCGCGGCGATCGACTATCTCCACCGACTTCCACCCGACCTCGGCGGGCTGGAGCCCGCCACCGACCAGGGACAATTGGATTCCATCCTCAGTGCGGTGGGCAAGACCGTCGCTGAGTTTTTCGCGAATTTCCCCAGCACCAGTTCGCTGGAGCAGATTCATCAAGAAAAGTTGCGCAGGAAGGAGAAGGTGGGCGCCACACTCGATCAGAAGTTTCACTATCTGTGCTTCACCCCAACCGAAGACTGGGGGCCGGGCTTTGATGAGTACCGTGCGGATTCGTTGGGAATCCGAGCTTTGCCGCAGGGCCTGAAGGATGGGTTCATGCTCACTTCGGGATTCGCCTCGGCTTCACTCCTTTTCCATCCCAAATACCAGTCCCAAGCCACCTTTGGTTACCTGGGACGGCAGAAAGTCAACGGCCGAGATGCCCATGTGATTGCCTTCGCCCAGCAACCGGGGAAGGCACGTTTGAACGGGGGCTTTAAATCCGGCGGAATTACCATTCCGACTTTTACCCAGGGTTTGGCCTGGATCGATTCAAAGAGCTACCAAATCACCCGCCTCCGCACCGACTTGCTGAGGCCATTGCCGGAAGTCAATTTGGAAAGAGAGACGACCGAAATCGCTTTCGGCGAAGTCCACTTTAAAGGCATATCCGAGGGATTCTGGCTTCCGCAGCAAGTCACCGTCACCGTGGATTGGAACGGCAAACACCTGCGCAACGAGCATCGCTACTCGGAATTCAAGCTCTTCAATGTGCAGGCCACCCAGAAGATAGGAAAGCCCAAAGAGGTTGGGCAGACTTCCGAACAAGCCCCAGATTCCCAGGTGGTGCGTTGATCTTCCTGACCCCCGAATCCTGACTCCTGAACCCTGCTCTTCTTAGTCTGTCCAGTCCATGACCACCTTTCCGGCCTGGCCGGAGAGCATGACGTCGAACGCCTGCTGAAATTGGGTGTAAGGGAAACGGTGGGTAATGACCGGCTTGATATCGAGACCGGATTGTAACATCACTGTCATCTTGTACCACGTCTCGTACATCTCGCGGCCGTAAATGCCCTTCAACGTGATCATGTTGAAGATGACCGTATTCCAGTCGATGGCGATCTCCTCGGCGGGAATGCCCAGCAACGCGATGCGGCCCCCATGCGCCATGTTCGCCAGCATCTCTCGGAAGGCCGATCCGTTGCCCGACATCTCCAGGCCCACATCGAATCCCTCTTTCATGCCCAGTTTGTTCTGAACATCTTTCAGCTCAGTTTCGCGCGGGTTCACTGCCATCGTGACTCCCATTTTGCGCGCCAGCTCCAGCCGCCATGGGTTGACATCCGTTTCCACCACAAAGCGGGCGCCGGCGTGCCGCACCACCGCTGCTGCCATCAGGCCGATCGGTCCCGCGCCCGTGATCAGCACATCCTCGCCCAGGACAGGAAAGGCCAGCGCGGTATGCACGGCATTGCCAAAAGGATCGAAGATGCAGGCCACCTCGAGGTCAATATCAGGGTTGTGCACCCAGACGTTGCTCATCGGCACCGAGATGTACTCCGCAAAACAGCCCGGCCGGTGCACGCCCAGCCCCTTGCTGTGGGCGCACAGGTGCCGCCTGCCCGCCAGGCAATTGCGGCAACGGCCGCAGACCACGTGTCCCTCGGCGCCTACGAGCTGACCGGGGAAGAAATCGGCAACGTTTGACCCGACCATAGCCACTTCGCCCACAAACTCGTGCCCTACCACCATCGGTACCGGGATGGTTTTGCTGGCCCACGCGTCCCATTTCAGGATGTGCAGATCGGTGCCGCAGATGGACGCCCGAAGCACTCGGATCAGCACATCATTAATGCCGATCTCCGGCGTCGACACTTCCTCCAGCCACAGCCCCGGCTCCGGCCTGCTCTTCACCAGGGCTTTCATTTTCTTGGGAATGGCTTCGCTCATTCGTACCCTCCAAAACGATAGCTTGTGCCTCGCACTATAGCAGGTCGCGACGACGATTCCAATCGTCCCGGCACTGTCGCTCCTTGCTCCCCGGAGGTCGGCCAAGTAGAATCTATGCTCGATCGGAGCCGCGACATGAAGATGCAAAGGTTTATTCTCGCCGCCTGCCTTTGGACGGGCGGACTCGGCATTGCTTCCGCCCAAACGTTGGAGATCATTCCCAATCGAGTGCTAGTGGACGAATCCGCCGTCATCCGCGCTAAGGGACTCGAGCCCAACGAGCGCATTTCCATCCAAGCTGAATTGGTCGATGGAGCGGACGAGCCCTGGTCCTCGCAGGCAGAGTTCATCGCGGACGCACAAGGCGCCGTCGATACCTCCCAGCAAGCCTCCGTGAAAGGCTCTTACGAGGGAGTTTCGGCGATGGGGCTCGTCTGGTCCATGAAGCCGGCGGCGAAGCATGTGGCGTCGTATCGCACTCCACGGGACCTGGGCGCGCAGATTATCAAATTTCAGTTGATGAGAAATGGCCAGCAGGTGGCGATCGCCCAGATGGAACAACTCGGGGTCGCCGAGGGAGTGCAGCAGATCAAAGTTGAAGGGCAACTTCACGGGGTGCTTCTCCTGCCCAACACGAAAGAGCGCCGTCCAGGCGTGCTGGTAGTGGGAGGATCCGAAGGAGGCATGCCACTCGGCAAGGCTGCCTGGTTGGCTTCTCGGGGCTATGCGGCGTTGGCGCTCGCCTACTTCCGCTATGACGACCTGCCGCCTCTGCTGGAAGGCATCCCGCTGGAGTACTTCGGGAGTGCGCTCGGCTGGATGACGCGGCGGCCGGAAATCTCCGCCGATCGCATCGCCGTGGTGGGAACCTCTCGCGGCGGCGAACTGGCGCTACAGTTGGGGTCCATGTATCCGCAGATCAAGGCGGTGGTGGCTTACGTGCCCGCCAACGTGCGTCGTGGGGCCTGCTGTGGCAACACCCGGGTCCCTTACGCCTGGGCCTGGCAGGGGCAGGGACTGGCGTTTGAGTCTGGGCGGGGCCCGCGGCGGAATCCGGGGGCGGCGCTGGAAGCCGCGATCGCCGTTGAGCACACGCACGGACCTATTCTGCTCATCTCGGGAGAGGATGATGGAGTGTGGGACTCGACGGGAATGGCAGACGCTGTCGTCGCCCGCCTGAAACAAACTCACTTCTCGTATCCGTACGAACATTTGAAATACCCTCATGCCGGGCACCGGGCGGGCCGGCCCGAAATCGTTCCCACGTGGCACGGCAGCGTCCGGAATCCCACCTCGGGAAGAGAGGAAAACCTGGGTGGGAGGCCACAAGGGGACGCTCAATCCTCACTCGACGCCATTCCCAAAGTGCTGGAGTTTTTGCGCGAGAGTTTGTCGGAACACAGTTCCCAGAAGTAAGTATGAAAACCGAGGAACACTATGAACCACCAAGACACCAAGACACCAAGGCACCAAGAGAGCCTATTCCCAAGGAAACTGACGAAGTTGCGGCGAAGATCGTTGATGCTGCATTTGCGGTGCATAGGGCCCTCGGCCCGGGCCTGCTGGAGAGCGTCTATGAGGTTTGCCTCTTGCATGAGCTTAATAAGTGGGGGCTGAAGGCGGAACGGCAGGTGTTACTGCCTGTCTTGTACGACAACCTCCGCCTGGATGCGGGACTTCGTCTGGACCTTGTCGTAGAAAAGCGTGTGGTTGTGGAACTGAAGGCTGTCGAGGTGCTGCTACCCGTTCACAAAGCGCAACTGCTGACCTACCTGAAACTTTCCGGTCATCGGCTCGGTTTACTGATGAACTTTAATAGCGCACTCATAAAGCAAGGGATGCAGCGAATTGCCCTATGATTTCTTGGTGCCTTGGTGTCTTGGTGGTGAACTGGCGCTGAACTCGTCTCAGGCCACGGTTTTGAATCTGTGTTTTGGAGGAGGAACTCGTGATAGGCAGCAAGTTGAAGGTTGTGCGCGCAGTGGTCTTTGTCCTCATTTGCGGTCTGGCGGTCGTGGGCTGCAAGAATGAGAACAACAACTTACAGCGCCAGGCACTCGAGAAGCATCAGAACAAACGATACACCTTGCGGGGTCAAGTGGTCGCGAAGGATGCAACCACGAATGAGATCACCGTCCAGCACGACGAAATTCCAGGTTTCATGGCTGCAATGACCATGCCCTACAAAGTTAAAGACGCAGCCACCGTGGAAGAAGTGGAACCAGGTGACAAGATCGCGGCAGAAGTTGTCGTCGTAAACGATGGAAGCGATTACTGGCTCGAAGATGTCCGAATCACGGAGGAGAGCGGTCGGAAAACCGCAAGCGCAGCGCTGCCGGTCCATCGGCTCAATGTCGGTGAACATGTGCCCAATCTTCCGCTTGTAAATCAGGACGGAAGGACAATCCACTTGGACGACTTCAAGGGTAAGGCGCTGCTCGTGACCTTTATCTACACCCGGTGTCCCCTCCCCAACTTCTGTCCACGGTTAAGCAGTCAGTTCGCGAAGATTCATGATGACCTGGCGAAGACACCGGACGACTACCGCAAGACGCATCTGTTGACGATCACTTTTGATCCCAAATACGACACGGCTGCCGTCCTCCGTAAATACGGGCTGGCTTACCTCGACGACGATCCCTCAAGTTTTGGTTATTGGGACTTCGCGTTCACCACGCCCGCCGACTTACGAAAGCTCGCTGACGCATTCGGCCTGATGTACTTCGAACAGGATAACCAAATCTCGCACACGATGAATATCGTGCTGATCGCGCCCGACGGAACCGTGGCCAAGTACTGGTCTCAGGAGTGGACAACCGCGGAACTGGAGGACGCCTTGCGCCAGCAGGCGCGGACGGCGGCGGCAGCTGCTCCTGCAAGAGCGAGTCGGGGACGAACTCCATGACCCGCCTTCTCAGAATCGCTTGTATTGCTCTCTGGCTCGCGGCCTTGGCGATGCCGATGGCTTGCTCGCATCAACCTTACCTTAGTGAGGATGAGATGCAAGGTCGGGCGCTTTTTGAGGATCACTGCGCGCCCTGCCATCAGGAAACCCACACTGACCTGCGAAAACAGCCTCCCAAGCTGGAGGGACTTTTCCAGTCGAAAAAGTTACCCAGCGGCGCCCCGGCAACCGATGCGCAAGTCCGCAAGACCATCATCGAAGGCCGAGGCACCATGCCCGCCTTTGACCAGCGTTTGAGTGAAGAGGATGTCGATGACCTGGTGAAGTACCTCCACACCCTGAAATGAATACTATGAACCACCCAGACGCTAACGCACAAAGAGAGCCCATTCCCAAGGAAATCGACGAATACCCTATGATCTTCTGTTGTCTTAGAAGTGAGAGGTTTTGAGGGGACTCAGTGAATTGCCCTATGATCGCTTGGTGCCTTGGTGTCTTGGTGGTGAGAGGTTTTCGGCTGATCACTTGTTCGGAGGCGGCAAGTCGCGCAGGTGTTTGCGGACCTCGCCTGCATCCGGCGCCGCGGGGGAGAGCTGCAAGTAGGCTTCGTACTCCTGTCGGGCACGAGCCTTCTGGCCGGTGGCTTCGAGGGCGACGGCGAGGTTGTAATGGGTGATGGGCTCACTGGGCTGGCGTTGGATGGCTTGCTCGTATTCTTGGATGGCAGCATCAAAGTTCCGTGTTCTTAGCAAGCTGTTAGCGAGGTTGACTCGCGTGACAGCGTCCTGGGGGCGCAACCGCAGGTAATCGCGATAATTGCCGATGGCATCCTCGAGGTGGCCTGATTGCCGCAGCGCGTCCGCGAGCGCCAGGCGCGCCTCCGCGTAATCGGGCTTGGCGCGCAGGGCTTCTTGAAACTCCTTGACCGCGTCATCCACCTTGCCCGTTACCATCAAAGTGCTACCGAGGGCGAAGTGGGCCTCCGGGAGATTGGGGGTGAGTTGCAGGGCCGCTTGCGCTTCCGCCGCGGCGCCTGCCGTGTCGTTCATTTGGCTGAGAGCGATGGAAAGGTTCAAGTGGGCCTCTGACCAGTTGGGCCGCACCTTGAGCGCTTCACGGAAGGCGTCCGAGGCGCTCCGCCAATCCCCCATTTGCTCGAGGGCCAGCCCCAGGTTCTCCTGGGTCTGAGCATCGTTGCGGCGTACCAGGCTAGCCCGGAAAGCCTCCACCGCGCCCTTGTAGTCTCCTTTGTTGTAAAGGGCGTTACCCAAATCACGCTGATAGCCGGCGAAGCTGGGATCGAGCCGCGCCGCCTCCTGGCTCTCCGTCGCCGCGCCTTGCATGTCCCCGTTTTCGCGCAGGGCGCCCGCCAGCCGGGAGTGCAGCGTGGGATCGTCGGGCCTGAGGCGCAGGGCGTCGCGGTAAGTGGGAATGGCCATCTCGTAGTTCTTCTCGACCGCGAGCATATCGCCCAGCGCAACCAGGGCCTCGGGATAGTCGGCCCGCAACTCGACGGCGCGGTTCAATTGTCCCATCGCATCTTGCATTCGCCCGGCAGCTTTCAGTGCCATGGCGTAGGTGTAGTGCAACTCGGGACTGTTCGGCCGCATCTCCAGAGCCACGCGGTATTCACTGAGAGAGTTCTCCCAGTCGCCTGCTGCCTGATAAGCGTTGGCCAAATGCAGATGTGCATCGGGATCATCGGGCCGCAGGCGAACCTCCTCGCGGTATTCCTCGACAAACCCGGGGATGTCTCCCGCCGACTCATAGGCCTCCCCAAGGTTGCGGTGGTAATCGGCGTTGTCCTTGGCCAGCTCCACAGCGCGCTGAAGCTCCCGGAGGGCATCGGGCAGGTCCCCGGTTTTCCGCAGCACCAGACCGAGGTTTTCGTGAAGCGCGGGGTCCTGGGGCTTCAGGCGGAGGGCCTCGCGGTATTCGGCCTCAGCGGCGGGATGATCGGCGACGGAAAGGTATGAGGAAGCCAATTCCGTGTGGGCATTCGCGTTTCCCGGTTGCTGGCGAATTACCCGTCGGAACTCGGTGATGGCCCCGCCGTAGTCGCCGGCCTCCCGCAACGCCAGCGCCAACGAATACCGGTAGTCAACCTGATCGGGACGCAGTTGAACCGCCTGGCGATATTCCTCGATGGCGTGGATCAGGTCGTCGTTGGCCCGCAGGGCGTTTGCGAGGGTCATGTGGAGGTCAGGGTCGTTGGGGCGCAGACGGACTGCGGCCCGGAATTCGGCCAGGCCCTGGTCGAATTTACCGGCCTGGGTGAGCGCCATGGCAAGCCCTGCATGAGCGTCGGCGTTATCGGGAGTCAGCTCGAGAACTTTCTGGTACTCGGCGCTGGCGCCCGCCACGTCTCCCGACTGGAGCAGCGAGCTTGCAAACGCCATGTGGATCTCGCTGTCCTGCGGCTGGAGCTCTAGCGCCTTACGGAACTCGGCCACGGCTTCGTTGAACTGCCGGTCGGCCGCCAGCGCGTTCGCCAGGCTGACGTGAGCATCTGGGTTCGAGGGGCGCAGGCGGAGTTCGGAACGGTACTCTGCCACGGCCTCCAGAATGTGTCCCTGCGATTCCTCCACGGCGCCGAGATTCAAATGAACGCCAGGGAAGTCCGGCCTCAGCCGCAGCGTCTCCTGGTATTCCCGGATGGCGTCGGCAGTGCGTTGTTGAGCCAGGTAGGCATTGCCCAGGTTGTAGTGCGCCTGGGGGTAATCGGATCTTAAGCTGAGAGCTTTGCGGTACGCCTCCTCAGCTTCTTTCCACTTATTGAGCCGAGTATATTCATTGCCTTTTTTCAGGAAGTCCTCGGCAGTGGCGGGCGCAGCCTGTTCCTGGTTTGGGGCATTGCCAGCGCCTGCACTTCCAGCCTGCTGCAAGCCTCCGCTTCCCTCGCCGGGACGTCCGCCGCCTGCAAAGAGGCATGAGCTGGCCATAAGGAAAACAGTGACAATCAGGACCGGCCACGGTCGCGAGTTTCGTCGTGCTGGCCCTGCACTCAGCGCATCTCGCAGAACGCCGAAAATGCAGGGTCGCGTCAAAGTCCCCGAAAGGTAACATCCCAAAGCGGCTCTGCCGTCTGCTGTGCGGAAAGGCTTCGCCTTTCCGAGGCCCTCCGCCCTGACGAACTCCCTCGGCTCGGCTGGAAGGCTCAGCCTTCCAGCCGAGCCGAGGGGAAGAAGGGAGGCTGTCTGCGCCGGAAAGCCAGAGGCTTTCCGCACAGCAGGCGGCAGAGCCGCTTTTTCCGCGACTTTAACGCGACCCTGGCCGAATATTGACACGTCATGAACTTTTTCCCGCACAATGCTAGGATACACCCAACTCGACAGCGTGCGCTTCACAGAGGTTTGACATGAGTCGCGACCTTCCGGTATTCTCGCCTGCCAAGACATGAGCCAGCAAATTAAACCGCCAGCAGCCTCGAGATTCGAACCCTTTCTTCGCTTTTTCCGCCAACGCCCCACCCTCCGCGCGGCCGCCCTCCTCTCCGGCAGCTTGGTTTGGCTGGTTGGCTTTTTTCTTCTGCCGCTGGCTTATCTTTTGGCGGTGAGCTTCGCCCGGCGCTCGCCTTACGGCACTATCGAATGGACCCTGGGATTTTCGAATTATTGGCGCGCTTTCCAGCCTCTCTATCTGGGAGTTTACTGGCGCTCCTTCTGGATGGCGCTGCTCACCACGGGGCTTTGCATGCTGCTCGGCTATCCCGTGGCTTACACCCTGGCCCTTAAAGTCTCCGGCCGGTGGAAATCCGCCCTGTTGATGCTGGTGGTGATTCCTTTCTGGACGAGCTTCCTGATACGAACTTACGCCTGGATGGTCATCCTGCGCACGGAGGGCGTTGTGAACACAGCTCTCCTGGCCCTTCACCTGACGCACGAGCCGCTGCGGTTGCTCTACACGCCGCTGGCGGTTTTTATTGGCTTGGTTTACGGTGAGCTTCCCTTCATGATTTTGCCTCTCTATGCGGTGCTTCAAAAACTCGACCCGCTCCTCCTCGAAGCCGCTCAGGATTTGGGCGCCAACCGATGGCAAACTTTCCGCAGGATCACTCTGCCCATCTCTCTGCCGGGACTCAGTGCGGGAGGGGTGTTGGTCTTCATCGCCTCCATCGGAGCCTTCATCACTCCGGACCTGCTGGGCGGGGCGCGGACGATCATGGTGGGCAACCTTATTCAAAACCAGTTCGCCTCCGTGCGCGACCAGCCTTTTGGCTCGGCCGTGGCCTTTCTGTTGACCTTTGTAGTCCTGGTGTTGCTTTGGATGGGCGCGCGCCGCGCCGAACGCGTCACGCGGGAGATTCTCTAATGCCCCGTCCACGGCAGCAGGGTTTGGGGCTCGCTTCCGCAACCACCCTGGTTTACCTCTTTCTCTATGCGCCGGTCATCGTCCTGATGTTCTTTTCCTTCAACCGCTCGCGCCTTTCTGCGCATTGGATGGGCTTCACCAAGGAATGGTACGTGCTACTCTGGCGCGACCAACAAATCATCCAGTCGATGCTGAACAGCCTCCTGGTGGCCGCCGCTGCCACGCTGGTGTGCGTGGTGTTCGGGACCATGGGGGCGCTGGTCTTCCCGCGCCTTCGCCGGCGCGCCAAGACCATCCTGGATGGAATCGTCTACCTTCCCCTGGTCATTCCCGAAATCGTCATGGCGGTCGCGATCGTCATCTTCTTGAGCCTGCTGCGCATGCAGTTGAGCCTCTACACCGTCATCATTGCTCATATCACCTTTTGCATTTCTTACGTGATCATTGTGGTGGGGGCGCGCTTGGCGGGCATGGACCGCTCGATTGAAGAGGCCGCGCTCGACTTGGGGGCGAACGAATGGACCACATTTTTTCGCATTACCCTCCCCATTGCAGCCCCGGCTATCCTCTCTGCGGCCTTGCTGGTTTTTACCACCTCGTTTGACGATTACCTGATCACTTCCTTTGTGGCGGGGGTTCGCTCCACGACCTTGCCACTGGAGATTTATTCGCGGCTGAAGCGCGGGGTCACGCCGGAGATCAACGCCATTTCCACGGTGATCCTGGCGGCGACCATTCCCCTGGTCTACATCGCGCAACGCCTCGAACGCGGCGCCATGAAAGTGCGGGCCGCAGTGTTGAGCACCAGCGCAGTTTTCCTGCTCATGCTGGCGCCGGTCGTCGCCCGGACCTGGCCCTCCGGCCAAAACCTCCCGCAACTGAACATTTACACCTGGTCCTCGTACATCTCCCCGCGGCTGGTTCAGGGGTTTGAACGCGAGTTCCACTGCAAGGTCAACTACGACCTTTACGACTCGAACGAAGCCTTGCTGGCAAAACTCCAGGCGGGCAACGTCAGCTATGACCTGGTGATCCCCAGCGATTACATGGTCGAGGTCCTCATCCGGCAGGGATTGCTGGCCCCCCTCGACAAATCCGAGCTGCCCAACGCCTGGGCCAACACCGACAGCCGCTTCCTGGGAATTCCCTTCGATCCCCACAACAATTATTCGGTGCCGTACGCTTGGGGGACTACAGGCCTCGCCTACCGCGCCGATCTGGTCAAGGAGAATGTGGAGAGCTGGTCGGTGTTGTTCGATTCCCGTTACGCCGGCCATATCCTCCTGCTCGACGACACGCGCGAAGTCCTCGGCATGGCCCTCAAAAAGCTCGGCTATTCGCTCAATTCCACCAACCCTGACGAAATCCGGCGGGCGCGCGATCTGCTTCTCGGCGAGAAACCTCTCGTGAAGGGATATAACAGCTCCAACTTCCAGGAGGACCTCGCCGCCGGAGACGCCTGGATCGCGCAAGCTTACAACGGCAACATGACCTTCGTGATGCGTGACGAGCCGAACCTCCGGTACATTATCCCCAAAGAAGGCTGCACGATTTCCGTCGATTGCGCCTGCATCCCGCGCCAGGCCCGGCACAAGGAGTTGGCGGAAGCGTTCATCAACTATTTCCACCGTCCCGAGGTCGCCGCGCTCTTCGTGAACGATTCGGGTTTTAACACTCCCAATCGCTACGATAAGAACGAGATCGAACCCTGGCTCCTGCGCAATCCCGCCGTCTTTCCCAACGCCGCGTCCCTGGCCCATTGTGAGTTCATGCGTGATATCGGCTCCGTCGCGCAGCTTTACGATCGGTACTGGACCGAGATCAAAGCGCGATAGCACGCCAACTCGCGAGTGTAGGCTCGACATGTATGCTAGTCCTCCAGGGGGGGGGGTTGGATTCAGCGTTACTTGGGTCGGAGAACGCCACGCAGCTTTTGAAGGAAGAAGGCGAAAACAGTGAATCTCAGGGTCATGGTATCGAACTGGGGGCTTGAGTGAAAGAGGGTAGCGTGCTAAGTTCTTTCTGGTGAGTGTGCGGGGGTGGCGGAACTGGTAGACGCAAGGGACTTAAAATCCCTTGGGCCGCAAGGCCCGTGCCGGTTCGATTCCGGCCCTCCGCACCATTCTTTTCTCACCATTCGCCAAACCGACCTTGGGAGTATTCAGCACTGCGCTAGTGTCCTGAGTCAGAAGTTCGCTTACAAAGTCTTTCTCATGCGGGCGGTCTTTTCGCAGCCCCGTTAGGGGCGGAAGATTGTAGCCCAGGGCGCAAGCCCTGGGGGAGAAGCCCTCACCCCGCCTTCGGCACCCCTCTCCCGCTCGGGCGGGAGAGGGGACGGGGGTGAGGGAGGGCTCGCCGACCCACGGCTTGCGCCGTGGGCTACATTCTTTCGCCCGCTCCGCGGGCTGACTTATTCAACGAACTTCTGACTCGGGACACTAGCAGTAGGCCAGTGGAGTATCTAAGGCCCTGCTTGCCCGGCCCAGCCGAGGGCGCCAGCCGCTTCCTGCAGAAAAAGTCTTGACAAGCTATGCTTAACATAGTAGCCTAGGAAACGTGCGAGGCCGTCCCGCCATGACCGAAGAGGCTCCAACAGATAGCTTCGTCATTTTTTCTTGTCAGCAGACAATATGTCACCGCCCATGCCTCACCGCAGCAAGAGTAGGCTCAAAAATTGAACGATCAACACGGGAATCTCTATGAAAACAAAGGGCCGCTGTGGAAAACTTGCGATGAAAGCGCGAATGTCTATGAAAAAAGGGCGGTTAGCCCAACAACTCGGGAATGTTGGTCAATATAAAGGGGTTATTCGGCGGTTGTGGATGGATGTTCCACGTGAAACAACTGCGCTGGGTGCTGTGCCAATTTCGGGTGTAGCGCCGGCTTGCAGCCCGTGACGCCAGCGAGTATGCTGCAGATGAACGCCTCGTGCTGCCTGGAAGGGTATTCCAATGACCGGCCAAGGCTTCTTTGTTTGCGGATGTCTGGTGGGCCTTCTGTGCGAGTTCGGCGGCTCGCATCGACAGCCTGGCGCCGCGCCGGGGAATTCGCCAACCGAAAACCAGGAACCTCAAGGCACCCCGGGTCGCGAGGTCCCGGCAACTATCGTAGAGAAAACGCCAGCGGAACTGGTTCAGGCCATGCCTGAGTTGGCAGGGTTGGAGCCTGCTCCAAGCCAGGAGATCCTTCCTGAGATCCTCAAGAAGGTTGGGGCGAATGTGGAGGCCTATTTTCGCAATGTTGTCAGCACTAGCGCGACGGAAGAAACGATTCAGGAACGACTAGGGTTGAACGGAAGAGTCGAGGAGACCTTCAAGCAGACGTATCGGTACCTTGTCATCCCTCATCCGGAGAAGGGGCCGTTGGATTTGGAGGAATATCGAACCGAGGAGAGCGGCCGCCCAGCCAGCGGCATGCCGCCGAGGGGGATGGCGCTCACCGCAGGCTTCGTTTACACCCCCGTCTACTTGCATCCTCTGTATCAAGAGGACAGCGATTTCAGTTACGTCGGGCAGCAGACCGTGGAGGGCCACAAGTGTCATGTGGTCGCTTTCGCCCAAGTCCCCGAAACCGCGCACCTTCGGGCGCGGTTGAGCGACGGGATCGTATCCTACAGTGTTTTGCTGCAAGGGCTGGCCTGGATCGATGCCACCAGTTTTCAGTTCATCCGATTGCACATGGAGCTGTTGCCCGACGCGACTGTGCGCACGGTCAAGGAACACACCACCGAGGTGACCTATAGCGAAGTCCGGTTCAAAGGAATCGAGGCTGTGCTGTGGCTTCCGCGCGAGGTCGTGGTCCACACCGACTGGGCAGGCAAGAAATATCGCAACTATCACCGCTACTCCGACTACCAGCTCTATGCCTCGCAGACGAAACTCGTCTATTAGTCCATTATGTTCCACGTGAAACAACTGCGCCGCACCCCCTTGCGCAATCCCTGCAAAACCTTTAGAATCGGCAAGAGATGCTGGACGAGGCCACTGTCCGCCAGTTGCTCGAACCGTTCGGACTCAACCTTAGCAGCGCTCAAATCGGCCAATTGATCGCTTATCTCGAATTACTCCTGCGCTGGAACAAGAAGATTAACTTGACGGGCATTCGTGACTGGAAGAGTTGCATTACCCGGCATTTTGGCGAAACTCTCTATTTGGGCCGTTGGGTGGAGTTGAACGGCAGGCTATTGGATATCGGAAGCGGGGCGGGGTTTCCCGGCTTGAGTTTGAAGATTATCTTCCCGGAGTTGTCGGTGACGCTTCTGGAACCGGTCGCCAAGAAGCGGGCCTTCCTCAAAGAGGTGGCCCGAGTTTGTGGAATGAATTTCGTTGAAGTGCGCGGGGAACGCCTGGAGGATTTTGTCTGTGGCCAGTCATCATCGGTTTATGACGAGGCAACGGCCCGAGCGGTGGGGCATCTGGAGGAACTTCTGCCACTGGTCGGGCGCTGCCTGAAACCCGAGGGAGAGATCTTCCTCTGGCTCAGCCACCAGCAGGCCAGTGAAGTGGGCCAAATATACGGGGGGATCAAAGAGGCGGGGAGAATCAGTTTGCCGAGCGGCGGGCAAGGGGAAATTTGGTGGGGCAAGAAGACGTTTTGAGGGTGTTATATTGGATGAAAGAGGCGATGCGGGGAAGCCGGTCAAATCGGGTATGTTCCACGTGAAACAAAAGGTTGTCATTTGGGATGGGATCCCTATCGAAATGCCAGTCATTCCCGCGAAAGCGGGAATCCAGTCCATCGACAGGGCATTTCCGAAGGTTTGTCGAGTAGATTCGCTTTCGCGGGAATGACTGGGGCTCGCAACGCCCATGTCTCGCAAATGACACCAGCGTTTCCCTTGCATAACTTCCCGGCCTTTGATAGATTCGCCTTGACCTTCTTTGGGTTGGGACCTTTGGGACGAGTCATCGCAATTGCCAATCAAAAGGGCGGTGTCGGTAAGACGACAACGGCCATCAACTTGGGGGCCGCGCTTGCCAACCGCGACATGTGGACTTTGATCGTGGATTGTGACCCTCAGGCCAACACCACCGGAGGCCTGGGCTTTCCCAGAGATCCATCGCGCAGGACCCTGTACCATGCGCTTATGCTCGAGGTGCCTCTTAGGGAACTCGTGCTGAAAAGCGCGCTCGAGGGACTCCACATCATCCCGTCAGACAAGAACCTGGTTGGAGCGACCATCGAGCTTGTGGACCGCCCCGATCGCGAATCAACCTTGCGGAAAAGGATGGAGAGGTTTCGCGACGAGTTTAACTACATCCTCCTTGACTGTCCTCCAGCCCTGGACCTGCTCACCTTGAACGCGCTGGTAGCGGCGGATTCCGTTATCGTGCCGGTGCAGTGCGAATACTTCGCGCTGGAGGGGGTTTCCGAGCTTTTCGACACGCTGATCCGCATCCGGCGCTACCACAACCGGAACCTGGCGGTGGAGGGAATCCTCCTCACCATGTTCGACGAGCGCACCAATCTCTCGCATCAAGTCCGCGACGATTTGAGGGATTTCTTCGGCAGCCAAGTTTTCTCCACGGTGATACCTCGGAATGTTCGGTTGGCCGAGGCGCCAAGTTTCGGCAAGCCGATTTTCCTCTATGACCCCGATTGCAGGGGAGCCGCCAGTTATCGTGACCTGGCACAGGAGGTCATCAACCATGACCAGAAAGGCGTTGGGTCGGGGGCTGAACGCCCTGCTTCA
>Ga0326728_10013987_pt1 | contig 17231 bp, 20 predicted proteins | sample MB3enrmetagenome_FD_207602 | JGI IMG/M metagenome (GOLD analysis project Ga0326728, IMG submission 207602) | Lab enriched peat soil microbial communities from McLean, Ithaca, NY, United States - MB31MN | ecosystem: Environmental > Terrestrial > Soil > Wetlands > Peat | place: USA: New York... | reverse complement strand
TTTAAATCCGATGCGATGGAATTCGGGTCAGCTATTCATATGGCACTCGCTGAATTTCACCAGGAGAAGCTTACCGGAAATATTCTCACCACAAAGGAATTTCATGACCGTTTCGAAGATAGCTGGACAAGGATTGCTGAAGGTCAGGATGATATCATCAAATATTCTGAGGGAAAGGATTTTAATACCCTTCTATTGGAAGGAAAGGAACTTCTCACCGCTTATTACAACAAATTCACATGGCAACAGTTCAATGTCCTCGCTGTGGAAGAACCATTCAGCTTCACCATAGAAGGTTGTCCAGTGCCGATTGTGGGGGCAATAGATTTAATTGAATCTGACGAATCTGACACCATTATCATAACAGACTTTAAGACATCGGCTCGAGCTTACTCATTAGATGAGGTTGACCGAAATTTTCAATTAACCCTGTATCAGATGGCCTTAAAAACTAATGGATATCATGACCGTGAAATCCTTCTAAGGTTTGATTGTCTGATTAAGACGAAGCAACCCAAGTTTGATCAATACTACACCACCAGAAGTGAAATGGATGAAAAGAGAGCAATCCGGAAGATCCTCGAGGTCTGGTACGGGATATTCAAGGGGGTATTTATACCCAATGACTCTGCTATGAACTGGCGGTGTAAAAACTGCTCATTCAAGAAAAACTGTGACGAATGGTTCATGGAGGAAAAGAAATGACGGAAATGACAGAAATGACCATAAGCGATTTGACCAGTCCGGATCAGCTAATACAAGATGCTCAACAATATCTCACCTTTCATAGCAATGGAAATACCAGGATGATCGTGGATCTCAATCATCTGTGGATGAACCATTCTATTCCCGAGGTAATAGATTTCCTGAAGCACTACCTCCATGAAAAGCAGAAATCCCTCAGGAACATGATCTTGATCGATAAGACCCATAGAAAAGTTGATGAACTGGTATCTCAGATGTTTCGGTTACATATGGCAATCAGAATACTCGATAGGAAGGAGGTGAATCTGGTTGAACGATCTCAACAAGGAGCAACTAAAAGCTGCAAAATTCCTGCACGGAATAAGCGCCGTCATAGCGATACCGGGAAGCGGCAAAACAAAAACGATGATGGAAAGAATCGGCATGCTCGTTACCCAGCACAACGTGTCGCCTGAAAATATCCTGGGGTTAACGTTCACAAGAAATGCGGCTGAGGAAATGAGACAGCGGTTAATTCCTATTCTTGGAGATAGAGCTTCCAGGGTAACTTTGTCCACTATCCATTCTTTCTGTCATTACCTATTACGATCAGAGGGGATGGTATTTGAGGTCCTCACGGGTAAGGAGCAGATCAACTTTGTCCGGAATTTGATGAAGCATAAACGATTGAAGGACCTTTCTATCGGCATGGTCATCAGCGAGATCAGTCTGGCCAAGAATAATCTCATCGATGTCAACGAATTCCGCGTTCTCTATGAAGGTGATAAGACCATGCTCAAGGTAGCGGACATCTATGAATCCTATGATAGAGAAAAGAAAAAGAAGTTTCTGCTCGATTTTGATGACCTGTTAATCGAGACCTATCGTATTTTGAATGACAACACGCATATCCGGGATAAGTATATAGACCGTTACCTTCACCTGCTTGTGGACGAGTTTCAAGACACGAACATTGTCCAAGTCGAAATATTCAAAACGCTCATCAGCAACATGAACGGTCAGGAAAGAAGTTTCTGGTGTACGGGGGACGACCATCAGGCTATTTTCGGGTTCTGCGGGGCCTCAGTGGGGAATATCCTCAACTTTGAGAGGAACTTTCAGGGTTCAAAGATCTTCATCCTCAATCTCAATTACCGGAGCACTCCCCAGATCGTGAAAGCATGTGAGAACCTCATTCGTCATAACACCAGAAAGATTGAGAAAACTTTAAAAACCCATAATAAAGATGGGGAGGATGTGATTGTTTTGGAATCCTCGTCTGAAGAAGGGGAAGCTCTGAACATTGTCAATGAGATTCGACAACTGGTTTCTCAGGGATATGAATACAAGGATATAGCGGTTCTGTATCGGGCAAATTTTCAGTCAAGGGTCATTGAAGAAACCTTTTCCCAGCATAAGATACCCTATCACATAGAAAACGGTTTGAATTTCTACCAGAGATCAGAGGTCAGGTTTCTATTGGATTATCTCCGCTTGATCATCAATCCGGATTCCGAAGAGGGTAATGAAGCACTGAAGTCCATTATCAATATCCCCAACAGGTATATCAGTCGAAAACTTGTGAAAGAACTTGAGGAGTTTTCGGGGAAGAGGAATGTCCATTTATATGAAGGGTTGAAGTCCATGACGATTGATCTTCCCTATGTCCGAAAGAATGTCAAAGGGATGGTCAATTTCCTTAACCCATTGATGGATTATGCAAATAACCTGACTCCTTCTGAGGTCATTCATTTACTCCGGAATGAATTGGACTATGACCGGTACATCACGGATGAGGATATCCCTACCCCGGATGATGTGAAGATCCAGAACTTGAACCAATTACAATTATCTGCGGTGAGATATTCCGATATCCGGTCATTTCTGGATTACACGGATACCTTTCAGGAGGAGGTTAGCAATGATGAGGAAGGAATTTCACTTATGACCATTCATAAAGCTAAAGGATTGGAGTTTGCGGTGGTATTTGTGATTGGTCTTGTTGAGGGTATCACTCCAACTAAAAAAGGGGATATTGAAGAAGAACGTCGCATTGTATTCGTCGCCATATCCAGAGCTATGAAAATTCTATATCTGAGTTATTCCCATACCTATATGGGTCAACCTTGTAAAAAGTCCATCTTCCTGGATGAGATCATGGATACAGATAGCTCATAAGCTTCATATTGCCACTTTAAGCAGGGTTTTATGTCAAATTAACCATTGGATAAGGGGGAAGGTTTTAAACCTTCCCTTCACCATTTTAAAGGGTCTTTGTAGACCAAAGAAAGGAGCAAGCAATGTTTGAAATACTTCACTTCAGAGGTGCTGAGAATATTCTGAAAGAAAAGAATATGGTCAATGATATCCAGTCTACCATGGAATACCTACACGACTGTTTATATGGGTCATTTAGGAAACGGGAAATCATGCGTCAGGCGTTGGATGAAATGCAATGGCGTGAGAATGGAGACCTGAACATCCTTGATGGGAGGAGATATTTCTATAAGGGATTCAAAAACCGGGTAGCGCTCGATGGAAGCTTCTCCTCATATGAATACATCCAGGACGCTCTCATGCGGCTGCAGGTGGGGTTTGACAAGGGAAAGATCGATATGGGGGTTGTAATGGTCAACGCTCAGCGAAGTGAGAAGAGTCCATTAGGAAGCACCAGGGATTTAGTCAAGAGTGAGATTGAATCCCTGTATCAGACTATCTCGCTTCCTGTTACGGTAGTCCTATTTACGCTAAACAAACCGGGAATGTATTCTGAAGAAGGTGCTCAGGTTAAACCGGGTAAGGATGACAAGGATCTGAAGGATAAATCCATAAAGGACCTTCCAGACATCGTCAAACCTAAACCAGGGATCACCATTAAACCAGTGAAACAACCTGACAAGTCGGACAAGTCCAAGGGTAAGCGTATATCAAAGAATCAATCAGCAATTTCATAATGCATTATGAAATTCAGAAAGGAGGAACCATTATGTCCAACATGACTACCCTTGGTAAAGTCCATGAAAAAGTGGGAGAGATGGCTAGGGATCATACCGACCGATATATCAATGTCAAAGACCTGACATTTAAGAGTCTGGATACTGTATTGATCGGGGATGAACCCCACCAGCTGAGACCAATAGCTCAACAATCCATCGCTTACAGGTTGGGAATTCCGATTCAATACCTGAGAAGGTGTCCCGAACATATTCAAGCGTATAATATGAATTTCTGGATCACTCGGGAGAAGAATGAGGAGCTGTTTTTCCGGTTTCACAATGACCAGGTCAGAGCAATCTTTACTCCAAGGTATGTGCCGACTGATAATATCGAGGTCATGGAGAAGTTGTCATCATTGAATTATGCTCCCGATACCCCAGTACAGAGCAGTCTTGATGATGAATTCATGACGTTAAGTATTCCGGATAGGGATAGAACATTCAAGATCAATGGGGATAAGATGACACCTGGTGTGTCCATATCCAATTCTGAGGTTGGGATAGCAGCACTATCCATATCATCGTTTATGTTAAGATTGGTCTGCACGAATGGGATGATCTCAAAGACAGAGGTTACCGCTTCCTATCGTCATATTTCAGTGAAGATCCTGGATGAATTTCCCAAGGTGCTGGACAATATTTCCTATGATCTGGATAAACAGAAAGATCAATTCCGGTTGTCACTGGAAAGTAAGGTTGAGCATCCACAACTGACCATTGACAGTTTTAATCGTCAGTTTCAGTTGGGTAAGGAAGAACAGGAAGCGGTGGCGTGGGCGTTACCCTATGAGTTGCCAGTGCAGGATAAGGTCACCATGTTCAATGTGGTAAACACCTACACTAAAGCAGCTCAATATAAACCCTTGACTGCTGAGAGCAGTTATAAACTCCAGAAGGTGGGAGGGACTATACTGGGGATGATGAAGTAGAAGGATGGGAGGGGGTCAGTACATGGATTCTATGTGATTAAAATAACGTATGCAAATCTTTGTACTGACCTTCATCAAACATTCCCTTAAAATAAGGGATGTCGTCTTCAAAATATTAATGTGATCTTTCCATCAAAGATGACCTTATCTAAAATGATTATCGCTTGTTGGACTTTCTTGAAATTTAACTTTTATTATTTGTACTCTTGATTAATTTCAATATATATGCTACTTATAGTCTGTAGACTTAAAGTATTCATTTTGTTTAATTTATAGCCCATGAATACTTTAGATATTCGGAAACGATTAGGGGATGCAATCCGCAATGAAAGGAGCAAACTTGGTATATCTCAGGAAGAATTAGCTTTCAAATGTGGCCTTCACAGGACTTATATAGGGTCTGTTGAGAGAGGAGAAAGAAACATATCAATAGAAAATATTCATAAGATTGCTCAGTCATTTGGAATTTCATCAAGTACCTTACTTAATAATGCGGGACTTTGATGGTAATAATTTCTACATCAACTGAACGTTCACTGCTTATGTCAAAGATTGGTGCTAAAGACACCAAACCTGAATTAGCAGTGAGAAAAACACTTCATTCTTTTGGTATACGATATAGACTACATTATAAAACATTGCCGGGGACGCCAGATTTAGTTCTTCCAAAATATAAAACTGTAATTTTTGTTAACGGCTGTTTCTGGCATTCTCATAATTGTCCCAAAGGCACCAGTCGGCCAAAAACTAATAAGGAATTTTGGGAAAACAAGATATCCAATAATGTTAAAAGGGACACAATGACAAAAAAAGTTCTTACTGGGTTAGGGTGGAAGGTTGTTACTATATGGGAATGTCAAACAAAGGATCTAAGCTCATTACAAAAGACTTTATTAAACCTCTTACCAAAGAAAGACAGTATTCTGCGGTAGAATCTTTCTCTGGTCCCGGTGGAATGAGTCTCGGATTAGAAAAAGCGGGTTTTGATGTCCTGTATGCTTTTGATTATGATGAAAAGGCTGTTGCTACTTATTGCCATAATTTGGGAAACAAAGGACATGTTGCTGATGCATTCAAATTAACTGGCGCCGAAATATTGGAGACTATCGGGCTGAAAATGGGGGAACTATCTCTATTTTCAGGAGGACCGCCGTGTCAAGGTTTTTCAAAACAGAAACGTGGAGCCCATCTTGGAGACCATCGAAACGCTCTGATATACGAATATATGCGGTTAGTAAAAGAAATTCAACCACGGTTTTTCATCTTTGAAAACGTGGCAATATTCGGTCAGAAAAGAGGAAAAAAATATGTTGAAGAAATGAAGCAAATCCTTTCTGACTATAAATTGTTCCCACATTTTTATAATTGCGCCAATTATGGTTTAGCACAGACAAGGGAACGCTTCATCATGGTTGGTTGCAGGAGTGACCAAGGGGTGAGTTTCAGAATTCCTAACCATACCGTAAAGAAATGGCTAACTATCGGTAAGGTTTTAAGCGACTTACCTGAGCCACCGGTTGATTATACAGACCATCCAGACTTTCCGAATCATCAAAGAGCGAGAGTTACGGAAATCAATATAAAAAGATTCTCTTACGTCCCAGAAGGTGGAGGGTGGCAGCACATCCCAGATGAATTAAGACTTCCGTGTCATCGTAAAGCGGATACAAGTTCCGGGGGATGGCCTGACGTATACGGTCGTTTGGAATTTAACGGGCAATGTCCTACAATAACCGGCGGATTTGATAGTTTTACGAGAGGTCGTTACGGACATCCTCGACAAAACCGCCCACTGACTCCGAGAGAAGCAGCAAGAATTCAAGGGTTCCCTGATAATTTCGTTTTTATGGGTAGCCGTGGAGATATTCGGTCTCAAATTGGAAATGCTGTTCCTCCTCCACTTGCAGAAGCTGTCGGTAAAGAAATCATAAAATGTTTACTACAAGCAGATGGTGTTTTGGATAAGGATAATCTAAGCGATGTGTATTTTAAGGAACAACTTGTTCTGTTTGTCCCTTAGATAATTTCGGAAGATGGTTTGTAAACAATTCTCCCACTGAACCAATCAATATTACTTCTCTTACATCATCCTGCAAGTATCTCACAGGAGGATCAAAATAAAAAATACCTACCAACTGAGCAAGATATTTTTGAAATAAGCGGATTGTACCAGGAACGCATATTTCGTTTACCTTGTTGTTTTTCTTGTCGAGTTGCATTTCACTTATACAGATGAGTATAGAATTAAATCTTGCTGGACCAAAAACACCATCCAATATTCTCTGGTGTGCAAAAGGTTGAACAATTCTTTCACGCGTAGTTATTTTTACAGGAATAACCAAGCCGAACACTTCCCCTGTTTGCATCTTCTTTTCAAAAACAATATCGGTGGAAACACTTTCTTCATTATTATCTTCAGATCCTTCTTCCACATTTTTTATGGGTAATGGAACATGTTTTGTTCGTTTGTAGTCAGGTAAAATCATTCCCATTAAAGAACCAAGTAGGACTTCTAAATAAGTCCCAGGTGTTTTTCGACTTGAATTCTTCCATATGTCATAGCACATAGCAAAAGCCATAGAGGAGGTATAGAGTACGGAATCAATTCCGTTCGGTGGAAAGTTGATCAAATGTTTTTTTGAATCAATATTTTTGATAATAAGATCCCATGTCCTAGTGAAGTGATCTTCAGATGTTATAAAAAGATCTCTAAAATATGGTCTTGAGATACCGCCCTTTGCTTCATAAACATAATATCTTTTATTGTCTATCTTCCCTTGTTCTCTTGACGTTGCTTCATCAGAAAGCTTTCTTAAGCAATATAAAGTGATTTCCCATAACTGTACTAAGGGGTTAGAACCACCATCATAAAGCTTCTTTGCAGCTTTAAAATCTTTGTCTAATTTGTCCATCCCCAATCCTTATACACTATAAATATAATCAACTTGGTATGACTTGGGGATTTACTCAACAGACTATAAGTAGCAATATTGTCTCAACAATATAATTACACCAGACAGTGTTGCATTTTGAGGCTTGTCGTAAAGGAGGGAAAGATCTATTATAGCTACTGAAACCATTTCTTAGTTTTTGATCCAATTATTCCAAAACCATTTGAAGACTTTAATGCATTTTAGTGGGACAAAAAAGAACTCCATTATTCGAAATGCGTATTGAATTAATTAAAGGTGCATATGACATTACATCATGACGCCAAAAAACACCTGGCGGCAACCGATCCGGTTATGTCAGGGTTAATTAAAAAAATTGGTCCCATTGATTTGCAGCCACGGCGTCTACCCCCATATCAATCCATTATACATGCAATAATTCATCAACAACTGAGCGGGCAAGTTGCACGAGTAATCTTTAATCGTTTTGTTTCACTTTTTGGGAATGGGGATTTTCCAACACCTTCTGAGATTAAAAACATAGATTTTGAAAGCATCCGATGGGCAGGGTTGTCAAAATCAAAAACAACATACATCAAAGAATTAGCTGAGATGGCGTTGATGGGATTAATACCATCAATGGAAGAGTGTGATACATTAAGTGACCAAGAAATCACGGATCGTCTCATAAAAATAAAGGGTGTGGGTCCTTGGACAGTTGAGATGTTACTTATTTTTAATTTTGGTCGACCAGACGTGTTACCCATCTATGATCTTGGTGTGAGGAAAGGATTTCAAATCGCTTATAAAAAACGAGAGTTGCCAACACCAGATCAATTGGGACGTTTTGGGAGAAAGTGGCAACCATATAGAACAATGGCAACTCTGTATCTATGGAGAGCGGTTGACTTTGTAAATCTTGAAGAATGGTAATACAATAATGATAAATAAAAAACCAGATTATAAAATCACGGGCACCATAAATACTAAGAGTGGTAAAATTGATAACGTTATTTGTTCCTTTTTTCTTCCTAAAAGATTAACTGATCCAATAGAAATAAATTTTGATAATTTAACGACCCAGCAATCAAATCAAATATCTCATTCCTTCGAATTTTCAATTTATTGCGAGATCAGAGATCATTCAGGAAAAATCCGTCAAACTATAACCGCAGATAAAGTTTATATAAAGGATCAATCGTCAACATATTGGGGATTCGGCACGGAAAATTATTTAGCAGCAGAACCCACAGATTTAAAAATTATTAATTTTCTTAATGGCGATGAACCTAAGAATGAAGAATCTCATGGTAATTTTTGGTTAACACCCTGTAATCTTCTTAATCCCGCTAAAATATTGGAGCGTTCATATACTGGTGAAGTTAAGATTAGAATGGTTCGAAACTTGGAATTTCAACTGACGAGTGATCTACAACTCTCTTTTAATAAACGTTACAGATATATAAGTAATAAAGACGATACCATAAGTTTTTCAGAACTTGTTGCTGAATTTGACATACCATCTATGAAATTCAATATAGATCTATTTTTAAATAATTTGGATGAATTTTTAGCAATTACCTCATTTGCTGCTAGAACAAGATGTATCTGCTTAGGTTGGGAAAATGAGGATGGTCATACTTATACAAAAGTATACAGAAGAGGTATTTCTATACCCGAAAAAATGAAGGATAATGAAAATAATCTTATAAATCTAAGAGATTTCGAAGAATTTATAAATCATTCTTACAAAATATTTCTCGATCTCGATCCAAAAACTTTAGTTTTAGAAGCTTTATATCGTGCTGTACCTTTTATGGATCAAACTATAGATAGTTCTTTTTTTACTATTTTTTCTGGAATTGAAGCTTTAGTCCTATTTCATCGAAAGAATCAGCATCGAGAATTCATTTTAGATGATATGGATGAATGGAAAGCATTTAGGAAAGATCTAGAAGCATTTATAAAAAGTCATAATTTATTTTCCGCTGATTCCGATAAAAGGAGATATACCTATGAAAAAATCCCTGAATTGAATAGGGTCTCCTTTGGGACTGCTTTTAAGGAATTTACTGAATTTTATAATATTTATCTTCAAGACCTGTGGCCACTGACCGATCAGAAGGAGGGGATATCTCTGTCAGAAATTAGAAACAGAATTATTCATGGAGACACATTTTCACGAAAAGAACGGCGGGCGTTAGTATCAGCAAAAGAGCATTTGGAATGGATTTTTGAACGCTCCATATTGGGTATTTTAGGATGGTCAATTAATAAATCTTATGTCTCACCCCAAAAACTTGGAATAATGACAATGTATCGTGACTGGAAAGAGGACAGAAAAGAATTTAAGACGTCATAAATTAAATCAATATAGGAAACCAAGTCTTTGCAACAGATTCTATCACTTAAAAAATAGGAAAATTCTATATGCTTGAAAAAGATATAAAAATATTATGGGGTCGATCTGGAAATCGTTGTGCAATTTGTAAAATAGAACTCACCCCAGATGGAAACGATTATACTTTAGGTGAAATGGCGCATATTGTTGCGAGGTCAGTAGATGGTCCAAGGGGTAACGAGGATCTCCCATTAGATCAAAGAGAATTATATAGTAACTTAATTTTATTATGTCCAAATCATCATAAAGAAATCGATAAAAACCCAAACCAATGGAATCGTCAAGAATTACTAAACATCAAGAATGAACATGAAACATGGGTCTCAAAACAGTTGGAATTGGGTCACATAACTATAACTTCGATTGACAATACTTCCTTTATAAAATCACGAATTGATGCGTGGAGAAAATTCTCTTTAGAAGAGGTATGGATTATATCAAGTTTAACTCCTTTAGTAGTATCTGAAGAATTTTTAAATCCCTTAAATGAGAATGTAATTAATAATGTAAATAAAATACTAGTGCCTACACGATATGAAAATAACGAACCTTTTAATCCACATCATACTCGTCCTAACGATAATGGTCTTATTAATGATGATTTAAGAAGACGTGATCAAGGATATGGACATAGTTTTCAAATATTTCGTAATGGTCATTGTGAATTCATGGTTAATATACAGGATTCAATCAATCAGACAACAGAATATGCTCAAAGCAGTAAAGATGCAACAGTTGGATCATTAAGAGTTATTCGTTACACTGCCGTCGCAAATTCAATTAAAAAGGAATTCATACAACTAAGAAATATATGGAAAAGTTGTTTGTCCCTAAAAAATATGATGCTTAATATCATTCTTCTAAATACACAAGACTCCATCATGTATTCGAAGGAGCGAGTTGGATATGGTCCTTTATATGGATTCCCAGTTCAATCCGAATTTCTTCGATATACTAATATAATCGAGATTTGTGATGATGATTCTGAATTATTATTTTTAATACTATCGAGATTTTGTAATTATTATGGTCTGGTTTTAGAGCAGTTGTACGATGATAAAGGTGAATTTATGAGACCAGAAAGAGTGCACCCCCAAATGCATCAATGATACAAAGATCTTGTGTTTTTTATCAAAGATTAAAAATTTCCAACTATGGAGTATTTACGATTCAGGTATACGGTAAAAGTATCCGAATCATCACTATTTGCAATAATAGAGATAGCACTTTGATATGACGCAAATAGAGTTCATACCACCTAACCCAAAAAAACGTGCTGACGGAACCGTAATAAAGATTATTATGAGTTGGGTGTTTCAAAAAATATCAGACTATTGGGATCAAAATGAAGATGCGATTTATCGATATTCTTCTGAGATTCATGAATTTGACGAAGAAAAGAAAGAAAACGTTTATTCATCAATTCAATTTGCAATTGAAACCGTCACAGAATCATTTTCTGATAAAACAATGGCGGCGGAAGCTGTATTTATGACAGATCATCTATATAAAGCTTTAAATAGGCAATTTCTTTTTTGGGGGGAAACAACTATTAGATATCTGGATGCGAGTATTGGGACATTTTTAAATATTCTATCCAAACGAGGGTTTTTGATTCAATACTTGGTCGATAATTCATTTACTCCCAGTATTTGGGGTATGATGAAACCCATGAAGTATTATTCAGACGGATTTAATGCAGCTAGATTTATCTATATTTGTCCACAAAAAATAGCATATGAGCTGATGAAAATTGACGACATGAGAAGTTATTTCACTTTACTTCCGCAATACATAAAGGAAGCAAGATCTGTAGCTAATAATTTGATTAAAAAATGTCACGAGACACAGAAACATTACGTCCTATTGGATACGGATTATGAACCGGAGTTATTTCAAACAGCAAAAAGTGTCAGTTCCAACCCCCTCGTTATAACAATATTTAGAAATGAAGCACCTGTAAAAAATTCCAATATAAACCTTACAGGTGTGAATCGGGAAGGAACCCCCTTTTTTAAGGAAACATAAAAAACTTACGGAACTATTTACTTAACAAACCGTGTACCCATTTTGACTGCTAAAATATCCCCATATTAGAAAGAAGATGTACAATAGGCCAAATATTTACAGTAATAAGGAGCCGAACCTCATTCACATCACTAGCACCTAATAGCAAATCAGTTGTAATGGATAAATGATTCACTAAAGAATCATCTTCAAATAAACAAAAAAATGGATTTTCACTATTTTCAGGTGGATCGCAATATTCACCGTCTCGTGGAATTCTTAATGCGTCAAATAATGTTTTTAGACGATTATCTATATCTCCAGATTGCATCAAGGTTTGTCCAGGTTGATCTGGACGCAACATAAGAACATCCAATTTACAGGCTATTCCTAACCCGTTAAATGATAAGGGGATAAAAGAAATTCCATTGAATATAAAACGGGATGCTAATAATTGAGATGTTTTTACTATATTACCATTTTCGTCACTATTCACCCATTCACGAAGGTTAGCAGCGACATTCCATAAATATTTAAGTTGATAATGAAATATTTTACGAATATCATGTTTATGCTTTGATCTGGTATCGTTACTAGTAGCGGAAAATAAGGGGCCACCATATAGTAAACGGAATTCCATTGTTTCCTCTGGAGTAGGATTATATTTATCGCTCATAAGAACGATTGTATGTTTATTACTTATTCGCATTTTTAGTTCTTTTTATTTGCTTGATCAAGCAAATAATTCCATAAAACAAAGCGGGTTGTTAAGTAAATAGTTCCAAAAACTTATATGCAAATCCGAGAATACCGAAACTTCCAAATCTACATCCACCCTAAAAATAAAGGTTTCTACGCGGAGATCATCCGGAAAGACAAGCTATTTCATACCGTGAAGGACCCCAATAACCCAGGTGGACTTTATGACAGCAGTCCATTGGCGTTGGAAGCAGCGAAGGAGTGGATTGATAGGACTTACCCGAGAGGAAAAGCGCGGTATCTCGGGGAGGTAGAATAATGTAAATTTTATATGTTTGGTTTTGAAGCGTGATTAAAATAAGACAGTTTCAAATCGAGATCATATTCAAGTGCCATCCGGTATATCTTCCTTCTTCAGATGCTCCCTCAGAGCTGGCCGCAGATATAATTCATCAATATCAAAGCGCCTTAGTGTTTCTGTCAGTATCTCGATCTTTCTGCTTATTGATGCTTTGGAATGAAGGATAATTATAGGCTGATCTTTGATTCGGCAAAAGCCGCCGAAGGTTGATGGATCTTCGTTTTTCAGGGGTTCGTACTGGAGATGAATATTCAGTCTGCCGGCAAGCTCTTCAAGTTGGATTAGAAGTTCTTCATGGGTCATAGACGCACCTAATTTATAGGATCGATTCTTTCCCTGAGGGCTATCAGCAGCGTCGTCAGATCCTTCTCATCCAGTGACAGCAAGAAATCCAGGTCCCTGTCCGTTTGTAACAGCTTCAGCAGCATCTCCAGGATTTCAGTTTTTGTCAGATCATTCATGTGCTCTTGCCAGTGTCAAAAAATAATAAGAATCCAAGTCAGTCTGATAGATCTTACTGATGAATTATGGATACAGGATCATCTGGAATAAATCAACCAATGAGTAAGAAAAAAACCGACCTGGATTCTTTATGTGAAAGCTCCTGTAAAACAGGAAGCCATTGTAAAAACTCAAGCAATAAAATATCGGTAAGATCTTTTGACTGATCTCGCCGATGCTGTTAAAAGTCAGCACAAGGATGCTAAGAAAGAAGATGAATGGGTAAACATCCCAGTAACATGATTATCAATCTCGAAAACAGCTATTCACAATTACAAAAAGTTACGACTAAGGATCGCTGAAGTTCATTGAATATCGGTTGAAACATACAATTCTTGACCAATTCTCTTTCAATCCAAGAACAAAAATGCTTTCTTCCTGAAGTCATTCAGGAGCTGATTTCACTTTTTATGGTAGATTTCAAATGGGAATCGTGATTATATGAACCAGAAATAAATGGCATGTATATGGGGAATTAGTAGAACTGGAAGTTGCACTCAAGGAAATAAAGGACTGTAAATATACAGGGGTTAAGTAGATCAATTTAGCCGAGGGCACTTCTCAAAAAAATCTGCTATTTCCGATAGGAACGGATTTCTGTTAATTTAACAACTGGGAGGAGGAGTTGAAATATGTTTAAGAAAATCGTTATTGTAGGTATTGTTTTTGGTGGGCTTATTCTATTCCTTAGTTGCGCTTCTGTCGGAAGGCAATTTGACACTACGCATGTTAATGATATCCGAATAGGGATTCAGGATAAACAGACAATCAGTGGGTGGTTTGGCGAGCCATACCAAAAAACCGACTTGGTGAACAATCCTAAGCATTGTGTCGAACGGTGGACATACACTTATGCCCATGCGGTTGGATTCGGTACGGTTACAGAATCATATGCCTTGGTGGTAGATTTCGATGCAAGCGGTAAGGTATGCGACAATGCATATTCGAAGCTTAAGTAATGCAATATCCTTTTAAAAGTGTCGCGTGTTTCAGGGTTCCAAGATCATGGCTAAAATTAGGTCATTAGCTGTGATGTTTCAGTGGTCGCTGCACTAGGTTCAAACCATAATCTTTGCTTTTTACAGGATACTGAAGGCGTGGACTTGGAGAAAGAGATAATCAAGTCAGGACTTCATTTGACAATGCCTGTCAAAATGTAGGCCAGTGCGGATTAATCCTTTCAGTATCACCATAACTGTTGATTTTGACCACTGCTGATTCCGGAACAGTAAATAACACCTGCAGAAAAGTTGTTGTCCATGGCGGTAAACGGACTGTTTCTCGGGATGGAACTTCTAGTGCCGGAGAGCTGTTGAATTGGGTGCTGCGAAACTGTTGATTGCTGTTGTGGATGTTGAAATGGCGTTATGGATCTGTTGATTGGGGTTGTGGCTGTTGTATTTGGAATCACGGATCTGTTGATTCTGAATGGAGTTGTTGAACCCTGCACCGGAACTGTTGATTAGGGTTGATGCTGTTGAATCATGACGATCTGGAAACTTGGGGTAAATTTGGGGTAAAATTTTTTGATGATGGTTGAAAATATTGCAACAATTGCAAATATTGCAAATCCGCAAATTCTTAGTTTACTTACTGAAATTAAAGGGAAAACCTGGAATATCAACAAGTTGTTAAAAATCAAATTTTTGCATTCAAGTCCCGGCTTCGGCACCATGAATAGAATCAAGGGTTTAACTCAGAATTTGAGTTGGCCCTTTTTTCATTTTTGGGCACTTGGTCAACGTTTTGGTCAACACTTTTCAAAAAACCTTCAAATTGGTTAACGGCTTTCCGAGTATCACCATCATCAACCGAATCATACCTGAGAAACATTTCCCTTGTGGAATGCCCCGTGATTTTCATAATCACTGATTCCGGGACTCCTGATTTTCTCATATTTGTATTAAAGCAATGTCGGGTATCGTGGAAAACAAACCCATCTTTTACTCCCCTACCATAGGGTATCCCGGCAACTCGGCAAGCCCTTGTTAAAGCGGTCCTGATATCCTTTACGGGCTTCCCTTTAAACAGGAAAACATGATTGTCATGGATCTCCTTGGGGACGTCTTTTAAGATGTTATACAGCAATTCACAAATGTGAATCCGCCGTGCTTCCCGGTCCTTTGTGTCCGTGGCGTCAAGTCCAATCACACGGTTCTTCAAGTCAATTTTATCCCAGGTCAAATTTATGACCTCGCCCTTCCGCATCCCGGCATAATAGCCGGTTGCGACAATTGCTTTTGTATGAGGAGGAAGGGCAGCCCTTATAACTATAAATATAAAATATCTTGATTGAATTTATATATAATGTTCTTATTAAATATTACATTCGACGAACAGGCATTGCAAGGATTTGTAGAGACATCCGCAATTTTGCTGATAAGGAATTTTAAAATTCAAGACCGTGTCAAACTGAATGCCTCCTTCCTGTAACAAAACGCCTGGCAATTAACCGCAGTATACAAGCTTTCTGTTGGTAATCGTTGACAATCAGCTATTTATTTAGGTTATTATGAAAAAAGGATCGTGATCATGAGTGAATACGGAAAAGAAAAAAGAAAATTATTGCGAAGAAAGCTCAATCTTGACGGCTACTACTTTACGCATTCTGTGCATGATCCTCTTGGAAAAATCGAAAGGGCGGTCGTGAAGGATCTCTCTGCTGGTGGCTGCCGATTATCCCTTGCCGACAATCATGGCCTTCATCTCAATGATTCCATTACATTGTCCTTCCGATTGGATGATGCGGAACGCACCAAGATTCAGAAGGAGGCCGTCGTGATCAGGGTTGATGGGAATTTCGTCAGTTGTAAATTTGAATCCGAGTTTAATAAGGATATCTGGCTTTATATACATGGGGAAATATCAAAATAAATGTAATGGAGTATTTTTAATTGAATGAAAAACGTCGATATCAACGTTATACTGTAAATAAGAAGAGAGATAAAGTTACTCAGGGTAAAATCAAAATTGGTGGAAAATTAGTTCAGTTAGTAAATTTTTCATCGAGTGGTTTATGTGTTATTTCAAATACAAGTTTTTTCAAAAAGGACTATCAGAATCTCTGCCGATTTTGGAGATCGGGGGAAAATAAATATGATTGGCAAGATTGTCCGGCAGAAGAAGGAAAACAACATGTGGCGTGTCGCCATAGACCTAACGGAGACCTATAAGCTGGATACCCTGCCAAAGGTATAACCCATCCATCTTCTTTGCTTCCTTTAACAATAGTGTGAGAAGGGGCAACAACAAGATCTGACTGACTTATACCTGTCAACTCAAGTATGATCAGGACATATAATGTATTATGGTCTTTTCTCCCGGTAAAGTAAAGGAAGGCGCCAACGAGAGATATAACGAAAATTGCGGATACTGGTGGTGCGCTTACAATGCGATGTTAGCGTATCTGAAAACCTGGGAGAGACAGTTGCATTATGACGAATCTCTGGAAGCTATTGTCAATCCGAAATATCCCGGTAAAAGAGTGTATTCACCGGACTATGGATGGTGTTACTGCTAGGAGCTGTATTGCTAAAAGGGTAATGGGGAATATTCGAGAGTCATCATACAGATCTGAAGGGAGAAGACAAAAGGGGATTCTCTACCCTCTGCTGTGTGCTGACTCTCTGTCATATATGGAAGGAGGAGGAAGTGTATTTTTTCTCGTACATGCGTTTGTTAGATTTAACACACCTAACAGTCACATAATTATCAATCTCAAAAACAGCTATTCACAATTACGAAAAGTTACAACTAAGGATC
>Ga0326728_10013986_pt1 | contig 17232 bp, 12 predicted proteins | sample MB3enrmetagenome_FD_207602 | JGI IMG/M metagenome (GOLD analysis project Ga0326728, IMG submission 207602) | Lab enriched peat soil microbial communities from McLean, Ithaca, NY, United States - MB31MN | ecosystem: Environmental > Terrestrial > Soil > Wetlands > Peat | place: USA: New York... | reverse complement strand
AAAGAGGCCGTACGTCCCGAACTCTACATTAAGACGGCCATCGTGATCCTTGGGGGCTTCCTAGGCGTCACGGCGGCCGAAAAGCTCGGACTGGCCTCAACGGTAATGTTTCTCGGCCTCTGCTCCATCGTGACGGCATATCTCATTTACTGGGCGCTCGTCTATTTCATCGCCCGGAAATACTTCAAGTTCAGCAGGGAATGGGCCGCTCCACTGGCATCGGGCATATCGATCTGCGGCGTCTCGGCTGCAATTGCCACGGGCGCAGCGATCAAGGCCAGACCGGTGGTACCGATCATGGTTTCCTCCCTCGTTGTAATCTTTGCAGTGGTCGAACTGCTTATCCTTCCCTTCTTCGCCGAGCACCTTTTGTACCGCGAACCCATGGTGGCAGGGGCCTGGATGGGACTTGCAGTCAAAACAGACGGCGCAGCCGTGGCTTCGGGCGCCATCACCGACTCGCTCATCCGCGCCAAGGCGCTGGCCGTGGACGGGGTGAACTATAAAGAAGGCTGGATCATGGGCGCAGCCACTACAGTCAAGGTCTTCATCGACGTTTTCATCGGGGTATGGGCCTTTGTGCTGGCCATCATATGGTGCTCGGTAATCGAGTGCAAGCCAGGGGAGAAGATACGGCCGGGGCAGATCTGGGAGAGATTTCCCAAGTTTGTCATCGGCTACGTGGTGACCTTCGCCATAATCCTCTGGATCTGCATTCCGGCGTCCAAAAGCGTAACGGCCATCGGAGACCAGGCAGCCGCGCTGGCCAAGCAAGTGAGTGCAAACCAGGCGCAGCTCACGGCAGCCCCGGACGAGGCTGCGGCAGCCACCCTCAAGGCCAGGATCGCCGGTGACAAGGCAAGAATCGATGAGCTCAATCGCGAGATCAACGGTCCCAAGGGCATCATGGCGGAGGCCAAATCGGCTACTGGTGAAGCAAATATATTTCGCGGGATCTTTTTTACCCTGACCTTTTTAACCATCGGTCTGATGTCGAACTTCAAGAAACTCTGGGAGGAGGGCATAGGCAAGCTGGCCGCGGTTTATGTGGTCTCGCTCTTCGGGTTTATCATCTGGATCGGGCTGGTCATCTCATGGATTTTCTTCAACGGCGTGAAACCGCCGCTGGCCTAGAGAAAGGAGGATCGAACCATGGACGACAAACAGTCCCAAGTGGCCGATGAGATGAAAAAAATGGAATGGGAGCCCCTTTTGCCCGTCGAAAAAAAACTCATCCTTTGGAGTTTGTGCATCGGCGTGGTCTCGCTCGCATTGCTCGTTTGGATCAGCCATACTTTCTTTCCGGCTCATTAGGCCGGCCTCTATAAACTCGGAACCTATCAGACCCGCGCCCTGCCGGGCGCACGCACAAAAGCCCCATCCCTCAAAAGAGGGATGGGGCTTTTCGATTTTGATTGCTTCTTTGCTTTGGACGGTTCCGCCCGGTCAATCCCCAGACGAAAGGTGGTATGCAATTGAATCGAGCTTTATCGTAAAATCCACGTTCTCAACATGACAGCAATCCGGGACCTGAATCTGCACGGGGGCAAAGTTTAGAATCCCATTGATCCCGGCAAGCACCAACTGGTTGGCAACGCTTTGGGCATCGTTGGCGGGAGTAGCGATTATTCCGACATGGACTTCCCGCTCTTTGACGACATCTTCCAGTTCACCGGCATGATTGATAGTCAGTCCATTGGGAAGCCTTTTCCCCACCTTCTGGGGATCAATGTCGAAAGCGGCAGTGAAGACGTAGCCGTGTTTTATAAAATTCCCGTGACGCATCAGCGCCGATCCAAGATTGCCGACTCCCACCATTGCGAGGTTCCAGGGGCGGTTCAAGCCCAGGATGTCTTTTATCTGGTGTATCAGGTCGTTTACTCGATATCCGACTCCCCTGACTCCAAACTCTCCAAAGTAAGCAAGGTCCTTTCGGATTTGGGCCGGATTCACACCGCACTGTTTTGCGAGGCGCTCAGAAGATATGACGTCAACGTCACTGTTGAGCAGTTCCATAAGGGTGCGCATGTAAATCGAGAGCCTTACGATTGTCGCCATAGGGATTTTGGCAAATTTCATTCCACAACCTCGGGAAAAAAATAACTGCAGCCGTAAGCATGTGATTTTCTTCACATCTTACGACCAAAAAAACCTGCATCCAAGAACGAAACAGAGGGCAAACGGTCCTGCCGCTTGCCCTCCGCTTAAAATCGAACCCTTGAACTCACTATTTGGGCAGGCCCACAAAAGCACCGATCGCAGTAGAGACAGGGTTGGCGTAGATCAGGATCAGAGCGACAACAAGGGCGTAAATCGACAGAGATTCGATCATGGCCAGACCGATCAGCATGGTGACGGTGACTTTACCGGAGGCTTCGGGATTGCGTGCGATACCCTCGACAGCGCCTCTAACCGCCATACCTTGGCCGATGCCGCATCCGTGAGCTGCGATGGCAATTGCCAAGCCGGCTGCAATAGCCGAATAGAGGAAGAACTGAACCGCCGAGGATTTAGGATCGCCATCAGCGGCAAAAGCTACACAGGAAAGACCGAGAACCAAAAGCGCAGTAAAAAGTCCAACTTTCTTCATGAAACAAACCCTCCTTGTTTTAAGTTGAATGAATAAGCGATGCGATATTGCGAACGTGGCCTTCCTAACCAGGTTTTCGCCTAATTAATGAGCATGCTCTATTGCACCCGCAAAGTACATCATCGAAAGCAGGCAGAAAATGAAGGCCTGGATAAAGCCGGTGAAAAGGCCCAGAAACATCATGGGCACCGGTGCAAGATAGAGTCCCGCAAGGAAAAAGAGTATCGCAAGGACCAGTTCCTCACCGAATACGTTTCCGAAAAGACGGATCGACAGGCTCAGGATCCTCGACAGGTGCCCCACGATTTCGATGGGCATGATAAGAGGAACGAGCCACCAGACGGGACCCATGAAATGCTTGATATATTTGATCCCGTGGAACTTGACCCCCAGCACGTGGGTCATGACGACTACAATCAGCGCACACGCCAGGGTGGTGTTCAGATTTGCCGTGGGGGAGTAAAAGCCTGGAATAACACCCAGGTAGTTGCTGCAAAGAATGAAAAATCCGAGGCTTGCGATGAGCGGGAACATGAAGCGGCCTTCCTCACCGGTAATGCCGATCATGAAATCTTCAATGCCCGTAATCACGAGTTCGAAGAAATTCTGGCCGCCCTGGGGGACCATTTTGACGCTGCGGGCCGCAAGCGCGCTCAAGATCACCAGCAGCAAAATGACCACCCATGCATAGGTAACATGAGGTTGCACCAAATAGCCCGCCAAAGAATGAGGTTCAGCAGGGACGTGGACACCCAGCTTCTCGAGAAGAAGGTTTATGAAAAGGATAGGATGTTCCATAAGCTTAACTCTCTCCCTTTTTCATCATTATGAATTCAATTGCCCCAACCAGAACGATGCTTAGAACCACGACGGAAAGGCCTACCAGGAACGGAAAGGGAGTAGCCAATCCCAAATAAAACACAAAGAAGACCAGAACAAGAGTCGCCAAAAAACGGATATAATAACTTATAAACAAGCCAGCCTTGCTTGGAATCCTTCCAGGTTGCTGGAGAGCGCGCCTGAGCTGCCACTTCAGGACCTGAAAGCTTATAATGACTATTGCGCCGCCAAGAAGAACGCCCTCGGCTGTTTTCCATGAAAACCAAGCCAGGGCCCCAGCCGTAAACACCAACAGCAAAACCGCGTAAGCAAGCTCAATTCGCCGCAGGAGCGCTTCGCTATCGAGAACATCCCTCACTATTTCTTTCGAACCCTATCCTCTTCCTGCTGCTGCTTTGCAAATCTATAATAGTTAACGCCCCCGGCGACTACTCCAACGATCAGGAAAATTATTGTCAAATACGGAAAGGTCCCGAACTTCGAATCAATAAAAACCCCGATCGCAATTCCGATAAACGGCGCAAAGGCAACCTGATAACCAATAGTGCTGGCCATAACGGCCTGCATGAGCGTTTTTTTATCTTCGTTTTTCATTGTATTTTCGTGCAAATCTTCACGTGCGTACCTATCACACAAGACATATCCAGTCAAACCTTTTTCTATTTTGTTTCAGTCCGTAAAAGGTTCTTTTCCGTCTCCGCCGGTGTCAAACCAATATCTCGATTCCCCGCCGAGGCGCTGCCTATGCGCGATTCGGCAACCCATCGACTTTCCGGCCGGGCCGAAAAAAACCTGCTCCGGGAACCAAAACCCTCCGGCATCTCATCGGGTGTCCGCCGGATAACCACTCTTAAGACATTGTGCAATTTTTCCCGACTATCTTCAAAGCCTCATATGCAGCCTGGATCGTCCGGTCCAGGTCTTCCCGCTCGTGAGCGGCGCTGACGAAGAAGGCCTCGAACTGAGAAGGAGCCAGATAGACACCCCTTTTGAGCATTTCGCGGAAAAAGACAGCGTAAGCTTCGGTATCGGCCCCGGCGGCGCTTTCAAGGTCCCTGACCGGTCCTTTGGCAAAGAACCCGCACCCCAGTGAGGCGATTTTGTTGAGCGTTACCGTAACTCCGGCCGATCTTGCGGCCTGTTCGAGCCCACTGCAAAGATACGCGTTTTTTTCCTCAATTTGCTCGTACACCCCACCCCGGCCGAGCACATTCAGCGTGGCCAACCCGGCGCTCATCGCCAGCGGGTTTCCGGAAAGGGTCCCGGCCTGGTAGACGTCTCCGCACGGGGCAACGCGCTCCATTATTTTTCGGCTTCCTCCATATGCACCCACCGGAAGGCCGCCGCCGATGATTTTTCCAAGGCAGCTCAGATCGGGCATGATCCCGAAAAGCTGCTGCGCCCCTCCCGGAGCCACCCTGAAACCGGTGATCACTTCATCAAAGATAAGCAGTGATCCGTATTGCGTGCAAATCCGCCTCAACCCCTCCAGATACCCCGGTTCGGGCAGCACGACCCCCATGTTTGCCGCAACAGGCTCCACAATGATCGCGGCGACCTCTTCCCCGGCGCTTTTCATGACCTCCCTCACGGCTTCCAGGTCATTGTAGGGCAGCGAGACAGTATGCCGCACGATCTCCTCGGGGACCCCGGGGGTCCCCGGAATGCCGAAGGTCATGAGCCCCGAGCCCGACTTTACGAGAAGCGAGTCCGCATGTCCGTGGTAGCAGCCGTTGAATTTTACGATTTTTTTTCGCCCCGTATACCCACGCGCAAGCCTGATGGCGCTCATGGCGGCCTCGGTCCCCGAATTCACCATGCGGACCATCTCAATCGAGGGGACCATATCAACCACTTTCGCGGCCATCTCCACTTCGATCCTGGTGGGAATTCCGTACGAAGTCCCCCTATCGGCACATCCCTTGACGGCCGCCACGACCTCCGGATGGCAATGGCCGAGAATGAGCGGTCCCCAGGACCCGACATAATCGATATAGACATTGCCGTCTTCGTCGGTGATCCGGCACCCATTGGCGGATTTAATGAAAAGAGGGTCGAAGCCGACCGCCCTGCCCGAACGCACAGGACTGTTCACCCCTCCGGGTATCAATGCGCAGGCTTCCTCAAACAATTTTTTCGACGTATCGAGGTTCATTATCACAGGGCTCCGGATTTTTTCAATTAATCGCCGGCCAACAGGGAAATGTCGTAGTTTTCCAGGTGCAGGTTCGGGTCCGCTTTGACCGAGACGAGCGCGTGCATTCTTTCCTCCACCCGTTCGAGCGCGGCCCTTTCTTCGTCGCAAAACATCGCGGCGACTTCAGGGTGGGCCATGACGAGGATGCTCTTGCCCAGCAGGTCCTCCCGCTGCCGCTCCAGTTCTCTCAGGACCTCGTAGCACACGGTCTGCTTCGACTTGAGGTATCCTTCTCCATCGCAATAAAAACAGGGCTCGCACAACACCTGCCCGATGCTCTCCTTGGTGCGCTTCCTGGTCATCTCGATCAGGCCGAGTTCAGACATGTGCAGGATGTTGGACTTGCTCTTGTCCTTGTAGGTCGCATCTCGCAGAGCGTTCCAGACCTTTTCCCGGTTGGCTTCTTTTTCCATATCGATAAAGTCTATAATGATTATTCCGCCGAGGTTTCGAAGCCTCAACTGGTAGGCGATCTCCTTAACGGCCTCCAGGTTCGTCTTCAAAATCGTTTCTTCCAGATTGCGTTTGCCGACGTATCTGCCCGTATTGACATCTATGGCGGTAAGGGCTTCGGTGGATTCAATCACGATGTATCCGCCGGATTTGAGCCAGATTTTCTTACTCAAGGCCCTCTGGATCTCCATCTCGATGCCGTAGGCATCGAAAATCGGCTCATCGCCGTCATAGAGTTCCACCTCGTTTTTGAGTGAGGGCATAAAGGTTTCGGTAAAATTCAAGATCTTACGGTACTCGGCTTCGGAGTCGATTACGAGCCGGTCGACTTCCTTGGTAAAAAGGTCTCTAACCGCACGAAGGGTTATATCCAGTTCCTGATAAACCAGAGACGGCACGGGGGCATTTTCGGACCTGCGTTGAATGGTTTGCCAGAGTTTGGTCACGAAATCGGACTCGGACTGGAGCTTCTCCCTTTCGGCCCCTTCGGCGGCTGTGCGGACTATGAAGCCGCGATAAGGCGGCTTTATTTCGCACATGATCTCGCGGAGGCGTTTTCGCTCGACTTCGTCCTCAATTCTGCGGGAAACGCCTACATGGTCCATCGTGGGCATGAACACAAGGTTTCTGCCGGGCAGCGTTATATGAGTGGTAATTCTCGCCCCCTTGCTCCCAATGGGTTCCTTGGCGACCTGCACAAGGATCTCCTGGCCTTCCTGAAGCCGGTCCTCAATGGGAATGCCGTTGCAGCTCTGGCGAAGGTCCATCTCGGCATATTCCTGCCCGCCGCTCTCCGGACCATCGTCGACAATTTCATCTTCGCCTTCCTGTTCGCAGGATGCGAGAAAGAGCTGCTCAATTTCCCCCATGGGCTGACAGATATCACTCACATACAAAAACGCCGCTTTTTCAAGACAGACGTCCACGAAGGCCGCCTGCATGCCGGGCAAGACGCGCACGACCCGCCCCTTGTAGATGTTTCCGGCAATCCCCCGGTCCGAACTCCTTTCAACATAAAGCTCAGCGACCTGGCCGTTTTCAACCAGGGCCACGCGAGTCTCGAAAGGGTTGCTGTTAACGATCAGTTCTGCCGACATTGTCTTTCCCCTCCCGGACCTCCAGACGGTACGAGGCGATTTTGCAAATCAGACAGTTTTCCAGATTTGCGGCCTGAGCGCCTGCCAGATTTTGAAGAATCGCCAAAGGTCTGAAGCACAAGACAGGTGTTTCGTAAATATCCATTTCCAGGGAGCCTTCCCCGGTTTTTCGCATGTCCAGAAGTACCTGCCCAAGGCGCGTTGTCGCCTCGCCCTTTTTGGTCTTCTTGGTAATCGCATTGTCGCCGCACTTCGGCCATGCATCCAGAAGAAGACGCACAACAAAAGGATTGAGCCCGGAGACATGGTAAACCGCCCTGCACGGGTATCCCGAGGGCGGTTTTTTGTCGATCCGGATCACCGAGCTGATTTTCATCACACCGTTGCACTGCCGGTCCAGGCGCTCACGAACCAGCCTGGGGTCGATGTTTTCGCTCAGCGCGACATAAGCCTCCGCTATCAGAGTCTCCATTCCCAGCGGCAGGGCTTCCCCGAATGACATCTTGGGATGCGGATGATGTCCCTTTGTGAACGAAGCCGGGAGACCCGCGCGCCTGACGGCCCTCTCAAGGGCGGCCGCCATCTCGAGTTGCCCGAAAAACCGCGCCCTTCCAAGCCTCGAATAAATCACCCTGTAGAGAAATTCCCTGTCCGCGCAAGACGCAGGAGCGGGGTCGGGCAACTTCGCCCGTTTGAGCTCCATGACAGGTTCTTCATGTATTCGAGGAGAAAGTTTCTCACGATCGCATACACCGCACAGCGCGCACCGCCCGCCGCGGCAGTCCGCGGTAAACTCCTCCCCCCTTGCCTTTTCGTATTCATTCCACAGGTAGTCCCGCGAAACACCCGCCGACAGGTGGTCCCACGGAAGGATTTCATCACGCTCCCGGCTGCGCTCGGCGTAAAAAGCCGCGCTGAGCCCCATTTCGGCAAGAGCGCGATGCCACAGGGCCGGGTTGAAACGGTCGCTCCAACCATCAAATCTTGCCCCCAACTCCCATGCGCGCTTTATCACCTCGCCGAGCCGCCGGTCGCCCCGCGCAAACACCGCCTCCAGAGCGCTGCTGTCGGGCCGGCCCCACTTCAGTCTCAGACCCGGCCTCCTCAGCCGCTCCTTAAACATTTGGAGGCACTCTTCCATCCGCGCCTCCGGCATTTGAGACGACCACTGGAACGGCGTCATGGGTTTGGGAACGAAGGTGGATATAGAAATATTGACAGTCGCCCTGGTCTTCTTGGCTTTTTCCCACACCCTGAGGCTCAAATCCACAATGGCGTCCCGGTCCGCCTCGGTTTCGCCGGGAAGGCCCATCATGAAATAAAGTTTTATGACCCGCCAGCCAAGATCGAACGCGGACTGAGCGGCATCGAGCAGGTCCTGGTCGCATATTCCCTTGTTTATAACGCGCCGAAGGCGTTCGCTCCCGGCTTCCGGGGCCAGGGTAAACCCGGTCTTGCGAACCCTCCTGATGTGTTCCATCAGTTCGGGGGTAAGCGTTCCGACCCGCATCGACGGAAACGAGACGGCAATTTTGCGGGGTTCCAATTCTGTTACCAAGGCCCCGAGCAGGTCCTGTATCTGGCAGTAATCGCCGGTACTCAAGGAGAGCAGGGACACATCCTCGAAGCCGCTCGAAGCCAGCGCTTTTTTTGCCGCTTCGTACACAACCAGGGGATGGCGCTCCCTGACCGGACGGTAGATGAAACTCGCCTGGCAGAAACGGCATCCGCGCGTGCACCCCCGGGCAATCTCCATCCGCAGGCGGTTGTGAACGATATCGATGAGAGGCACGAGCGGTTTTTCAGGAATCGGGCAGCTTCGGTCGAGGTCGGAGACCGCTCTTTTTTTGACTTCGGTGTAGTCTTGAAACCGTGGAACGACGGCGGATATTGCGCCGCCGGCGCAGTATTTGACCTCGAAAAAGGAGGGGACGTAAATTCCGGCGACCTTCCTGAGAGCCGCCAGGAAATCCTCCCTGGTCCGGGCCGCGCTCTGTTTCCAGTCCCTGTAAATATCGGTTATTTCCGGCAATACCTCTTCGCCCTCGCCAAGAACGAAAAAATCGAAAAAATCGGCCAGCGGCTCCGGGTTGAATGCACAAGGGCCGCCTCCGATAACGAAAGGATGCCGCATGGTCCTTTCGCGGGCATAAAGCGGGACCGGGGCAAGATCGAGAATAGTGAGTATATTCGAATAGCTCAGTTCGTACTGAAGGGTTATCCCAAGAAAATCGAAATCCGAAGCGGCGCGGTCGCTCTCAATCGCCCTGAGCGGCTCCCCCGTGCTTCTCAGTTTTGCTTCGTAATCGGGCCACGGGGCGTAGACCCTGTCGGCCATTACACCCTCGGCCGCGTTTAACTGATGATAGAGCAACTGGAGCCCTATATGGCTCAAGCCGATTTCGTAGACGTCCGGAAAGGCGAGAGCAAAGCGCACGGAAGCGTTCTCAAAGCTCTTTCGGCAGGCGTTGACTTCAAGCCCTACATAGCGGCCGGGTTTTTCCACTCCATTCAAATGAGAATCAAACATTATTTCCACAATATCCTTTACACGCGGGACAGGTCCGCACCGGGAAGGGAAAAGACCTCTCGGTCATCGCTTCGCGCTGCGCGCTTCCCGCTCCATGACAAATGGGGCCTCGGCAAACATTACAGAATCTTTACTTATACTTATCCGAACGATAAAGAGTCAACAGAAAAGCGGGCCGCCTATTAGAAACGCCGACTCCATCACCACCGCACAAGGTGAAATAGGCTTCAAAACCGCCAATTTCCACTTGCATTGCCCAGGCGCCGATGCTATCTTCATGAGTCTGTCTGCCATCTAACTGCAAGGGCGGCTCAGTCTCAACTATTATAGAAAACTGCTGACAGTTCCTATACTTGGTTTCGAACCATTCAAAGGAGGACGGAAATGAAGGTTTTTGTGGGTGGTGTCGCCGCGGCGTTCCTCGGTTTTTTGGGCATTATCATCTGGTACGATGCTGTTTTTAAATTTATCGGAGGCGCAATCCCTCTTATTCTGCTTCTTGGCGGTTTGATGGCCGCATATCTTGGCTACGATGAAGTAAAGGACAAGCTCCCTTTCCCTAAAGCCAAGGAAAACGTGGATGCAGCAAACGATGCCAGACTGAAGGAAGAAGCCGAAAAGTACAAACAGGAAGTCGAAAGGCTCAAGACCGAGTTGGAAAAAACCAAAAACAGCTAGAAGACTCTAGTTTTCCGATAAAAAGGCCGCCTCCATCCAATGAGGGCGGCCTTTTCCGTCGGGGTTCACTCTGAGGGATCGTTCACCAGGGGAGGAAGGGGAAGGGGGCAAAAGTCAAGCAACAGTTCACCACGGAAGCACAGAGAAAAACATTTATTCACCACGAAGGGCACGAAGAAAAGAGTTGGGAAAGATTTAAGAACAAGAGAATATTCGGCCACGCACGCAGGCGCGCGCGAGACCGCCTACGCAACGCCACACTAAAAAGCATGCGCCGGCTTCATGCCTGTCCTGCCGGATCAGGCATGGGCTTCGGTCCAGTCGGCCCCCCAACCGATCTCCACTTTGAGGTGCACATCAAGACGGCGGACCAGTTCCATTTTCTGCCGGATGAGTTGCTCTGCCGGCGCCCTTTCTTCGATAGGGACCTCGAATAACAATTCGTCGTGGACCTGGAGGAGCATTTGCGCTCCGAGCTTCTGCTCTGTCAGCGCCAGGCTGATATCTATCATCGCCTTCTTTATGAGGTCAGCCGCGGTGCCCTGAACGGGAGTGTTTATGGCGAGCCTTTCCCCCAGTTGGCGCGTCGTGAAGTTGCGGCTCTGAAGCTCCGGGATGGCCCGCCTGCGCCCCAGCAGGGTCTCGGCGTATCCGAGATCGCGGGCCCTGCGGATGGCTTCGTCGATAAATCGCCTGACCCCGCTGTAGCGCTCGAAATAACGGTCGATAGCCGCCTTCGCCGTTTTCGTGCTGATCCGCAGCCTTTGCGACAGGCCGAAAGGGCTCATGCCGTAGGCAATGCCGAAGTTTATCATTTTTGCCTGTCTGCGCATTTCGGGGCTGACCTGCGTCAAAGCGACCCCAAATATTTCGGCGGCCGTTCTGCTGTGCACGTCCTCGTTGTTTTCGAAGGCCTCAATCAGGCTCCGGTCACCGCTGTAATGGGCAAGGACCCGCAGTTCGATCTGTGAATAGTCCGCAGACATCAACATACTGCCGGGCGCCGATATGAAAGCACGACGAATTCTTCTGCCCTCCTCGCTCCGGATCGGTATGTTCTGCAGGTTGGGGTTGGAACTGCTGAGGCGCCCCGTTGCCGTCACGGCCTGGTTAAAAGAGGTGTGGATTCGTCCGGTATCCTTGCGAACCAGTTTAGGCAGAGCATCTGCATAGGTGCCTTTCAGCTTCGAGAGGGTGCGGTAGCTCAGCACCTGTTCGGCCACCGGATGCTCGACGGCAAGCTCTTCCAAAACGCTCGTATCCGTCGAGGGGCCGCTTTTTGTCCGTTTGATCTCCCGGAGTCCGAGTTTATCGAAAAGGATGTATCCGAGCTGCTTTGGCGACTGGATATTAAATTCCTCGTCAGCCAGCCCGTAGATCAGGGCGGCCTTCTGGTCCAGGGCTTTTTCGAACTCGATTGAAAGCTCCTCCAGCTTTTCCGAATCGACAAGAATTCCCCTGAACTCCATGCGGGCAAGCACCTCGCAGAGCGGCAGTTCGATTAATTCGTAGAGATCCCTGAGCTTTTTTTCTTCGAGTTTTTGCCGCAAAACCGGCACGAGGCGCCAGCACGTTACGACATCACAGCAGGCGTAATCGACGGCCCTGTCGAAGTCCACATCCGCAAAGCTTACCTGCCCTTTGCCCCTGCCGCAGACGTCCTCATAGGAGTTTATCGTCTCGCCCAGGTGCTCGGCGCCGATACGCTCCAGCGCATGGGTCTGTCCTCCCGGATCGAGCAGATAGCTTGCCAGCATGGCATCGAAGACCATGGCTTCAAGTTCGATTCCGTGCCTCTTTAGCGCTATCCACTGGGATTTGAGGTTGTGGCCCGCCTTGGCGGGCGTCATGGAGGCAAGGATGGGGGAAAGCCCCTGGAGCGCTTCAGAGGCTGAAAGCTGAACTCCGCATTCGGGCCGGTGGCCGACCGGAATGTAGAAGGCCGAGGTGTCGTCCCAGCAAAGAGCGACCGATACGATACCGGCGTTCATGGCCTCCTGGGAGGCAGTCTCGATTTCTATTGCGATGAGCGATTTTGTCTGTGCTGTTGCGACCAGTTCGGCCAACTCCGCGCGAGTCCGAATTACCCGGTCGATTCGTTGTCCGGACGGCTTCGGCGGAGGCGGCCCTGTTTTTTCCGGCGCCGCCCATTCGCGTTTGAGCATATCCGGAATCGTTTTGAACTCCAATTCTTCACAGAGATCGAACATCTCCCGCACCATGGGCGGCGAAGGCGCAAACTCGCCCGGATCTTGAGGCGCCAACAAATCCGAGCGAAGCGAGACCAGTTCGCGGGAAAGGCAGGCGCTCGGATGTCCCTCCGAGAGCTTCCTGCGCAAGGAATCCGGGGATATCTCGCTGAGGTGGTCGTAGACCCCGTCCAGCGAACCCCATCTTTCCAGCAGTTGACCGGCCGTCTTCTCCCCTACCCCTTTTACGCCGGGGACGTTATCGGTTGTGTCGCCAACCAGCGCAAGGTAGTCAACCATCTGCCCGGGGTCTACTCCGAAGCGTTCCCGGACGACTGTCTCCGTGAAAAGGCGGTCGTTTTGGGGGTCCCATTGCCTGATAACCGGATCCCGGATAAGCTGATGGAGGTCCTTGTCCCCTGAAACCACGACAATCTCAAGTCCGCGCGCCGCCCCCCAGAGGGCGAGCGTGGCTATCAGGTCGTCGGCCTCATAGCCTGCCATCTCCAATTGAGACACCCCGAAGTATTGAACGACTTTCTTGATGTAGGGGATTTGCGGCCCGAGTTCTTCAGGGGAAGCCTGGCGGGTGGCCTTATAGACATCCGACAAATCATGCCGGAAATTTCGCCCCGGCGCGTCGAAAACGACGCAGATGTAATCCGGCTTGCGCTCGCGGACGACTTTGAGGAGCATCGTTATAAAGCCGTAGACCGCCTGCGTCGCCATTCCCTTTGAGTTCGTCAGCCGCCGGATCGCATAAAAAGCCCTGTAGATATAGGAGCTTCCGTCGATTATGAAAAACGTTTTCCCATCATTTTTTATCTGCTGGTTCATTCGCTTCTTTCTATAGATGAATGCTCCGGTTCGTGCTCACGGTCTCCGCGCCGGCCCCTGGCGGGAAGCCTCGGTGGCAGGTACTCGAGGTTGACGTTGCTCATAGCATGGTAGATGTTGCCCCTGACTTTTGAATTTTTCCGGAAAAGTCCATCGAGCATATCGCGGATTTCCGTCCTCCGGCTTTTCACGGCCGATGGGCACTTTGTCGGCACGACAGGCAAACCGAGGTCCGTGCACACCCTCAATATGCTCCGTGACGGCACCAGCGCAAAAGGCCGTATCACGGTTATTTCGCCTGCAAAAAATTCCTGTTTCGGCAGCATGCCCGAAACTTGCGCCCCGTAGCAGATGTTTATGAAAAAAGTTTCGATCAGGTCGTCCTGGTTATGGCCCAGCGCGATTTTCGGGCAGCCCAGCTCGTTCGCTTTCCTGAAAAGCGCCGCCCGCCTCAGCCGCGCGCAAAGAAAACAGGGGTTTTCATGATTTGCGGCCCCGTGCGCCCTGGGACCATGATCGGTGCGGATGATTTCATAGCGGAACCCCTCTTGTTTGAAAAAAGCCTCCAGCCGGTCGGCCGACTCCGTGTCAAACCCCGGATCGATGTGAACGGCGATAAGTTCATAGCCGATCGGAACGCGCCGGAGCCTTTCGCGAAGCAGCCAGAGCAGAAGCATGCTATCCTTGCCTCCGGAGACCCCGACCGCGATTTTGTCACCGTCCTCTATGAGCCCGTAATGGTGAATCCCTTTTCCCATCAACCGCCGAACTTCCCGATCGATAAACGCCATGATTGCCAGCCGCTTCTTCCTTTCAAATTTTGCAGATTTCACCTACGACATTCAAAGGTTGAATCAGGCAGCCCCGCGCAAGAACCGGGATAAGCCGATCAAGAAAGCATAGTAACCGATTTTGCCTTTAATTTCAGTGTATATCGTCTTCGGCTTCCGGTTCGGCCATCCCGCCGGCAACTGAGGTCCTCGCGAATCTCAATGCCGCAGCGAGGCAGACCGGCGCAGGTTCAAGGCGGGATTGCGCAAGGGGCACCCCTTTTTTCAAGAAATGCTTCTAATTTTCACCATGTATGGTAGAGTTCCGATTTAGGATATTCTCAGAATTTTCGCAGAGACTAAAGGGTTCAGTCGATAAAAAACAAGAGCAGCCTTACAGTAAGTCGACCATGTGGAGAGCCAATACCAGCGACGGGATAGGTGGCTCTTTCTGCTCAAGTGGGGGAATCTCATGGTATGGGATCGAACAAACCGTCCGGTGTGGCTCCGCTACGCTGTAGCTATTCTTGTCGCTGTCCTCGCCGCCGCACTTCGGATTCAGTTCCTGGGAATTCTTGAACTCCGCGCCGCCTTCCTGACCTTCTATCCAGCCGTGGCGGTTGCGGCGCTGTACGGGGGATTTGGCGCCGGGTTGGCGGCCACAATCGTATCAGCCGCCCTTGCCGACTACTTCTGGATGGAGCCGGTCAACCAATTCGGCATTACGAATTCCGCCGACCTGTTAAGCATGATCGTTTTTTTCGCCAGTTGCACCCTGATCTCCTATATGGCCGAAGCGGCCTATCGCGCCCAGGCCCGGGCACACAAAGCAGAGGAAGACTCAAAGCTTTCCGCCGAGCGTGAAAAGGCGGCCGTCGACCTCCAGCGAAGCGAGAGCAAGTACCGCGAACTCGTCCAAAACGCCAACAGCGCCATCATCCGTTGGAAGCACGACGGGACCTTAACCTTTTTTAACGAATACGCTCAAAAGTTTTTCGGCTACAGCGCGGAAGAGGTCATCGGCAAGAGCATAAAAATTCTAATAGCTGAACGGGAGTCCATCGGTGGCGATCTGACGGGGTTGCATCAGGATATCGTGAACCACCCGGAAAAGTACGCAAACAATATAAACGAGAATATTCTTCGCGATGGCAGCCGGGTCTGGATGGCCTGGACCAACAGGCCCGTATTCGACCAGGACGGACAGGTGCTGGAGATACTTTCCGTCGGAGGCGATATCACCGAGCGCAAGAGGGTTGAAGAAGAGCTAAAAGTAAATCAGTCCCGCCTCAACCTTGCGCTGAGATCGGCCCATATGGGCGCATGGCACCTGGATATAGTCGAAAACAGGCGTTTTTTTGACGACCAGGTTTGTCATCTTCTCGGTATCGACCCGGCACAATTCACCGGAGCCGCGGAGGAGTTCTTCCAGACGTTACATCCGGACGACCGTGAGGCGGTCAAGGCGGCATTGGCCCGAACGATCGAACAGGACGCGCCGTATGAAACGGAGTACCGTACGGTCCGGCCGGATGGGAGCGTCCATTATATCAGCACCCGCGGGAAATTGGCCCGTGATGACAGCGGCCGGCCGATGAGGATTAACGGCATCATCTGGGACACTACCGAGCGCAGACGGGCGGAAGAGGAGATCTACCGTCAGCGTGAGTGGCTGCGGGTCACGCTTACCAGCATCGGCGACGCGGTGATCGCAACCGACGCAACCGGCCTGATCACCTTCATCAACCCGGTCGCCGAGGCCCTTACCGGCTGGCAATCCGAGCAGGCAGTCGGTCTTCCGGTTCAGGAAGTCCTTCGGATCATCAACGAAAAGACCCGCGAACCGGCAGCGGACATTACCGAGCGCGTTCTGCGCGAGGGATGTATCGTTGCCCTGGCCAATCACACGGCGCTGGTCTCGCGCGACGGGCGCGCAATTCCGATTGAGGACAGCGCCGCCCCGATCCGGGACGATGCGGGGAATATATCCGGCGCGGTGCTCGTTTTTCACGACGTTACCGAGAGGCGGCGCGCACAGGAGAGCCTGCGCGAAAGCGAAGTCCGTCTCCGTCTTGCCGTTGAGTCGGCCGAGATGGGCGCATGGGATTTCGATCCCGTAACCGGCGTACTCAACTGGTCCGATCGCTGCAAGGCTGTTTTCGGTTTGCCTGTGGATGCCCGCGTTGACTATCAAGTTTTCCTGGCCCTCCTGCATCCGGAGGACCGCCAGACCATCCATGAAATTATACGGGCTGCTTTGGACCCGACCGGTGAGGGACGCTACGAGGCAGAGTTCCGTTCCATATGCCCTGATGGGACCGAGCGATGGATTATCGCCTCAGGCAGAGCCTTCTTCGACGAAGTAATCGGTGAGCGGCGCGCCGTTCGGTTTATCGGCACGGTCATGGATGTTACGGAACGCAAGCAGGCCGAGCAGAAGATTCGAACCCAGAACGCGATCCTGGAGACCATCAACCTGATTTTCCGCAACGCCCTGACCTGCGAAACCGAAGCACAACTGGGCATCGCATGCCTGGCGGCGGCAGAAGAGCTGACACAAAGCAAATTCGGCTTTATCGACGAGATCGGCCCGGACGATCTGGTCCACTCCATCGCGATCAGCAACGGCGGCCTGGAGCGATGCACGATGCGCGACACGAGCGGTCATCGCAGGCCGCCGATCGATCTCAAAATCGACGGACTCCACGGCCGTGTGCTGCTGGATGGCAAGAGCATGCTGACAAACGACCCCGAGTCGCACCCCGACAGCATCGGCACACCTTCGGGGCATCCGGTCCTGAGCGCCTTTCTCGGGGTCCCGCTCATTCACTCCGGAAAGACGTTTGGAATTGTCGGCCTGGCGAATAGAGAGGGCGGATATGCGCAGGAGGAGATGCTTGCCGTGGAGGCAATCGCGCCGGCGATGGTCGAGGCCCTGATGCGCAAGCGCGCGGAAGAGACACTGAGCCAAAGCCAATCGCGCTTTAAACTCCTGTCCGAGACATCATCTCGATTACTGGCATCCGAAGATCCCCAGGCAATCGTCGAGGA
>Ga0326728_10013984_pt1 | contig 17232 bp, 21 predicted proteins | sample MB3enrmetagenome_FD_207602 | JGI IMG/M metagenome (GOLD analysis project Ga0326728, IMG submission 207602) | Lab enriched peat soil microbial communities from McLean, Ithaca, NY, United States - MB31MN | ecosystem: Environmental > Terrestrial > Soil > Wetlands > Peat | place: USA: New York... | reverse complement strand
CAATCCGTGGAGATAGAAGGTGTCGCCGTCTTTGATGATGCCGCCGCCGTGAGCATCGACGGCATTGCCGTCTGTGTCCGTGAACGTGATGCCCGTCGCCAGCGCGCCGCTGAACAGCGCGACGGGGCCGGCGCCCGACGAGCCACTTGAACCACTGGAGCTCGAAGACGTGCCGCTCGAGCTACCGGAAGACGTGCCGCTCGAACTGCTCGCGGACGTCCCCCCCGAACCGCTCCCGGAGCTACCGCTGGACACACCGCTCGAGCTGCCGGCTGAACTTCCACTGGACGTTCCGCTCGAGCTGCCGGCTGAACTTCCACTGGACGTTCCGCTCGAGCTGCCGGCTGAACTTCCACTGGACGCACCGCTCGAGCTGCTCGCCGACTTTCCGCTTGATGTTCCGCCCGAACTGCTCGACAAACTGCCGCTGGATCCTCCGCTCGAGCTACTCCCCGAGCTACTGCTCGACGTTCCGCTCGAGCTGCTTGCCGAGCTACCACTCGAGCCCGTGCTCGATACGCCGCTCGACGTACTCGATGAACTCGCGCCGGAGCCTCCCGCCGAACTGCCTCCCTGGCTGCCACCGGACGTGCTCGCACCTCCGCTCGAGCTCGCGGACGCGTCCTGCCCTCCTCCGGAGTTGGGCCCAGCATCGGCCCCTGGAGTCGTCGCGCTCGAACCTCCCGTGCCGCACGCATTGGCCAGCCCAAGAGCCACGCCCAGCGCAGGTACTGCCGACCACGTCATCTTCATGATGTCCTGCCGATTCTCGCGGGATCCGGCGACGTCGCACTCCCGCCGCCAGGAAGCGGACCATCGGTCTACCATGGTTTCGCGGACGTGGCCGAACCAGCAGCCCCGCAGCGAATGGTCCCCTGACGGGAGCCGTGCAGGGGGTGGCCTCGTCGCCGTGACCATCCTGCTCCGAAGTGCGGCGTCCAGACTCTCAGTCATATCCCGAATCGAACTTCAGCTCCGTGCTCAGCGATCCCTCGATACGCTTGCCGTTGGGCAGCACGCCCCAAAAGGAGATATCGACCCGCTCCGGCTCGGCCACGTGACAAACGATTTCGCCATTGACGGCTCGGTTGCCTCGGTCGTTCGCGTCGTCGAGCTGACCATAGACGAGTTCCGCCCGGCCATCTGTGCCGATGCGCGCTTTGCGCAAGACATTGCAATCGTTGAAATCGAACGCGAGACTAAGAGTGATCACGTCTTCGCCCTCGGCCTGGACGAACACCGTCTGTTTGCCCGCGCAGTGCTCGCAGTACTCCCCGCTTACACGACTGTATCTCAGCGTCCTGCCCTGAAGTGTGGCACGAACGGCCTGTCCCTGCCATGCACACGCCGACGACGTCGAAAGAGAAGCGAAAAGCAAAACCAATATCGTGGGCAACGCGGTCGGTTGCGGCGCCATGGGAGGACCCAATTTGGGCCCAGCCTACCGCGAATGGCCTGCAACTGTCTCCGCAGCCTGGTGGACAATCGGCGAGCCGACGGGGTGCACGGGCGCCGCGAAGCGTTTCGCGAGAAGCGCGACATTGAGAACGCCGAGAACGATCACGAGCGTCAGGTACACGATGGGGTCCAATCGCAGGCTCGACTGGCGAGCCGGACGTCGCGCAACGGTCGCCGAGCGTAGGGGAGCGACGACTTGCTTCGCCCAATCGGTTCCGAGGCGAGAGAGCGCGTCGGCGAGGTCGCCGACCGTCGAGTAGCGTTCGTCCGGATGCTTCGCGAGGCAGGTCATGACGATGCGGTGGAGTGAGTCTTCCACGGACGAATCCATGGGTGGCGGGGGATCCGAGACCTGCGCCATCATCGTCGCAAAGTCGGTCGCGCGAACGAACGGTGGCCGCCCCTCAATCATGGCGTACATCATGGCTCCGAGAGCGTAGATGTCCGTGCGGCCATCAACGAGTGTACCCTGGACTTGCTCAGGGGCCATGAACGCGGGCGACCCCAGAATCGGGCCGAGCTGGGATTCGTCGCTTGCATCGAGTTCATGCGTATCGATGGCAAGGCCGAAGTTCAGCACTTTTACGACCGGCTCGGTGTCCTCGGAATCGATCAGCAGCACATTCGACGGATTGAGATCGCGATGCACCACGCCCGCGCCATGCGCCTCGCGTAGCGCTTGGCAGACCTGCTGAGCAATGCGGACGACACTCGACGCGGGCAGACGCCCCACCGATTCGAGCTCCTCCGCGAGCGTCCGCCCGCCGAGACGCTCGGTCGCCACGAAGTAGGTGCCGTCCGGAGTCTCCCCCTGGTCGAAGACGACGGCGATGTTCGGGTGCGACAATCGCGAGGCGGACGCTGCCTCGCGAAGCCAGCGTCGAGCCGAGCGCACACGATGGCTGTCGCGGCGGTGGCGGACGTCGAACACTTTGACGAGGCACGGACTGTGCGTTCGGACGTGCTCCCCTTCGTACACGGGCCCCATCGTGCTCTGGGCGATGCAGCGTCCGAGCGTGATGCGTCCGAGGAGCACGCGCTCGGAATCGGAGCGCTCGCCCCGCGACGGATCGTCCGAGGGGGTTCGCGTCGAGAGATGCTCTCCCATCAAACACTAACCATAGCTCTCCGCGGTCTGGCTATCGTCTGAACGGAAAAGTTAGGTCCCACGGCATGCGACCCTCGCGCGCGGCGACCTACTCGGCTCGATCGTGGGAAGAAACTTCCTGGCCCCAAATCGAGGCCATCTGGTGTACCTTGGTCGCTCCGTAGTTCGGAACGCACTTGGTCGCACATGCCGGCGATTGTCGCTTGGCGGTCGCATCCAGTTGAACCGGGCGCCGGCTTGTGGTCCCCTCTGCCCTGCTTCGCCGCGAGGCAAGGGAAAAGGAAAAGGACCTGTGACTAATCTGACCGACTTCGTTGCGTTCCGCGACTCGACGTTTGCGGCACGCCACGCCGCTGGGAAAATCCCCATGACCACCCTATTCGAGGCCTACCTCGACGGGCTCGTGGACATCCCGGACATGGACGCCTTCCTCGATGCGCGCAAGGACCTCGTTACCTATACGCTCACTCGGCACCACGTGGAGTTTCTTTTCACGCGGTTTCTGCCCGAGGTCGCGATCCACTCCAAGGCGCAGGACGAGCGCATCGTCCGGGACCACTACGACCGCGGGAACGACTTCTTCGAAGCCTTTCTCGGCGACCGTATGGTCTACACGAGCGCATTTTTCACCGGGGAGGAGAATTCGCTCGAACAGGCGCAAGACAACAAGCTCGAATTGGTCTGCAACAAGCTGATGGTCCAGCCGGGCGACTCGATGCTCGACATCGGCTGTGGCTGGGGCACGCTCGCCCGCTACGCGGCCGAACACCATGGCGCCGACGCCACGGGCATCACCATCAGCAAGAACCAGACCGCCTACGGCAATGCACGCATCGCCGCGGCGGGACTCTCCGAGAGGGCCCGCATCGCCTGCCACGACTACCGCGACATCCCGCGCAGGCAATACGACCGCATCTCGAGCCTAGAGATGGTCGAGCACGTAGGCGTCAAGAATCTCTCCAAGTTCTGCCATCTCGTCTACGACTTGCTGAAGGACGACGGCCTGTTTCTCTTGCAGTGGACCGGCATTCGCCGCGGCGGCGGGCTCGGCGTTCCCGTCATCGGCTTGCGCCCCGAGGACCTCATCTGGGGCCTGTTCATGAACAAGTACATTTTCTCCGGAGCCGACGCCTCCTTGCCGCTGAGCGACATGGTGGCTCAGCTGGAGAAGGCCGGTTTCGAAATCCATTCGGCCGAGAATGTGAGCATTCACTACGCACTCACCATCAAGGTCTGGCACGACAACTGGCAGAAGAACAAAGAAGCCGTCCTCAAAGCCTACGGCGAGCGCTGGTACCGCCTTTGGCACCTCTTCTTGGCTTGGTCCTGGCGCATTGCGGTCCAGGGCACAGGCCAGTGCTTCCAGGTCGTGGCGCACAAGAACCTCGATAGCTTCAACCGTCGTGTGTTCATAGGGCGGTCGTCGCTCGGTTCGGTTCGGGCGCCAGGGAAGAACGGCGTCGACCACACGGTGCTTCACGCGCACAACGGCACGACTCCCGCGGAGTGAACTAGTTCGGGACAGCGAGTCGAGCGATCGCCCATGCAGCGGTCGCTCGCACGGTCGGATCGTCGTGCGTTTCGGCCGCCCTCCGGAGAGCCGGCAGGGCTGCAACCTCCCCTCGGTTGGCCAGCACGATAGCGGCACCGCAAGCCGCATGCGCGCGCCCGGCACGCCGCAATGGGCTTCCCGCCGACAATTCGGTCCAGCCCGCATCGTCCATTGCGAGGAGGGCTTCGAGTGGGGTGTGATGCCAGCGTTCGAGGGGTGAGAACGGTCCGCCGTCGCCTTGGTTCTTGGTGGCGCGGGCGCTCGCATTGAACGGACAGACAGTCTGGCAGTCGTCGCATCCGAAGAGATGCGTGCCCATGGATGGTCGATCCACGTCTTCCACGGGACTCTTCTGTTCGATGGTCATGTACGCGATGCAACGACGCGCATCGAGGACGAACGGGCGAATAAATGCGTGCGTTGGACAGGCGTCGAGGCAGCGCGTGCAGCTTCCGCATCTCTCCGCGATCGGGGCGTCTGCCGCGAGTTCGAGCGTCGTGACCACTTCGCCCAGAAGTACGAGCGAACCGAGCCCGGGAACGATGAGCATCCCGCTCTTGCCCACGAAGCCGAGGCCTGCGCGCGCCGCCCAGGCTCGTTCCAGAACGGGCTCCTCGTCACAGAGGGGGCGCGCACGCACGGAAACGCCGGGGGTGGAAAACGTTCGAACAAATGCCGCAAGGCGTCGAACCTTGCGACGCAAGAAGGCATGGTAGTCCTTGCCGCGGGCATACCGAGCGATCGCTTGGGCCGTTGACGGGTCGTCTCTCTCGTCCGCCGGCGGTCGAGCGTAGGAGCGCGCGACACAGATGACGCTCCGCGCGCCGTCGAGGACCCGATCCGTATCGAGGCGCTGCCGCGCTTGCCGATGGGCTGCCAGCCATTCCATCTCCCCATGCATCCCCTCGCGGATGAAATCCTCGTAGCGCTCAAAGTCCAGGTCGAGAGGCACGTCGGCGCGGCCGATGGCAACGGCATCGAACCCGAGACTGCGCGCCCGCTGCTTGATGCGCTCGGTGACGGACAAGAGCACGCGCGCGGGATCCATCGGCTCCCAAGGAGAGTAGTGTCATCAGCGTGGACGAGCTCGAGCCCACGCGAGACACGCTCTTCGGCGGACGCGTTGTCCTATACCAACCGCGCCGGGGTACAGGCTACAGAACCAACGTCGACGCCCTCCTCCTGGCGGACTTCGCGACCACTGCCCGCTGCGCAAGCGTTGCGTTCGACCTGGGGGCCGGAGTCGGGGCAGTCGGTCTGTCTCTGCTTTGGCTCGAAGCGGCGCAGCGCGTCATCTTCGTCGAGCTTGACCGTATCGCCGCTGGTTTGATCGCGCGCAACGTCGACGCGAACGGGTGGAGAGACAGGGGCGATGTCATGTGCGTAGACATCCGGGACGCCGCCGAGACCCACCGTGGCCTCGGGGATCTCGTCGTCTGCAATCCTCCGTACGTGTCTCCAGGGCGAGGCCGCGTGGCCCCCGCTGAGGCGCTTGCCCGGTCGGGCGAACTCACTTGGTTCGTTCGTGCGGCTCGCCAGATCGCCGGGCGACACGCTCGATGTGCGCTCGTCTACCCGGCGCATGAGCTCGGGCACCTGCTTGCTACGTTGTCTGCCGAGGGCCTCCACGCCAAACGCCTCCGCTTCGTGCACGCGTCGAGCGAAGCCCCCGCCCGCATCGCACTGGTCGAAGCCTTGGCTGGGCGGCCCGGCGGCCTCTCGGTGATGCCCGCGCTCATCGAACGGAACTCGGACGGGTACACGGTCGAGATGACCGAGATCTTTCACCGAACTCCCAGCAATCGGTCGAGCGCGATCGCGCAAGCGGCCCGCACGCTCAAGTGATTGTAGGTCTCTGACGCGGCGCGAATCGGCTCGAGCACCGCGTCGGCCAGCGAGATCACGCCGCGCGCGAGGCCCCACCCCGTTCCGAACAGCAGGACGATGGAACGCGAGTCGTCATCGCGGGACAGCCGCTCGCGCGCTTCGGCAAATGGCAGTGTCTCCCCCAGGTCGCGCGCCGCGGTGGCCCACACCTCAACGGTTGCGCGCCCGCCGAGGGCTCCCCACACATCGTCGAGACTTGCCACGATCCGAAGGCGGGTGAGGGCCTCCCGACGATCCGGAATACGCTTGGCACTGGAGCCGTCCGTCCAGTGCGTGCGAATGCGCTGCACGAGCTCGCGCTGCGCCTCGATGGGATGAACGACGAAGTAGTCCGAGCATCCATAGGTACGGGCGCTCCTCGCGAGGTCGTGGACATCGAGATTGGTGACCGCCGTCGTCACGATCGCCCCCTGTCCGTCGACGACCGGATAGTGCACGAGCGCGATCGTCAGGCGGCGGGTCACGAGCGTCCCTTGTCAGTCCCGAGCCGCGGGGGAGCTCGAGGGGGGCCGCGAAGCTCTCCCCTCGTCGATTCCAGGATGTCCGGTCGACGTTCACGAGTTCGCGCCAGGGACTGCTCTCGACGCCATTTCGCGATCTCGGCGTGATGCCCGCCGAGCAATATCTCGGGAATGCCCGCGCCCCGGAACTCCGCCGGTCGCGTGAAGTGCGGGTATTCGAGAAGGCCGCCGGTCGCCGCGCTGTGGGATTCCTCGACGACGGAGGCCTCATTGCCGAGCACCCGAGGCTGGAGGCGCGCGCAGGCGTCGACGATGGCCATGGCTGCAACTTCCCCGCCCGTCATGACGAAGTCGCCGAGGGAGATCTCTTCATCGACATACGAGCGCACACGCTCGTCGAATCCCTCGTATCGCCCGCACACGAGCATCACGGCTTCGAGCGACGCGAGTTCGGCAACCTTGGGCTGGTCGAGCACGCATCCCTGGGGAGTGAGGAGCACGCGCCGGGCTCGCACTCCATCCGGAGCGTCGGAGTCGAAGGACTCCATGGTGGCCACGAGCACATCGACGCGCATGACCATGCCGCTGCCGCCGCCGTAGGGCGTGTCATCGACGCTCCTGTGATTGCCGAGGCCGAAATCGCGCGGGCTTCGAAAGCGAACGTTCAGCTGCCCGCCGGCGAGAGCCTTGGCGACGAAGCTAGTGCCCAGAAATCCATCGAAGCTCTCCGGGAACAGGGTGACGATGTCGACGCGCACGCTGCGACCCTCTCAGACCCTCTCGATGCCGTCGGCGGTGGCGAGAGTCACCCGGCGGGCCGCGACATCGATGTTGCGAACGACCGAATCGACGAGCGGAACTTCCCACGGCCGACCCCCGTCGGCGGCCTCGACCACGAGCACATCGACGGTCGGGTAGCTCACGAACTCGCGCACGCGACCGATCTCGGTTTCGGCCCCTGCCGGCGTCTCGACAAGCACGCGAGCGCCCTCGACGTCGCACACGTAGAACTCCCCCTCGCCGAGCGGCGGGAAGGCATCGCGCCTTGCACACACGACCGAGCCACGGAGTTCCTCGGCCCGGTTGCGGTCATCGACCGAGAAGAGCTTGATGAGGATCGCATCGTTGGCAGGACGCGCGCTCTCTACCGACACTTCGCTCTCTGCCCCGTTCGGGAAGCGCACGAGCACGTCTTCGAGATCGAGAATCAACGAGCTATCTCGATTGTAAGGCCGCAGGCGCAATTCCCCGCGCACGCCGTGCGGGCGCATGATCTCCGCAAGCGGGATCCACGTTGCGGTCGCAGCCTGGGCCTCGGGGCCTGGCGCGCCAGTCAATCGAGGATGTCCAGGTGAGCCCGAACCCCGAGCTTCGCCGAGACGGTAGTGAGCAGCGTGCGCATCGACTGCGCCGTTCGGCCGTCCCGACCTATGACCTTGCCCACGTCCTCTTTGGCGACTCGGAGTTCGATGACACAGTTGCGCTCCGTGGAAATCTCGGTCACCCGTACCTGTTCGGGTCTGTCGACGAGGTGGGTGGCAATCGCGTGAATCAGCTCCCGAAGCGGAAGCGTCTGATCAGGCTGCCCGGAGGTCACGCCGCCGTACCCGCGGGAGGAGCAGCATCGCCAGTCGCAGCGGGAACCCCTGCGGCCAAGTCGGCCCTGGCCTGGCGCCGGAGAAGGCGCTCGAGAGTGGGAGACGGAGTCGCGCCCTTGCCGCGCCAATAGGCGAGACGATCGCGCTCGACCTTGAAGGGCGAACCCTCTCCCCCGGGATGATACGTTCCGATCGTCTCGAGGAATCGGCCGCCTCGCGCTGCCCGATGATCGGCGACAATGATGCGGTAAAACGGGCGCTTCTTTGCACCGGCTCGAGCCAAGCGGATATGAACGGCCATCGTGTGGAAACCCTTGAACGTTTCGGGAGGCGGGCAGGCTAGGAGGATGCGGACCATCCGTCAAGCGGCGGCACGCATGAGGTTTTGATTGGACCGGCCTCGGCGGGCGCGTCTATTGCGCCTCGCTCGAGGGCGGAAGCCACATGCGCGCGAGTGGGATCTCAACGGCCTCGAATGGATCGGCTCGAATGGCCGCCTCGGCGCTGAACGAGCGGCGGAGCGACCACGCGCCTTCGCGCAGCTGGTACACGTCGAGCGTCTGGTCTCGCGGATCGATCAACCAGAGCCAGGCCACGCCCAGGCGTGCGTACACGGGAAGTTTGATCGTGCGGTCGTAGCGCGCGTTCGAACGCGAGAGCACCTCGCAGACCCAGTCGGGGACGATTCGGATAGGTTCGTCATCCAACGGCTGCGGCATGCGCTCGCGACGCCAGCCGGCAAGGTCGGGAGAGATTTCCGGAATGCCTGGCAGTTCGATTCCAGGCTCGGGAACGATCCACCAGCCACCGGGACCGCCTTCGTCGTAGTCGAAGCCGCCACCGAGATGACGTGAAAGAAACCCGCCGGTTCGAGCGTGACGAAAGCGCGGGCGGGGCTGAACATACAGTTCGCCATCGATGATCTCCCCCTTCACGCTCGCGGGCAGCGCCTCGAGTTGGGCTCGTAGTTCGGCCTCGGTTGGATTGGACGCCTTCGCTACCATGACTCTCATTCTGGCCCGCGGCTAAGGCCTTTCGCAATCTGCTTCAGCCGAAGCTATCGCGTTGTTCATGGCCTCGATAGACAACCCACGGCTCACGCATCCCCAATTCGCGATGGGAACCGCGCGCAGGTTCATCGTCCGAGGATCGCCCCCCTTTGGCATGGACTCAGGCGTCCCTCCGAGGAAGGCTCTGGCGTTTGTGCTCCGTCATGAACGTCGCGTAGCCTTCCACGCCGAGCTCGCGGAGCTTCAGAACACACGCGCGACGGTTGGAGTCGAAAACGATGCCCATGGCCTTCGAAATAAGGTTGTTGAACTTGCCGCAGTCGTTGGGATCGGTGAACTCCTTGCAGTCCGCGCACGTGGTGTATCCGTGCTCCGCGCAGCACGTTCGGATCGTGCACCATGTGGCCTTGGCGTTCTCGTGGCAACCGGGGCACCGCCCCTTGAGATGGGCGCGGCACGCTCCGCAGTAGAGGCCACAACGGGCGACCAAGTCCTTGTTGGCTGTTATTTCCTTCATTGCGTCTTCTCCATGAGCGGAACCTGACATCACCATCCCCACCACGACATCGATTCGCCAGAGATACCCGGCTCTTCCGAGAATTCCCAGGCCTTCGCCTCGGGGATGTGTTCGAGATCGGCATCCGCAAGCGGCACGACGTCCATGACCGACATCGATGGACAGGCGTCGCGACCGAGCCTGCTGTCCAGTGGCAGTATCGAGGAGACCCACGACGGCCTTCGGAGAAGCGTTGCGGCAAGCAGCGGGTGTCGCATTTTCGTTTGGTACGCCGTGGCGGTTTGGACGATGGGTGGCAATCGACGCTCCCGTCAGTGGCCGACCCGCCGCAATTCGATGCACTTGTTGTTCTCGTCGCAAAGCAGCACGAAGTTTCCTTCGATCCCCGCGTCCGTCACGAACGGCCGCAGCATCGAAGCCGGGAATTGAAGACGCTGACCGCTCGCAGTCGACACAATGACTGCCTGCACGACACCTCGGTAGTAGTCGAGGTAGTCGTGCGGAGAGATGCGGAGATGGAACTCGTAGCGCTTCATTGTGGGACCCGTCCCTCTCCCTGCCGCATTCTAGTACGTGACTTCGCAAGTCCGAATCGCGCTCTCAGCAGCATAGAAGTCCGAGTCCCCTCAGCCTCCCAATCAGCGGACGTAGTGGACCTCGTCAACGGTCAGCCGGTGCGGCGGCGCGGAGGCAGGAGAGTCCTCCAGCGCAATGAGTTCGACGCGCTTGCCCAGAAGAGGAAGCAGGGCGGGAATCGCGCGGGAAACCGCTTCGTCGACGATAGCGTCGACCCTGATGACGTTCATCGTCCACAGAGGATGCCCTGCTTCCGGGACTTGGCCCAGTTCGATCGCTCACTGCGGCTTTCCCTCGCGACGCCTCTCCCCCATTCGGACCGCGTCCTGAGCGGCGGGCAGATTCGTACCTCGATCTCGCCAGCGAGCTGTGAGACGACGTCCCCTCTCTACCTAAGGCCGATCCACCTCAATCCCAACAAAGGTCCCAGCATTGGTCAACAGATAAGCCTTATTCCCAAGAGCCGCTGGGGTCTGCGAAAATCCGCTCCCCAAATCCAACGAATCAATAGCCCTTCCATTGCGCGGCGAAAGCAGGAACGCCCCATAGTGCGAAGTCCCCACGAGAAGGGCCCCCAGGATCGGCACGGGCGCCGTGATCCCGCCCTCGGGAATCGCAATCCTCCACACCGTCTTGCCCGTGGCAGGCTCGAGCGCCCATAGCCCAGTCGGTCCGCTCGACGCGAGCAGGAGCTCGCGCTTGGGCACCGGAGGAAGACGGTCCGCGTCGGATGGGCCAGCAGCGGAATTCGCGTGCTCGCGCTCCCGCCACATCGTGAGTTCGGCAACTCCCGTGGCCTCGTCGTTGCGCCAGACGACCGACCCTCGCTCTTCGTCGAGGGCAAAGACTCCGCCCGAATAGCTCGCCACGAAGATGACTCGTCCCAACGCCCCGAGGTCATCCGGCACCGGAGTCGTGTCGACATCGAGATACCGAAGTGCCTCGGCCCCCTTTGCCTGCTCGGCTTCGGCCGACAGGTCCACCGGCGGCCAGCGGTCGCTGCCGTCGCGTGCGTCGTACGCCGCGACGTGGCCGTCCGAAAACGCGAAAAAGACCGTCTGCCCGTCGAGCGATGGCCCCGCGTATCCGCTGACTTCCATCCCTAGGGCCGGCGCGCGGTGAACGTGCCAGAGCGTGTTCCCGGTCCGTCGATCGATCGCGAACAGATTGTCGGCGGCATTGGCGACAAAGAGCAGTTCGCCGGAGCGCGCCGGTCGACGGGCCACCTCGGCTCCGGTGTTGTACCGCCACACCAGTTGGCCGTCTCGCGCGTGAACCGCGTAGAGCGCCCCGTCGTTCGACCCAAAATACACGACGTCGAGATCCGCGTCATAGAGGGGTTCGCTCTGCACCGTCGCCAGGGTTTCGAAACGCCATAGCGTACTGCCCCCGTCGGCCCTCAGCGCGTAGAGACCGTGGTCGCTCGTCCCGACGAACACCCGACCGTGCGCCCAGTCGATTTCCGCACGCCCACGCTCGTAGGGCTCTCCCGCAGTGCGAGACGCCGCCGCGAGTTCGCGACGGAACAGGATACCCATTGCGCCGAGCGACCGGTGGTACCAGAGCGGCACCGCCGGGTTGACCCGGTCATTGCTCGTTTCCATCGTCCCGCACCCGAGACCCGTGGCCAGCACGCACGCCAACACCGCGAGCGTGCCACGCGCGAACAGTGCGCTCCTCACGGCTGGCGGCCGGGGCCCGGAGCGCCGCCCTGCTTCGACTGCTGCTCCCGTATCTGCTGCATGATTCGCTGAACTTCCGGGTCGTCCGGATCGACGCCTGGGGGCAACCCGGGCATCCCTCCGTGCTGCCCGCCCAATGACCGGTGCGGCTCGGGCGGCAGCGCCGTCGGATCGAGGTCGCGGAGCCGGTCGTCGACGACGAACTGAAGATACGCGTACGCGTGCCCTTCGGTCGGCTGCGTGACCCGATCGTGTACGCCCTTGAGAAGCTCGATCGCCTTAGCCTTGTCGCCCTTGGCTTCGAGGAGGCGGGCTTCATGGTACGCGCCCAGCGACTTCTGTTCGTCGGCGCTCGACAGCGCAAGTTCCCTGAACGCGGCCAGCGCGAGATCGATCTCCCTGTCGCGCTCCGCTCCGGCGGGAGCCGTCTCAGCGAGGGCCTCGTGCGCAAATCCAATCCCTTCCAAGGCCCGGCCTTGCACCTGGGCGTCCGCGCGAGCCAACGGCGATGCCTTGACGTCGGCGAACGCCGCCAGAGCTCCCCGCGGATCGCCCTGGTCCAGGAGCAGCCCACCCTCGGACAGGCGAGCGATGAACGCCGCGCCGGTTCCCGCAAACTTCGCCTCGACCTCGCGATACTTGGCTAGCGCCGCCGCTCGCCGCTCGCTCGCCGACGCGAATGTCGGATAGAGCTCGGACGACGGGTGGTCGTCATCGTCGGCATCCTTGGTCGCGATGTGGCCGTGCTCGCACGCAAGCGCACGAGCGAGCGTCGACGACGCGGCAGCGTCCCGCTGGTCCCGCCAGTACGTCCAGCCGACAATTGCGCCGAGAACGATCAACGCAGCAAAGACGCCCCACCCGACCTGCGTCTGGTGGGTGCGCGTCCAGCGAATGACCCGCGCCACCCTGTCGGCGAGAGGCTCACCGGTCGCCGGAACCCACTCGGTCGTCACCGTCGGTCGCTTGACCTGGACTTCGCCGATCCGCGCCAGCCTCTTGGACGCCGCCTGTTCGAGTGCGGTCTTGCCGGCGCGCGCCTTTTGTTTGCGCGCGAGGAGCTTCTTCTCTTCGATTCGGGCGATTCGATCGGCTTCGGTCTCGGAGCCGATCGAATCGATGCGTGCCGCGATCGCGTCCGGCGCAAACGCATCGCGCGGCGGGGCAGCCGCGTCGTCGGAGCTCTCCGCCTCGTCGACGAGATCGGGTTCCGTGGACGTCTTCACAGGGGTCTTGGCTTTGTCGGGCGTTCGCTCGTTGTCGGGCACGGAGAGCTCCTCGTCGTTGCAGGACGTCCCGAGGTTGGGCCGCCGTGGGCCGTCGAGGGACGCCAGAGTCGTCGGGGGGGGACCCTATCAAGTCGGTCCCGCGGGCACCACCCAGATGGCGATCACGGTTCCGCTCCCCGCTCGAGCGTCGAACCGGACGGTGGGCCCCGCACCCACGGGGAGGTCGACCGAGCGAACCGGCGAATCGGCGCTCCCGACCGGAACCGACGTCCCGTCGATCATGACGTCGAGCGTCGCGTCCGGGTCCGACACCAGCACCAGCGCCCGCCGCGAACCCTTTGGAACCGCGAGCTTGGCGTGCACGTCAGCCGAAGGAACGGAGCTCGTCCAGCTGCGCGAGCCAAGACGGACAAGAGCCCTGGCCTCGTGAGCTCGCGACGTCACATTCGGCTCGCTCGCGAGGAGGGCGAGCAGCGGATCGCTCGCCCGGTCATCGCCGAGAGCGCCCAGGACGTCGGCCACGTAGGGGCGCGCTCGAACATCGGAGAGCCCGCGCACGAGCGCCGGGACCAGCGTCCGGCAGTGCGCCTTGCCCGCAGCCTCCAGAATCTCGCGAACATGCCCGAGGTCGAGCAGAAGGCGTGGCGGCTCTCCGTCGGCGACCGCTTGGTCCGCTGGCGGGAGCACATCGGACCACCAGCTTCCGAGCTCGTCGCACCCGGCACCGTCGCCCCGCTCTGCCCGCGCCAAGGCCGCGCGCTTTCGCCACGATGCGTCCGCATCCCGCTGCAAGCTCTCGAGGGATTCGGGAGGGTCGTCCCCTAGACGGACGAGCGCCAGCCTTGACCAGCGGCGAACCTCCTCGTCTTCATCGCGGGTCAGCGCGCGACGCAGAGCAGCACGCGTCTCCTGGGAGCGGAGCTCGAAACAGATCTCGGCCGCCTTTCGGCGGATGGTCACGTCCGCGTCGTCCAGCAGCGCGGCCACCTCGCCGGCAGCCTCGACATCCCCCTGAATCCCTCTTCGGAGCGCTTCGGGCAGCGAACGCCCGTCTCCCCGTTCGTAGCGACCGAACTCGAGCTCGATCGAGCGAAGATTCGCGCGCAGCTCCCCGAAACGCGCCGCCTCGGCGGACGCTACGTCGCGGCGCTCCAGGGGATCGACCAGGGGGCGAAAGAGCGCACACGCGGCGGCGCGGCGCTCGCAGACCAGGCGAACGTCCCCCGAAGCAATGAGGGCGTAGTCGTCGGTTTCCGCAAACGCGAATCCGAGGTCGGGCCTTCGTGCACGCTCGTATGCAGACGCCCCTGCTAGCTCCGGTCCCAGGTCCCGTCCGCGAACGCGCGCCGGCCGTGGAATTCCGAGAGCCGACAGCACCGTTGGGAGCAGGTCGATCGTCTGGACGACACTCGCCTCGCGAGCACCGCGCTGGACCCCCGGACCGTCGACCACGAGAGGCACGTGCACCTGTTCCTCATAGACCGTCGTCCCATGATACCGGCCTCCATGCTCGCCGAACTCCTCGCCGTGGTCGGCGGTCACGATGACGACAGCCCCCCCGCGACGAGCACGCACCAGTCGCACGATGCGCCCGACGCCGTCGTCCGCAGTGGCCACCTCGCTGTCGTAGGCGTCGATCTCGGGCGGTGTTCCCCCCGAAAAGGCGTGGTCGGGATGCATCACGTAGGGCTCGTGAGGCTCAAAGAAGTGCACCCACAGAAACAGCGGCGCTCCCGACGGAACTCTGCGGAGATACTCGTCGACCTGCTTCTCGCGCAACGCGGGATCGGCGAACTCCACCTTGGCGTATTCGAATCCGAGCTGCGCGCTCTCGAACGTCCGGAAGTGCCCTTCATCAATGAAGAACACCGCCGGGGGATAGAACGCCGCCGTTCGATAGTCGTACCGGCGCAGATCCTGGGCCCACGTCTCGGAATCGGCGCCAAGCCCGAGCGTCAAGAGCGGGCGGATGTATTTGCCAGTCAGCATCGACGTGACGGAGTAGGACGTGTGTGGCGTGGGACAGTATGCGCTTTGAAACAGCGTCCCATCCCTCGCCAGCGCGTCGATATTCGGCGTTGTCTTGCGGCCGTAACCGTACGCCGAGACGTGATCTGCGCGGAGGGCATCGATTGAGATCAGAACGATGTCGTGCCCGCTCCAGTCGAGCGCCCGCGCGATCTCGTGAGCTTCCGCTGCTCCTCGGTCCTTCGATTGCGACCCGGCCGCGTCCTCCTGGCGGAGCGCCGATACGACTTCCACAGCCCGACCCGATAGCGGTGCGTGTTCCACGAGAGCGATGCGAAGGTTGGAACGTTGCTCGATCGCACGAATGGCTCGCGGAAGCGACATCCATTCGAACCCCACGAAGGCCGTCACGGCGGCGGCGCCGACCACGGCGAGCCGGTGTGGGGATTCGTTACCTCGGAACGCGAAGGCCGCGAGCGCACCGCCGAAGAGAAAGACTCCCAAGAGCGCGACGTGAAACGCCGGATAGAGGCGCGGAAGGACGTAGCTATCGGAGAGCCACGCCACGACGGCCACGGCCGTCCCCAGCGTTCCGAGCATTGCGGGATGACGGACGACTCGGAGCAGCCGCGGAAGAACAAACCCGAAGGTCGCAGCCCCCGCAAGGCCGACGAGTGCGATGAACGGAGCCCGCCATCCCCACGAGGCGAAGTGACGTCCTCCCGTTACCCCGTACCCCAGAGCAACTCCGACAAGGCCGCCCACGAGCGCGAGACCGGCAGCAGAACGGCGATCGGCAGGAGCCCGCTGCGCGCCTCGAAATAGGACGCACGCGACAAGCGAGAGCGGCGCGACCAGACCGACAGCCACCGGAACGACGAGACGCCGACCCAGTTCGACTTCCCAAGCCCCGGAGAACTGATCGCGCCATAAGAGTCCCACGGCAACGTTCTCGGCGAGTGCACACGCCGCCCATGCAGCGACCACCGCCGCCGCGTCGACCCACGCTCCGGCGAGACGGTCTCGAACGGACGCCCGCGATTCGATGCGAGGGTCCATCAACTCTGGAACAGAATCTCCAGCACCTCGTAGACGCGCTCGCCTCCCGGCATGCGGACCTTCACCTCATCGCCCACCTGCTTTCCGATGAGCGAACGCGCGAGCGGACTCGTGATGCTGATGCACCCTTTGGCGAGGTCGGACTCATCGGCGCCGAGAATTCGGTACGTCGCTTCCTCGCCGGAGTCGACGTTCGACAGCTTCACCGTCGCCCCAAAGGCCACGCGGTCCCCGGCGAGCTTGGTGATGTCGATCACCTCGGCGCGGGCAAGCTTGTTCTCGAGGTCCTTGATGCGCCCCTCGATGAACGACTGGCGATCTCGCGCGGCGTGATACTCCGCGTTCTCACTGAGATCACCGTGCTCGCGCGCGACGGCGATGGCCTGGACGATGGCCGGGCGCTCGACGCTCTTGAGCTGATTGAGCTCGTCGCGCAGCTTGGCTGCGCCCTCCGGCGTGATCGGGTTTTTCTCCATAGCAAGCGCGGATCTAGCACGCAGACTCGGGCGCGAAACAAAGGACTGCTAAGCTACCGACCGCACCACGAGGACGCGAGCGAACCATGGCGATCGTCGGAAGCCACCCCGAGAGCGGAGTCCGTGTAAACATCGAGCGTCCCCAAGAAGGCGGACCGCCATGGGATTACCAGGGGGAGGCCATAACGCCGACCGCACGCTACCGAGTCAAGGCCACGGTCGCGGCCGATGGCGACATCGACGTCGTCTTGGCCGCCGATGCGCCCAAGGGCCTCGCTGACAAGACGCTCCGGGTGCTCCGGTCGGCGTGGAAGCACTCACGGGCAGACGGGGCGCCCCCTCCCCGTCACGTTGTCAGGTGGCGCCCAGACGGTCCAAGCAGCTAGAAGGCCCCCAGGCGTAACTTACGTTACCAACCCATGAGCGACTTGAGAGTCGCTGCGAGCACGGCACCCATTGCAGCCTGCCCCGCTACGTTCGGGTGCTGATTGCATCCCAGGTTGTTCTGCGCCGAGCTCACACTAAGAAGGTGATCCACAGAGATCATCGGCGTTCCTTGCGCGCCTCGGGCGGCGTCGTAAGGCGACGCATCATCACGCTAGTCATAGCCAACAGGACATCGGCATGGCTCGACTCGATCGTACGTTCGTA
>Ga0326728_10013983_pt1 | contig 17233 bp, 16 predicted proteins | sample MB3enrmetagenome_FD_207602 | JGI IMG/M metagenome (GOLD analysis project Ga0326728, IMG submission 207602) | Lab enriched peat soil microbial communities from McLean, Ithaca, NY, United States - MB31MN | ecosystem: Environmental > Terrestrial > Soil > Wetlands > Peat | place: USA: New York... | reverse complement strand
GGATGCGAAATCGTGCCACTACATAGGCAACCAGGACATCGAGCCGGTCTTGAAAAACGTGGAAGACTGCTGCAGGATCGCGCTCACAGGCAAAATAGAGAGGTGATGAGGTGGAGAAGATCGTACTCAAAGGACATAAAGGCATTGGCGGCGTAGCCCAAGGCGAGGCGCTGGTCTGCCAGGAGCCGGTCAATCTCATGGCCGATACAGGGAACGTCTGGACTGACCTCAAAGACACGACGTTCACGAACAAGGTGGGCACCCCCTCGGTCTACGGGAAGAGCTTTGCCGGCAGAGTCCTCGTCTTCCCCACAGGCAAGGGAGGCATTTTCAGCACGAACATCATGATGGACGTAGCGAAGGTCGGCGGCGCGCCAAAGGCGATAGTCAACGTGATGGCCCATCCTGTCTGGGCTGCCATGGCCATAGTCCTCGACATACCGCTCGTCGACAGGCTCGACAAGAACCCGTGCGAGGTGATCGAGACAGGGGACTACGTCAAGGTCGATGGGGCCAGCGGCATCGTAGAGGTGACGAAGAAGAGGTAAGGCGCCTGCCTTAGCTTGAGACCTTTCACGTTGATACGCACATCGACAGTGGAAAGCCTTCTTTCGTCTTTAGGTCAGCCCGGCTTCTAAACTTGACACGAGCCCCTTTCCATCCCTTAAGTTCCCTGCCCAGGTAAGTCCCTTGTCCGAGTGTCCCATGCACCCGCTTAAGGCCGCAAGAAGGGCCTCGACCGGGTTCGCCCCCTGACCCAGAGAGGCTCTTTCCGCGCAGCATGCTGCGACAAAAGAGCAGGGCCGTCAGGAATCCTCAACCGTGGGCAAGGAACGACGAGAAATGATAGAATGCACATCGTCGCCTCGGGGGTTTTCCGAAAAAACAGCGAAGGACCGGGGGAGGAATAGTCGCACGACATGGCAGGAATGGGTGCGGAAGAGAGGAGTGCCCACGAGATGGATGGCCTTAAGGAGGCGAAAGGACCGGCGGGTCCGGGATCCGACTCCATCTGGACCGGGAACTTTGCGCTCCTCTGCTTGGCCAGCCTGTCCTTACTCGTGTGCGCGCAAGTGCTCCTCCCTACCCTGCCGTTGTATGTGCTCAAGATAGGCGGCACCCAGAGAGACGTCGGATTCGTGATGGGCGCCTATACCATTTGCGCGACAATCATGCGCGCCATCGCCGGCTGGCTTTCGGATCAATACGGCAGAAAGAGGGTCATGATCTCCGGACTCGTCATGATGACGGCGGTCACGGTAGCCTACAGGACAGCAGACAGTGTCCCGTTCATTGGGACGATACGGAGTCTTCATGGTCTTTTCTACGGCCTTGCCGGCACCTCCATGGGCGCTATTGTGGCTGACAACCTGCCTGCCGCCCGCATGGCCGAGGGACTCGGCTATTTCGGCTTGATGGCGACCCTTTCGATGGGCCTCGCCCCCATGGTCGGCATATGGCTGGTAAGCAGCTTCAGCTATCCCGTGTTGTTCGACGTGGTGACCTCCATGGCCGTAATTACCCTACTGGCCACTCTGCCCGTGAGAAGCTCCAGGGTCAAGATCGCCGTTCATGAAAGGTCCATCGGCGAGACCCTGTCCAATCTGCTGGAAAAGAAGGCCCTGCTCCCTTCAGCGGTGATGTTTCTCCTTTCCCTTGTCAACGGCTCAATGGTCTACTACATTGCGCTCTATGCAGCGGACCTTCACATTGGGAATATCGGCCCGTTTTTCGCGGTCAGCGCGCTGTTCACGATCATTTCGCGCCCGGTGAGCGGACGGTGGGCCGATCAAGGCCACGCCGTCGCCGTTATCCTCATCGGCTTCCTCTCTCTTTCTGTCGGGATGATCGGGGTCGGCCTCTCCCACACTATGGCAGGCTTCCTTCCCGCCGGCGCCCTTGTCGGCCTCGGTTTCGGGTTCTCTATGCCCACCTTGCAGGCGTTGGCGGTGCGACACGTGCCCCCGGGGAGGCGGGGAGCGGCGACCGGTACGTATTATGCGTCCTTCGATATGGGTATCGGTATGGGAGCGATGGTCTGGGGCTTCACGGCTGCGGCATCGGGGTACCAGACCATGTACTTCACGACACTGATCCCCCTGGCTCTGGCCGTGGCTGTCTACTACACGTTCAAAGCTAGGATGGGCTCGCCGAACTAGCCGTCTTAGATACTCTCGGAACGAGAGCTTAGATAAAATGACCGCATGGTTGAACGGAGGTGCTTATGCCCAAGGTATTTCGCATCGATGATCTTGAAATGAAGAAATGGCAGGACCGGATGCCGGAATTCAGCTGGCGGACGAGCGACAATCTGGGAGAGATTTCCGGATCCAAGTACATCAGTTTCGATGTTCGCGCGCTCGATCCGGCCAAGTACTCGTTCCCCTACCACTTCCACCGCGCCGCAGAGGAGCTGTTCGTTATTCTCTCGGGCGTTGCAACCCTTCGATCCCCGGAAGGATTCCGCAAGGTCGGCAAGGGAGACATCATCTTCTTCGAAGAGGGCTCAAGCGGGGCGCACCAGCTTCGCAACGACGGCGACGTGCCTTGCGTCTACCTTGATATCAGGACGATCCACGGTATCGACGTGTGCGAGTACCCAGACTCCAGGAAAGTCAGCATACTTCCTTTCCGTGAGGTCTTCGAGGCGTCGTCTAAGGTCGACTACTTCAAAGGAGAGGGGGGCGTTGCCGGGAAATGGCCTGCTCCGGGTTCTGCGGAAAAGAAGGGCCCGTAATCAAACGGGGTTGGGCGCACCCGCGGCGCCCTACACCCAACCCCGATTCCCCCAAAACCGTTGGTGGAGAGGCTTTTTAAGGACCTGGAGATTAGGCCCGGCCCCATGCATGAGCAGTTCGGCCTGGAGAAAAAGGATATCCCTCACATCGCGAAGACCTACGCCAACGACTTTTGCAGTCAGGGGAATCCCAAGGCGTACGACTACGATGAGGTTGTCGGTCTTCTGGAGAGCGTGTACCAGGGCTGAAAGCGCGCGCGTCCGAGACCCGAATTCGGCGGGGTTGGAAACCCAACACAGCAGACCAACGCCCTGTCGCTCAAACGTGCCGTCCTTGGCCGCTTAAGCGGGAGGACCTGTTGCCGTGGATTCCTGCTCCCCTAGCGGCCCCGATTCCCATCGTAGTTCGGGCTTTTGTAGAAATCACACTGCAGGCAGTTGGCGAGCTTCGTGGCAAAAGAGCCTTGCACCTTGCCGCCGCAGAGAGTTCCGGCAATCCGGGCGCAGTGCGTTCCGTGATCCGGATAGGATGGACAAACACCGAACTCCCTTGTTTTCTCCCCATTGGCCTCTCGTCCACATTTCTTGAATTCCCAGCAATTCATTTTGAGTCCTCCCATGCTGTGATATTGTCAACAGTTATTCGGCCGAGTATGCGAAGGACTTTAGTCTCACGGGAGAAAACACGCGTGCCATCCGTGAAACCATTGTTTTTCACCGGCACCTTATGGTAGAAATAACAAAGCCGGGAAAAAATGGTCTTTGGAGGAGATGGCACATGGCGAAGCGCTGCGTCCTGGGTTTGTTGATTACTGATAGAATCAAGAACGTGCCGGAACTACAGAGGACGTTGTCAGAGTGCGGGTGTAATATCAAGACAAGGCTCGGCCTCCACGATACGAACGAGATTTCCTGCTCCACAAGCGGCCTTCTCCTGTTGGAACTCTTTGGAGACGAAAACGCCCAGGCCGATGTAGAAAGGAAGCTGACCAAAGTCGAGGGTGTACAGCTTCAGAAGATGGTTTTTGACATGTGACGGGGTTCTCCAACTTTCCCGTGAAGTAGTGAAACCGCTGGGGCACCGGTTGGAGAAAATTGCTTTCTCAAGAACTTCAAAAGCCCCATGACCCCAGGTCCGTTTCTAGCAGAAGATTCAAGGGGTGACCCGACCGACCTTCCCTGGCACGGTATCTGCAGAGGTTCTTGGTATGCTACTTTGGATTCTAATAGTGTGGGTTGGGTTTTCTGTCGCGTGCGCTTTGGTAGTGGGCAAATGCATCGCCTCAGTCGATGGAAAGTGGTCAGGAGAAGAGGTCCGCTCGTGTCTGAAAAACCCTTCAGGCCAGATGGAAATCCCCTTCACCATGTCCGCTGAACCGAGACGGATGGTACTGGAGGCGCAAGCGCGGTAGAAAGTGCGGCATGGCGGGGCGTTCTTAAGAACTTAAGAAGCCCCGATTGACCCCCCCCAGGTTCGTTTCCAGGAGAAGATTCAAGGGCTTTCGGCCCGCGGACCTTCGTCAGGCTTCTTCCCCGACATGAGAGGACGTAAAGTTCGGCCGTGACCTTTGCCTGGCGCGGCTCGTCTGTTTATACTATTTGTGACGCCCTATGTCGGAGAAGCAGGGCGGATTCGAGGCGAATCCGGCCTAAGATACGGTGAACACCGCTTTTTCTGGACAGGCCTGACCGAGCATTACCGTTGGCTCCGGGAGATGGGAAACTCCCGTCTTTCCGACGGCTTTCTCCCGTTGTCCCGGCCGGCCAAGGGAGAGTAACGGGTCTTAAGGCAGACCAGGCCGAAGGGCGTATCGAGCAAATCCCGCAGTTGTTTGTTTGTAAAGAGGTCCTGACCTACACCTTGACCGCCGGGTCGGGTGCATTCCTTGCGTGGCAATGGCGCAAATCCGAGATGCTGCTGTAAAGAGCGGAAGAAGGGAAGGAAATCCTGTCCGCGGCGGGAGGAAAAAACATCCTACCAGGAAAAAATACGCTCGGGACAATGACAATGAACCATGACGGGGCTCTATCTACCCCTCAGATGGGGACGTACGTATCTGGAACGGTCACGGTATACCAGATTGAAATCAGCGCATAAGAAGCGTGTTTACCGTCAAATGCATAGCTTTGCTTTATGTCGGTTATTTGAATGTTGTCGTTGTTCTTAAGCCACGTGTTTATTTCGGCTTCCAATTTCGGCGCATCTTCTTGGCTAAGAAATACTTTTACTTGCATCACAGAATTCCCCCTCGTGACGGATTATACCACATCCATGCAGGAACAAGAATCGTCCGGCTTCTCCCGAGCGCAACTCACCATAGTTTCCGGGGAAACTTCCGTAACAGAGCATAGCATGGCGTTCTCTTCATGAAAAAAGCATTTGACATGAATGAATAGACTGGTCTATTATTCCGGTGACAACACCAAAGACAAGGCATCTGCAAAGGGCAGACAAATGGCTGGGAAAAACGCGAAGAACAATCTGATAGAAAAAGGCGCAGAGATCATCTGTGTCCGGGGCTTCAACAATGCCTTTGGGAAGATGAACGACAAAGTTGCGGCCTTTCTCGAGAAGGCTCGTGGGAACGGAGAGCTACGTGTTCGATAATCTGTTGAATTTCAAAAAAGGAGGATGATGAGCATGAACTGGTATCTTGTTGTCTCGGGCTTACTGGCAGCGTTTTGCACCGTTGGTCACCTGACGATCGGCAGAAAAACGTTTCTGAAGCCGATGATGGAAGCGACCTTCGATGAAGTGCCGAAGAAGGTGATGCACTGCGTGTTCCATTTCATCACGATCGATTTTGTCCTCGCCACCGTAGTGCTTCTGGCAGCCGGATTCGGACTCACCTTCGGACACCACGTCCGCCTTCTGGTCCTGTTCATAGCCGTTCATTTCCTCCTTTACGGGATCGTCCAGATTCTGATGGTCCTCTCCTCGGGTATCAGAGGGGGCCTTTCGAAGATATTCCAATGGTTGGTCTTCCTGCTCGTCGCGATATTCGCCTTTCTCGGTGGTATGTAGAAACTGAAAGGCCCGTCATCTGCGGGCAAGGCGATTCCCGCCAAGAGTATGTCTTTGACAGAGGACTAGTGCCGAAAGAGGCCAAGAGGAGATAGGAGCGGCACGGCGAACCGGAGGCAACGCAGGAAAACAGCTTTTTAAGTAAAGCGCACCACTACGGAACTTCCTTCCGACTAGCGATTGAAACGCTCGCATTCACCACAAAATCCGTATCGCCAGAGTGATAGCCAAGAGGCACATGACCCACAAAACTACAGGCCCGGATGCGCCGCTAAATTCAAAGCCGAGTACCTTAAACTGATAGGACCGGTTGCGTACTTAAAGAAGAGCACGACACAGATTGAGGCGATTGCAGCAAGTGGCAACCCAACAGTTGCGGCAAAATGCTGTTTGACGACCTCAGTTATCCAACTGCTTGGTCCCCAAGAGTGGTAAACTATGAACGCCAGAAACATGGTTGAGAAGGCTCCTGTTCCGAGAAAGACCAGCCAGCCGGCAATGGCACGAAATCTTTTTTCGCTTAGATAGCTTATCTCATCAGGCATTTCTCAAACTCTCTTGCCGCTGACATCTTCTTTTCTGCCTATTTCAAACTGACTCCGACGCAAGCCCGCCCGGATGAAGGGCTCGACGGTCCTATCTGCTCCTTCATCCGGGCACGGGCAGCCTACTTGGAGACGAGTCGAATCGTCCAGTAGTCGTCGGCCAGATTGGAATCTATCAGATATGCGTAGGGCAAGGTGAAATAACCCTGCATCCCCCAACCGGTTCCCCAGGAGTTCCTCACGATGAAGCGCTGCTGGCCATCGTCATAGCCGACCGCAAGTACCGCGTGGCCGCCAAGCGTCTGCTCGCCGGTCTGGGGCATGGGTGCAACCCCGGTCTTCGCCACGTCCTGGCTCTCGAAACTATCATAGACCGTAAAACCGAACACAAACGGGTAACCGGATGCGAGGCAGCCTTTCATTTGGTTAAGGTTGTGGCTGAGCCTCTGGTAAAGAACCGCTTTGTCCTTTATCGCATCTGCGTAGCACTGAGGTCCGGGCTCTGTCGCGAATTGCGCAATGTCGTACGGCCATTCGCTTTCCGGGCAGACACCCTGCGCTCCGACGCTTTTAATGCCGTCCCGGATCTGCGCGCCGCTATCCGAGGCCACCGTCCCTTCCATCACGCGTTCATTGTAATAGATGAAGAGGCGGGAAGGCATGAAGTCCTGAGAGCCCTGTTTCATTCGTTCGAACTCCATGGCCGCGCCGATAGCGTTTGCCGTGCAGCTTCCCAGCTCACCCTGATCGTACACAGGAGGACATTGCTTACGAAGATCGACCGAAGTCGGGAGCTGCTGCAGGACTGCAAACGGGGCCGCAAACAGGTGATCTCGATGATCCGGCAAGTCGGGGGTCCAACCATAATGTTTGATTTTGTAGGCCATACGTTCCTCCTTTGATCTGACAAGGCAGTATTGGTTGTCTTCCTCCTTGAACCGTATATAGTGGTTCGCAGAGCGATTGTCGAGGCTGGAGAGACTGGCGAAGCAGGAACAGGAATCGCAGACACTTTGGCCAAAGCTCCGGCACATGGGGAGCCTTGTCTTTCTCTGGTTCCCCTCTTAGACTCTGGGTAGGAGGCAGGGAAACGGACGATTGTCCATTCTGAGACTAAGTTTTGAAGATGACGGCAGGTCGATCAAAGCCCACGAGGGCGATGTGATAACAATCACTCTGAGGGAGAATCCGAGTACCGGTTATCGGTGGATGGCCGAGAGTACGAACGAGGAAGCGGTACAACTTCAAAATACGAGCTTTGACCCGGCATCAAAAACCATGATAGGAAGCGGAGGCGCGAGGACTTTCAGTTTTCGGGTGACATCTCCGGGTATCTCTGTCGTTCGTCTGAGACAGCGCCGTGAATGGGCCGGTGCCGCCTCGGATATCGGGCAGTGCGAAATGACCATCGAGGCCCTGCCATGATCGCCGCGGCTCCTCGTGGCTTACCAGGCGCGCGCCGTGAAGACCCTGGAAAGAGGTTGGTTTCTTCATTGCCGATTGTGTAAGACGATTGGGAAATCACCGTACGCATGCCGCGGTGATAGAGGAATAACGACGATTGCCGCGAATGAGGAGGTATCATGAAAACTACCGGCGACGAAAAGCAGGCTTCCAGAACCATCACACACATCTTTGTGCTTATGCTCGAAAACCGGTCCTTCGACCATATGTTGGGATTTGCCGGCTTGTCGGGGACGGACGCAGCAACAGGGAAGCCCACGAGGGCGGACGATCTCGTTGACAACCCGCACTCCAATGTGGATCCCAACGACCCCGGCACCCAGGTTCCCGCCGCCAGCCCTGCGGATTTGAAACTGTACCCACCCGACGTTGACCCCGGTCACGAATTCGCTAACGTCCTCATGCAGCTATGCGGTACCCATGCCAGTTACCCCGATCCCGGCACGAAAAAGTATCCGGCAATCGATAACAGCGGATTCATCGGGAGTTATCGTGCAAGCGGTTCTCCCAATCCGGCCAAGATCATGAAATGCTTTTCCCCTGACCAGGTGCCTGTTCTGACCGCCCTTGCGCGCGAATTCGCCGTGTGCGACCACTGGTTCGCCTCCATGCCGGGACCGACGTGGCCCAATCGTTTCTTCGTCCACGCCGCCTCTTCCGGAGGGCTCGACGACAGCCCTTCTTCGTTCTCGAGTGTGACGTCCACGCTGCTGGACGGCTACAGCTTTCAAAACGGCACGATCTACGACCGTCTGGATGCGAAGAACCTGCCATGGGTTGTTTTCATGGGCGACGATTTGCCGCAGGTTTTTGCCATCCGCGGCATGACAGAGGCAAGGCTCGAGGGCCGCTTCAAGAAATTCGACCGATTTGCACAGATGGTAAACGATCCGAGTTTTTCCTCTTCCTACGTGTTCATAGAACCGAGCTATGGGAACACACTCCCCACCACACCGGGTGACTTCACGTGTGGAAGCTCGCAGCACTCCCTCGATGATATCACCCGAGGCGAAAAACTCATTAAAACGGTTTACGAGACTATCAGGAACTCACCGCACTGGAATAGCAGCCTCTTGCTGGTTACCTACGACGAGCACGGCGGTTTTTACGACCACGTGTCGCCCCCGGCAGCTGTCAGCCCCGGCGATCAAACCACTGACAAGGGCAACAACCATCACAACTTCGATTTCACGCAACTGGGGATTCGTGTTCCGGCGATCGTCGTCTCACCGCTCATCCCTACCGGCACGATAGACCATTCCATTTATGAGCACCCCTCTCTTTTGGCTACGGTGGAGAATATCTTCGGTCTTGACCCCCTGACCGATCGGGACAAACAGGCAAACACACTCACCCATCTTCTTTCCCTGACAGCCCCCAGGACCGACGCGCCAACCGCTCTTCCCGATCCACCCGACTCGGGTTTCCGTTGCGCGAACGACGATGCGGACAAAATGACCGCCGGTGGCCCTATGCTACAGGCAGGCCGCGGCGAAGCCAAGCCGGGCCCCATCGACCCGACGCTGCGCGGGTGGCTTCATGTGGCATTTCTGCGGCATCACCAGCTCGCGTCGGACGCGGATCGAGAGACGATTATCAAGGAATTCTTGAACGTCCGCGACCGCGTTGATGCACTCACGTATATGAAACGAGTAAACGCGATGATAGGGGAATTGAAGAGCAAACAGGGAAAGTAGCCAAGAAAGAGTGCCCGTCTCATCCATCGATGATCTTGATCCCTATCTGCTTCAGGAATGTCCGCATCTGTTCTCTCCATATTTCCATCCCGGAGGGATCGGAAAAAAGAAAATGGCCGTCTGTCATGAAGGCCGGAGACATGAACAGGACCGCATGGCCTCCGTTCTTCCGGTACTCTCCGTATGCCGCCCGGGCGACGTCAGCCGGGAAAGTCCGATCGTTTTCAGAGTAAAACCAGATCGACTCCACCTTGGTAGTCTTCGCATAGGTCTTGAATGCGTCGGCCATATCGAACTCCCAACGGGAAGATCGAGTTCTCAGGCCGCCGGCAAAATTGACGATCCCCCTGATGTCTGTCCTGCCCAGACTCCCGTACGCCAACGATGCGAGCCCGCCGCCCGATTGGCCCACCAGGACCACCTGGTTGGCATCGACGTACGGCTGCCGTGTCATGAAATCTATGGTGGCTTGGATATCTTTGGCGTCTTCAAGACCGAAACTGTCAATCGACGAAAGAGACATATTCACCCGACCTTCGGAGCTTCCGTAGCCTCGCCTCATCGGTACCGCGACAGCGCATCCCCATTCCACGAATAGCCGACTCTGCGCAGTGAACCTCGCCCTGGTTTTCATTTCTCCAGCTCTCCCCATGTCCGTGTTTACACCGTGGCTGAGAACTATGAGCGGGAAAGGCCCCGGGCCATCCGGTTTGAAAATCGTAGTCTGGAGGGTAAACTCGTTTGACCCGCTTTTCATCGGAACCCGGATCACCTCTTCGTTGAGAAATCTCTTTGTATCCTGTGGCACCGGTTGCTCGTCGATGCTTCCATTCTCAATCCAATGAACGATCAGGTCCCCGGCACTCTCCTCCAGTCCCAAGAGACCGTGGGCGGTCGGGAGCGAACAAAGATCCAGTTCCCGGTCGGGTCCTCCACCGACGAGAGTCACAAAGGTAAAGGAAGCCTTTTCGGCTATCTCCTTTGCTTCAATGAACGGAGAGGAGCCGCAACCGTCTTCGATGTGGTGGAGCGCAAGAACCGGCATCTTCAGACGGGGGGCGTCGTGCACGTACACCTCGTTTGAATCCATGCCTATCAGGACGACGCCGCTCAACGTACGCTCGGACTCACCGAAGGAAAGAGCCGAGACAGCACCCGAACCACTGCCCGCTACAAAGATCTTGGCCACGGGAAAACGCTTCCTCAGATCCTTCACCACTTTTCCGAGGTCCTCAATATGATATCGGTCGCGCCGCCCCTTGTAGGAAAGCCCGTTTCTTGCGTCTGATGGAACGTCGGGTATTGCCACGGCTATCCCTTTCGAAAGAAGGGCCGGGACGAGCTTAAAGAAGGAGCTTCTTGTTGCGTACGTAACGATCCCGCCTTCTTTAACGCTGGGACTAATCACTCCGTCGCCCCCCGGAATGATCAACAGTATGGACCCGACGGATGCGCCTTCGGGTGTTTCAAGAACGTACTCGACAACGACTTTCTGACCCCATGAATCGCTTCTCGTCACGAGGCTTACTATCTGCTGCCCGGCATCCGCCTGAATCACGGAGACCCAGAGAAAGGCCATGGCAAGAAGGCCAATTGGCTTGCGAACAAAACGAAAAGCCACCTTGTACGCGATATCGCCCACGCTCACCCCCTCTTTCAACCCGATCGCAATAAAGCCTGGAACATGCCAGCCTCTCTCTACCAGTACCATCAATACCCGGCCGCCACGACAAAGTCAACAGCCCGTCTGATTGGCCCCGCGTCACTTCAATTGCATGGTGACCCTTACTATTCCGTTCGTGGGGAATCCTGGTGTAAAGCCGAGGCTTGCGCAAAAGTTGAGCATCTTTTCATTATCATCGAGCACTTCGCCGTATATCTCCCGCAGCCCTTTGTCCCTGCCTATCTTTATGAGTGTCTCCATCAGTTTCTGCCCCAGGCGTCTTCTTTGGAAAGTATCGTGGACAACCACTGCAAACTCACCGCAGTTTGTGTCGGGCTGCACTATGAGCCTCGCCACGCCGATTATCTTCCTCTGTTCGTCTTTCTTGGTTTCGGCAACAATAGCGATATGCCTGTCGTAGTCTATGTTGCAATAAGTGACAAGCCAGTCGTGGGATATGTTTCTCAGGACGGAAAAGAACCTCGTCCTCAGGGTCTCTGCGGACAGGCTCGATAGGAATTCGTGTTCCATGGCCTCATCCTCGGGTCTGATTGGCCGTAACAGCACCTCGCTGCCGTCAGAGGTTTTCCATCGCTCCACATATCGCGTCGGGTACGGGGTGATAACCAAGTGTGAATAGGGTTGGGGAGACTCGACACAGTTCTTGTCGAGAATGATCCTCGCAGAAAGAGCGCGCGATGTGCCTCCTGTTATGGCCAGCGGGTTAATGTCGATTTCCGCTATTTCGGGGAAATCAACGACAAGATTGGAGAAGTTGACAAGTATCGCCTCCAGCTCCCCGAGATTGGCCGCCGGCTTTCCGCGCCAACCTTGAATGAGCTTGTACGCCTTCGTCTCTTCCATGAGCCTCCTTGCCAGGGTCTGGTTCAGCGGAGGCAGCGCGATCGAGAAGTCCCCGATAAGCTCCGTGGCTGTGCCTCCCATCCCGAAGAGTATACTTGCGCCAAAGTCCTTATGTCTTGCTGATCCGAGAATAAGCTCGTAATCTATGTCGATCATTTTCTGGATGGAGACCCCCTCTGTGTGCGCTTGAGGAGCCCGCTCCTTGACCCTCGTCAACATACTCTCGTATAGCTGCGTGAGTTGTTCGTCCGAATTGATCCACATGACGACACCGCCAATGTCGCTCCTATCCAGGATATCCGAAGAGACGATCTTGATCGCCACAGGATATCCGATCTCCCGCGCAATGGCCGTTGCTTCTCCCACGTGCCGAGTAACATACGGGGTGGTGGTGGGAATGCCATAGTTTGAGAGGAATGACTTCGATTCCTGCTCGTTGAGAAAGGTTCTTCCCTCCTTCTGGGCCTGTTTTATGAGTTCTTGGAGATGTTCCTTCCCGGGCGCTTCATGAACCGACAATTCAGCAGGCGTCTCATAAAGAAGCTCGAGATTCCTCTTGTATCTGTACATGGTGGCGTACGTCCTTACCGCCGGTTCCGGGGTTTCATAAGTCGGAATGCTATTCTGCGTAAGGGCAACTCGAGCGGCGCGCAGGTCGCTTGCCCCCATCCAGGCGGTAATGGTCGGCTTCTGCGCCCCCGATGCTGCCTCGATGACGGCCCGGGCCACTTCATCGGGTGGGGCATCTGTCGGCACGTAGACAACCAAAACGCCGTCTGTCCCGTCATCATTCAGACATATTTCGGTGGCCGTTCCATACGCGGCGGCATCTACATTTTGCGGCAGATCGATGGGATGGCCTTTACTCCACAAAGACGGTAAGTACTGATTCAACAGGTTAATGCTCGCATCGGAAAGCGTGGCAGCCTCACCTCCGAGGTCGAGAAGGGCATTCGTAGCTATGAGGCTTTGGGCGCCAGCCGCTGCCACTATAGCAAGCTTTGGTCCCTCCGGCGCCTTCCGGGAATCAAGAACTTTAGCGGCATCGAAGAGATCGGCAGTCTCTCTCACCCTCACTACACCTACTCTCTTGAAGACCGCCTCGTAGACCGCGTCGTCACGAGCCATGGCTCCTGTATGAGATCGGGCCACCCGCAAGCTCTTGATGGGTCTTGCCGGTTTCAGGATTACGATGGGCTTGCGCATGGCAAAGGCTCTTGCGGCACTCACAAACTTCTTCGCATCGCCTACCCGCTCCATGTAGAGGAGAATGCTTCGCGTATCCTCATCGTCGCCGAGGAAATCTATGAGATCACCGAAAGTCACGTCTATCATCGAGCCGAGTGAGGCGAACATGCTGAAACCGACATGCGCGTCAGCCGCCCAGTCAAGGATTACACTACCCAGCGCACCGCTCTGGGATATGAAGGCAATGTCCCCGCGCGGGGGACTGGTTTTCATGAACGTCGCATTCAAACCGACATTCGGCCGCACAAATCCCAGGCAGTTTGTCCCAAGGATACGCATGCCATACTTCTTCCTCGTAGCCGATATCTGCTGTTCCAACAGTCTTCCTTCTTCGCCCGTCTCTCTGAACCCGGCGGAGACGATGACCAACCCTCCGACGCCGGCTTTCCCGCATTCTTCAACAACCCCGGGGACTTCTCTTGCCGGCGCTGCGACCACGGCAAGGTCGATGCGGCCGACGATAGCCGCAATACTCTCGAAGCATTCAAGTCCCAGAACGGTCTTCTTATGAGGATTTATCGGGAATATCTTGCTATCTTTTGCCTGGAGCAAGTTTGTGAGTATGGTTGTTCCGAGTGCGCCTTCCCTATCGGTCGCACCTATGAGAGCTATATTCTTGGGGCTAAAAATATTGCTTATGTTTCCCATTCGACACCCTTTTAGGAAAAGTATAATTCCGATCGTGCGCCCGTGAACTGCACGCGAGAAACGCGCGAGCGAACGGCATGGGGTAGCTCAACTGAAGGTCTCCCGCAGCCCCTCACTGAACAGGGCGTGCGCCTTTTGTAAGGCATCCGGCCCTCCAAAGATCATAACATAGTCAGGCCCCCTTCCCCCAGTCCATTCATTTGGCTGCAAAATTAGCCGAACAATGAAAGAAAGTGCTAAGAGGCACCATGCCGGACAGGGACGTAGGCCCCGTCAGATGCTATGGGCGTCTCCCTGATCGGCCCACCAAGGTCGCTTTCGTGTCTATCTTCCGGAAGGCACGAGAAAGGCGAGGGGGATCCCGCAGGCGAGGAGAAAGCCGAAGGAGAAAAAGGTAATCCTGAAGCCCGCTACGGGGCCGGAGCTCAGATGAAGGATGGATGTAACGAAGCAAATGCTCATAACGCCCCCAACGCTTCTAAACATGCCGCGAAGGCCGACAATGGTGGCTACCCTTTCCGGCATCAACTCGATGCAGGCGTTGTTCGCCGCAGGATTCGTGATCCCGATGCCCAGTCCCAATATCAGGACGAGGATAGCAAGCGTTTCGGTTGCCCCGGAGCTGCCGCCTATGACGTTCCACGAAGGGAGGCCCGGCACGAGGAGGATCAGCGCAACGGACACGCTCACGAGACCGAGCACCAATGGCCTTCTGTAGCCTGATCGCTTGAGAATGAAGCTCGTGAAGACGGATGCGACAATCACTCCCACAGACCGGGGCGTCAGCACCATGCCGCTCATGAGCGTCGATAGACCGTGTACGGAAACGGCGTAGAGGGGAATGAACGAAAAAAGCCCGAAGAATCCTGCCCCAAGTATCATGTTGAGCAGGTTCGCAGCGAGGAAAGGTCTTGACCGAAGCAGCGCGAGATCGAGGATCGGGTCAATCTCCCTTTTCTCGTGACGCAAGAAGAGGATTGAAAGAAAGACGCTGGTGAGCAGGAAGACCGCGAAGAAAAGAAGGGAGAGCGGACCTGAGTCATTCACGATGACGTTCAGGCCGAACATCAGAAAGAGGATGGAGCCGCTCAGCAGGAACGAGCCCTGATAGTCTACGCGCCGGCGGGAGAGCGTCCGGGAATCCTTGAGCAGCACAAGGATCAATGCGATCAGACCAAGGCCGATAGGGAGATTGATATAGAAGATGTATCGCCAGGAAAAGCGGCTCACTATCCACCCCCCGAGGTTGGGTCCGATTATGCCTCCGATGGGGAAGATGCTCGTGAATAGACCTATGGCGCTCTGCCGGTTCTCAGGGAAGTGATCGCTCACGATGCCCGACGCAGTGGGAAGAAAACTCGCGCCGCCCACGCCTTGAAAAAACCTGCAGACAACAAGGACATAGATGTTCGGTGCAAGGCCGCACGCGAGAGAACTCACGACGAAGAGCACGAGCGAGGTCAGGAAGACGATTTTGCGGCCGAAGGTGTCGCTCAGTTTGCCGGCGAGAGGCATGGTGGTGGTGACCCCGACGAGGAAGATGGAGACAGTCCATCCCGCCCACAGCACATTGGTGTTGAGCTCCCTTATGAAATGCGGGAAGGCCACGGCCACGGCCGTGGCGTCGATCGAGTACATGAGGAGGCTCAGGCCCACGGTCATGAAAATGAGGTAGCGACGCATTCTCAATCCAGGAAGACGACGTTCTTCCTGCCTTTCTTCATGGAGATATTGATCCCTGGGTTGTGAAGGAGCTGCCCGCTCTCCAACCCCTTCCGCTCACTCATCGTATCGCGACTGTCCGGCGGACGTCAACCGGGAAGAGTGGCTGATCTGCGGGGGAGGCACGTCCTTCAGTATTCCAGGCCGCATCTGCGGAAATACTGAATAATCGAAGGGCGCCGCCATCTTCTATACCACATGCGTCAATATTCTGATGTGGGCAACGGGCCGAAAGAGACCCGCCCCATGGATTCCCTGAACTGTTCCGGATTCTCTTAAGGGGCATCTTCAGGACAATGGCGCAGAACAGGAAACGGACAGAAGCCGCCTATGCCCCGTGATCGCCCCTTTGCTTCACTTGTGGCAGGACTTGCAGGACGCAAAGTTCTGCTTATGGTGACACTCGAAGCAGGTTTTGACATTCGGTTTAGGCAGGGCCGCTATTTCGTCCGCAGTCGGTGTCGCAGAATGCGGCTTATGGCAGCTCACGCAATCCGGGATGTCCTTCAGGTCATGGGGCACGTATCGGTGGGGGTTGATCTTCTCCCCGCTTGGCGCAACATAGCTGGGCAATGCCGAAGCGAGTTTCTCGAACGGGCCATGGCACGTCAGGCACTGCGCCGCCGCGCTCCCTTCCTCCGTCGAGGCTGAGGGCGGCTGGGGCCCGGCCGCGCTGCCGGGCCCGTCCGCTAAGATCGACGGCGCAAAAGTGCATACCCCAACCGCAACGAGAAAGAACACGAGCATGATGGGCGTCAACCAATACCGGTTCATAAATCTTCTCCCAAACAATAGCGCAAATCGAGGCTCAGCCCGGCTCACGCATCCTATTGCCAGGGCTTTTCGGCCGCGACATTCGTTCCGGCGATCTTGCCTGTCACGAGGGCCTCGGCGTTGTTCCCTCCGCCGTTGTACATCCATCCGTAGAACGACCCCATCTCGCCGCTGCTGTACAGCCGTGGAATCGGCTGGCCGAAGGCGTCTATGATCTGGCACTTGCCGTTACGCCTCGGCCCGCCTTGGGTATTGTAAGTCGCCGGGTAGGTCTTCATTGCATAGAACGGTCCCTTCTCCAGCGGGACCAATGAGCTGGCCGGCCTCCCAAACTCCTTATCAGCCTTGTTCTTGCACAGGTCGTTGTACTTTACTATGCTGTCGATGAGGGTATCCGGATTCACTTTCATCTTCGATGCAAGGTCACCCATGTCCGGCGAGGATAGGATCCACCCCTTTGCCACCTCGGCGCTGTTATCGTCGCTCCATTTGTAGCCCGAGTGCGCATTGAACCACGTAAAGGTCGTACCGCCGGCCGTAAGAACCGGACCCTTCTTGGCGGTAGCATCGTCGAAAACGGTCCACCATGGATCACGGGTGAACTCGCCAAGGATACCGTCGAAGAAGAGCTGGTATTCCTTGTGGCCAAAGCCGTGCCGGTTATCGCGTTTTTCGTCCATGAAGCGCCTGCCGAACTTGTCCGTAAAAATGAAGCCGTCGGCCGGCATGCCGAGATTGATGAGGACAGGTTCGAACTCGGGGACCATCAGGCAGCCGAAGCCACCGAGGGTGTTGTTCATGTGCCAGAGGGCCGCACCGACTTTTTGACACATCCTGATGCCGTCA
>Ga0326728_10013982_pt1 | contig 17234 bp, 20 predicted proteins | sample MB3enrmetagenome_FD_207602 | JGI IMG/M metagenome (GOLD analysis project Ga0326728, IMG submission 207602) | Lab enriched peat soil microbial communities from McLean, Ithaca, NY, United States - MB31MN | ecosystem: Environmental > Terrestrial > Soil > Wetlands > Peat | place: USA: New York... | reverse complement strand
GGAGAGCCTCAATGGCGGCTTGTCTCCCGCGGATCTGTCCAGTACGATGGAAAGATCCCCGGGGGTTTCTCTTTCCAGAATCAGGAGGGCAGTCAACCTTCAAGCTTCCCTCAAACAGGCCGGGTTTGACCCGGAATTATCCGACCGGATCATTTCCACAGGACTGCAATACAATTTCTTTACAGCGCAGCAGCGAGGTTTCGCCCGTGCGATTGTGACCGGCAAGCGTAAGGGAATTCCCGACGATGAAATAGCGGAGGCTGCCCTTTCAACAATTCGCGGCTGGGATACGGTGGCGAATTTCTGTTCGAAAATCGGGATCCCATACTCCGAAGTGGCGCAGTACGCGTATTAAAGGATTCAACGTTTCCCCCGGAACGATAATCAACACTGCCTTTTGTTTAAGTTGCCGGTTTCATGCCAAATTAATCATTGCCATCCATTCGTTCAACGTTTAAAATCCATCGAAGTTGAAATCTTAAATTTATCGAAGCTGAAATCGCCATATCCTGGAAGGAGCTATAAAAATATGAGACTTGCGCGGCTGACCGTTGGTGCGCTGCTTGTCCTGTGCGTGATCATGGTTGCATTCGCCGGACTTGCCTCATCGATGAATTCGATCCGCTCCCCGAGCAGCGCCGTAGACAGCAATATGCCTTCTTTCGAAAACCGCTGCGAAACGGACCATTTCGTTCTCTGGTGGACAAACCGCAGCATGGCTTCGGGCGACAACATCAGTGATCCGCAAATAATAAATGAGACGGGGGAATATCTCGAGAAAGCATGGGGAGAATACACGGAGCTTTTCGGAAGGCGCCCCCATACTGCCCCCGGGCGGGACAAGATAGATGTAGTTTTTTGGGACATTGACGGCTATGGGGTTTCCGATCCGCCTGACGGCCCCATTCAGTTCAGCTCATATATCTGGGTACATAACAAGACAGTCCGTAAACCTACTTCAGCACACGAGTTATTTCATAAATTGCAATATGCATACGGGTACAAAACCAAATGGCAGCCGCGAAAACCCTACCAGTGGTTCACGGAAGGCACAGCGGCCTGGTCTGAGGCATTCGTATGGGGAAGGGTCAGCAATCAAAACAAAGTAGATGCTCTTTTCAAAAATACCGATATGGACCTCTACGAAGCCGACTATAGGGCGATGCCGTTCTGGATCTATTTTGTCCAGGGTAATCACGAACACCCGAACAATCAGCTTATGGTGAAGCTGTTCGAAAAATGCGAAGAGCTTCGGGACGAACGGCGCGCGCTCAGCCAAGTGATAAATGAAACATATGGATCGGTTGACAGTTTCTTCCGCGCTTTTGCAAAAGAGCGCAGGAACGGGTTTTGGAGTGAGGCCTGTGCCGATCCTTATAAATGCATTCTGGGACCGGACGGCAGAGACATTGTTGCAGAAGTCAAGAATTTCCAGAGACAATGGAACGGAAACTGAGGAAAAGCTTGCAGCAGCGGGAAGAGGGCCGGCCCGGAAAAGAACCGGGGCCGGCCCTGTTGGGAGATGGAGCTGATCTCCGGCGAGGAGTGAACCCGAAGATCTCTATTTTGAAAGCGCAAATGGTTTGCGCCAAAGCGGGGACCATGTGAGGACGGGGGCAAGGTTTCACACGAGTCGCCCGCAACTATGTCGTATACAAACTTCGATCAAAAACGGTCACAAAGAAAAGTTTCTCCAAACTGGAATATTGCCGCCCGGCAGCCCGCCATCCGGTCCTTTACCGCTCATTATCGAACATTCTCCATTCCTTTAATATGTTTAGCATCGAATAGCTTGTAAGGTCGTGGTGAATAGGGGTCACCGAAATGTACCCCGACGCGAGCGCGCAGGAATCCGCATCGGGGTCTTCGTCCTGTTGGATGGATTCGTTCGTCAGCCAATAGTAGACATGCTTTCGCGGATCTATCCGCCTGTCGTACTTTTCCACTACCTTTAGTTTGCCCTGTTTTGTTATTCGCACGCCGCGAATTTTATCTGCGGGCAGGTCGGGGATATTGACATTCAGGCATACTCCCGGCGGCAGCCCGTTCTTGCCAACCATCGCCACAAGTTTTGGAATGAATTCGGTCGCGCCGCTGAAAGTGGCCGGTTTAAAGGAATCGATTGAGACGGCTATCGACGGGATGCCGAGAACGGCTGCCTCGGTTGCCGCAGAGACCGTTCCCGAGTAAATCAGATTCACGCCTACGTTGGCCCCCAGATTGATTCCGGATACAACGATCTCAGGGGGCGGCTTCAACAGTTCGGCGACTGCGATTTTTACGCAGTCCGCAGGTGTCCCGTTAAGAGCATGCCCGAAATAATGGCCGTTTCTGTTCACCGAGTTGACTCGCAGAGGATCGAGCCACGTAACTGCGTGACCTACTGCGCTCTGTTCGGTTTCGGGCGCGACAACTGTGACTTCGTGTTCAACGGATAAGGCTGTAAAAAGCGCCTCTATTCCTTTTGAAAAAACCCCGTCGTCATTCGTCAGAAGGATCTTCATAATTATCCGCTTCCGCATCACTTTTGAGAGTATTGCCGGCGAGTTCGATGCCGAGTTCAAGGGCTTTTCTGTTGAACTCTTCGGTCCCCTTCTCACTCCTGCTCACAACCGCCGCCTCAAGGCTGCTCAGAGAGACAGCTCCGGAAAACACAGCAAGAGCGCCCAAGGCCATGATGTTGGCGCCTAATTCTTTGCCCAGCTTTTCGCGCGCAATCCGTGTAAACGGAATTGCTACGGACCTCGTCGTAGGAAGCTGCTTCACAAAAGTTGAATCAACGATAAGCATTCCCGTCGGTTTGAGATCATAAAAATAAGCATCGCACGACTTCTGGTTCATGGCCACCAGGATGTCAGGTTTTATAGCCTTGGGATAATCGATTTCCTCATCGCTTATCACTACTTCCGCCTTGCTCGCCCCTCCGCGAGCCTCCGGCCCGTAGCTCTGCGTCTGGCAGACATATTTGCCGTCGTGTATGCCTGCCGCCTCGGCAAGTATGATTGCCGCAAAAATCAATCCCTGTCCTCCGGAACCGCTCAGGCGTATTTCATATCGTGGCATGGATGCAACAGTTCTCAGTTTTAAGTTCTCAGTTTTGAGTTTTTAAGTCTCCAGTTCATTCTGCAAAGCATCTTGAGTCAATCCAGGCTGTGTGAACCGGAAAACTAGAAACTTTTCAAACCCTTTTTTGCCGCCTCTCGTATCTTGTCGTATTCCCGGGTATAGACGGGAAGGTCCCTGTCGGCCAGGATTCCGATGGTAAATTTCCCCCGGAGTTGCTCCTGTGACATCTCGGCAGCCTTTTCAACCCTGACGGCCGCTTCTTTTTGCCATCGCAGCATTTCCACCGCTTCCCCCATCCGGTTCCTTCTTCCGTACTGGGTATGGCAGTGGCTGACTACCTCGACTACCGCGAATCCGCGCTTGAGGATGGCTTTGCTTATCAGTTCATCCAACATGGAAGCATGGTAGACGGAGCCTCTGGAAACCATTCCGGCGCCAGCGGTTACGGCCAGTTCCGCAATTGAGAAGGCATGTTCGACGTTTCCATAAGGCGCGGTGGTGGCGAACGCCCCGTATGGAGTTGTCGGAGAATACTGCCCGCCGGTCATTCCATAGATGCTGTTGTTGACCACAATCGCGGTAAGATCGAGATTGCGGCGGGCGGCATGAATGAAGTGATTGCCGCCGATTGCGGTCGCGTCTCCGTCGCCCATTATAACTATGACATTGAGCTTGGGGTTGCCGAGCTTTACCCCGGTGGCAAATGTAAGAGCCCGCCCATGCGTTGTGTGAAGCGTGTTGAAATCGACGTAAACCGATATCCTTCCCACGCACCCTATGCCGGATATTATGACTATTTCGTCTTTTTCGAGGCCTGTCGTGTCGATTGCCCGAATAAGGGAGCCCAGCAGGATGCCGTTTCCACATCCGGGACACCACACGTGGGGGAATTTCTTGTCATGGCGGAGGTATTTATAGACAAGCCTTGTGACATCAGCCATCTTAAGCTCGGTTCTTAAGTTTGAGTTTTGAGTTAGAAACTCTTCACCAGGCGCGTAAGGATTTCGCCCGGAGTTATCAGATTGCCGTCTACGCGGTTCAGGGTCTGGACCCGGGTCGCTCCCTGGCTTATTCTTTTTACCTCCCGGGAGATCTGTCCCATGTTGAGTTCCGGGACCAACACCATACGGACTCGCCGCAGCACATGTTCAACCGCCTGCCTTGGAAAAGGCCACAGCGTGACGAGTTGAATAAGTCCGGCCTTCACTCCCCGCTCACGCGCTTCCCGCACCGCCCTGCGTGCGGAACGTGAAACCGAACCATATGCGATCACGAGTATTTCCGCATCCTCGGTCATCTCTTCCTCTATTTGCTGAATGTCGAGCAAGTGCTGAGTTATCTTTCTGAAGATGCGGCCAATAAAGGCGGAGACCTCGTCCTGGCGCTCGGTCGGAAATCCGCGCAAGTCGTGAATGAGGCCGGTCACGTGATAGCGGTATCCGTCGCCGAACACACTCATCGGGGGGACCCCCCGGCTGTTGTCTTCATAAGGTATGTACCAGTCAGGAGGCATATTCGGTCTTATGCGGTCGATCACCTCCACTTCCTCCGGACGCGGCAGGTGAATTTTTTCCCGCGTGTGCGCCACCACTTCGTCGGCAAGCAGGATTACCGGGATGCGGTATTTTTCAGAGAGGTTAAATGCGCGGACAGTAGTGGTAAAACAGTCCTGGGTGGTGGATGCGGCCAGAACGATTATCGGATGATCCCCGTGGGTTCCCCATCGCGCCTGCATCACGTCGCCCTGGCTTACCCTGGTTGGCAGCCCGGTGCTCGGGCCTCCGCGCATGACGTCGACTATTACGCACGGCACCTCGGCAGTGCAGGCAAAACCAAGGTTTTCCTGCATCAGGGAGAACCCCGGTCCACTGGTCGCGGTCATCGATTTTACGCCGGCAAGGGATGCGCCTATAACCGCTCCAAGGCTCGCGATTTCATCCTCCATCTGGATGAAGGCGCCATCGACAGCGGGCAGCCTATAGGACATCGCCTCACTGATCTCGGTGGCCGGAGTTATCGGATACCCGGCGAAGAAACGACAGCCGGCGGCAAGCGCACCCTCAACAATAGCCTCGTTGCCCTGGAGAAGAAGCTGGCGCCCGGGAGGCCTTTTTGTCTCTTTGACTCCTTTACCGCTCACGCTTCACCGCCTCTTCGGCTTGTAACCGATCACCGCTCACTGTTCCCCGTCTCTCAGGTGCACGCTTATGGCAAAATCCGGGCAGTGTAGTTCGCACCACCCGCACCCTGTGCACCTTTCCGAATCCACGGGGGACGGAACGCCCTCGTCGTCCAATGCGATACATTCCCGAGGGCAGAACGCAGCGCAAATTCCACAGGATTTGCACCAATCGCGAAATATATCAATCTCGTAGCGCTTGCGGCCCCGTTTCGAGTTTCCGGCCTCAGCGTTCGGCTTTTGCGCGGGTTGGCTTGCGCTTCCTTTTTTGCCCGTTTTGCTTTTCTGCCGCTTGCTTTCCATATGCCCTCAAAATAAAAATTCCAACAGCAATTAACATATATTTATACACGTAAATCAACGTTTTGAACAGTGCGCCAAAAACCGGGTAGAGTCCTAATTTGGTTGACTGTCACCTTTATTCACTTGTCCTGTCTAAAACATTTCGGCAGGGAGTAAAAACCGATGAAAAAAATAGAATCCCAAAAAGAGCTTTTGAAAAGTAAGGTTGACATTAGTGCAGAATCTTATGACTTCGGAGGGCGGAATCGCCATCCATGATTTAGAGGCATTGTTCGGAGAGCCTATAGAATCTGGGAGGAATTTCAACGAAGTGGCTTCCGCCCTTTCTTCGAGACCTATTTATTATTCTGTATAGTTCTGGCAATGTGTATTAATTGCTGGCCTAAATCGCTCATTCGGACCAGTAGTTCCTGAAATGTGCAGCAATCCCTTCATTCGGGGTCTTTCAAGGAAGAGCGCACATTCAATGGTATATCTTGCTGTTTCTCCTCTTGCAGAAAATAGACAATTTTTTCCTTCCATGTGGCTTTCTCACTTGTCTAAGGGGTTGTTGGTTTCGGCAAAAACACCATAACACCCCCGGTAATGTTCTAATTTAGAGACAATCAGTTTCAAAATCGTTGATTACCTGGGCAAAATCCCCCCGGGCAAAATCCCGCTTGAAATGATTATCATGTGTGGTAGGCTATCTCCGCATAAAGGATTTACATTCCGAAATACACCGGGCTACCGAGAGGGTTGCCGCATGTCAGAGAAAGAGAATAAGCCAAAACAGGTCACGTTTGAGTACAAGATCTCGTCTGCATTCACTGTTTATGCGATCACGGGCGTTTTTGGGGGCGTGAACGGCCAGGGCCAGATAATTATGAACTTCTTCAACGAGCGACATGCTATCCCCCGCACCCAGACGTATGCCGTCGAAGAGTACGGCATCATTGGGAAGGAGCCTATTTCAGAGGAGAAGAAAACGAGCATCATCAGGGATGTTATGTTCGCAATATCGATAAATCCCGCCACGGCGAAGGCCTTTGCCCAGTGGCTTGTAAATCAAGCGGATCAGCATGAAAAAGTTTTTAAGGAATCCGGGAAGGATGCCGATGTCAAGGCCGAGAAAGATGTTCATTAGGAATAGTTTCCCAATTGAGGGAGTCCTGAATCAATTCAGTTCTTATACATGGACCGTGGCCACTGTCACATATGCTCATGGTTATCAGGCTGGTTACGCAGATGGCCAACGAAGCATAGCGGAAATCATTTCAGAAGAATGCGACGGTGAGGCTATGACGCTTCGCATCCAGAGATTAAAAACTAAAGAACTGAAGGCTCCCCTCGACATCCTCATTGAGCCGGACGCTGATGGGTTTATTGCGAAGGCCCCCGATCTCCCCCTTTACGGGTATGGAGATGACAGGGATGAGGCGATCCGCAATCTCCAGGCGGAGATTGAAACGCTTTATGATGACCTCATGGCAGATGATAATTTCTCCGAGGAATGGCTCCAGGTCAAAACATTCTTGAAGGAAAGAGTTATTAATTGAAAAATTCCCAGTTCAATTCTCATGACGTAAAGACATGCTGTGAAAATAAATTAGATATTCAATTCAGAGATGGTGGTGAGCTAAATGGCTGGTATCTTCTTGGAGGGAAAAAGGTCCGGAGAGTCACCGTATTGAAGGGACGCAAGGAGCTTAAACCCAAGACATACAAAACCATGGCCAGCCAACTCGGGCTAAGCGTAGAACAATTTGACAACCTTCTCGACTGTTCTCTCGGGGGGCGGGATTATCAAAGCCTAACCTCAGCGGCGCTGTCTCCAAAACCGACAGAAACCCATTAACCTGATTTTCTCTCCAATTCTTTTGTCCTGGATTCCTGAACTATCGCCGCCTTGCCGCGTCCTTTGCCGATGTTATGGGCGGAACATGTAAAACTGTAAAAAACTTCCGTATCGGCTAGACCCAGACACTACCTAAAACTGAGGATGCAGAAGAAGTCCGTACGGATCGCAGCGGGGGACATCTCTATGCAATCGAATGCGAGTTTGACTTTCATTTCTCAAGTCTCTATTTTGGGTGCTGTCACAAGGTACGTTTCGTCTTAACCCGTCATGAAAAGGGGCAAGGTATGAAAAAGCTTCAACTCTGTTCGGCTATCATCGCGGCATTCCTTCTTCTTTCATCCTGTTCTTATTTCGAGCCGAGTGTCGTTCAGTTGAAGCCGCCTGCGGCGAACGAACTCAGACTGACGTCAATTGAAATGCCGGATTACATCCGGGAAGATCTTAATTATGATGTAGTCATCAGGTACAGCTCCGAAGAAACGCCTCAAATCACCAGGGTTTGCTTCCGATGGCTCGCCGTGCCGATTTCATCCGCCTCCCCTTCTCTTAACTGCTATGCGGCAAACGGGGATTTCGGGACGGGAAATCTCTGTTACACTCGCACTTCATCTACGGGCGCCGGTTCGTCTTCGTTTTGTGTGGGAGCCTCGGACATCAGGGCGGACGTTCCGGAAAGGCTGATTGTCAGGATCAGGCCCACCAGCCTCCAGGCCGGCTATAACATCTTTGAAGGGCAGGCCGAGTACGTTGCCGACGGGCAGTTGAGAATGACCAACCCGGTCAAGACGCCTGTTAAAATTGACAAGTCCCTGGATCCCTAAAAACGCGGCAAGTCTTTTTCAAGTTCCCTCCAATCCCATGGCAGACAATTTTCCTCCGTCGCGCGCCAGGGCCATGAGCAGGGAAGTGGCGACTCGAACCGCAGTTTCTTGCCTCCTACGGGGTGATCGACTGTGAGTTCTTTTGCGAACAGCGCGATCTGCTTTTGCGGAAGCGGAGAGGGCGCCCCATAGCGAAGGTCTCCGACAATCGGGTGACCTATGTGGGCGAACTGGACGCGTATCTGATGCCGCCGCCCGGTCTCGAGCTTTATCCGGACCAGAGTGCGACCCTGCGCGAAGTCGAGCACATTGAACGATAGTCTCGCCTCTTGGGCCTGCCTCTTTTCCCCTGACGTCACCCGGCTCGACCTGTCGCCACTCCTTTCGATGAAATGCACGAGACTGCCCGATTTTTCCTTTAATTCTCCTTCCAAGACGGCTAGATAATATTTTTCAGCGGCTCCGGCGCGGAACTGCTCGCTGATCCTGGCCGCGGCCTTGGAAGTGCGGCAGAAAAGAATGACTCCGGCAACGGGCCTGTCGAGACGGTGAACCATCCCGAGAAAAACCCGGCCCGGCTTATTGTACATGTCTTTGAGCCAGAGCTTGCCGAGTTCGAGAAGCGAGATCTCTTCGCTCACGTCTGCCTGGACGAGGAGGCCTGCGGGTTTGTAGAGAACCAGCAGGTGATTGTCATGGTGGAAAATCGGCCATGAAGGATGGAAAAAGTATTCGCCGTCCATAAAACCCAGAATTCAAAGGAGCTGCCTTGCCAGTATTGCCGCCTCGCAGACACGATGCCGAACCCGACGTGGGGCGGCTTTCAAAAATTCTGCGCGCTTCGGGCATTTCCATGTCGTCCGCCCAGATGATGCAGCTATGGAAATATCACCAGTTGCTGAGGCAATACAATAAGGAACTCAATCTCACGCGAATACACAATTTTGAAGTTATGGCGCGGAAGTTGTACGTCGATTCGATCATGCCGGGACAGCTTATCGAGCTGCCTTCGCCTCTCATGGACCTCGGCAGCGGTGCAGGCATGCCCGGGATACCGCTGAAAATCGCAAATCCGAAGTTGGAGATAATTCTGGCCGAGAGCAGGCGCAACCGGATTGAATTCCTCGAAACGGTCCTCAGCGAGTTGGGTTTAAAAAAAATAAGCGTTCTGGGGCGCAGCGTAAACGCCTTTGTTGAAGCGCCCGTAAACGGGGTGATAACCCGCGCGGTTGAAGGGATTTGCAGGACCTTGGAAAGAATCATCGGGTCGCTTGCCAAAGGCGGACAGGCCATATTCATGAAAGGCCCCGAATGCACGGAAGAAATAGAAGAGGCAGTCGATCGGTTCGGCAGGCGTTTTCGCCTTATCGAGGACCGTCACTACCGCCTGCCCAACTCATCCGACGAACGCAGGCTTATCCTGTTCGAGCGGATTGATTCGCCGGCCTGGGCGAGAAGAGCCGAACTCGCAAAGGAAAAACTCGTGAGAATAATAGAGAGCGAAAACAATGAAACCTTCCGCAGTCTGAAAAAGCTCCTCACGCCCCGAGGCATACGTAAACAGTTGCGAGCGCTCGTTTTCGGCCAAAAGCAGGTATCCGAAACGCTGGGCCGGTTTCCCGAAAAGTGCCTCGCGTGGATAGGCCGCGAAGATCGATACCCTCCGCCTGAGGGATCGCCGCGACAGCTTACCTGGTATCAACTGGCTTCCCATCTTTATGAAACCCTGGATCTTTTCGGGACTTCTTTCCCGATATTGCTCGTGCAAATTGAGGAAGTCCCTCAGTGGCAGCCGTCTGAAAGTATTCCCGAAGGGTGTACGCTCTTCGTCCCTTTTCAGGACCCGGAAAATGTGGGGGCTGTAATCAGGTCGGCCGTGGCGTTCGGCGCCGCGCAAATCATTCTGCTCGCCGAAGCGGCAAACCCGTATCATCCAAAGTCCATAAGGGCATCCGGGGGATCGGTCTTTAGCGCCAACCTGCTGGAAGGTCCCTCGATTCAGGACTTGCCGCTGAACCTGCCGATCGTCTCACTCTCAAAGGAAGGGCAGGAGATTTCCGATTTCAAATTTCCGGCGACATTCGGGCTTCTTCCCGGGGTCGAAGGCCCGGGACTGCCGGAAAAGTTCCTGGAGGCGGCGGTTTCAATTCCCATTTCAGATGAGGTCGAATCGCTAAATGCAGTCGTGGCGACGGCAATAGCACTCTTTGAATGGGCCAGGGGCAGGCCCGAAAAGCAGGGCTGAGGACCGCAAGGAAAACCGGCTCATATCAATTCGCGTTCAAGTTGCGGTTGTGGTTGCTCGGGGTGGCCGGCTTTCTCCCTCTTCCCCTCATCCTTATTACCAACCCATCCACCGGGAGAATTCATAGCCGCCGATGTAAGAATACACATTCGCGGGTGGCACGGATAAGGATTATCCGTGCGCTTTGCGCAAGAGGCCTATGAGAAATTAGCAATTTCGACTCCAACCGGCCGTTTCAGTAAGTACCATCTTGCCGAACCATCCAGTCCTCGGCACGGTGACCAGTCCCTTTTTCACGGGATTGTTGCGCATGTATTCAAGTTTTTCATTTGCTTTCTTTCCGGAGAACACGTCGAAATCATAGTAGCTGGGTGGCCAAACGGGTTCGCTCATGTCAACCGCCGCAGCATAGGCGAGGAGGCGCCTCTGTTCAAAGATCCTAGGCTCCATGGACTCCGTACCGCTTCCTGATAAATTCTGCTAAACCTCTTGCGCTCCGCGCCCGGATAACAAGGCACTTATCCGGGCCACCCACTTTATCCGGTAACCTTCGGCTCCCGGCAGTTATCCGTGCCACCCGCGACCCGCCTATTTCCCCGTTCCAAGGCTTGAACCATTGGCTTCAATCTATGAGGTCCCACCTTCTTCTTACTCTTTAGATTGACCCACTCTTCCCCCTGAAGTCTCAAGCAGGAGCTCTGCGATTTTAAGGGCTTCCACCGGCGAGTCCCATACCCCCGCTCCAATTCTGCCAGAATCGATTTTGGACTTAATGATAGGATTCATTAGAACTTGCCCGGACAGCACTATCGCCAGCCGCTTCCCTAGTGAATGCTGAAATCGCCCATAGATGGGGTTCACTTGTAAAGTTAACGGAATTGGGTCCGACCCCGTTGCAGGTTTCAACCATGTGCTCAACAACCTATATATCACTTGAATGCCAATATTATGGCTATAGCAATTGACAGTATAATTATAATGCCTACATATTTTGGCAAATATGTATTTATTACAGCAGTAAATACACCTGATACAAGAAATGATCCCATACTTAAAATATATCTTACATCACCGTAGTATGTATCGCTATTCGCAAATCGTTTTATCGCAAAAAAGCACAGGAGCCACGTTGTCCAAAACAAAGTCCCGAGCTTTATCTTTAGTATTTTCTGATCTCTATTCAATACCATATCTCGACAAGCTCCGCTCCGACCCCATTTCGTCGATTCAAGGGGCATCAATCTCGCCGCACCTTTTCTTGAGCCCGGCCTTCAGCTCTATGATTTGTTTACTCATCGTCGGATCTGCCCCCAAGATCTTGAGCTGCTCGGCCGCCGCTTTGCCATCGCCCAAACAATAGTATGAACACCAAGCAAGAATGTGTCCCTCCACCTGCGAACTGTCCAGCTTGATGATTTTGGTGCCATAATCCAGCGACTCCTGAAAATCCCCCATCAGAAAGAAAGCTTGTCCGGCTAGCATTGCCGGTGTGATCTGTTTTTCAGGGAACTGAGTCGCCATTCTGGACGCGACATCCAGGGCCGCGTCGTATTTTTTCGCATACAACAGAAGGTCGCACAGGAGGACGTAAGTCAGTTCCCGGCGCGGTTCGACATCTATGGCTGTGTAAAATTCACTTATTGCTTTGTCACTATCCATTTTCTTTAGATAGGCAACTCCAAGAAAGTAATGGGCAGCGCTTATGCTTGGGTCGAGCCTTATTACTTCGCGCAGATTGCTGATAACCGTATCCAAGGCCTTGCCCACCTCCTGTGGCGGAAGCAAGTTTGCCTCGGCGCCAACAAGGGGCGCTTGACCATGCGGCGGATAGAAGTTGGCGATGCCTCCGGTTCGATTGAGGAGCAGGATGGTCTCCTCGAACAGGGATCTGGCCTGATCTGGTGTTTTATTAGCCGTAGCGCTACCTTCGAGGACCAACACGACGAAAATCGAGCAGAGTACAGCGGCGATTCTTTTATTCACCATCAGCTTCTCCACTTCCAGCTTGCTTTTGATCGATGTATACCAACCTTCGTACCGAGACGCCGTGTTTGAATAACGTCCCCTACCGGAGAAAGTGCACGTATGCGTTGATCGTCAAAGGGTTATGAATTGCCTCCGTTTCCGGCAATTGGTGATATGCCATACATGACCGGGGATGTAATACATGCTCGCTCTTGGCATATCCTCATTTCCTCGCTTAGATCGGACATTTCTCCGGCAAAATGGTGGTTCTAAGCCCGCAAAATATCCCTATGAATGGCTGTTCACTTGTAAAGTCGCCAACTTCAATTGGTTTGACCCAATGCCGTTAACTTAAGCAAGTTGGCGATTTTATAGGGCTTTTAACATCGCCTTAATTGCCTGTTCCGGCCGGCAAGCGACGAATCCAGGTCGAATGCGACGGAGGCTTACTGTTCTTGGGACTGTAAGCACTGGAGAAGACGACTATATCCCTTAAGTTAACGGCATTGGGTTTGACCCAATGCCGAATGGCATCCTCAACCCATTTCCTATGGCACATACTTAACTGGTCATTGTCGCCGACTCCCACCAGTTGAATTGAAGGCGGCATTGGGTCCGACCCCGTTTCACTGCGAATGCAGGGGACGCCACCCTTTCTCCTCTTTTCTGGGAGCCGACGCGTCGAACTAATATCGAACACACGCAAAATAGTACAGTGAATATCTGAGGGGGACTGGAAATCTGAGAATCCAAGTGAGCAAAATGGCAATCGCCAGCCAGTAATGACTGCCCAGTAAGGGCGCTACTCTGAAAATAATGTTCCTAACTAACAGAGACATGAGCAGACCGGACACGATAGCAACCGCCAAGGCTACGTATTTGCTGATCGCAAAAGCAGGGCCAAGTACGCTCGAGAAAGTCCACTTGATAGTGCCAACCGAGGTCCAGACTGACCCTGATACCCTCTGAAGATCGCCCATCAGCTTGACGGCAATGAAATAATCAATCAGGTAAGCCAGCCCCCAGTAAGCTGCTGTCAATACAATGGTTCCGACTGTCACTAATGTAATTCGTGCCCGCATCTGAGTGCATCCTTATGCTCCGTGCTCCGGGGTCGGGCCCAATGCCGCACATTACCTCTCTGGTTTCGCTATCGTTTCTTGATTTCCAAAAGCACGCAAGACTGTACTTTAGCAACCCACAAATTGATGTTGCGCATTGAGTTCTTATTGTTTTCATAATGCATACACAGCCGGTATTGCCCGGCATCCGCAGGCACCTTATATGCATCTTTGTCCAATATTCTCTTGAATACATAAGCCTGAGCAGGGCGCAGTTCAATAAAGTTGAGTTCATCGGAGGAATAGAGCGGCATACCAGCAAACTCGAAAGGCAAGACTTGAGCATCATCTGTATAAAGGCTAAAATGAACGTCTGCAATTTGCAAAGGTGGGAGCCACAGTGTGGAGGTGGATACATTCCCAATTTCACATATCACCGTTATAGGCTCACCAGTCTCATATATATGCTTGTCAAGGCTTGTTGCTAGTGAAATGGCAGAAGTGCTTTTACAATATACCTGACTTATCCACGATATAGCAGCGATTATGAGACAGAATATTGAAACAAGAAGTCGTATATGCTTATTAATGATGACCATCCTATTGATTCCAATGTTGAGCATTGCGGAGCCTAATCTTAAGGGGCAGGTCGCCTCCAGGTGTGAACAGGCTCACCCCCCAATAATCACCCCAGCACAACCGTGCCAACAGCGCGCTCTTTAAACGGGAGAGGCGGTCTTGCGAAGCTACATCGCCAGCGGCGGCACCTTGTAAAGTTCCGAGGACAAGCACGAGCAACATTGTATGCCGTATAATTTTCATATCAACTGGATGTCCTCTTTGGGTATTGCACCACAGTTCAGCATAGGGTCCGGCCCCGTCACCCGAAATATTTCGCCTCTATCTGGCGACTGGCCTGGAGGCAGACGGCTCAACGCTCAATCCGCTTCGTCTATTTCTTCGGGAAACGGGTTAACGCAATATCTAAGGATTTCTCTTCCTGCCCGACTTCAAGAATGATGGATAATTTCACTGGCTCGACAAAAATCTCCTTAACTGGCTCTTTGAAGTTCCAGAATAGAGAACCGGTCGTTCTAAGACCATGCCTTATTGAGCCGATTCTTACCTCCGCAGGATATCTTCCCTTCCCAGTCTCAAGGGTTACATTTTTCACCAAGATGGTATCGGACGATGAATGATTCTCAACGGACATTTCCAGTGCCGCGAACTTGGCGCCGGTGAGATTTCCTATCGTTCTTACCCTAAGTTCAGCCACTCCAAAGGTTTTGCCCCATTCGGAGCCCGAGAATACCCAGTCGCTTGGAGCATAAAATATACCGGAATCGCAAGCCATCAGGGTGAAAATCACGAAGATGGAAGCGAAGATAGTTTTGATGTCCACTGGCAACCTACCATAATGCTACTGAGAATTAAGCCCATTGAGGATTATCTAGGTGCTTATGGGGGGGTAATTTAGTATCACGACTTCTTCTGCATCAGCGTTATCGTTACACGCCGGTTTGCTCTTCTGCCCTCCTCGTTGGCGTTGGATAAGACAGGCTTTGACTCTCCCCAACCTCTGGCTGCGACCCGGGAACTCGTCACGCCGTTGTCTACCAGCACCTTTTTTATAACCCATGCCTGCAACTCGGAGAGCGCAAGGTTTTCCTCCTCGGAGCGAATGCAGTCCGTGTGAACGTCCACTCTTACGTTCGTTTCAGGGTATTTCTTCAACACGTCGGCGACGGTGTCAATTGCCGTGCGGCTGGCAAGCCTCATACGATCGGAGTTGGATTCGAAAAGCGAATCGCACCCTATCGTTATGCAGACACTGTTTCCTATCCTCTCAATTTGCGTTCCTTCATAACGTGCCAGGCAGGATTGCAGCTCGACTCTCTGTCTATCCAGATAATCAAGCTGCGAAGCAGGATGGATACCTGTGGGGTCCGTGTTCGACGTGCCAACGCATGCAGCCAGAGAAATAAAGCAGAAAACCGCCAAAAGAGGCAATACCCGTCTCATGCCGTCCCTGTCGCCAAGATTCAACCCTAAAATGCACTTTGAAGCTTATCCTGCCTAATAGCAGAATTGCACCGTCAGTGCAAGGCCGGGACACGCCGGGACGGGAAGGTCATCCTTCACTCTTCAACCCTATCGAGTGCCTCTTCCCGTTGAGTTCGATATGGAAACCTTGTCCGGTATCGTCCTCATGAATGAATTCCGCGAGCTGGTAATAGGCGGGGCGCGAAAATTTGGCCGAATAGCGCCTGTCTTCCAACCTGCAGTAGAGAACGTTATCCTCTCCTATTTCCAGTGTGTCGGGGTCCAGGATTTCGAATCGCGATATATTCTTAAACCGAATCATGATTCGCTCGGCGCCCGACTGCTCCTTTTCAAAATCGATCCTGGAAATCACAAAAGGCGTGTCGGCGACATCTAGAAGACAAGGCCCCCTGAAGTCATGGAGAACGAACTCACCTGTGGGCAACCGGTCCAGTTTCGCATAGAAAACTTCCAGTATCTCCGGCCGGAAAATCTTCCTTCCTTCATAAAACCAGTCGCCTTCGCGATCGACCTGGATCTCGCAAGACTCAATCTTTTTCACTGTGTCGTCGTTCACTGTTTTTGTATTTTCGCTTCTAAAGGTTCACACCCTACGGTTCGCGGCCTCTTGAATCTTTCCATCTCGGAGTAAATGCATCCGCAATACTGTTGTCTGTACATGTCCAACATCTTTGCCCTCTGTTGGCCTTCCCGCCATCCGGACCTGAAATCCCGGTAGAGAAAATCAATACCATGTTTTCTTGACGCTTCTTGAGCGATGGAAACTATCAGTTCGTGCTTTTGATGTCTACTGTAGAGAAGTGTGGTTGTGAACGCGTCGAAACCGCTCTTCTTCGCCAACCGGGCCGCTGCTTCGAGCCTTAAAGAATAGCAGTAGAGGCATCGGCCGGTTTCGCGAAATGCGACCTGCCTGAAGAAAGTCTCCGGGTCGTAGTCATCACGGATAATAAGCGGAAGGTTTTCTATTTGCGCAAAATCTCGAAGTGTACTGAGCCTTCTTTCGAATTCCTGGTAAGGCTGAATGTGCGGATTATAAAAAAAACCGTGCACGGCGAAATCTTCATTGCGCAGGGCCGAAACCGGGTAGATGGAACAAGGCCCGCAGCAGATATGGAGGAGAATTCGTGGCATCGGTATGTTCATCCACCTTTACAGGTCGATAGATCAATTAAGGTTGGCGGGCAAGGCGAGTCCTTTTCGTCGGCGTTTCCTTACCATAATTCTACACAAACGGCTACACAATAGACTTTGATATCGCTGGAACGCCCGCGAGGGCCGTGTTTTTGGAAGAAGCCAAAAGACTTGCCGCCCTCAGAGCGACAGACCCCTCACATTTTGTTCGCTCGTGAAGCCAGGCCTTCGGCCAGCCTCTGCGTGAGTCCGTCGAAGCTCCCGTTGCTCATGCAGACGATCAGGTCACCGTATCGAGCCGACTGAAAGAGAAATTCCAGCAAATCGTCGGTAGTCCGAAAGAAGCGTGCGTCCTCTCCACGGTTGCAGATATCATCCACCAGCCGCTCAGCGTCCAGGCGTTCGGGTTCGGCAATAGAACCCATCGCAGGCGGCTGTTTGATACAAACGACGGCAGCGGAGGAAAACGACTTCGCATAAGACTCCTGAAAAACGTTTCGCCTGCTCGAATTGCTCCTTGGCTCAAAGGCGGCGATCATTCGGCGTTGCGGGTAAAAAA
>Ga0326728_10013981_pt1 | contig 17234 bp, 19 predicted proteins | sample MB3enrmetagenome_FD_207602 | JGI IMG/M metagenome (GOLD analysis project Ga0326728, IMG submission 207602) | Lab enriched peat soil microbial communities from McLean, Ithaca, NY, United States - MB31MN | ecosystem: Environmental > Terrestrial > Soil > Wetlands > Peat | place: USA: New York... | reverse complement strand
CTGGAAAGCTCGAAAGGCGGGGCGACATTCGAATTTCGGACGGCGCATGCAGCGCGTGGGAGCAACGTTGGCCTCCTATGGAGGCCACAGCCCAAAGCCCCGCCCTTTGGGCGGGGATCATTTACTCCGTTGGGAAGGACAACCTTAATGCGTCAGTCTTGCATGGCAGGGACGCCGCGCCGCGGCGTCCGGTCGGCGCGCCGCGCCGACCTACCAGTCCATGTGCAGCTACCACTGACGCATTATTGACAACCGTCCGCCGCTTGGGGGCGTGCGGCCTGCCAGCACGCACCGCTGCTTCAACAGGCCGGTTCCACGCACGCGGCAATGCCGGCTGCTCTCAAGCGGCGTTTGGAGATGTGGATTTTGGGGTGTGAAATATGCAGGTCAGGAGCGGGTGACGCGGGGTCGGAAAAGGACGTCCACGACGTTGCGGACGTATTGTTCGGCGGTGATGCCTTCGCAGGCCTCGGGCGGGAAAACGACCAGGGAGCGAAAATGGGCGGCCAGTTCCTCGAATAAATCAAGGCGGGCCTGCAAATCGAGCTGGTCGCGCCGGAGCAAGGATTGCAGGGCCAGCCGGGCCTCGCCGGGCGAAACGCGCTGGCGCAGGCGCGCCTCCAGATGGGGATAGTCGCGCAAGGAATTGAATTTGCCGGAGAGGAGTTGATCGAGGTCCGGTTCGGGCGCTTTGGGGTTGCGGACAACGATGGTGTTGGCCACCAGGTCGCCCAGGCGCTGGGCGCGCGGATTGAGCAGGGCCGCCACGCCGCCCACCAGATAGCACGCGGGCAAGATGTCAAGAAAACGGAGCAGGTTGCGCAAAACCACCTGGCTGAATTGCAAGCGCAAGCCGCGCGCATCCATGACGCGCAACCGCAGCAGGCGCTTGCCCACCGTCTGGCCGCGCCAATACCATTCGCAAATAATGCCATAACCGATCTGCGCGGCAAAATATGCCGCGACCGCCAGCGAAGTGCCGAGGTCAACGTTGATGAACTTGACCAACCCCATGAAAGCGCGCAGCAGGCTCATCAGCGCGGCGATGCAGACAAAATCCACGACCCACGCCACGCTGCGGGTGACGGGACAGGCCAGGGGCAGGGAGAAGGCAATGCCTTCGGGCGTGCGAATGATCAGGGTGCTGACGCGGGAGGTGTCCATGCGAGTCAGCCCGCCTCCGGGGTTTGGGCGGCGGGAGAGGATCCAGACCGAACCAGGAGGAGGGCGAGCAAACCCAATTCCATCAGCCCAAACATTATTTTGAAGGTGTAGGAGATGACCGGCTCGTGATATTGCGAAAAGAAGCTTTCGACCAGGCCGGCCCAGACAAGCAGGACCGCCACGCCAAAGATCAGGATGACCAGGTCCCGCGACACGGCCTGGAGACGGCTTCTGAGCGAGGCGCGCCCGCCCCAGCCGATGAAGGCGCGGCCGAGAATCAATCCCCCCTGCCCGGCGATCAAGATGGCCGGAATCTCAAACGATCCGTGAGGAAGAAGCCAGCCGACGAGGAACTTGGTTTGCCCGGCGAGAATGTAATCCACCGAAACCGCTCCGAGAATGACGCCGTTGTAAAAGAGCATGAGGATGGTGCCGAATCCGCACGTCGCGCCGAACGCGAGGGTCAGGATGGAAACCTGCGTATTGTGGGTCATGAGGTCGGTCGCAAAGGTGCCTTTCATGCCGGCGAGGCGGTCGTGGGTGGCTTTTTCCTCCTGGGCCACGCGTTCGGAGGGGCTGCCTTGCAAATGCGGGAAAGGCAGCAGGACCGGCTTGGCCTCCGGGTCGAGCGCCAGGGCCATTCCGCCGAACAGACAGCCGGCCAGCGTGACGGCCAGGGAGAGCCAGAAGGCGCGGATGTGACGGCGAAAAGTCTGGGGGAAGAGAATGAAAAACCAGTGGAACAGGCGCAGGCGATGGGCCTTTTCGCGCGACTCATGGATCTCGCCGTAGGCCCGGGCCACGAGGACTTCCAGATAATGTCGCGTCTCCGGCTCGGCGGCAAAAGTGACGATTTTGCCCAAGTCGGCGGAGGCGCGCTCGTAGAGGTAATGGAAGTGTTTGAGTTGGGCCAGGTCCATCCGCCAATTAGGCTCCGCTTCCAGCTTGGCCAGGGTTTTCTCCAACTCGCTCCAGGCGGGCCGCTCGGTTTGAAGGAATCTGTGCAGATCAATAATCACAACATCTGCCTCCGTTTGACGGTCATGTACTGGGTGATGAGCTGGGCGCTGAGGGCCTCGTTCTGGACGAGGGAAAAGCGGACGCCACGGTGTTGCAGGAGGATTTCCAGCTCGCGCAGGCTGTTCCAGAGAAGATGGGCGCTCAGGTGCTGATAGAGATCGTCCAGGCGGGCGGGGGCGGGGCCGGAAAACATCGGCGCCATCTCCGGCGACTGCATCATGTTGACCAGGATGACGTGCTGGCGGCAGATCAGGTCCATGTCCCGGACAAAGCTCTCGGCCAGGACCGGATCGTCGAGGGATGTCAAGACTACGAGCAGGGCGCGGCGGCGCAGGCGCAGGCGGATGAAGGAGGCCAGTTCGTCGAAGTCGGGGGTGGCCGCCCGGGGATGGAGGGCGTAAATGGCGTCGCGGCAGAGGTTGTAATGGGAGCGGCCATTTTTGGCGCGGACAAAGTTCTCGATGCGGTCGCTGAAGGTGATGAGGCCGAACAGGTCGCCCTGCTGCTGGGCGGCCAGGCCGAGGACCAGGCCGGCGGTGATGAACCGTTCGAGAATGGTGACGCCGCCCGGAGCCAGGCGCGCGCTCAAGCGGGAGGCATCCACGACGACGTAGATTTCCTGGGTCCGTTCAATCTGAAAAATCTTGGTGACAGGATGGCCGCGCTTGGCGGTGGCCTTCCAATGGATGTCCTCGTAACCGTCGCCGGAGATGTAGTCGCGCAGTTGCTCGAAGTCGCGTCCCTTGCCGATCTGGCGCTGGGCGTGGGCGCCGAGGGAGTGGCGGTTGAGGAAGAGGGCGGCGTTGGCGTTGCGTTCGAGGAGCAAATTCGGATAGACGCGCAGTTCGCACGGCACCGGGGCGGCGGCCCGCACCGCCCAAAAGCCCAGGGGGGAGCCGGTTTCGAGGTGGCATTTTTCCAGCGGGTAACGGCCGCGGCGCATGGGCGTGCAGGGCCAGGCGAGGCGGGAAAGGAGAGACTTGGCGGGCAGGACGACGGCCAGGTCTTCCTGCGACGAGGAAAACTCGCGGGGCAAGGGCAGGCCGAGGCGGAGCGGTTTTGCTTTTTGCCGTTCGTTCCTGACCTGAATTTCGATGGCGCCGGCGCGGTCCTTGCTGAACCTGACGATGGGGGGCAATTGGACCTGGATTCCCTCCAGCGCGCCCAGGCCGAGCATGGCATCCAGCGCGGCGACTGCGCCAAACAGGATGACGGCCGCCAAGGCCATGGGGAACAAGGGCGGGAGGAGTCCGGCCAGGAGCGCCGCCGGCAGCGTCACCAGAGCGGTCCAAATCAGCAGCCTGTGGCCGGGGACGATCACGCGGGCATAGTGGATTGCGAATGGTGAAGTGGCAATAATGAAGTTTGAATACATCGTGCCGAGCGTGTTCAACCGGCAAGTGGTGCAACACGTGGCGGAGGCCGTGCGCCGCGCCGCCATCAAATCGGGCGTGGCCCGGAAAGTGAAGTAGATCCCGTCCCTCTTAATTTGCAGCGTCGAGCCTATGGCTCGAAATCGGCGCGCCGCGCCGACTCTACAACAAATTGGGACACTTCGCGAATTCGGCGCGAGAACTTCAATTTGACATGGAACCGGAAAATGATTACAATGTTGACGATGATGACGGAGAAGTTATGTCAAGAAGCAGCATTGTGAGCAGCCGGCTGGAACCGGACCAGGAGAGGCGCCTTGTGCGCAAGGCAAAGCAGATGGGCCGCTCTCCCAGTGAAACCGGCGCTCTTCTCATTGAAGAAGGGCTGCGCCGGGATGAATTTGCGTTCATTGACTTTAGGGACTCCCCTTCCGGTCGCCAAGCCTATCTCCAGGGTTCAACTCTGGCGGTTTGGGAGGTTGCGTGGATCGCGCACGGCTACGACGATGATGTCGGCAATACGGCCGCCCACCTTTGCCTGTCGCCGCTCAAAGTCAGAGCCGCTCTAAACTACGCGCTGGCCTTCCCGGCTGAAATTCAAGGCGCGATCAAGGAGCACCAGGCTTGCGACTTCGCTTCGCTTTGCCGGATGCTGCCGCAAGCCGAGGTTTTTCCGCCGCCAAAAAAGAAATAGCCCTTGCGCCCCCTACGCTTTCTGACCGACGAGCATATTTCTCCCGTGGTCGCGCGGGAAGCACGGCGGCGGTGTCCTGAAATGTCAATCATTTCGATCCAGGATTGGCGGGACGGCTGGTTTCTCGGTTCCCAGGACCAGGTGTTTTTGCCGGAGGCTTCGAGAGAGGGACTCACGTTTGTTTCGTATGATCAGAAAACCATCCGCCCGCTCCTCAAAGGCTGGGCTGAGGCCGGTGTTCATCACGCGGGAATTGTGTTTGTGGATGAGAAGACAATTGCGCCGCAGGATTTTGGCCGGCTCATTGCGTCGCTGTGCCGTCTTTGGCGAAGCGAGAGACGGGCTTCCTGGGAAAACCGTGTGGTTTATCTCGTTTCGCCCGCTTAACTTGTAGCGTCGAGCCTGTGGCTCGAAATCGGCGCGCAGCGCCGACACTATAACAAGTCGGAACATTGCCGGAATTCCAGAATTAATGGTCGCTGTCCCCAAACTTTTTTCTCGACACGCCCGGTTGCGGTGCTAACATGAACACACCCACATTGCGAGAGTTCAATGTGGGTGTGTTCATGTTCAGGTCGGCTGAACGTATCCCGCACGGCAAGTTTGGATTGATGAGCTCGGATTGAAGAGCACCCGTTTTGAGCAGGCTCTTATCGGGGCACGGCGACTTGTTGGAGGATTTTTTGGATGACTTCGGGGACGGACACGCCCTCGATCTCGAATTCGGGGCGCAAGATCAGGCGATGCTCCAGCACCGGGCCGGCCATGGCTTTGATGTCGTCGGGAGTGACGAAATCGCGGGCGGCGAGGGCGGCGGCGGCGCGGGCGGCAAGAAGGAGGGACTGGGTGGCGCGCGGGCCGGCCCCAACCAGGACGCTCTCGTGGTTGCGCGAGGCGCGAACAATGTCAACAATATAGGCCAGCAGCTCGTCGCGGACGACAACGAGGGCAAGCTGGCCGCGCAAGGCGGCAAGGGTCTCGGCGGAGAGGGTCTGGCGGACGGCGCCGGAGGCAAGGGCGGCTTCCGGGGAATCCTGGCCCAGCATGCGTTTGGCGAGGGCGAGTTCCTCGTCGCGTTCGGGGACGTTCATGGTGATTTTGAGCATGAACCGGTCTTTTTGCGCCTCGGGGAGGGGATAAGTTCCCTCGTATTCGATGGGATTTTGCGTGGCGAAGACGGTGAAGTTGGGTGAGAGGGGATGGGTTTCGCGATCAATGCTGACCTGGCGTTCCTGCATGGCTTGCAGGAGGGCGGATTGGGTTTTGGCGGGTGCGCGGTTGATTTCGTCGGCGAGAAGGAAGCCGGTGAAGACGGGGCCTTTGATGAGGGTGAATTCGTTGCGTTGCAGGTTGAAGACGTGGGTGCCGGTGATGTCGGCGGGCATGAGGTCGGGGGTGAACTGGATGCGGCCGAACTCGCAGCCCAGGACGCGGGCCAGGGTGCGGACGAGGAGGGTTTTGGCGACGCCGGGGACGCCTTCCACGAGGGCGTGGTGGCCGGTGAAAATGGTGATGAGCGCCCTGTCAATCACATCATGCTGGCCGATGATGACTTTGGCGACTTCCTGGCGGGCGGCGGCGAGGGCTTCCTTGAGAGGGTCAATGTTGGGGTTCATGGCGGGGTGGGGCTAGTACGATGCGGCAGGGTTGGGGTGAGAAAGGGACGCAAGGGAGGCATAGGACAAATGGGACGGATGGGATGAATGTGGCCCATGGCATTATTTTCTTTCGGTTAGAATTTGGCGGATGGTTTGCCAGGTCTCGACGGGGCGGCGGGACATGGGCGGGCGGGCCTTTTCTTCCTCCATGATTTTTTCGATGGCGGGCAGGCGGGCGGCGGCGCGCGGCTGGCGGGCACAGGCCGATTTCCATTCGGCAAAACAGGTGAAGAGGATGTCGGCGGGGGAAATGCCGCGCCGCAGCAGGCTGGCAAAACCGGCGCTGGCCTCCTTGCCCTGTACCAGGGCGCCGCGGCCTTCGTCCGGTTCCCCGGGTGGCGGGGGGACCAGCGGCAGGCTGTTTCTCCAGATGAACAGGGCGGCGAGCAGCGCCAGGGCCAGCAGCACGCCCTGCAAACGATATTGGCGCATGAGACCTGCCACACCGGGGCGCTCTTCCACGCCGAGATGGGTTTCGTCAAATATAATGTCGCGATGTTCGCCGGCGAGCCAGGCGAGGAGTTCGGCATGGCGCTCGCGGCGGAGGGCTTCGTTGCTCAGAAAATAGGAGTCGGAGGAGAGGACCAGCGAGCCTGCGCCGAAGGAGCGTTCGATGATGACCGGATGCTTTTTTCGCTGGTAAAGGGTCTGCCAATTCGTGTCCCTGATGTCGAAATAGGCGCCGCTGTGCCAGGAGAGCAGGGGCGGAAAGCCGGGCGGGACGCGGACGGCTTCGGCCAGTTCAGAGCGGCTGTGGCCGTCTTCATCGAGGGAGAGGTTGTCGTAATTCACCCCCAGTCCGGTTTTGGCGAAAAGGGAAATGGACGCGGGTTGCGACAGGTCGGAATTGGTGTCGCCGCGCGAAGGGGGCTGGCGTTTGGCCGGCGGCTGGGCCGGCAACGGCGCGGAGTTGGTCAAGATAAGGCCCTCGCCCTGGGAACGGGTGGCGAAGGGCAGGAGGGAAATGACGACGCGCCCGCCGCTGAAGAGAAAAGTCGTGAGGGTTCTGTCATCGTCCAGGGACATAAATTCCAGGTCCGAGGGGGTCGTGCCCACGAGAAAGAGGACGCGCTGCGGGCCGCCCTGAAGTTTGGAGTTGCGCTGGAAGAAACGGCTGACGGAGAGGCCGGGGAGATTTTGCAGACTTTCATAGAAGGCCTTGACCCCGAGCGGGTCGGTGCGAAGGGAGGAGTAGGGGGGATAAATGTCGCCGGCATCGAAGCGCATCTGAAAAAGCCGGATGACGCCGAGGGCGAACCCGGCCAGGCAGAGGGCCAGGAGGGCGGCGGGGATGTAACGGGATTTCAACATGCGCGGATGCGGGCGAGGTTGGATTGAAATTCCCGCAGGGCGTCCTGCGTGACAACGTGCAGGCCGTACCAGGCGCGGTCAAAGGCGGCCACGTTTTGGCTGAAGGCGTCTTGCACCTCGGTCAGGGCGCGGGCGCGGCGGCGCAATTCTGTTTCGTATTCGCGGTTGGATTTGAAGAAGGCGATGGAAATCAATTGCCGCGCGGCCAGGTGGGCGAGGCTGGCGAGATAATAGGCGCGCAAGGCCAGGAGCAAGTTGCCTTCCTCCATCATCTCGCGGGCCAGGTTCAGCCAGCCGTCTTCGGGCAATTGATCGGCGGCCACATTTTCGTCGCTCAAATCCGGCCGGGCCGCCACCGGTTCGGCAAGAACGACGGCGGGCCGGCGGCGGCGCTGAACGCGAAACATTAAGACGACGAGGACGCCGACCAGGAGCGCGATCAAGAACAGGAGGAGAATTTGCAAGGAATACACCAGCCCAGCACCCCAGCGGGCCAAACCGGACAGGCCGGGGATGGGACTGGGCCACAATTTGAGGAGCAGGCGCCCGATCCAGCGCAGGGCTTGCAAGAGGCCGTGGGCGGCTTCTTTGACGGCCTCACGGACCAGGTCAACGAAGAACTGGAGGGCGCGGGCCAGCCAGCCTTTTGGGGCGTCTGATTCAACCGGCTTATCGCGCGGCATGCGCCAGGCGAACTCGCGTTTTTGCAGGACTTGATCAATGGACCGGCTGAGTTGCTCAGGGGAAACGGCGCTGGCAGGCGGATAGGCCGCAGAGGGAGCGGCGTCCGGTGGGTCTGCGGAGGACGGAGTTGGCCGGGAAAAGAAAAGCAGGGCGGCCAGGAGTGCGAGGGAGAAGCTCTGAACGCGGCGCCCGGAGGGACACCGGGCGCGGCGGGCGAGGACGCCCGCGCTCCCCAGCAAATTGTCCGATGGGCGAATTGGTTTCATTGTCGCGAGGCCAGAAGAGCGGGCGAGTTGAGGGAAGGCGCGCGCAGGCGAACCAGTTCCGCTTTCAAGTCGTCTCCGGAACGGACGGATTGAGCGTAGAAACATCTGAGGACAAACACGGTCTTGACCAAGGGATCCACGAAAATGTAAGTGAGGGCGAACGAACAAGCCAGATAAGTGGAATTGAGAACGCTATGAATGCCGGCCTGGGTGAAGGCGGTGTCAACGCCGAACAACATCCTGAGCAGGCTGGGGAGCATGGCCATGGCGACGACCGTGTTGATCCAGACCAGGAAGGCAAAGAGCAAGAGGATGCACAACAACAGAAAACACTGGCCGGGCCGGAGATTTGCCTGGAACGCGGCGGTTTTGCAGGCGCCGCCCAGATCGCCCTCCTCGCCGCCGGCGGCGGTGAGGTTTTGGTAGAAGCTGTAGACCCAGGGGAAGGGGAGAAGAAGGGCCAGCGCCAGCGGCACCGCGAAGAGGCCGGAGGGTTGCAGCGCCATTTGCGTCAGAGTCAGCCGCGCGACGCTCCGGATGGTCCACCGCGCCGCGGCATGGCCGGCCATGCGAGAGCGCAGGGCAGCGGCGAAAACGGCCTGCCAGCATTTCATCCACAAAAAAAGCAGCCCCATCCCGGCCGCGCCGAGAGCGGCATGTTGCCGGGCAAAAGCGCCGCGGCTCATGTCGGCCCAAAAATAAAGGAAGGCCAGGACGAAGGGAAGCGTGCCGGCGGCGTAGGCGGCGTGGAGTTGGAGCGGCGCGCCGCGCAGGAGGTGGACGGCTTCTTCCACCACTTCGATCACGCCCTGGCCCGGCTCGCGGTTGGATGGTTTCATTCGACCGCACTCCAAAATGATTTCCAGAGAGTCCCGTCGTGGTAGGCCGCGGGAATCAAGAGCAGGAGTTGTCCGACCGAATAAAAGAAAAGCACCGCGGTCAACAGGCCGGCCACGGCCAGACCGGCCCGACCGAGGGCGCGGAGAGGATGGCGGCGCGCGCCCGCCGCCTGGGAGAGCTGGCGCAAACAGACAGCGCAGAGGATGCGGTCGTCGTGCTCGGTGATGCACTCGCGACAAAAGAAATGGCGGCATTGCGGGCACTGGGCGGCGGCTTCGCGCGCCGGATGATTGAGGCAATGTTGTTGGGCCAGGGGCAGCATGGCGTCAGGTGTTTTCCGGGGCGGAGGGTTGGGTTTGACGCAGGATTTGATCTTCGAGGCGTGCTCTCAGTGCTTCCTGGGAAAATTCGCCTTGCGCCGCCAGCAGCCGGGGGCGGATCATCGCCATCCCTTTGCGCGCCGCACGCATCCGGTTCCACGCGGCCAATTGTTCGGTCTGCACCGCGGTTTTGATGTGGGTGACGCAGGATGAACCGCGCCAGAGGCTCAACAGGAAGACAAAAGCAAAACAACCGCCGATCAAGGACCACACGATTTTGAAGGCGTCGTCCGAAACGGCGACCGCGAGCAGGATAAAGCCCAGCGCCAGTATGCTCAGGACGATGTTGCCGACGAAGGCGGTGGCGGTCTTGCGAATGATGACCGCCTGGATGTCGCGAAAGTAGAAACGCTTGTAGTTTTCCGTGTAGCCGGTGCGGGAAACCAACAACAGGTGGTCGCGGGCCATCCACACCGTACACAGGGCGCGGGTCACGGCCAGCCAGCGGTTTCCCTCCACTTGCGTGCCGCGTCCGGGAAGGCGTTGGTATTCCCTGGGCGCCCGGGGCGTTTGCGACGACGGATCGGGCGCGTTGAGGTCAATCAAAGGCCGCCCGTCAATATCACAGGCCGTGGCCGTGTCGGAAAATTCCTTGCCACAATAAGAGCATTTTTTCATGCGCATTGGTCTAGCGGTCGAAAGTCGGAGCCGTGGCGGGGGTGTGGCCTCACTCCCGACCGGCTTGCGAAACTGAGCGCGCGAAACGGCACTTGCTCCATTGATTTATTAGGTGTCGTCATAACTACATCCTGCCAAAAATCGAAAAAACCAAAATCACAAGGATCACGGCGACCAACGACCCAAGCATGACCAAGAACCACCGACTCTCTTTGGGTCGGGTCGGAGGTTCCGATCGGTCTGGTGAACTCGCTTTCTGCCCCGGTCTCATAACTGTATATGCTGGAATCCGTGCAATAGCCACGCCTGTGACCACCGGAAGCAAGACCGCAATAGTAATGGGTGGAATAGTTAAAATTAACCAGAGCGCGAATGCGACGATGAGCGCAGTGGGAAGGCCAATTAACCACTTGCGGAAATTGTGACGGAACTCACAGTTGCAAATTGGGCAAGTGAATGAACCCCGATGCTTCGTGAGCACAATAGTCGTGCTGCAATGCGGACATGAATCTGTACTCGTGAGGGGCATATCACCTCGGCACCTAACAATCCCATGACAACCAGGATCAAATGTCAATATCAAATCCGCTAACGAATTTCGACCACCCGAATGCCCTCGTCAAAGGCGCGGGCGGCGGCTGGAAACTCCCTGTCGAAAGCTCGCAAAAGCGTTTGCTTCCGGCAATTGCCGATTCGCACCCAAAGCACTTTTCCAATATCGCCCGGCCGGTTTGCAAGATGAAGAAAATCCTCATCCTTGCTGATGACAATTCTGTTGCCGGTGGCTGCATAATTCCAGATTTCGAGGTCGGATGCTTCGTCCATGTGCAGGCTGAGGACATGCTCGGACCGGTGGCCGTGCGCATTTAAGAAGCGGCAAAGGGCCTCTGGAAGCTGGTTGTCCACCAGGAAATTCACGCACTCGTCAGCACGATGTGATCGGTCAGACACGAAGCGTAGGCAATAGCCGCCAAGATGTCTTCGGGTTCAAGAAAAGAATAATCCGCCAAAATCTCCTCGTGGCTCGCGCCGTGGCTTAACAAATCAAGAATGTCCGTGACGCGCATCCGTTTGCCACGGATGCAGGGCCGTCCGCCGCATTTGCCTGGCTCCACGGTAATTCGCTCCAGTAGTTTCATGCCTTTATCATACCTCGGCATTCGCCAACCAACAAGCCGAAAAGTCGCATTTGAACAACCCGGCGACCGCGACGGGAAAGGCGATTGATTGGCGGTCAGCCGCCTTTTCCGCGGACGAATTGGAGGGTGATTTCCGCAACACGACGGCCATACAACTCGGCCGTCTCAAGGTCGCCTTTGCCGGGCGCGCCGGGCGGTCTGACTTGGAAGCTGGCGGCCGTCGGCCCGATGAAGGAGCCGGCGCGATTGTGGGCGTCCGGCCCGGGACCGGCAATCTGGTTCATATCGTCGGGCTTGTTGGCGGAGGGCATCATGCCGAGGCCCACAAAAATCATGCCGTGCTGCATGGCGTTGATGACCAGGCCGACCAGGGTGTTGAGCTTGTCGCCGGAAAATGAGGAAGAGTTGGTGAAGGCGCCGGCGATTTTGTTCTTCCAGGCGAAGGTGAACCATTTTTTGGCGGCGGCTTCGATGAAAGTCTTCATGCCGGCGGACATGCTGCCCATGTAGGTCGGGCAGCCGAAAATGATGGCATCGGCGGCGTCCAACTCGTCCAGGCGCGCGGCCGCCTCCTCCGTGGTGTAGAGCTGGGCGTTGATGGAGGGCACACTCTGCGCGCCGCGCAGGACGGCCTCGGCCTGAAGCTTGGTGTGACCGTAGGTGGAATGATAGATAATGGCGATTTTGCTCATGGGGTTTGTGGGGTTTGAGTGGCAGCGGACTTATTTGTGGCAGCGCGGATTTCGAGCCACAGGCTCGACGCTACAAATTAGGACACGGCCGGGCGTTCCGGTTATTTGACAATCGCATAGACAAGGAAAATCACCCACCCGGCCAGCTCCAGAACGGCCAGCGTTCCGGCTGCGACAAACGCCAGGTTGGACTTCCCGGTAATACTACACGGGGTCTTGCGATAACGCAAGACCAGGTAAAGGGCATAAGGCGCGCCGATGATGGAGGCCCAGAAGCAGAGCAGGGGAAAGAGCGCCGCTGCCAGGGCGATATGGTCCCAGAGCACGCGCGTGTTTTCCAGGTCCTTGAACTTGGATTTCTTTTGGCCGGCTTCCAGGCAGGCCGGGCAGACATGGCGCCCGTTCAACTCCAAATCGCACAGGCCGCAAAGGAACCGCCCGCAACCCTGGCAGACAATGGAGGCCTTTTTGGCAGGATGATAAAAACAACTGGATTGGCCCTCGACCAGAAGCGGTTCGGGAGCGGCGGCGGAAGGGGTTTGCAGAATGGCGGGAAAAACCTCGACGGCCAGCGCGGCCTCGCAGGAGGGGCAGGGGAAGAATTGGCCGGTGTTAAATGGTTCCGGGAAGAGAACCGCCTGGCACTTGCTGCACTGGACCAGGCTGGATTCCATCGGCGCGATTACGTTCGAATGACGCGCGTGTTGCACATGCGGTCATGCAAGCCGCGCTTTTCGGAGTCCCACGCCACCATGAGAACGCCGATATAACAACATAGAAAGCTGACCATGACCGCGAACATTCGTCCGCAAGCCTTGGCGTAGCTGACCGGCGAGCCATCCGGGTTGACGATGCGGAGTTTGACTGCCATTTTTCCGGGGGTCGCTCCGTATTTGCCTACAAAAAATGTGTAGTAAGAGACCACCAGGACCAAGCCAATGGGAGTGTTAATAAAGAAGGCGGCCCAATTCACCTCAAGAGGATTCACCGGGCCGCCGACCACGAAGCGCATGGCAATGGACAAGGGCACCAGGACAATATCCAGGATGATTGAATCTATAATATAGGCTAGGACCCGAATCCAAAAGCCGGCGTAATTCAGCACGGCCTGGGGCATCACGCCTTCCTTGAGTTTTTGCAGGAAAACCGGTTTGCAGGCGGCGCAGATGAATTGGTTGCCGTGGCGGATGACTTCCTCGGGCGGGAAGGCCTGCCCGCATTCGGCGCAGAGCACCTGGCCGGGCGGGGCGGAGACGGGACCGGCCATGCGCAAGGGCGCGCCGCCCGGAAGGCTCTTGGCTTGGGCGTAGGGCTGCCACTCGGCCATGCCTTCGCGCCAGACCAACGTGTCGGGCTGGACGGTTCCGGCGCGGAACAGCGCCTCCAGGTCGGCGTCGGGGATGGGGCCTCTCTGCTCGGAGCCTTCAAGATAATGCCAGTTCATAAAACGGGATGCTTCTGTTCGTGTCGGCGGCCAGCCTGTGGGTTCCGGGGCAAAAAGTAAAGGCTGTTCTTAAGCGAATTGAGAATAGTGAAGGGTGAAGGGTTGGAATCGAGTCATGGCTCGGCGGAGTCTCGCCCTACCGGGATGGAAGCGCGTAACGAGACGCGCGGGCAGTGTCCTAATTTGTAGTGTCGAGCCTCTGGCTCGAAATCGGCGCGCAGCGCCGACGCTACATCAAATTAGGACACTGCCGACGCGCGGGGAGGCTTGCGCGGAGGGCGGTTTTGGGGTATAGATTCCAATGCAGTCACCGCGAGTTCTCAAACCGCGGTCCGTTCACGAAAACTTAAACGCGAAGGATTCATTATGATGACACGACGAGAAGCCATTCAGAAAACCATCTTTGCCACCGCCGCCTTGTCGGCCGGCGCGCTGGCGGCCCAAACCCAACCCGGCACGATGCCGCCGCCCGCCGCCGCGCCCACCGGGCCGTTCACATTGCCGCCGCTGCCGTACGCCTACGACGCGCTGGAGCCATACATTGACGCGCAAACCATGCAAATCCATCACGACAAACATCATAACGCTTACGTCACCAATTTGAACAATGCCGTCAAAGGGCATCCCGACCTGGCCGGCCAGAGCGTGGAGGAGTTGGTCAAAGGCTGGGAAAAACTGCCGGCCGACATCCGCACCGCCGTGCGCAACAACGGCGGCGGACACCTCAATCATTCCGCCTTCTGGCTGATGATGAAGAAGAACGGCGGCGGCCAGCCCAAAGGGGAATTGGCGGCGGCGCTGGACCGGGATTTCGGGAGTTTTGACAAGTTCAAGGCGGCCTTTGCCGATGCCGCGACGAAGGTTTTCGGCAGCGGCTGGGCCTGGCTGAGTTTGGACGGCAAGACCCTCAAGGTGGAATCCACGCCCAACCAGGACTCCGTCATCACGGCGGGGAGAATTCCGCTGCTGGGCATTGACGTGTGGGAGCATGCCTACTACTTGAAATACCACAACGTCCGCGCCGATTACATCGCGGCCTTCTGGAATGTGATTGATTGGGACAACGTGGCCGGCAATTATAGAGGTTAGGGGTCAGAGCAACTCATTGGGTGCAGGACAATAATCTTCACGTCATCGGTAGGGCGGCGCTGCTGCGCCGCCCAAGAGTTCAGGGCAGAGCGGCAGCTCTGCCCTGCCAGCAAGGTGAAGATCTTTGTCATGCGACGAATTGGACTTTCCATTGAACCTTTTGTTGCGCGGGGCATTCCACTGTTGGTAAATGCTGGTAGTGGCTGAATGCGAACAATTGCCGGTGGAGCAGGCCAAAGCCGGGGAACCGGAGGCTTGGAGCGTTCTGTTTCGGCGCTACCAATTGCCTTTGTATGTTTATGTTTTCGAGCTGGCCCGCGACGAACAGACGAGTCTGGACATTGTCCAGGAGACTTTCATTGCGGCCGTCCGCCACATCGGCAGTTTGCGGGAAGAGGCCAAGTTCGGCGGCTGGCTTTTTGGCATCGCCCACCAAAAATGCGCGCAGTTGTGGCGCAAACAGAGTCGCGAGACGGCTTGGCGGGAGGAGATCGCGGAATCACCCCCCGATCTGGATGCCGGCCCGGACGAGTTGCTCATCCGCCGGGAGCAGGAGGCGGCGTTTATGAAACTGGTCAATGAACTTCCGCCGCCGCAACGCTCGGTGTTGCTGCTGCATTTTGTGGAGGATTTTCCGCTGGAACAAATTGCCGAAATCACCCAAACGCCCCTGGGCACGGTGAAGTCGCGGCTGCACTACGCCAAACGCGCGCTGCGAAAACTGTTGGACGAACAATGAAAACGCCGAGGGAAATTTTGCTGGAACGGCACCACGCGGCCGCGCCGAAACTGGACGCCATCCGCGCCGGGGTGGTGGCCGGACTGGCCCGCCCGGCGGCGCGGGAAACCGTTTCCTGGCGGGATTTTGTGCGGTCATTGCGCTGGCATTTCGTGGCCTTGAGCGCGGCGTGGGTGGTGGTGGCGATTTTGAACACGGATCATTCGCCGGGCGCGATGGCGAAGATTCCGCGCGATAGAATTCCGACGGCGCAGCAATTATGGGCGTCGCTGCGGGAAAGCCGCCGTCTGCTCCAGGAATATAGCGACACGCCTGTGGTGGAACCCGTGGCGGTGCCGGGACGCCGGAGTGAAATGGCCGTTGAACAAGCGGTGGTTTAAATTATGAACGATCAAGCTAGGACGAAGCCTTCGCTTTGGGAGCGCAGCACCACCCGTCGTTTGTTCCGCTGGCTGTTTAGCTGGCGGGGGATTCGGCGCGTGCTTATCGTGCTGGCGTGGGCCGTTACCGTAGTGGGCCTGTTGTATGGCGAGGAAAATTGGCGCGGGCGGCGGGCGTGGAACCGGTATCGTGAGGCCGCCGAAGCGCGCGGGGTATCGTTTGATCTCAGGTCCTTTATTCCAAAGCCGGTGCCTGATGAGCAGAATTTTGCGGCGACGCCATTCCTCAAATCGTTTCTTCTTCCACCCAACTTTTCCATACTTACCAACGATCTCTGGTTCCGTGCTATCAACAATATTGCGGCAACCAACATTGAGAAGGACAAGGGCCGCCGGCACTTTACAGACCTGGTGGCGTGGCAAGCGGCTGCCGCCGCGCTGCAAAGCGGCCCATTGACGCGCCAACAGAAATTTGAGACGGATAAGACCGATCTTGCGTCCAGGGCGGCGGCGGCTCCGGCGATTCTGGAAGGAATGATGCCCGACGCGGCGGCGTTTGCGGAACTTCGCGCGGCCAGCACCCGGCAGTTTTCACGATATCCGCTGGTTTATGACCTGGAGAATCCCTGCGCTACTCTGGTGCCGCATCTGGCGAGGGTCAATGGGGTCTGCTCGCGCCTGAGCTTGGAAGCCTGCGCGGAACTGGCGGCGGGCCAGAGCGACCAGGCGCTGGCCGATGTAAAGCTGATTCTTGACCTGGCCGATTCCATCAAATCGGAGCCGTTTTTGATTTCATTTCTGGTGCGCGCGGGCTGCCTGCAGATTGCCATTCAACCGGTTTGGGAGGGGCTGGCCGAGCACCGGTGGACCGACGCGCAATTGCAGGAACTCCAGGCGCGTTTCTCGTCATACGATTTTCTGGCCGACCTGCAACCGACTCTCAAGGCAGAACGGGCCTCCGGGCTTGTGATGGTTGACCTGGGCAGGAAGATGGGTCTTGGGGTCTTCGCGGGGCTTGTGGATGGGGCTGAGGATGGCGCCAGCCAGGCAAATGCGCAGGACGACAATGTGGCATTATATTTGCTTGTCCGGGGCATCCCGTCGGGATGGTATTACCAGGAGAAGTTGAATTACAGCACGCTGTACGATGCGCGGATGGATGGCGTAGTGGATCTGGCCGCGAAGACAGTTTCGCCGCGGAAGGATGCCTCCAATGCGGGGGAGGTGAACCGGCAAATTGGCGGATCGCCGGGGTGGATGGTGCCTTTCAACATCATTCTGCACCACCGCATCATAGCCGCGATGTTACTCGGGTCCTCCGGCAGTCCCATTCCAGCCGCCCGGGCACAGACCGCCGCCGATCAAGCCGCCCTGGCCTGTGCCCTGGAGCGGTACCGCCTGGCCAATGGGCAATTCCCTGAAACGCTGGCGGCGCTGGCACCGCGCTTTATTTCCCGCGCACCCAACGACGTGATTACCGGCCAGCCTTACAAGTATCGCCGCGCCGATGACGGTCAATTTATACTTTACTCCGTCGGCTGGAATGAAAAGGACGACGGCGGCGTGCCGGGCAACGTCCTTTTCGATCAGAAGGAAGGCGACTGGGTGTGGTCCTATCCGGCCAAATAACAGTGATTTCGGAAGGTGGAAAAGAGAGGCCGTTGGAAGTGTGGGTTTTTCAACATTTTAGGTCTCCCTAAAGCATTTTCGGTTTGGGAAGGCATTTTCGTTTTCAGTTGACTT
>Ga0326728_10013979_pt1 | contig 17236 bp, 16 predicted proteins | sample MB3enrmetagenome_FD_207602 | JGI IMG/M metagenome (GOLD analysis project Ga0326728, IMG submission 207602) | Lab enriched peat soil microbial communities from McLean, Ithaca, NY, United States - MB31MN | ecosystem: Environmental > Terrestrial > Soil > Wetlands > Peat | place: USA: New York... | reverse complement strand
CGCCAAATTGATGCGCGACAAGGGTTTCCAGAAGGTAGGGGTCTTTTATGTGACTAACAGCTGGGGAGTTGGCATGAAAGATAAGTTTCTGAAGGAATTCCCGAAACTGGGCGGCCAAGTTGTCGCGGTTGAAAGTGGCGACGAGACTGCCTTGGATTTCAGAACGCAACTCGCAAAGCTAAAGAAATCGGGCGCGGAGGCTCTGTTCATGCCGACGTACTCCAAGCAGGGTGGCCGTGTGGTTCAACAGGCCAGGGAGATCGGCATTAAGTTACAGCTCTTCGGCTGCGACCCATGGGATGTCCCTGAATTCAGCGAAGCGGCTGGCTCCGCCGCGGAGGGAGTCCTGTTCACGGTCTTCGATCAATATGCTGGACCCGAGTACAAGGCTATGGCCGCTGAGTACCAGAAGCGCTATGGAAAAGCCCCTGACTTCATCGCCGCCAGTGGATACGATTGTATGCTGGTCTTGGGTGAGGCTATGAAGCAGTTGACTGCGAACGGTAAGGAGATCACTGGGAGTAACATTCGCGACACACTGCGTCAGATTAAGGTTATCGGCGCCACCGGCCTGAACCAGTTCGACGGGCACGGAGACACGGTCGGTAAGCAGTTCACGACTAAAACGGTACTAAATGGGAGAGTGGTGTCTCTCGAGAGTCGATAAACATCGTGCACTACGACGGTGGCTTTCCTGATGGGAGATTCGCTATGAAGAACACACACAAGCAAGATAAGGGACCTCTGAAGACGGGTGATGTTTTAGTGAATGAGGACCCTACTTTAGAAAACTTCAAGATAACAAAGCTCTGGAACCCCAAAGGAAATCATGCTTGGATTTATTGTGCCAAGCCAATTAAGAAACGGGGTCCTGTAGTCGCGCTGAAGATCTTAAAAAAGAAGACACCGAAAGAGAAGGAAAATTTACAAAAAGAAGCGAAGATAGAGTTTTGTCTTAATCACCTGAATATCGCGCAATGTTATTCGAATGACATAGAAAAAGGGGAGGTTAAAGGAAAGCAATATTTCTTTATAAGAAAGGAATTTATAGATGGTGATGACCTCAGAGCTAAAATCAAAGGCAAACCGATGTCATTACTCAAAGTCCTTTCCTTTGGCATACAGATTGCGCAGGGCCTTGAGCACACGAAAGAGCAGGGGATATATCATCGCGATCTTAAATGTGAAAATATCCTTATCACCGGAAATGGTATTGTGAAGATCATTGACTTCGGGCAGGCAGCTAGGCCTAAAAATAAAATAGATCGAAGTGAAGAGAATGAGGAAACAGATGAAATACTCGGTACTATAGGTAGCACACCCCCCGAACAATATGAAGGCATGCCCCTTGATCACCGAAGTGACATTTGGGGATTGGGCGTGATTCTGTACGAAATGCTTGCAAGGCGGTCAGCGTTCCGAGGAAAAATTGCGAAACGCGTCAAGGATAGCTTTAATAAGACACCTTCGAGTTTCGATACCCTTAAAGTGAAAATGCCTTCTCTCCTAAAAGACCTTATCTTCCAAATGTTGAAGAAAAATCCAATTGATCGTCCTCAGAGTGCTTCTGATGTACGGATTTCGTTGCTTGCAGTCCAAGAGCATTTAGAACAGGAAAAACTTAGACATTTAAAAAATAAGGTTTATGTCAAAGATTATGAACCTCCAGAGTCTCAAACAGGCAAGCCTAAGCTGCGGATAATGGAAGGCTTCAAGCGTATGGTGAAGCTTACGAATCGGATTAAAAATTTGCGGGGCGGACGCTGTTACGAGTTGCGCTTTTGTGGTGCGGTGGACGATTGGGCATTTGCGAAAACGATTTTTAAAGAGGGAGAGTGCAGGCTGGATTCTAGAGACTTTCCGTCAAAATCTCTCCGGGCCTGGGCCATCCATAAGGTGACGGATGCGGCAGCCGACGAAGACATGAATATCTGGCGTACGCTAAGGGCCGCTTCCTACATAAGTTGCCAGCGCCGACTTTTAGAGAATACGCGCACTAAGAATCGCGGCAAGATTGTCCGTTTCTTCGTGACACCTCGCGCTCTAACATTGCGCGCGCTGGCGATCGTAGCGAACCAACAATATTGGGGAATTGATGTATTCCATGTCATCAATAGTGAGAGGTCCCTTTTCAAAAACTACGAAGAACTTCTCTTAGTGCACTGTGGAGAAAAGGCTGAAATTGACATCGCCTTACAATCTCACGAGGTTCAAGCACGTCCTCAAAATGATATTACAGCGTTCTTTCATGCAAAGCCGAAGAAGATCCAAACCAGGTCTGCTGAGCCAAAAGCAATTCAAACCGGTGATAATATGAGGGCCCACAATGTTAGGGCTTTTGCTATTTGTTGGAGTGAGCAGGACGGGAAGAACTCAGCAACCAACCTTCTCCATAAGTTTCGTTCACTGCAAAAAATCATCGAGCCAAAGATTGATTCAGACAAGGTGAAAGATATTCGCAGGATGGACGAAATGACCATTGATCGCGACTTGTCAAAATTACGCGATCAGCCATGGCGGTATGACGGAAGGGCTGGCAGTTATCTAGCGTTTAGAGTGGCGCGTTCCAGAATCGAGCGAGCCACAACAATCCGCGCGATAGACAAGACAGCAATGAAGAGATCGCTGACTCTTCTGAGACAGAATCCAGGCTATCTAGAATGGCAAGAAGCTCAGATTAGGGCAATCGAGAGACAAAAAACAGCTTCGCTTAAACGCCTTTTTATTCTCGGGTCAGACAATGAAAAAGAAATCAAGGAACTCAGTAAAGTGCTTTGGCAGTATTTCCGCCGCCTTGGGCATAAGAATGGCTCTCAATTAGAGTTGCCTAATAGAGTACAGCTTGCATATACAACCGAGTTAAGAATCGAGAAGGCACTTGTAGATATTAAAAGCCGCCTATCATTCCTACAAAATACATTTACTCCATTAATTGAGCTGATTAAAGATCGAGATCATGTATATTCAATGGCCTGTATCGGCGGTGAAGATGAAGACTATGACTTAGTTAAGCAGTTTAAGGCACTTTATGTTCGTGATTTTCTTTTCACAAAGAATATGATTTACGATTACATCAACCCTGATGCAGACGTGGATATGGTAGGTCCTGGGGACTATTTGCTATTTACAGATCTCGACCAAAGATTTTACCCCCTGAAAGCACTCTATGAAAAAATCTTCGCTTTTGTATGGAATTGCAAAATTAAGGAGTACAGACAGTTGAAATACTTGCCGGAGTTTGACGATGATTGAACTGTGCACTTGGGGAGTATGCGGTTCTGCCCCTTTACAACGAGGTGCTTGATACTACGATGTTAACAGTCGTTTTAATGAGGGTGTTCGAAGCTCAGCCGAGTCGTTATGACCGGGACATGAACCTGCTCACCATGGGTGAACACAGCAGGATCCACGGAGCGATTGTGGCGAAGGCGCCATCAGAAGGCAAGATCTGCGAAATCGGCTGTGGAGCCGGAGCGCTTTTGGTTCGCCTTGCGAGTGGCCGACGCCGCCTGGTCGCACTTGATAAATCAGAGGAAATGGTAGAGTTTGCACGGAATCGTGTTGCAGGCCTTGAAGGCAGAATCGACGTTGATCGTCGCACTGCGCTGGAGATGGATCGTCTGTTCGCCGCTGCTGAGTTTGACTGCGTAATTGCATGCCTAGTGTTTAGCGAGTTGACCGCCGATGAGCAGGATTGGGTGTTGACGGAGTGCCGGCGAATACTGAAGCCGGGTGGCACGCTACTGTTGGCTGATGAGTTTCGCTCTGATGGATGGTTGATGAACACAATTTCTTGGTGTTGTTGTGCCCCTGTTCACCTCGTTGCGAACATCTGGTTGCACATGAGGCGACTCTCGACGCCAAGCTTCTGGCGTACACTGTACTACTCCGTCGTCGAAATGCCACTACTCCTCCTTTCAGCAGTTGTGAGTTTGCCGTTAGTTCGGCCTTTACATGACCTTTCGCGAAAACTCCCCACGGATATGACGCTTATTGAACAGACGAAGTTTCGTGGCAACCTGCGGCTTCTGGAGATCATGAAGCTTGTGAAGGACACCATATGAAATGGTTGAAAGATTTTGTGCTGGATCTAGTGCAGTTATTTTTCCGGATGGTCCCGCATCCAATGCGCCCGCGGCTGATTGTAATCGGCCACCCCGACAGAAAGTCGCCTGTGCTGGTTACTACAAACTGCTCGCTGACCGTCCGCAGACTTGTTCGTGCACTCGGACGGCAGGATTGTTACTTACTGGTGGCCCCAGCCCAGGGAATCAATGTCTGGTGTGGCGCCGTCGGTGGGCATTTCACAACAGAGAGCGTGATTTCGATTGTGCATACCAGTGGAGTTGAAGATTTGGTGGACCACCACACATTGGTGTTGCCCGTGCTTGCAGCGCCCTCGATAAATGTCCGGGATCTGAAGCAGAGACTTGGCTGGTCAGCCAAGTTCGGCCCTGTCCGGGCAGAGGATATCCCTGAGTTTTTTCACAATAGCATGAAACTGACGCAGGCTATGCGGACCGTTCGGTTTGAGGTGAAGGATCGGTTGGAAATGAGCGTTGCCATGACAGGCAGCATCATCCTTCGGTTTTTCCTGTTCCCGCTGGTCATATGGGGTATTCGAAGCGAACTCCTCTTTATGCCCACAGTGCTGGCGCTATCTTTATGGCAGCTTGGTTGGTACCGGGAAAGCTCCCGTAAGCGTGACTACCTGAGTAGACTAGGTTCCTATGGCCTTGCGCTCTCTGTTCCGATTTTCGGCTGTCTCATTGGTAGCGCGCCCTTTCAACTGTCCACGGCCTTGGAGGTCGTTTGCATTGCTGTAGGATCGGTCTGGGTGGTCCAGGCAGCATCCTCGGGCTACACGCCTTTCAAGCAATGCAGTTACTCGCAGGCGTTCTACGGCCAACAACCGATCAGCATAGCTGTTGTTGAGGAAGACTGCACTGGATGTGCAATCTGCGCTCAGGTTTGCCCGCTGGACTGCTTCGAACGCTTGCCTGCGGGTCGAGCTTTCGACATTATCCACCCCGAGCGATGTGTGGAGTGTGGGGCCTGTCTCATTCAATGCCCGACTGGCGCCGTTGTGAATGCGCATAAGCTGGTTAGCCAAGCAGCTCGTGAGCTTGATCGCCGTGCTGCCTGATGCGCGCCTCTGCGAAACGGTTCTTCTTAAGGAGTATCAGACAACGGGATGGGCGGAGCTATAACAGGAACGAACTCTGGGTGATTCACAGATGCGCCAAGCGATCGTTTACGGAGTAATATCTGGGAGCACATACGCGCTAATTGCGCTCGGTTTCGCTCTCATTTACAACGTGGTCCGTTTCTTTAACTTCGCTCACGGCGCGGTGTTCTGCGCAGGGGCCTACCTCAACTACTGTTGCTTTGTCATTTTTAGACTTCCTTTTTGGCTTTCCGCTTCAATTGCAGTGATTCTGGCCGCTTTACTTGGTGTCTCGTTCGAGTTCCTTGTCTTCAAGCGGATTAGGAAACGAGGCGGCAACAGTCTGGTCCTCCTCATCGCTTCGCTTGGTTTGCTCATATCGGTTCAGAGCATTATTGCAATGGTTTTTGGCAATGAGATCAGAACGGTGCGCAGCGGCTTGGTCGAAGAGGGCTTTTCATTATTTGGCGCACGAATCACATCCATCCAGTTCAATATTCTTTTGACGAGTTTGCTACTTGTCCTTGCAACCAGTGCAATACTGCGCTGGACAAAGATGGGCACTGCGTTACGAGCTGTAGCCAACGATCCAGAACTGGCCGCTACCAAAGGCATTCCGCCGCAGAAGGTAATCTACTTCACATATCTGCTCGGCTCAGCTCTCGCCGCAGTAGCCGGCATAATGGTCTCGTTGGATGTGAGTATGAATCCCACCATGGGTTTCGATGCGTTACTCTATGGAATAGTGGCCGTTATAGCCGGAGGCGTGGGTAGTGTGTCAGGAGCCTACCTGGGAGGCCTTTTACTCGGACTTGCACAAAACCTAGGTGTCTGGAAAATCCCGTCAGAGTGGAAAGACGCGATCGCATTTGCTGTCATGATTCTGTTTCTCCTCTTGCGTCCACAAGGCATTTTTGGCAAGAGGATCTTCAAGGCACAGGTATGACATATATCTGCCACGAGCTCGTTCTTATCTCCATCTTCTCTATTCTTGCCATGTCCTTAAACCTGCTTGTTGGCTATTTAGGCCTCGCCTCGATGGCCCAAGCTGCGTATTACGGAATTGGGGCCTATACTGCCGCCCTGATGTCGTTAACGCTAAATACACCACTGCCATTGAATATGCTGGCCGCCGCGCTGCTCGCGGGCCTGTCTGCCATGGGAATCTCCTGGTGCGCACTGAGGTGGCACGACGACTATTTTGTCCTTGCTACATTCGGAGCACAGATCATTCTGTTCAGTGTCTTCAAGAATTGGGTTTCTCTTACTAATGGCCCGGCCGGGCTCGGTGGTATTGCCCAGGTTAGTTTTTTCGGCTTCTCCTTCGACACGCCGTTCAAATTTCTGATGCTTGCGGCTCCGGTCGCCTTCGCCTGTTTCCTGCTGATTAGGGCTTTGGCCCGAGCCCCTTTCGGTAGATTGCTCTTGGCGATCAGGGAAGACGAGATTTTTACTTTGACTCTGGGAAAGGATGTACGCCGATACAAGGTCACGGCGTCGGCTATTTCGGCGGCACTAGCTGCTATCGCGGGAGCGCTTTACGCCCACTATATCTCGTTCATTGACCCGACGAGCTTTTCTGCAACCGAGTCCATCCTCATCATTTCGATGGTTATCATTGGAGGTGCTGCCAGCCTGACCGGTTCGTTGCTTGGTGCCACATTTCTTATCGTTCTTCCCGAGGCGCTCAAGTTTGTGAATATGCCTGAATCGGTTGCGGCCACTGGTCGACAGCTCCTGCTCGGCTTGTCTTTGGTGGTCTTAATGGTATACCGTCCGCAGGGCCTTCTTGGCACCTATCGCTTTGGCAGGAATCAATGACCCCTTTACTCCAGGCGCGGGAAGTGTCATTGGCCTTTGACGGCCTGCTGGCGGTCAACCGCTTGTCCCTTGAAATCTTCTCCGGCGATATAGCGGCACTAGTTGGGCCCAACGGAGCGGGAAAGACATCATGGTTCAATGTTGTCAATGGATTACTTCGGCCATCTCACGGCAGCGTCTTTTTTAAGGGCAAGGAAATTACGAACTGGTCGGGAGATCGAGTAGCCCGCCTAGGCATCGCCCGCACATTTCAGGATTTGCGCCTCGCCCGCGGCCTCAGCGTCTTTGACAATGTATTACTTGCACGTCCATTTCAGCAGGGCGAGACTCTTCTGGGTGCGCTTGTTCGCTGCTGGGCGTGGGCACGTCAAGAAGAAAACGCGAAAGTAGCCGCTAGGAATCTCCTCCAAACCGTCGGGTTGGAGGAGATGGCTTCAAGCATGGCGCAAGATCTTTCGTATGGACAACAGAAGCTTCTTGCGCTAGCGTGCTGTCTCTCTACGCAAGCAGGCCTGCTGCTGCTGGATGAGCCATTTTCCGGAATTCACCCGGAACTCGTGTCGCGACTAATTCAACTCCTCGATAGGCTGGCGTCCGAAGGGAAGACCATCCTATTCATTGAGCACAATCTCGAAGCTGTCAAGAAGGTTGCGCGTCGCGTGATCGTCTTGGATAGAGGCTCCAAAGTCGCTGATGGCGGCCCAGGCGTACTCGAACGGCCCGAAGTTCTAGACATCTACTTGCGGTAGGAGTGCATCGATGCTTAAGGCGGTCCAATTGGAAACGGGCTACGGGCGGAAGCTGGTCATCGACCAGGTTTCCGTTGAGGTCAAACAGCGCGAGATCGTTGCCGTGATCGGACGCAATGGGTCTGGAAAGTCTACCTTACTGAAAGCGATTATCGGTCTCATACCAGTGTGGCATGGCCAAGTATTTACTGACGGGAAGGACATTACCGGTCTCAGCCCGGCTGCACGAGTGCAAGCAGGCATCGCTTATGTTGGCCAGGGAAACCGAGTGTTTGGCGAATTGTCGGTCGATGAAAACCTCAGCATGGGTGGATACCTAATTGATTCAAAGTCCCAACTCAAGTTGCGCAAGGAATATCTTTACAATCTCTTTCCAGGGTTAGCTCGGTGCCGTAAGCGGTTGGCGACCACCTTGAGCGGCGGGGAACGCCAGTCCCTCGCTTTCGCCATGGGTTTGATGCCCCGGCCAAAGATTCTGTTACTCGATGAGCCGTCGGTGGGATTGTCATCGGAGTTGGTAAGGACATGTTTTGATAACATCAAAAACTTTTGCATCGAGAGCGAGGTCGGTGTTATAGTTGTTGAGCAAAAAGTGCGCGAGGTCCTCATCATTGCTGATCGGGTTTACTTGCTCACCTTGGGCAAGGTCGGGTTTCACGGCTCACCGACGGAGATGAGTGACCGGCTTCACCAGCTTTACCTGGCTTGACCGAACGAAACGTCGAAATTTGAGATGGAGGGATCAATATGGAGATTTCACAGACAGCAAAAGGCCTTTTCGAAACCGGCTTTGACGATGACATCTCACAGGAAAACATGGCGAGAATACTAGCGTTGTTCCCCACGACAGAGCTGATATCCGATGGGCTGCTTGAGTTGCGCGACGAACGAGGTTTCGTTGACATGAAACGAGGCGAACTCTACCCAGAGATCATTGGTGGGGTCACGCGTCTTCGTCGCACTATAGCGAAAGTCTACGATATCGATTTCGTACAAGCTCAGCCGAACTTTGCGTGCAATGGCTGTATCGACACCTTTCTTACCCATATTCAACGGCTGGAACTTACCGACGAAAAACGTTCCGGATTCTTGGTGGCCACTCCGACCTACTTCCGTTACAACAACAAGGTCGAGGCCCTAAGGATGAAGCTGATCGACGTCAAATTCCCTTCAACTTATGCATATCCTGTTGATGAAGTACTATCGACGCTGCACGAGCGCAGACCGAGCTGTTTCTTTCTTGTGACGCCAAACAATCCCACTGGGCTTCCCATCCCAGATGATCAGCTTTATCAATTGATTGATAACACACCCGAAGATGTTTGCGTGGCGATTGACCGGACGTGCGCCAATGTCGACCCGGAAATCAGTACCAAAGAACTTGTGCACCGCTATCCGCACAAAAGACTTGTTGTCTTCCATTCTTTCTCGAAGTACTACAGCATGTCGCACCTTCGTATAGGGTTCAGCGTGTTCTCAAACAAGGAGTTGGCGTCGGAGGTAAACCGCTACTTACCCTTCGGACTGAACCTTGAAGCGCTGCTTAAAGCGACGCACATCCTCGCAACGGGGGGCGAATTCAAGGCAACGCCGCAGGTTCTCGAAAATATTAACGATAATCGTTGTCTTGCGAGTGAGTTTTTAGACCACTGTCCAGAGTATAAACTCACCGATTTCAAGAGCAACTATACTCTGCTCACCTTGCCCGACAACATCGACTCCAAGGAATTTAATGCGCGACTACTGCCGCACGGGATTTTCGTCATGCCGGGCCATGATTTCCCTCAGCCCAATGACAGAGTGGTTCGCCTCCACACCGGCGGCCCGAAGCGATATCTTCAGCGCGTCTTCGAGATGATCGAGAGCTGGTGAGTGGGGCCACCAGCGTATGACAATGCATATTATGTCCCCCTAGTCTTGTCGATGCATATTCGGCGAACGCCTGACCCGGGCCGGGAAAGACCGAAGGTTTCTCTCCGATCACAGATGGAAACTTAATCTATGGACTGGAACTTGAAGCGCGAGTGGAATGCAGCGATGGTCAATACGTTCATTTCCGGCATCGCACTTGGAAAAAGTGGCACTTAGCGGCCTTACGGGCCGCGGGGAGCCAGGCGGCGCGACAAAAGCATCATCAAACACCACACAATCTCTTTCTATTTCAATCCTTCTTATAAGATAGAAGAGAGAAAAGTACATAGATCAATAAACAGGAAGAAACAGAAAGACGGTGTAGAAGATTCCAGGCCATCGAACCGGCCGGCGAAGACCAGAAAAGGCCTGAAATTGCCGCGAACATGACCGGCTAATCAGGTCAAAAAAGCAACGAAAGATCGCATGGATAAGAGCAGGCATTCCAGGCGGGAAAAAGCATGCCAAAGGAGCGTGTTTTTGGCCAGAATTCAGCCTGCTCCAAATAGGAAATTCACCACTTGACACATATTTTCCTATACTACGGCCCTATTTTGACCTCCCTAAAGGGTCAAAGTGTGTCAAAAGTCCCAAAGAATTTTAGGAACTCTAGGGATGTCCCGACCTTCTGACAAGAAAACAGAAACCTTGGAAGTGGGTCCGAAACAGAGGTAATTTACGACAAGTACCAAAACGGGAATCATGGCCATAATCATGACCGGATTCGGGGCGTGAAACAGGCTTGCAGACAAGTCTGCAGGCAGGCTTGTAGCCAGGTGTGTAGCCAGGTGTGTAGCCAGGTGTGCAGGCCGGTAGGCAGACCAGTGGGCTAGCTGGTGAGTGGCGGCAGCGGCGCCGGCCTCCGGCGCGCGTGCGAGGCGTTTTGTGCCAGGCAGGACGGAGAGACCTGGTACTCGCGTGAGTAGGGCGCCACATCGGCCAGGATGGCCATTTTGTGGATGTCTGGGTAGTCTTCTGGGTTTACGTCTTTGAGTTCTGGATGGATTGCCTGGTATCCGGCGCCGGGCAGGCGGGCAAATCCCTGGTCGACCTTTATATATGGATCGCCGACATGGAAGGCGGGTGTAGTAGTCATCTCCTGGGAGCCAGCTGGGGGCCGTGTTGGGTATCTCGTTGGCCTGTGGAGAGAAGCTCTCACGCTGTACAAATCGTCTGAAGGGTTCTGTATAGCCGAAGTGTTCTGTTCCTGAGAGGGAGGGTCCTACAGCTGCTCCCAGTTCTTTTTCGTAATAGCGGTGTCGGGGCTTTGGTGTCGGTCCTCCATGAGTACATACTCATCATGGAATTCAATCTGCGCGGCCTTGATTTTACTTGACAAGGCGCGCTCATCAGGAGTAATACTCATATGAGTATGATAATTATCTGCCCAGACGACCCCCGCCAAGCCAACAGCTCATTCTGGGGCCGGATCTTCGGCCTGTCTATCCAGAGCGGCCGCAAGAAGAAGGCCTACACGGTCGAAGAGGCAGCCCGTTTGGCCTGCATGGAGCCTTCGGCATGGCTGGCCGTCGTCGAGGCTGGCCGTGTTCCAGAGAGCGCCGAGCAGTTGCGTTCGATGGCCGGCGCCCTCGGCTTCACGAACACGCAGCTGGGAACTTTGGTCCTTTTATGCCAGGGTGCCTGGGAACAGTAACCCTACCCTGCCGCCGCCCCGAGCCCATCCGGGGCGCTGGCGGTAGGTACTCATACCCGTATATGCTCACCTCTAGAGGAAGGGGGTGAGACCGATTAAGAAGAAGGAAGGAACTGGGATAAAACGCGTGAACATCAATGTTGAAATCAATCTCCACAATGCATTTAAGGCTGCAACTGCAGCTCAGGGCCTCGACATGACGGTCGTGCTCATCGATTTCATCGAAAATTACGTCAGTAAGCACGGAACCACCGCACCGAAGCCGAAGGGAAGGCGCGCATGAAGCGCGCCGCCCTTTACCTGCGGGTGTCAACCGTCGATCAGCACCCGGAGACGCAGCTCTATGATCTGCGCCAGATGGCCGCACAGCGCGGCTACGAAGTTGTAGCAGAGTTCACAGACAAGATATCAGGCACGAAAGCTAGACGGCCGGGGCTCGATCAGATGATGGCCGACGCCCGCCGCGGCCGTTTCGATGTCGTGCTGGTCTGGGCGTGCGATCGCATCGCACGCCCAACTCGTCACTTCCTCGATGTGCTGGACGACCTGAACCGGATAGGCGTTGAGTTCGTCTCGTTCAGGGAACAGATCGACACCGGCGGACCGTTGGGCCGGGCCATTGTGGTCATCATCGGCGCGATCGCGGAACTTGAACGCAACCTCATTATCGAAAGAGTGCGTGCCGGCATGCGGCGCGCCCGTCTTGAAGGCCAGCACATCGGCCGCAATCCGTTGGTGCTGGACCATGCCGCGATCGTACGCGACCGCCAGCATGGCCAAAGCCTGCGCCAGGTCGCCAAAGGCCATCGCATCTCAACAGCCACCGTACAGCGTGTGCTGCGCGAGCATGCCCCTGCTGCCCAGGATAAAGCTGCGTGACAAAAGGGGTTGTAAAACCAACCTGCCAAACCTAACAAAATAAACAGCCGAATCTGCCTGATCCGGCTGTGCGATAAGGTATGGGTTGTGGCACAGCCACTTTCAAATATCTGTGCGATGGTTTGCTTTTCTTAGCTATCCAAGTAACTGCCTAATCCATTCGTGTAGTAATTGAGAAAGCCTTCCTCTCAGTATCAGATGGCCACATCAGCTCCCCAGCAAACGTTCAAGCTCTTCAGCCTGCGTTACGAATTTATTGGAGTTAACTTTGGCCAACTGCCCCAGGTTATGAAGCTTCCAGCGAATGCCGGGTAGTTCGGCGAGATGCGGAATCCCCAGAAGGCTCCAGTCCGGTTGATTGTGAACAAATGAAATCAGGAATCTGCGCTCATCCTCGTCTAAGCCTTGCTGAAGCTCAAGGAACAGACGTTCCCGCGCCGAGACCAATTCGCTCAACTCGACCGGCTCGGCCGTCATCCCCTTGAAGGTGCGTTCGTACTCCTGGCTGATATCGCGAACTGCGGGAAACAGCACTTCATGAACAGGACGATTGTGGCAGGCCAGGTAAACGACGAAAGCACGGCGGATAGCAGGAGTAATGTCTTCATGCGCAAAGAGCTGCAAACAGTCGAATAGATCGCGTGGATGCTGCCTGTCAAGCGCAGCAACGAGTTTGCCTCCATACATATCTTCAAGCGATACGACTGGCAGTTCGAGATCGGCCAGCAGGACTTCTCTCGCCCTGGGCGAGAGCGACATATTGCGAACCGGATGCACGGTTCCGCGCATCACAAAGTTTACTTCGGCTTTCAACTCGATGTTGCCCCGCCTCACCAGGAGTTTGGTCTCGCCGACGTCAGCGGATGCGATGGTATGCGTCGAATACCCCCGCACCGTCAGCTGTTCCGCCGAATTCTTTATCGCTTCATTGATGCGGACCAACGCGTCTTGTCGTGGGAGTATGTAGTCAGGAAAAACTAGATCGAGATCGACGGAGATGCGCGGCATATCGCGCACGAATAGGTTAATGGCCGTGCCACCCTTGAGGGCGAAGACGCCATCCGCAAAGACCAGGGGCGCAACCTGTGTCAACAGCCTTGCAGTGTCGAGATAGATTTGGTTCATGGTTTGAGTACCAGTAGACCGTCGGCGGAACGGGAAACCCAGGGCCGTTCGCTGCCAGTTGGCAATTCCGCGGGATTGAGTTTCTTGACCCATGGGAGCGAGGATTCGCGTCCCAGTTGGAGACAGAGGCGAACTGTTTTGACGTTCGTACAGCACTTCAGCAACTCTCGCAATACATCGGCACGAAGGTTGTAGGCGCTCTCCATTAGTTCTCTCGCTTCCTGAAGCGGCTGGCGAACTCCGACTTCGCTCAGCAACTCCAGCATCGCGCGCTCTGGCGCTGAGACCTTCGGTCCGTCACGGCTCTCTTCAAAAGGAGCGACATGTAATGGCTTGTCCGGTGGCTCTGCAAAGAGTCGCTTACGGTGATATTCCGCAGGAAAGTGCTTCACAAACCAAGACGGCAGCTTTGCCGCCACCGATCCGTACAAGTGAAGTGTCTCCTGCTGGGCAACGTAGTGACGCACACCGTACCAGTTCAATGCTGTCTTGCCGCCAACGTGGAATCCTGGGACCATACGCTCCAATAAGCGCAGCGAAGGATGGAGTCCGGGAACCTCACCCGACCGCACAAACACCCCCCGTGCCAGCCGGCTCAGCCAGCCGGCACGAACGTAATGAACGGCAAGATCGGCTGATATACCCAGGTTGGCGAGGTCCTCCGAGATCACTGGAGCTCCTGCAGCCGTCTGAGCATAGAGTCGATTTAATTTGCTCTTGCCTATCGTAGCCATACTGCGATTATAGGCACAATATCAAATCAAGGTCAATTTAATATTGCAAGAGTTATCGTAGTTGTACCACTACTACACCAATAATTCGAAATCAAATGATTCTTATAAGAGATCAATCTCTATTGATCCAAACGAGCATTATGTGTTCAATGGATCAACTGAGAATGACTCTTTGTTCTTAAGAGCTGTCAGATCAAGAAAGATTAATCATGGCTGAATTCCTTTACGGGCATGTCTATTATTGACCTGCCCCCAATTTCCGCACGTTGATGATACAACTCAGCCAGCCGCCGCCATGGCGGTGGGAAAGTGGAAAACACATTTTGTGTTTTCCAAGCTGACGGAGTCAGCGTCTTTTCCACGGCCTGCTTTTGCTGCGAACTCAACTGGTGTCAAGTAGTTCAGGCTGCTGTGCGGCCGGCGTTCATTGTAATCGCGCTGCCAGTTGGCGATGATGCGCCGGGCCTCGAACAGGTTCTGAAACCAGTGGATGCGCAGACACTCTTCGCGTAATTTGCCGTTGAAGCTCTCAACATAGCCATTTTGCGTTGGTTTTCCTGGTTCGGTATGTATCAGGTTGATCTTGCGTTCCAGATTCCACGCCAGAAAACGCCGGCTGGTCAGCTCCGGGCCGTTGTCGCAACGGATCGCCTGCGGCAGTCCGCGCTTGGCTATGATCTCGTCGAGCACGCGTGTTACGCGCAGGCCAGCAAAGCTTGTGTCGACTTCCATGGCGAGGCTCTCGCGCGTGTATGCATCGATCACATTCAGCACGCGGATTGAGCGGCCCGACGCCACAACATCGTGTACGAAGTCCAGCGCCCATTCCTGGTTGGCCGCAGTGTAGACGCCCAGCGGGGCGCTCACGCGCACGCAGTGTTTACGCTTCTTCCGGCGCAGGGCCAGTCCAGCTTCGCGATAAATGCGATGCACGCGCTTGTGGTTGACGAGTTCGCCTTCGCGCTCCAGCAACACATGCAGACGCCGATAGCCAAAGCGGGGCTTCTCACGAGCTAGCGCAATCAATCGCTCGCGCAGTTCATCGTCACTCTGGCGCGGCTTGTAGCGATAGCTTGAGACCGGCAGCATAAGCAGACGGCAAGCTCGGCGCTCGGTGAAGGCAAACTTCGCGCGAATATGCTCGACAGATGCCTTCATCGCTGCGAGCTCAAACCGTTTTTTTCAATCACCGATTGCAGGGCGTCCTTGTCCAGGCTCAGGTCGGCGACCAACTTGCGCAATCGCGCGTTCTCGTCCCGCAATCGCTTGGCTTCCTGTGCCTCGGTCGCGTCCATGCCCCCGTACTTCGCCTTCCAGGCATAGATCGTATGTGTGCTGACTCCCGCTTCCCGGGCCACATCCTCTGCCCGGCGACCTGCCTCGACCTGCTTCAAGGCTGCGATAATCTGTGCTTCGCTGTGCTTGCTCCTCGACATCTTCCGCTCCTTCTCCAATCTACAAATTCGTAGTCAGATCTGTGCGGATTTTCGGGGGCAGGTCATTATCATGATCGATTCGCCGGCTTGCTCCGGCAGGAGTCAGGAGAGGCAGGCAACATTCACGAAGCGAGTGTCTCCGTTTTCAAACGTTCCTGCGCGTCCGTGAATATGGGCTCTAGGAAGCTGATAGACAACCAATTCCTTATTTGGTTGTCATAAAAAAGCAAGCCGCCACCCGAGCAAGCCGTGGCACATGCATCTGGAATAGGCTGTTCAAGAGTTAACTCATTACAGCTACAGACACTAAATTGTCGAGTCAGAATGGGTGAAAATGGGCGTATCTATGGAATGACACCTTAACGGTAAATGGGTGTGTCTACTTGTAAATGGGTACGTTCACTTGTAAATGGGTGTGTGAATGGGTGTGCCTGCATGTAAATGGGTGTGTTTGCATGCAAATGGGTGTATAGATGGGTGTGCCACTTCGCGAGCATAATTGAAAATGGGTATGTTGACTTGTAAAAGGGTGTGTTTATGAGTGAGTGAATTGGTGCGTTCGCTTGTAAGTGGGTGTCTTTGCATGTAAATGGGTGTATTCTTGGGTGTCATGCTTAATGTTTCATCACTTCGGATAACGCCGAAAATCCGTAGCCTCATCGCCGAACTCGATGAATTCAAGGGTGCATGGGCGACCTTGAGAACTCTAGCACCTAAACGTCTCCCCACCTTGCTGCGGGCCGCTACCATCGAAAGCATCGGATCCTCTGCACGCATTGAAGGCAGCAATCTCACCGATCGGGAAGTTGAACAACTTCTGTCCAACCTCGAAAAAAGGACCTTCGATACACAAAATGCACAAGAAGTGGGTGGCTATGAATTAAGCATGGCACTGATCTTTCACTCATGGGAAGAGTTCAATTTATCAGAAGAAAACATCAAGAAAATACACTTTCATTTACTCCGATGTGATAGATATATAAGCCTTCGTAGCCAATACAAAACCACGCCCAACAGCATGAGAATCTTCGTTAATGAAGGTATGCAGAGCGGAACCCTAACAGAAACGGCTACGCCATCCGATACACCGCGTCTGATGATGGAAGCTGTCGACTGGGCGAGTAAGTGTATGGTATCCAAGCAGCTACATCCCTTGCTTGTAACGGCTATATTCATAATTATATTCCTGCGGATATATCCCTTCCCAGACAGCAACGGCCAGCTGAGTCGGATTCTGATCACTCTTCTGCTTTTACGCGCAGGATACGCATACGTACCCTACAGCTCACTAGAAAGAGTGTTTGAACAACGTTTTGTAGACTACCACTCAGCCCTACAGCGGACATTAAGAACCATGAGTAACTCTTCACCAGACTGGCAGCCCTGGGTGTTGTTCTTCCTCCGTGCGCTTAATCAGCAGATGAAACGGTTGGCCAGAAATGTCGAGACTGAGAAAATCGTTGTGTCATCCATGCCAAGGCATTCCGTGCGAATCGTCGAATATGCACGTGAACACGGCCGTGTCACTATAGGCGACTTCGCTTCATCAACCGGCACGAGCAGGAACACTCTGAAGCCGCACTTCAGGCAACTGGTGGAAAGGAAACACCTTGTTATGCATGGCGACGGTCGAGGCGCTTGGTATGCGTTGCCATAATTAGGCTGGCTCACGCTGTCTCACAACCCATACCTTATCGCACAGCCGGATCAGGCAGATTCGGCTGTTTATTTTGTTAGGTTTGGCAGGTTGGTTTTACAAC
>Ga0326728_10013978_pt1 | contig 17237 bp, 20 predicted proteins | sample MB3enrmetagenome_FD_207602 | JGI IMG/M metagenome (GOLD analysis project Ga0326728, IMG submission 207602) | Lab enriched peat soil microbial communities from McLean, Ithaca, NY, United States - MB31MN | ecosystem: Environmental > Terrestrial > Soil > Wetlands > Peat | place: USA: New York... | reverse complement strand
GTGGTTCAGGTGGCGCGGATGGGTGGGCGCCGCCGCGCACAATGTGGATGGCGCCGTAGTCGGTGTTAATGCGGATCACGGCCCCGCCTTTGCCAAAGCTCCCGGAAATCGAGGGCGCCTCGCCTTCGTTCACCACTTTCAAACCGGGTCCGGAGAAGTCGCACTCCACTTCACCATGGTGCGAGGTGGCTTCAATCTGAAAATTCGAGCCCGGCGGCAGGGTGAGTTCAACATCCCCCTTTTTCGATTCCACCTGGATATCGTGGGTGGGCGGCGTGGAGGTTTCGAGGCTGATTTGCCCGGTATTGTTGGTGATGTGCAGGCTGTGTTTGAACTCATTGACGGTAACGTCCTTGTCGCGGGTGCTGATTTCGAAGGGGCCGTCCACGCCATTCACTTCCAGCGAACCGACCTCCATCTCCAGCCGCCCGGTGAGCTTCTGGGCCGTCAGATCGGTGCGCATGGATTCATAGCGGAAGACTTGGCCCAAATTGCGGAATTGCAGGGCGCCGCTAAACTCCCCATGAACGGTGACCGTGTCGGAGACGTCGGCAATCTCGATATCATCACCGTTGCCTTCCAGGTCCACGCTGCCTTTCACATCACGGACCTCCGTGGAGCCGCCGGATTTGTGGATTTTCACCAGACCCTGGATGTTCGAGGCGCGCACGTCGCCCTTCTGGGTCGCGAGCGTCTGGTCGCCGTTCAAACCGTCCACCGAGACATCGCCGCTCTCCGAACTCACTTCGCTGCTGGTCGCTTTGGGAACCCGCAGGCTCAGGTCCAGGGTGATATAGCGGCCCTCATTTCCCAAGGAGCGCCGGTTGGAGCGCAGCAGGTAATGCCCGGCTTCCTCCACCACCTCCAGCTTCAGATTGTCGGAGATCCTTTTGGCCGCAGCCTCATCGTCGGCGCGAATCGTTTCCTTGGCCATCACGTCGATGGCGGACGCGTCAGCGCCGCGGATTTCCACGTCGCCGCGCTGGTCGTCCAGAGCTAGGCGCGGCGAACCCTTCACCGGACTGGAAAGAGTCTGCGTGTAGGTGTAGGAATTCATAAACAGCTTGGAAATTTCATCGTCGTCCAGGCGCCATCCCATGTCGTGCCACGTGGGGTGCAGGACCACCTTGGAGATCACCGTGCCCAGCGCCAGAATCAAGACCAGGATCACCACTTCACCGCCGGAAAACAGCGGGGGCGGAGTGGTGTCCGGGTGCGCCTGCGCCTGGGCGTAATCGATGAGCTTCGAAACTCCCCAGAAGATGATGAGGATGGGCCAGAACTTGGCGATCAGTTGCCAGGGCTGGATGGCGGGATCGAAATTATGCCAGAGAAAAATGGCGCCTACGCCAATCAAGGTCAGCGCCCAGAAAATTGTTCCGCGACGATAGGTGTAGACGCTCATGTTGCTCTCCCGCCAGGAAAGGACGAAACTGGAAAGTCGAAATTCGAAAACCGAAACTCGAAAATCGAGACGTAGTCCACGAATTTCGAATTTCGATTTTCGACTCTGCCTACTGTTTCTCAGACCCGGGGCCCTTCGGGAGGGCGCGGCGGCTGGGTCAAGCCCACCAACTTGAGGACCCCCAGGACGATTAGAAGCGCCGGCCAGGTCCTGCCGATTCCCCAACCCGGCACGAGTTGATCCAGCAGGAACATTATTCCCAGAGTGATCAGGAGGACCGGGAAGGTAAGCCCGCCTCGTCGGTTCCCCGGTGATGGAGGTGTTGCACCCATGATGTTTTTCTGCCTCCACCGCTGCCCGCTGGTCAAGAAGCCTGGCCGGAGGAAGAACGTGCTTTGGCTTTTTCCAGCTCGATTTCAAGCTCCTTCATCTTCTGGAGGTGTTCCATTTCCTTGACGCGCAATTCTTCGTGGCTCTGCAATTCCCTTTTACGAAATTGGAACCACCCGCCAATGCCCACCACCGCAATAATCATGATCCAAAGGCCGTTCGCACCGAGCGCAGCCACAAGATCGTGCATGATTCGCTCCTTATGCCGGGCCCCCTCGACTTCGGGAGGAGACCTCAGGTATTTTTCTGCCTGGCCTTTTCCAGCTCGATTTCGAGTTGCTTCATTTTGAGCTGGTATTCCATTTCCCGGACGCGCAGGTCCTGGTGGTACTGCAGTTCCTTGTCGCGAGCCTTGTACCATTGGACGATTGCCACCGTGCCCACCACGACCAGCGTGATGCAAATAAATAATGCGATTGGAATCAAAAATAGATTGGCGTTCATATGGCGAAGCCTCCTCGGCGTTGCCTGGCAAGAGCCCGGACAGCCCCCGCTACTCTTTCAACTGCTCTTGGTGGCACGCGCCTTTTCCAGCTCGACTTCAAGTTGCTTCATTTTGAGCTGATGCTCCATCTCCCGGACGCGCAAGTCCTGATGGAACTGCAACTCCTTCGCCCGCGCCTTGGACAAGAAGACGATGGCGACGATCCCCAACACCATGAGCATCCCCGCGATGGGGATGAGTTCCTCAGGAATGTGCATTTCACACCTCCGATTGCAATCCCGCGTTCGAAACGACAGCCGCCCCCCGACTCCCCCACCGCGTGCAACGGTGCCGGGGTGCTCAGCCTGTGGCCTTCCCCGTGGGCTGCGACGCCTTGGCCTTTTCCAGCTCGATTTTGGCCTTCTCAACCTCCAGCTCTTTCATCTTTCGCTCGTGTTCCATTTCCTGTTGGCGGAGCTGTTGATGCGCGCTTAATTCCTTCTCGCGCATTTTGGTCATGGAAGTGATGAGCACGATCAGCACAACCATCACAAAAGCTGCGAGGGGGATATACAAGGGATGAACGTGCATATTTCCTCCATTTCGGTCAATCGTAGCGATGGGGCTTGCCAGCACCTTATCGTGGATTGCCGGAGCCGTGCGGCGGGGCCGGACCACCACTCCCTGCCCTTGCCCCCGCCGCAATTCTTGGGTTAGATCCCTTCACCAACCAGATAATTCACAGCCCCTTAGCCCCGGGAATATTGCTCGGCCCATCCGTTGGCTTCTCGGGCGGGCATGGGTTATCCGCTGCGTGGGACTTGGGCCCGCCCAGCCGGCGGTTCAACATCAGCAGGCCGGCCACGATCAGGATGACGGGCCAGAATTTGCTGAGCTGGCTGATCACCGGCACGCCGAGGTTGTCCAGCAGGAAGAGCACGCCCAGGCCGATCAGCAACGCGGCCCCCATGGGCACGCTCATTTTGACCTCACCCAGGCCAAACCACTCGGGCACCGGCTTGCCCATACTCTTCGCCTTGGCGGTCTGGAAAGAGTCAATTACCATATAGAAATAGAAAGCCGAAGCACCCAGCCCGAAAAGCGTGTCCATGGGGGCGTGGGCCCGGTCACTGAGGGCGATGAGAGATCCAAAGATCAGCACCTGCAAGATCGCCTTGGTGACCTGGCCGTTGTAAATGGCCCCCACGCCGGGAATGAATCCCAGGGCCAGGGCCCATCCGGGACTTGGTCCGGCCCCCGTTCCCCCCCAGGGAGGAAGCGGACTGTTCAATCGGGTCGCCAGGCAACTTTCGCAATAAACCATCCCGCCCACTTCGCGTTTGCATTCGCTGCAAAGTGGGCGTCCGCATTGCCCGCAATAAAAGACGGCGTCGTTGAGAGGGTGATTGGCGCATTTCATGGAATTAGGCTCCTTCCCGCCCTGGTAAACCCGGTATGATTCCCCGCCGCCGCGATCGCCGGTTCCCTCTCGGCCGCCACCACCACCCACGCGCCTCCATAGGAGGCCACGGTCTGGTCGGCCGGTGCGCCCTGCGAGGAACCGCCTCCCGGGGCCGCAGGTTGGGGAGAGGGTTCCTCCTGAATCTGCGGCTGCCCCCCTAATCGCCGGAGTCGCGACTCGATTTCATACACCACGCGCAGGTCGTAATAAAACTTCTCGGCCCGCGCGGCCAGCATGTGTCCCTGGCGGTTGGCCCGGTTGGCCCAGGTGCGGGGATTTAAGTCTTCAAAACGCAAACTTCTCAGGTTCAATCCGGCAGCGTTGACGATGATCGAAAAGGTGAACACCGTCATGGCGATGGGATATGCCACCCGGGGTTGCAGCACGGGCCGCAGATACGCGGCGATGCGTTCCCGCCAGTTGGGTGCGCGCTCACCCACCGTGGCCTGCATGATCCTGGAGACCAGCCACGGCTTGGGTTCCGCATCTTCCGCCGCCCGGCATAGGTCCACAGCATGGCGGACGTCCTCCAGCAGTTCGCGGCAGGCGGCGCAGGCGGCTAAATGCGCTTCCACCGCCGCTTGCTGGGTGGGCTCCAGGAGTCCTTCCAGGTAATCGCTCGCCAGGTTTTCAATTTCCAGGTGCGTCATGGCTCGCTTCCCGCCTCAGCGGGGCCTCTCATACCTTCCATACGCTTTAGGACCCGCGCAAGTTCCAATCGGCCGCGATTAATTCGTGACTTAACCGTACCTTGAGGAACCCCCAGCACCTGGGAGATTTCCAGATAGTCCAGATCGTTCAGGTCGCGCAGCACCACGGCCTCGCGCAAATCGGGCGAGAGCCGGTCGAGAGCCCGCTGCAGTTGCTCCTGGCGCTCCCGTGCCTCCAGGTGGCCGGTGGGTCCAGCCCCCGGACTGGGCCTTTCCTCAAGAATCTCCAGATCGTCCTCAATGGACCCCGTCATCCGATCCTTCTTGGTGCGCCGGTAATGGTCCACCAGGTGGTTGCGCGCCACCCGGTGCAGCCAGGTGGAAAATGACCCCTGCGCCGCGTCGAAGCTCCGCAAGGTTTGAAAGACCTTGATGAAAACCTCTTGCGTCAAGTCCTCGGCTTCTTCAACCCTGCCCGTGAACCGGTAGCAGAGATTATAGATTTTTCGTGTGTAGACCCTGAGCAGACCTTCCCATGCGGAGTTCTCGCCGGACAGGCAGCGCTCGAGTAATTCCAAGTCCTGGTCCACTACCCCGCACCTCAACCGCGAGTGAGGTTTTGCCGCCTCCGCGCGAAGTCCCGGCTCGAAACTCTAAATAGATGCGGGGCATTGTATCAGAACGCGGCCGGGGAGTGATGAACTGGCGGGGATGGCAAGGAAAATCACAGCGTCGCCGTTTGAAGTTTTAGCGGGGGTTAATTTCGGAATTGTCCAAATTTTCAAAATCAGGGGTCGGGCACAAACGCATTGTGGAAAGTCCAAACATCCCCGACAATTCCCGCCTTTGACCGGACCAAGCAAGGGTGTCAAAATGTCGCTTTTCGGGCCTCGGAGTCAATTTAAAGGGCGCGTGCGGCGATAGGTGCTGGTGGTCATGGATGGGAGCTGACCGGAACGGCGGACATGGCGGTTGAGCGGCATGGCGTAGCAAACTAGACCCTCAACCCTGATGGGCCGGAAGAGTACGGCCCGGCGGGAGAGCGCAGACTCCCCAGGACAGGAGTCTGAGCCAGCCGGCGTTCCCAACGCTCTTGACTTCGTTTTTGACTTTTGGTAATTAAATTATCGGCTAGGGGAAAATCCAAAAAAAACATCGCTGCCGCATGAGGGATGAGGGGAAGCTGTCAATCCCGCGGGCTGCGGGAATCCTTCGTGCGGGCGGCGCTTCTGAAGCTTTGGGGCGTTGGCAACGCCGCATTTGCCGGCGCAAGCTGATGCGTCCCTTTCAGCAGCCGGGATCAATTTGGCCATCCCGGCATAAGCCAAAGAGGAGGATTCCCATGAAACGATGGTTGGTGTGGAGTGGACTCGGGGTGTTCCTGGCGGGCGCTCTGACCCTTGTGGTCAGCGCGAACGAACCTATTCACTTCAAGTATTCCACGTTCACTGTCCCCCCGGCGGTGACACTGAGCGTGAATGCCATCAACAATTATGGAACCATCTCCGGTTATTACTACGACGCATCGAATAATGTCATATCGTTCGTGCGCTCGAGTAATGGCAAGTTAACCTATTATTCAGATCCGGCCGATACGGCAACGCCAGGGTTCACCAGGGGATTTCAGATCAACGACCAGGGCACCGTGGCCGGCCAATTCTACAATTCGGCGGCCCTCGAGTACTCCGGCTATCTTTTCAATAACGGCCACTTCAGCACCTTCAATGTTCCCGACGAGCCCGCCGGCTCCACCACCGCGGCCGTCGGCATCAACGACCTGGGAACGCAAATCTGCGGGTGGTTCGCCGCATACCCCGACTTTTCGCCGCAGGAGGCATTCATCAGCTCTTACGGCAAAGTTGAACTGTTCGCGGTACATGGGTCAACCGTGACCGCTTGCTTCGGGCTGAATAACCGGGGCTATGCCGTGGGAACATATGAGGTCTCGAGCGGCGCCATTCGCGGCTTTCTTCGAAGCCCCAATGGCGAGATTACGGATATCGATTTTCCGGGAGCGCCCTTGACACCGGGAACGGCTCCTTGCGTGGGTACCATCGCAGGAACGCAGCCCTTTGGTATAAACGACAACGGGGTGATCTCGGGCCATTTCTGGGATAGCGAATACAACGAGCACGGCTTCCTACGCTATCCGAATGGGATCTACCAGCAATTTGATATTCCCGGCGCCTATCAGACGAGCGGCGGTAGCCTCAACGATGCTGGAACCGTGGTCGGTCACTATGCCGACAGTTCGTGCAATAGCTACGGGTATATAGCTGACTTCCAGTGAAGCTGGGGAAGACGGCCCGGAATCACCTCTAAGGCCATGGCACTTGGACCGTGATTTCCGCCGTGCGGATCTGCTGGGCGCGCGCCATCCCCATGACCTCCCCGTGGAGGCATGGGGATGAGTGCGCGCGGGCAACCGGCGAGCCGCGCGCTGGGAACCGGATAATCTCACTATTTAGCTTGAGCGCAAGCGGCGCGCAGGGCTGGCTCGTTGGCGCGTACGGCTTGCCGCGCTTCGGCGGCGGAAATCGTCCACGAGCGCCAATCGGGAATTTCTGGGGGCGACCAGCGCTCCAGCATTGCTTTTGCCAGCATGCAGCGCGCCTTCGGATTCAGGGCCGGAAGGCCGGCGATGATTTCCGGAACTCCGTCGGCGCTGAGACTGGCGATATATTCGGGGTCGAACACGCGGCCGGCGCGGGCGCGCTCCAGGTTGGTGCGGGCGATCAGCGTGTCAGGATTGATCACGTGGAGCGCTGCCACCAGCAGAAATCCCGCCACCATGGCTCCAAAAGCAAACCGTTCGCGGCGTGCGCGCAAAACCGTCAGGCAGAACCAAACAAACACCACCGCCAGCCAGGCCATGAAGGCCGTGGGATAGAGGCGCGACTCGCTCAGCCCGTATTCCGCCTGGTACAACCGCATGCGCTCGAAGGCCGACACCATGATGACGGAAAGCAGCGCGATCTGGATTCCCGCCAGCCACCGGAACAGGCGCTGGCCGGGAGCGTCGTCTGGCCGCAATAGCCAATGGACCACCAGCAGAAAGGGCAGCAGCAGGGCGGCCACGGCAAGCAGTTGGAAGAATCCGCGCCGCGCGTATTCGGAGTAAGTCAATCCCGTCGTGGCGCGCACCAGCGCCGATCCACCGAAGAAATAGCGCACCTCGACGGCCACGAAAGCCAGGAAAAGCACATCGAGTAGGCCCAGCATCACTCCCATCTCGATGCGGCCCAGGGATATCGGGAGCAGGCGTTGCTCCGATCCCAGGCTTAGCTCCTTGCCAAACAGCAAGCCGCGCAGGTAACCCCCGACACACGTGGTAAGGAGCGCCACCACCACCAAAGAGGTAAAGTCAACATTCACGATGCTGTGAACCAGGTTCTGGAAGACGGCGTCCGCGGCCATGAGGAGCGACCCAAAAATCAGCATGGGCAAAAGCGCAAATGCCGTGCCGCGCAGCACCGCCACGCCGCTCCGAGGTCCACCACCAAGCGACTTCTTCCTTTCGCTGCTCCCAAAAAGTAGGGGAAATATTCCGAACCCCGTATTGAGTGCCGCGATGAGGCTGCCCACAGCATATTTCATCATGCTGGAAGCCTTCAGCCGCGCGCCCTGGGCCCGGAGCATGGCGAGCGACAGAGCCGTCAGCAGGCAGAGGATGTTTAGCGCCTTCAGCTCCGGCGATTCATGCCACAGAAAAGCCAGCGGCGAAAGGGCGATGGGAACGAGAAGCCACCCGCCGCCCTGCGTAAAGGCCCTGGGCCGCGTCCGCCCCAGAGAATAGATGGCCGCGGCCAGCAGGCCGGCCCAGAGCGCAAAGTTCACTCCCCAGGGAAAAGATCGCAACAGCGCGTCGCCCAAAACTCCCAGAGTCAATGCGGCTGCCAGAACGGATATTTCCAACTTCGCGGTGGCATTCATGGGGCAATCTCCATTGGGTGGCGCACGAATTTCAAACCGTGGCCGGGATTCGCCCGAAGCGGCGGTGACGAGTGCAAAAATCCTCCACGGCGGCATGGAGGTCGGCGGGGCCGAAGTCAGGCCACAGGCAGGGCGTGAAATACAACTCGGCGTAGGCGATTTCCCAGAGCGGGCAGTTGCTCAGCCGCAGCTCCCCCCCGGTGCGGATCAGCAGGTCGACGTCGGGCACGGGTTCGCCCCCAGACTCGGTTTCCGCAAGCAATCGGGCAAAGCCTTCGAGGGAATCCTCACCGGTCTCGCGGAATCGGCGCGCCGCGTGGAATAGCGCCTCGCGGCCAGAGTAATCGATGGCCAAGCGAACGTGCAATTGCTCCTCCTCCGGCCGTGCCGCCTCAATCCCCGCGATGGCCTTGCCAAGGGAAGCCGGCAGGCGGTCGCGCCGCCCCATAACCGTCACTCGCACGCCGTGGGCGACGAGAGCTGGCGCATCCTCACGGAAAAACTGTTCAAAGATGTCCATTAACTTTCCAACTTCCCCTTCCGGCCGCCCCCAATTGTCGGTTGAGAACGTGAAAAGGGTCAGCACCCGAATGCCGCATTCGAGGGCCGCCAGCACCACGCGCCCCACGGCAGCGCGGCCGGCGTGGTGGCCTGCCGCCCGCGGCAGCCCGCGCTCGACCGCCCAACGTCCGCTGCCGTCCATGATGATCGCCACGTGCAGGCGGGACTGCCGGGAAATCATCGGGGGGGTCACCAGGGTGGATGTCATGCCGTATCTCCGATCGCAGCGCGGACGCCCGGCCGGGGCGGGGCGCGCGGGGTGAATATTCTTACAATGTACTTTGCAATATAAAGTACATGGGCAAAAAAATTTGCTTCGCCGCCTAGCGCGCGCGCATGGAATGGATCAGCGCTTCCATCTGATCCAGGTAACGTTCCAGCGCGTGCCGCCCGGCAGGGGTGAGGCGATAGACGGTTTTGGGCAGCCGGCCTTCAAAATACTTCTCGCACACAATGTATTTCGCATCTTCAAGCTTGCGCGCATGAACGCTCAGGTTGCCGTCCGTGGTGGCCAGCAATTTCTTCAAATCGTGGAAGCTGAGCGATTCATTCGCCGCCAGGGCACTGACAATCCCCAGGCGCATGCGCTCGTGAATCAAGCGGTCGAGCTCCGCGGGGGCGGGCGCGCCGGAGCGCTGCCGCTGGGCAACGTTTTCCGTTCGTCGATTTTCGAGCGGGGGATGCCCGCTGAGAGGAATGGATCTAGCCACCGTACCTCCTGGCAATGATCGCTCCGAAGCAAAGGTGGATCCCGCCAAATCCCGCCGCCATCACGGCGTTGCCCCATGCGGCCGGGCAAAACATTGCGGCAATCCCCCCCAGCAGGAAGCAGAGTCCCATCACGGGAACTACCCGCACAGAAAAAGTGCCTGCCGACATCACTCCCACGCCGTATAAAAGCAGCCAGACCCCGGGCAGCAGGCGGGTCAATCCTGCGCTGTAAATTGCGCCGGAAATCACCGCCCCCGCCAGGAGGGGCGGAAACAGGCTGAGGAGGAATTTGCGGCCCGGGCGCGTGAAGACCGGGGTGCCGGCGCGCCGCGCCTTCCAATACATCCCCAAAGCGCCCAGGGCAGAAGCGCCCAGCGCCGCGGCGGCCCAGGTGACGAGCCACGCGGTGGCGCTCGAGGGGCGGGGAGCCACACACGCCGTGGCGAGCGCCGCCAGACCCATCGCCACCGCTCCCCACCCGGGAACGGCCGTGAAGGAGGCCGCGCTCTCCATCGTCTCGCGAATGAAGCGCAGGTCCTCCATGGCGTGCGCATGCAGCGGAAGGGGTCGAGGGCGGCGAAAACGAAGGGGTTCGCGACAAGGCATGCGGTACTGTATAGCAAGGGACAAAACCGTTGTCAAGTACTTTGTGATGCAAAGTTGAGACCGAAAACGATCCGCCGTCAGCTCTTGCCCGAGACTGCCCACGTTAATTGAGCCACGGAGTGGCGATTTAATTTAGCCCACGGCGAGCCAGCCGTGGGAATGCGAACGGGATAAGTAACACTTTGAGCCCTACAGGGGCGTCATCGGGTCAAAAGGCCTGACGCCGCCCCAGACGGGGCTGGAGGATTACCTCGGCGGGTCGTTTACCCACGGCTGGCTCGCCGTGGGCTACATGACCGCGCCCGCTTCGCGGGCTTTCAGCAAAAGGGCGAAAACATAATTTGGACAAGCTTGGCTTTCGGCGCCCTCTACCCGACGGCCTGCCCGCATCCCAGCCACTTCCGGAGGTAGGCCATTTGGCCGACGTGGTAGCTCTCGTGCAGCGCCAGGAAGGCGATCTGCCCGCTGATCTTGCCGTCCAGGGTTAGGCCTTTGGAAACCGGCGCGCCCAGCGCCTCGGGGGCGGCACTGGCGAGAGACGGCAGGAGCCTGCCCGACACCTCATCCCAGACGCGCGCGAGTTCATCGCTTCCCGGGTATTGATCATCGGCGGCAAGTTTGGCCCCACGAACGAAGAGTCCTTCCCAGGGAGCGGACCATTCCTGGCCCAGAATCCTGAGGACCCGGGCGCGATGAACCACCACGTGCCCGGCAATCCACAGCAGGTGGTTGGAATCGTCTCCCGGCCGCGCCAACATGCGGTCAGGGGGAACGTCCTTGAGGGTCCTTTTGAAGAGGTCGGTGTTGGTCTTAAAAATACCCGTGATATTGAGAAAGTCAGTGCTCATCAATAAACCTCCTGCCGGATTTTCGAGTGCTCCTGCCTGATCGGGCCTGCTGATTGCTCCAAAATTGAGTGACCAGGACCCCCTCACCCCCGCCCCTCATAGGCGTTAATATAACCCGTTGCTACATTTGTGCATCCCCGTCCCGCGAAGCGGGATACCGTGAGTAGCCGTAGGTTTCAACCTACGGAAACGCCACGCAAGGAATGTCCCCGGCCCTGAAGGGGCCGACCTCCTGTTCGTCAACCCCTTTGGGGTTGGGAGGTCTCCAGGGCTCTGCTGTCCGCAGGTTAAAACCTGCGGCTACTCACGGAAGGCCCCTGCCGGGGCCATACCAAAACGGCTTAGTTTACCACCTATGTCGCCGCCCCTCTCCCCCAAGGGGGCGAGGGAGGTGATCCCCTACCGTATTCTGCAGAACTCCGTGGAGCGCAAAACTCCACACTTCGGCAAAAATTGCGCGCCCGCCATTGGATGTTCAAATGGGGCTGCGGGTTCAACCGGGGCTCACGATCGGGGGGTCTGCGCAGCCTGCAAGGCTTGCTCGCGGGCGTGGGCGAGAATCTTTATGGGGTCGCCGGTGGGAAAGAACTCCATGGCCACGTAGCGCTGGTAGTTCAGCTCGGCGAGTTTCCGGTAGATGTTGAGGTAATTGATCTCCCCCGTGCCGGGCTCATGACGGCCGGGCACGTCAGCGATGTGGAACAGGCCCACCTTGTCAAAGTGCCGCTCGAGGTTGGCAATGAGGTTGCCGCCCGAAATTTGCGCGTGGTACAAGTCGTACAGAAGTTTGACCTGGGGATGATTCACTTCCTCGATGATCTTGAAGGCTTCGGGGACGGACCACATGTAGTAATGAGGGTTTTCCTCCAGGTCGATATTTTCGATGAGCAGGGTGACGCCTGTCCCCTCCACCAGTTCCGCCGCCCGCTTCAAGCCTTCCACGCAACTGGCGTGCTGGACTTCCGGCGCGACGCCGGGCAGCACGTTGCCCGACATGACGTTCAAAGTGGAGCACTCGATCTTTTCCATGATTTTCAAATTGGCGCGCACGTCCGCCAGGAAGCCCTCGCGCACGCTGGGGTCGCCCGCGCCATGGCGCAAGGCGCAGGTGGTGTCAATGGTGATGCCCAGTTCGCGGCGTTTCTGGTTGTAGCGGCGAAAGTCATCCTCCGTCCAGCTTGTGGCCTCGTTGACCAGTTCCACGGCGCGATACCCGGCCTCGGCAACTTTTTCCAGGCGCTCCTCAAAGGGCCGTCCGTGAAAGACCGTCCAAATCATGATGGAGATTTTGAAAGGGGCCTCCCCAACGCTGGATTGCGGAGTTTCGGAGGCCGCCCGCGCCAGGGGTACTGAGGCAAGCGCCGCGCTGCCGAGCGTGGCCCCGGCGAGTTTCCTGGAAAAAGTCCTTCGATTCATGCATGTCCTCCCGGCCCGTTCCGGCTTCCCGCCTTTCGTCCCGTCTTCGTCGCAGGAAAAAATCCCTGTTCATGGGCAGGAGCCGCAGCGAGGCAAGCTTACGAAACTGTTGCCCCCCTGACAACTGGATTCTTGCCCGCCCTTCCGTGCCCCGCCAAATCGCATTGCCGCCGAATGGAGCGCCGTTGAGATATCTGCGAAAGTGGGTTACCGTAAATCATCAAGGCGAGAGGAACTCATGAGCCAGGCGGATTCCGAAAAGCAATCTTTGGCGGGCCAGGTGGCGGTGGTCACCGGCTCAACGCAGGGAATTGGCGGGGGCATCGCCCTCAAGCTCGCCGCGCACGGCGCGCGGATTGTGGTGCATGGGCTTGCGAGCCAGCGGGCCGCCGGTGAGAAGATGGTGGAGGCCATTGTGGCCGGCGGCAGCCAGGCGCTGCTGGTGACCGGCGATTTGCAGGATGAATCGCACTGCCGCAGCATCGTGCGCACCGCCCTGGCGCGCTTTGGCCGGGTTGACATCCTGGTGAACAACGCCGCGGTGGTGCATCGGTCCACCGTGGAGGACACTTCCACCGAATTGTGGGATGAAGTTTTCGACGTCAATGTGCGCGCCCCCTTCCTGCTTTGTCAGGAAGCGGTGCGCCACATGAAAGAGCGCCGGAGCGGCTGCATCGTCAATATCGGTTCCGGGAACGGGTACTGCGGACAGAAGCGGCTGTTCCCCTATTCCGTCTCCAAGGGCGCGCTGATCACGTTCACCAAGAACCTGGCAAATTACCTGGGCAGGTACCGCATCCGGGTGAACCATCTCAATCCCGGCTGGACCCTCACGGAAGGTGAGCGCTACGTTATCGCCGTCGTCGATGGCAAGGGGGAGGGCTGGCTGGAGGAAATGGAGAAGACGCGCCCCTTCGGACGCATGCAGCGGCCCGCCGATGTCGCGAACGCGGTTCTGTTCTTCGCCACCAACGAAATGATCTCCGGCGCCGTGCTCGATTACGAGCAGCATCCTTTCGGCGCGCCCTTCGATCCGGTCACATCCCCCGCCCGGGATTAATGAACTCTTCCGCGACCCGCGAACCACCGCCCCTTCAGCTCCGGTACGAGGCATTGATGTTGATGTACTCCCGAGTGAAGTCGCAAGTCCAGATGCGGGCGGCGGCTTTTCCGGCGTGCAGATCGACGTGCAGCAGAATTTCCTTGCGGTCGAGCTCCTGGTGGGCGGCCGCTTCGTCGAAGCCGGCATCGACGCCTTTGCGGCACAGGGCCATCTGGTTGACGCTGACGTCCATCCTACTGGGATCGAATTTCGCGCCGGAGTAACCCGCCGCACAGATGATGCGGCCCCAATTGGGATCCGAGCCGGCCAGCGCCGTCTTAACCAGGGGCGAGTTGGCAATGGCGCGCGCCACGCGGTCCGCATCGAGGGGGGTGCGCGCTCCCACCACCTCCACGGTGACCAATTTGGAGGCCCCCTCGCCATCCTGCGCGATCAGGCGGGCAAGCGTCTGGCAGACCTGGGTCAATCCTTCCGCGAACCATGCGCGGCTCTGGTTTCCGGGAATCACGGAGACGCCCGCCAGGCCGCTGGCCAGCGCCACGGCGGTGTCGTTGGTGGAAGTGTCGCCGTCCACGGTGACCCGATTGAAGGATTCATCCGCCGCCCCCGCCAGCAGGTTGTGCAGCATGCGCTCCGCCATGGAGGCGTCCGTGGTGATGAACGACAGCATGGTGGCCATGTGGGGATGAATCATCCCCGCCCCCTTGGCGATGCCGGCGATGTGCACCGCCTTGCCCTCCACTTCCGACCGCATCACGCAGGTCTTGGGGAAGGTGTCGGTGGTCATGATGGCCTGGGCCACTTGGGCGGCATTTCCCCGCGAGAGATTTTCTTTCAGCAGGGGGAGGTGCGGAAGAATAGCGTCCGGGTCGAGGGCCACACCAATGACCCCCGTGGAGGCCACCAGAACCTGGGAGGGTTCGATTCCGAGCAGCTCGGCGGTGGCGCGGGCGGTTTCCTCCGCGGTATGCATTCCCGCCCGTCCGGTGCAGGCATTGGCGTTTCCGGAATTGACGACGATGGCGCGGCAGCGTCCCCGGCTTTCAATCAGGTTCCGCTTGGAGAGCAGAACCGGCGCCGCGGCCACCAGGTTGGTGGTGAATACCCCGGCGGCCGTGGTGGCCGGCCCATCGGAGAAGATCATCGCCAAATCGAGCCTGTCGCTCGCCTTCTTGATTCCGGCCGCGACGGCTGCCGCGCGAAACCCCGCGGGTGTTGCCAGATCGCCTTCAATTGCTTCCCACCTGGGTATGGCTCGACTCACCGGCCCTCCTGACTGCTTCCTGCAAAATTGAGTGACAAGGCCCCCCTCACCCCCGCCCCTCTCCCCCAAGGGGGCGAGGGGAGAGGTGAATTGAGTCTAAGCCCTCGCCCCTGGGCAACCGCCCTCATTTGCAATCAACTCTCCCCTCGCCGCCTTCTTGGGGGAGAGGGGCCGGGGGTGAGGGGGTTCTCGAATCATCAATGAACTTATGAGACGCAACGCTAATGCCTCCTGGGCGACGGGCTGGGGAGAACCTGCATCCCCCCGAAAGACGGAGGCGGTGGGGTCGGCGGCCCCGCCACCTTGATGGACCGCACACTCTGCTCGCAGGCTGCCATGTAAAGAGCTTCGTCAGCGCTCGCGGGAGTGCAGGTGGCCTCCATAATATGGTCCGGCGAAATGATTCGGCCCGTCAGCACCATGGCGTGATTCTTGTACTGCCAGATCAGCACCGCGTTGCGGCCGTTGATGACGGAGTGCTCAAACTGGTAGCGCGGAAGGTTGTGCTGCACGCCATCGGTCTCCCAGATGGCCAGGTCCTGAGGCGTGAAATCGCCACTCTTATCAAGATTCGGGCGCGAGGTGATGGTGAGGGAGGGTCCGGTGCGCCAGAATCGCGGTGAAAAAATCCGCACGCCCCCGGTAAAGGGCTCCACCTTCTCATCGAGGCCCGCCGCCACCTGCATCTCAATTCCCAAATCATCATTCTTGTAAGGGACGGGAGCCAAGGTTCGCTCAATCACGGCTTCCTTGTGAACTGGATACCACCGGACCAGAAAAAACTCGCCGCCAACGATTCCGCCCCCAATGACCAGGATCCCCAAACCAACAATTAATTGCATAGGAATATTTTTCATCGCGGCCATATTAACCTGCGAACGCCGAAAGGCGCAACGCAGGAGTAGGGTCCTGGTTTGGACGTACCGCCGGCTTCCAGCCGGCACTTGGCCGCCAAGATGGCGCGCTACGTTCAGACCAGGACACCGCCAATGCAGGTTTTAGCGCACATGAATGAGGGGATGCGTCCTTTCGATAACCTCGCCCACCTGCTGCGCATCCACTCCGCCCGCGCGCAGGGATTCCAGAAGGCGCGCGGCGTCTTTCCCGGCCACGGAAAGCAAAAGCCCGCCGGAGGTCTGCGGGTCAAAGAGCAGGTTCCTCACGTCTTGGGGAACGCCCGGGGCAAACTCCACGCATCCGCCGATGAATTCCTGGTTGCGCTTCAAACCCCCCGGCAGAAACCCTTTACGCGCGAGCGCAAGCGCTTCCGGCAGAAACTCGATTTGCCCGGAGTCGAGCTCGAGGCTCACTTTGCTTCCCACCGCCATTTCCCGCGCGTGGCCCAGCAGGCCGAAGCCCGTGATGTCGGTGGCGGCGTGCACCTCCAGCGGCAGGGCAATCTCCATGGCGGCGCGGTTGAGCGTGCGCATCGAGAGGATGGCCGCCTCTTCCGCCCCTTGCGTCGCCGCGTCCTTCTTCAAGGCTGTGCCGATCACCCCGGTGCCCAGGCGCTTGGTAAGAATCAGCCGGTCGCCCTCGAGCGCTCCCACGTTCTTCCAGACGTGCTGGGGATTGATGACCCCGGTCACCGCATAGCCGAACTTGATTTCATCATCGCCGATGGAATGGCCGCCGATTACCGCGCAGCCGGCTTCCTGCATCTTGACGAGGCCGCCCTGGAGAATTTTTTCGAGAATTTCGACGTCGCGGCCGGTGTTGGGGAATCCCACGATGGAGAGCGCGGAAATCGGCTGCCCGCCCATGGCGTACACATCGCTCAGGGAGTTGGCGGCGGCAATCTGGCCGAAGGTGTGGGGGTCATCCACGATGGGGGTGAAAAAATCCACCGTCTGGACCAGGGCCAGCTCGGGCGAAAGTAGATACACCCCCGCGTCGTCGGCGGTGTCAAAGCCTACCAGCACGTTCGGGTCGGATTGTTTAGGCAACCGGGCGAGCACCGAGTCCAAAATCCTTGGACTCAACTTGGCCGCTCAACCCGCTGCCTTGACCATCGCGGTCAACCGGATGCGTTCGTCCATGGCGGATTTGATTATATTCTCCCGCCCGGCGATTCCCAAACGGCTCTTTCCCATGGGTGGCTCGCCATGGGCTACAGCCTTACCACTTTGGGCGAGGTGGGGTCGCCCCCCCCCAGCCACGGAGTGGCGCGGTCATGTAGCCCACGGCAAGCCAGCCGTGGGCCCTGCTCTTTGCAGACGGGCGACTGGCATGGCTGCGCAGGCATTGGCACAATTAAGACATTTGACCCCCGTAGGGGCGGCGTCCGGCCCCGATTTGACCTGACGACGCCCCTACGGGGCTGGGGAAATATTTTAATTGCGGGGTGGACCCATGGCTGGCTCGCCATGGGCTATATGACAACGCTGCTGTCCAAGATAATCGCTAGCGCCGTACGCCGCATTGCAGGGAAAGGCTTTAGGACAGGGAGAGTCGAGGGTTGGGGAGGAGGTCTGGGTTTCATAAGTTCGTTCGCCTGTCCAAAT
>Ga0326728_10013977_pt1 | contig 17237 bp, 17 predicted proteins | sample MB3enrmetagenome_FD_207602 | JGI IMG/M metagenome (GOLD analysis project Ga0326728, IMG submission 207602) | Lab enriched peat soil microbial communities from McLean, Ithaca, NY, United States - MB31MN | ecosystem: Environmental > Terrestrial > Soil > Wetlands > Peat | place: USA: New York... | reverse complement strand
CCCTGGATGTCCACCCCTCCATTTTCACGGAAGTCGCGCCAGTGAATGGAGGCATTCGTTCCAGGGCTCCATCATGACGCGTCAAAAAATGCCCTCATCCGAGCGCGGGAAAGTGCGAAATATAGGCACTAAAGTCAATAAAAGCCGGAAAAGTCCATTAAAGTCGTCCGGAAGCTTGACTTTAGCGGCTTAGCCGGCACTATCTGGCTTTACCACCACCTCCGACGGGCTTTGGCCGGAAACTTCAGAAAGTAGCAAACAATTTCGGAATTATTTACATAACAAACCAAAAATAGTAAAATATGGGGTATGGGGAACCGCCTTTTTACAGTACTTAAGTATGTCTTTGGGATATTCCCTTTGGCCGTCCTTAAGTGGGCGCTCGATCATTTCCTTTGGGATTGGTTCAAAGAATATCTGGATAGGAATTGGCACATCAAGGAGCCGGTTATGGTAAGGACGGTCTCCAGCTTCTTTGTGCCGTTAGCGATAATCGTCATTTCTTACTGGGCAATATTTCGTCTTCATAAATTATCAGCACAAAAGGGCAGTGATAATGAAACAAAGGAGTCTCCCTTAGAAATAATTTTCGATCAAAGCAACCCTGCTCGACGATTTTGGTCCATGGAATCTATGAAAAGTGAGACCGGCACAGTTATACCATACTGGGAATATAGAGCAGATATTAAGAATAAGTCTGACAAGACTATTAGAAACGTATCTGTCACAACAGAGCATATAGGTTTAGTGCCGCAAAGGCCAGCTGATCAAGTTTTCGACAAAATTAGGAAAACAACCTGTGATATAAAACCGAGGTGTTCAGAGCTGGTTCCAGTTCTCCGCTGGCCCATTCCCGGAAATCTACCTGGAACATTGGCCGGCTCATCGGCGCTAGAATATGGCCCAATAAAGATCACCGCTAGTGCCGATGATGTTCTACCAACAGTGCGAATATTCCAATTTGATTATCAAGAAGAGCCGATGTTGTTTAACGAAAAGGAGAAAGATCATCTGGAAGGGCAACTTCAAAAACAGGATATAATACCTACTGCGGTAGAATCTACTGAATCCTTTTTTGACGTCGTTCCAATAACAGATAACGTACGGAAAAGGTTAAAGGGGCTGTTCGTCGATTGTTATGGAGAACGCGGCAAGGACAGTTATGAGGTGAGGTTGGGTTCCAGTATAGGTGAGCAGTTTAGCATTGTTTTGGTCGACAAAAAATCTGATAAAGACGTTGCTTTAGATGTGAGCTATATCCGTAAAGGTACTGAATGCGGGTATGACTTGCTATATAACCGACTGTACAATGGTGGGCTAAGAGCCATTGAGAATAGTGAGAACTATCAAAGAAAGAGAGGACGGCAGGTAAGGACGGTCATGTGTCTTATTAGTTCAGATGAGGAAGTAGTTTCCGTGGTAGTAAGGCATAGGGACCGATTGGAGAGGGAATTAAAAGCAAAGAAGAGCACGGTAGAAATAGTTATGTTGTCTGAGCAAAAGACTCTCCAGAAAGATGTATTTGACTTATGGAACGTCGAGAATTGTAATACGTTTGAGTCAATATTTAAGCTTGAACGATGATATTGTAACTTATTTATATTATTGGATAACTTTTTTAAATTATATTCTTTACAAACCATGAAATGGGCTTATACTATTAGGTACAAAAGATGAGAAAAGGAGGCCCTAAATGAGGTACACCCCACCGGAGTTTGAAACCCTTTCGGACATGGCCGCGATAGATGTGGGACGGCTCACCGAGGAGCAGGCCAGGAAGATTCTTGAGGACATCCGCTGGCCGGACGGTGTCGAATGCCCGCACTGCAAGGGCCGGGACGTCGTGAGGATCAACGGCAAGGCGGAGAAGGTGAGGGACGGCCTGCTCCGCTGCAAGGGCTGTAGGAAGCAGTTCACTGTGACGGTGGGGACGGTGATGGAGCACACGCACATCACGCTCAGGCAGTGGGTCCAGGCGTTCCACTCCATGTGCTCGCACAAGAAAGGCGTCTCCTCGCTCCAGCTACAGAGGAACCTCGGCCTACGGTCCTACCGGTCGGCGTGGCACCTGACGCACCGTATAAGGGCAGCCATGAAGGAGGACCCCCTGGCGAGCCTGCTCAAGGGCGTGGTAGAGGTGGACGAGACTTACATAGGGGGGAAGCCACCGAAGGACGGCAAGAAGCACAAAAGGGGAAGGGGCACGGACAAGGCCCCGGTGGTGGCTCTGGTGGAGCGTGGCGGGAAGGTCGTGACGAAGCCCGTCGGGAACGTGACCGCGAGGACGCTCAAGTCGGCCATCAGGGAGGCGGTGGACAGGGAGTTGAGAATAGTCACTGACGAGTTCGAGAGCTACAAGGGGATAGGCCGGGAGTTCAAGGGCGGGCACGAGACGGTGAACCACGGCCTGGGCGAGTACGTGAGGGACGACGTTTTCACTAACACGGCGGAGTCCTTCTTCGCGCTGCTCAAGCGGGGCGTGAACGGCACGTTTCACCACATATCGAAGAAACACCTGGCGAAGTACTGCAACGAGTTCTCCTTTAGGTGGGATAACCGGAAGGTGACCGACGGCGAGATGGCGGAGGAGGCGGTCAAGGGCATGGACGGGAAAAGGCTGATGCTGAAGGACCTGCTTAGGGATGGGGAAAAGGCGAATTGACAAAGCTTCGTGAGGGGGAGACGCCATGACGGAAGAGGAGCGGACGCAGTTGCAGAAAGACGTATTGTATGAGCAATACCTGGCTCAGAAAGAATATGGTGAGTACATGGCAAAGATCGAGATGATGAATCAGAGATTGCGGGATTTGAGCGACGCCTTCCGTCATTACATCTCATCGCTGCATGAGGTCGTTCAGTCGGGAGAGGAGGGGAATTATCGTAAATATCTTCCGATTGATTTTGACGATTTGGAGGATAGCTGCAATAAAGTTGTCGCCCTCAAGAAACGGCTCGCGGCTGCTGGCGAAAGGAAAAAACTCCTTGGCATTTGAATAGGGGGGACAATGAAAACAGCAATAGTTTTGACAGTTGCTATCATTCTTATGTCAGCACCCCTATTGCGTGCTGATGATCTGGACCAGGAGTACCAGAAGATGTACCGGGAATACTCGGAAGCAATAGCGGAGGACTGGGTAAGCATCCACCATACGCAGGACGCCGAGCTGGACGTGGTGCGGAATCCCGCCCACACAAAAGCGGACGAGGTGTACTGGGACAAAAAAGTGGAAAACTTGATGAAAGATGTGCACGGTCTCATCGACAAGAAGCAGGAACTGAAGATAAGGGTCATGGAGCGCAACAAGGGCAAGCTCCCGGAGTGGTGGAAGGAAACCCTCACTCAGTAGGTCAGGAGAAGACATGGGAAAGAAAAAGAGGACCGTTCAGGCCGCTGAGGAAGCGGGGGGGAAGTATGACAAGCCCATCTCCTTCCATCCCTTCAGGCTGAGGGATGTCCTTTCCGCGTTCATGAAGGTGGTCCCGAGGAAGGTCGGGGAACGGAAAGGCAAGAAATAGAAACTAAAGGTGGATGCTATGGTTTGTTATGTAAATAATTCCGAACAATTTTATGTTTATGCGGAAAGAATGGCGGAGGAACAAGGGATGGGCGAACCCCGGTCCAGTTAGTAAAGGCAGCGTATCCGTCACTCATCCAAACGAAGGAAAACGAGCCCGGAGGATGCGCTTGCTTTCGGTCCTGTGGAAAATTCACGGGTGGTCGCCGACCGTGATTCGACGAAAGCAGAGAGGAGGTCTCAGAACCCGGAACGAAACACGTGGTCCAGGATTTTGAAGGCAGCTTTTTCAACGTTATGCGAAACCGCCCAGCGAATATTCCATTGCAGGGACTGGCATCAGCGAGCATTTTCCGTGTGGGACTTTGTGTGGGACTTTCATCCAAAATTGACAAAAAATGCGATCATGATATAAAATCAACCAATCATAAAACACATGTAATTTCCTATAGTTCCCTAATTTGAGGAGGTCAGGAAACTCAAGGGCCCTATGTTCCTAATCCTGGTGCCGCGTGTTCGAGTCACGCCGGGGGCATTCATCCCTTGCCCTCTTTCGGACGGCCGGGAGGGTTTCAAAGGATCCGGGCCGCCGGTTCTTTACCAGAATCTAACCTACACTTTTCGATCGGGATGAAAGGATTTAGGGATGGCGAACACGCCGTGTGCCTTGGGCGACAACAAGTCCTTTTTCTACAAGTGGGCCCTCGGCCTTGCCCTGATAACGGTGTGCTACAACCTGATCGAGGGCATGGTATCCGTGTTCCTGGGCGCCGAGGATGGCACAATAACCCTCTTCGGCTTCGGGATCGATTCGTTTGTGGAAGTGATATCCGGCATGGGCGTCTGGCACATGGTAAGACGCATGGAAAAGACAGACGAGGGAGATCATCGCCGCTTCGAGAGGACAGCCCTCACAATAACGGGAATCAGCTTCCACATTCTGGCGGTGGGCCTTATTGCCACGTCCCTGTTAGGCTTCTACACCGGCCACAGGCCTCGGACCACTTTCTGGAGCATAGTCGTGGGAATCATCTCGATTCTCGCCATGTGGCTCCTGATACACTACAAAACGAAGATCGGCAGACAATTCAATTCCCAGCCGCTCCTCGCCGATGCAGCGTGCACAAAGACCTGCCTTTATCTCTCTATTATTCTTCTCATCTCCGGATTGGTGTACGAGTGGACGGGCATCGGCCTGGCGGACTCCCTGGGGGCCGTCGGCATCGCACTCTTCTCTTTCCACGAAGGTCGAGAGGCCCTTGAGAAGTCAAGGGAAGATGGGCCCTGATGCGCGACCGGATGCAATCGGTCATCGATCCTTAAGAAGAAAGGCCATTCGTAGAAGGTCCAAGACAAGGCCGGTGGAGCGGTCTCGTTTCGCCCCACCGGCCTTGTCGGATCGTTCGATTGATTGATCAGGATTACTTGAAGCCGTCCTTCAGCTCCGCCAGCCTCTTGGCCAAGGCTTTCGGCAGCCTGTCTCCGAACTGGCTATAGAAGGCTTCGATCTCCTCGGTCTCCTTTTTCCATTCCGCCTTGTCCAGCGAGAAGAGCTTGTCGATGACGCCGGCAGGCAGCTCGAGGCCTTCGAAGTTGAGATCCTCCATACGCGGCATGAGGCCGACGGGCGTCTGTTTGGCCGGGACCTTTCCCTTTATCCTGTCCACCATCCACTTGATGACGCGCGAATTGTCCCTGAAGCCCGGCCAGATGAACTTGCCGTCGCTGTCCTTCTTGAACCAGTTGACGAAGAATAGTTTGGGGGGATGGGCCATCTTCGTGCCCATGGAGAGCCAGTGGCCGAAGTAGTCTCCCATGTTGTAGCCGCAGAACGGCAACATGGCCATGGGGTCCCGCCTCACGACACCTGCCTTGCCCGTGGCTGCCGCAGTCGTTTCGGACCCGTTTGCCGAGGCCCGGAACACACCGTGCTCCCAGTCAAAGCTCTCGCAGACCAATGGTATCGTGTTCGACCTTCTGCCGCCGAAGAGTATGCCGGAGATGGGCACGCCTTTTGGGTTGTCCGCCTCGGGTGAGAGGGTCGGGCAGTTGTAAATGGAAACGGTGAACCGGGAGTTGGGATGGGCCGCGTTCGCACCGCTCGCGGCGTCGTACGGCCTGCCCTGCCAGTCGAGCATATGCGCCGGCGCCTTGTCGCTCAGCCCTTCCCACCAGGGTGAGTTGGTATCCGTGTCCACGCCGGTATTGGTGAAGAGTGTGGGATAGAACTTGTCGTTCCTCAGGGTCTTCATCATGAAGGGATTGGTCTTGTCCGACGTGCCCGGCGCTACGCCGAAAAACCCCGCTTCCGGGTTTATCGCCCAGAGTCTCCCATCCGGCCCTATGTTGATCCACGCTATGTCGTCGCCCAGGGTCCACACTTTATAGCCCTTCATGATCGGATCGAGCATGGCGAGGTTCGTCTTGCCGCAGGCCGACGGGAAGGAGCCCATAATATAGGTGATCTCTCCGTCAGGGTCCTGCACCCCCATGATGATCATGTGCTCGGCGAGCCAGCCCTGTTGATAGCCTAGATAAGAGGCAATCCTGAGGGAGATGCACTTCTTCCCCAGGAGGGCGTTCCCACCGTAGCCGGAACCTATGCTCATCACAAGGTCATCCTGCGGAAAATGCATGATGAAGCGCCTCTCGGGATCGAGATCGCCGATCGAATGGAGGCCCTTCACAAAGTCACCCCGCTCATCGATCACCTCAAGCACCCTAGTCCCCACCCTCGTCATGATGTACATGCTCACCGCGACGTAGACGGAATCCGTGATCTGGATGCAGGGCCTCGCGTAAGGAGAATCGGGGTGGCCCATCATGTAGGGTATGACGTACATGGTTCTGCCGCGCATGCACCCGTCATAGAGAGGCGCGACCATTTTGCGCGCCTCGCCCGGTTCCATCCAGTTATTGTTGGGACCCGCATCTTCCTTCTTCGGCAGGCACACGAACGTGAGATGCTCTGTCCTTGCTACGTCCGTCGGATGGCTGCGGTGGAGGTAGGAGTGGGGGAATTCGGTGTGATTCAAGGGCTGGAAGGTGGGCTTTGAATTTATCTTCTCTTGGTTTATGCCCACGTCCACCAAACCCCTCATCTCCTCTTCCGTACCCTGAATCCAATGTATGCGATCGGGTTTTGTCAGCTTCGCCTGTTCTTCGACCCATTTTTCTACGATTTTTGACACGGCTGCCTCCTAAGAGTTGGATTGACCCATCCCGGGCCCGGATTGTCCGAACCTCATGGGAAGGTATCGATCAGAGACGGACAATGAACTTAACCATAATCTATCCTTATATCCTTGGTTCCTGGCCCTGACGTATCTTCTTCTTGATCACTTCCTTGCCCCTGGTCATGTGCTTGCGCACGAGCTTCTCCACCTGCTTCGCGTTTCTGCTTCTTATGGAGGCGACCATATCCTTGTGATCCTGCACGGCGAGCTGGGGCTTTCTCTGGTACCGCATTATGATGACCCTGTAACGGTATATATAATCGCGGAGATCGCGGAGAAGGTTGTACAGCCGGTTGTTCTTGGCGGCTTTGTAAACGACGTCATGAAACTCGCCGTCAAGCCGGATGAACTCTTCCACGTTCATGTCCTGAAGGCATGCCTCCTCGAGGGCAATAATGTCTTCGAGGGACCGGAGCTCGGCGTCGTCCATCCTTGCGGTCGCAAGAAAACCCGCATAGCCTTCGAGAATTCCCCTCAGGCCGAACACCTCTTCCACTTCCTCTTCCGTCACGCCCTTGACCGCAAAACCACCCCGGGGAAGCCGGTATATGAGCCCTTCTTTCTCGAGTTTCTGAATGGCCTCCCTTACCGGGGTCCTGCTCGTTTTCATATCTTCCGCGAGCTTCTCCTCTATGAGTCGCCGCCCCGGCTCAAATTCCCCTCCGATGATCGCGCCCTTTATGCTCACGTACACATGCTCTCTGAGAAGTCTCTTCTTCTTCCTCTTCCGTTCCTCAACATTTTCCTTCTTGTTCATTTGCTGCCTCCTTCCTGTGAAAACCAATGTTGGCTTTGAATTCTTCGATAAGGGTGCTTTAGTCTACCACAAACAAAGGCCTCGTTGTATACAGTTTTTTTTGCGTGAGAAGAGGCAGCCGCGCGCCATGGCTATCGGACACCGTTTTTTTGTAGAGACGGAGCCGCAATGTATCCACGTACAAAGTGGATCGGCAAAAGATGACCTCAGGCGGCTCCAATGGAAGGGGATCTCTCGTCAGGGCACTCCCGTGAAAGGGGCGCCCGTTGGATCGTTTGATTTTTGGGCGTGGGTTGGTGTAAATTTAACCAACTTTTCCGGAGGTCTTATGGCAAGAGTTTTCAGCGGCATTCAGCCGACAGGGGATATACATATCGGGAATTACGTCGGCGCCCTCAAACAATGGGTCTCCCTCGTGAAAGAGTACGAATGCATCTACTCGGTAGTCGACTACCATGCCATAACCGTGGAGTACCAACCCGACGAGATGGCGGAGCGGACGTTCAACACCGCCATCATTCTGGTTGCCTGCGGCCTCGACCCGCAGCAGTGCCACCTCCAGGTCCAGTCCCATGTCCCGCAGCACACCGAGCTGGGATGGATATTCAACTCCGTCACTCCCGTGGGGGAAGTGGAAAGGATGACCCAGTTCAAGGACAAGTCGAAGCAGCATCGCGGGAACATCAACATGGGCCTCATGGATTACCCGGTACTCCAGGCCGCTGACATCCTGATATACAAGGCCCAGTTCGTTCCCGTAGGGGAAGACCAGGTTCAACACGTGGAGCTGTCCCGAGAGATCGCCCGGAAATTCAACGCGAGGTTCGGTGATGTCTTCCCGGAGCCGGAGGCCATCCTCTCATGCGCGCCCCGCATCCTTGGCACCGAGGGCAAGAACAAGATGTCAAAGACCCTCAACAACTATATCGGCATCCTCGAGGACGAAGGCAGCGTTTGGGAAAAGCTGAGAACCGCGGTGACCGATGTGGCGAGGGTGAGGCGGACGGATCCGGGCGATCCGGAGGTATGTAACGTCTACACCATGCATCGCGCCTTTTCCCCCGAAGATGCCATAAGAGAGCTGGGTGAGGCGTGCAAGAGCGCCTCCGTAGGCTGTATCGACTGCAAACGCGTCCTGCTCAAGAACATGATGGCCGAGCTGACCCCCATCCGCGAGAAAGCGCTCTCTCTGAAAGGACATCCCGACTACATCATGGACGCCCTGAAGCAAGGGGCACGGGGCTGCAAGGGAATGGCAGAAGAGACCATGGAGGAGGTCTGGAAAGTACTCGGTCTCCTCAGGCTTCCGCGTCCGTAGCCGGCGCTCCTTAAGAGTCCAGCGGCCTTGCGCCACCCCCTCAAAGCTTGGACGTGGCGGCCCTGCTTTGGTAGTGTCCTAATTTGAAAGGACACTACCCCTGCTTTCGCAGCCTTGACATTTTTCGAAGCCTCGGAATAAGCTCTTGCCTGTGAAGGACCTTTCCATCGGCATGTTCGATTCAGGGCTCGGCGGCCTTACGGTCTTGAGAGAAGTAAGGCAGGCCCTTCCTCACGAGCACATCATCTACCTCGGCGACACGGCCCGGGTGCCTTACGGCAACAGGTCGCCCCGGACCGTGACCCGGTACTCTCTCGAGAACACCCGATTCCTTCTGGGCAAGGGCATAAAGATGCTCATCATAGCGTGCAATACGTCGAGCGCCGTCGCCCTTTCCGTGTTGAAGAGGACCCTGCCGATCCCGGTGATCGGCGTCATCGGTCCTCCATCCAGGGAGGCGGTGCGCCGCACCCGATCGAAAAAGATCGGGGTGATAGGCACAAGGGCCACGATAAACAGCCGGGCCTATGTGAAGGCCATAAAAAGGCTCGACCCTACGGTCGAAGTCTTCTCCACAGCCTGTCCTCTGTTCGTACCCATAGTGGAGGAGGGGCTCGAGGATGACGAGATAGCCCGTATGGTTGTGGACAGGTATCTTGAAGGGCTGAAAGGTTCAGGGATAGACGTGCTGGTGATGGGATGCACCCACTATCCAATCCTGGAGCACCGGATTCGCGGGCTTTTAGGCGCCGGCGTATATATCGTCAACACGGGGAGAGAAACCGCCCACGACGTTCAAAGGCTCCTGGAGAAGCACGATGCGGGAAAACACACGGGAAAAGGCGGGTGCAGCTTCTATGTTACCGATGCACCCGACAAACTCATGGACCTCGGCAGCCGTGTCCTCGGCGAGCCCCTCAAGAAAGCCAGGCTCGTGAAGATCTCCGAGCCGGTAGTTCCCACTTCCTTCGTATGATCGCCCGGGTAGCGCTCCCCCTGCCCATAGACAAGACGTTCTCCTATGCCCTTCCCAATGGCATGGCCCCTTTCATAAGGCCTTTCTCCCGGGTCAAAGTCCCCTTCAACAGCCGGTCGCTGGTCGGATTCGTGCTGGACACGCAAGAGGGTGACGAGGAAGGATTGAAGGCTGTCACTGACCTCGTCGACTGCGTCCCCCTCATTGACGACACGTGCGCCCGCCTTTGCCGATGGGCATCGAGCCACTACGTGACGCCCATGGGCCTCACCCTCAAGTACGCTCTTTCGTCATCGATAAAGATGGAGAAGTACTGCCGCGTGAATGCAAAGGATTCATCCCTCTCCCACCTGGACGGCCTACCTTTGGCAAAGGCATACGACGCACTCGGCAAAGAGGCGATCCTGGATTGCTTTCATCGCTCCCTCGTCGCGTTCCGCGATGCCTTTACAGGCAGGGAGATTGAGGCGGACAATGCGAAGAAATCTGCGGACGCGCACCGGGCAACCCTCTTCCTCGGAGCGGTTGAGGACCGGATGGACCGCTATCTCTCCCTAGCGGCAGATGAGCTCGAGCATGGGAGAAACGTGCTTATGCTGCTCCCGGACCACCAGCTTGTGGGGGACTTCTTCTATTCCTCCTTCGCCAAGCGCTTTGCCGGTGCGGTCTTCTGGTTCCACAGCGCAATGAGCGAGAAAAGACGGGCCGAGACTTTTTTCAGGGCCCGGTCGGAAGGAGGCCACGTCATTCTCGGAAGCAAGAGCTCGGTCTTCCTACCGGTGACAGAGAATGGACTTATCATCGTGGAGCGGCCCGAAGAAGACGAATATCGGAACGAGGAAGCCTTTAAGTTCAGTGCCGTGCGCCTCGCCGTGAAGAGGGCGGAAATAGAGGGTATCCCCGTACTTCTGGGAAGCAGCGCGCCGCCCGTGGAAGTCATGAGATGGGCCCAGGAGGGTTCGATCGACTTAGTAAGAAGCGGCCGAGAGGCCCCAAGCCCCTCTGTTTCAAGCACGAGAAACGAAAAGGGCAAGGGCCGGGAGGCACATCTGCCCGACGCCTTGGTCGAGGCAATCAGGGACGTCGTCGATCGGAAGGGGAATGTGGTCGTGCACACTCCAAGGCGCGCTTATGCCTCCGGTCTCTATTGCGCATCCTGCGGTCAGTGGCTTCATTGTCCTGCGTGCTCGGGGGCCTCGCTCAATTACACGAGGACCGCGGAATCACTGACCTGCGGCACCTGCAAAGGCAGAATCCCCTACGATGAGAAGTGCGTCCAATGCGGCTCTCCCTTCATCAGGTTTCTTGACGTGGGGGCCGAGTATGTCGAAGCAAGGCTCCGGGAGGCCTTTCCCGGTAAGAATGTCCTGAAGGTAACCGGAGAAGCCGGCGCGCGCAAAGAGCGTCGGGCCTTGCGATGCGCCCCCCAGGAAGGCAGCATCATCGTCGGCACCAATGTGCTGTCAAAGGCGTACGAATTGGCCGCAGACCTTTTGATCCTGTATGGCTGGGAGGATTTCCTCCGCATAGGCGGCTACAGGGCCAGGGAGAAGATGTTCCAGGTCTTCACAAACCTTGTCGATGCAGTGAGACCTCGAAATCTGCTCCTCCATACATGCGGCAAGGACCCTTTCGACATATCGCTCTTTCTCGACAGGAACCGGTTCTATGAAGACGAGCTGGAGAAGCGAAGAAAGGCCGATTTCCCGCCCTTCGTCCGCTTCTTTCTGCTGAACGTACTGAAGCGAAACGAGCAGGCGGGCCGACGGGTCTTGAAAACCATCGACAGGTTGATCGAAAAGGAGCATCCGGACCATCAGATACTCGGCCCTATCGACGTCAAGGGTCAATATGGGTGGAGAATGATCCTCAAAGGGGACGACCTCTCGCTCTCAGGCCTCCTTCCATCCCTCTACCGCCTCCCCGGCGTCCACATCGAGGCCGATCCTCTCTATCTGTAGAGTCTCCTTGATTCGCGTCCTTAGCTCGCCTTCTTGCCTTCTTTTCTGAGCCTCACGAGCCCCGCCTCTATCCTCGTGAAGGTCATGCTTTTTCTCTTCAGAGCGCCCAGGTCTATGGCGTAGCGGCGGGCAAGCTCCTTTGTTGCAGGCAGTGGCTCAGGGTCTGCCTTTGTCCAATAGGGCCTCAGTTCCCTCAGGAATATGTTTACGGTCACCGGGCCCACCCCATAGAAACGGAGCAGCCTCGCCTCCAGGTCCCTGGGGCCCTGAGACTCCCGGTGCAGTGTGTTGAGGCTCCCTCCGTATTCTTCCATGAGCATCTCGCAGTTGCGCAAGACCTCGCGGGACGTCTTCTCGTCGTATCGCACGTACCCCCCCTCCCTCATCACCGGATTGACGAGAAAGTCCCAACCGGCCTCGAGGATACGCTCAGGCGTGAGGAGATCGTGCCTTTCGAAGGCTCGATATGTCCTCTTTGCAATTGTCTCGGATATCCTCGCGCCAAAGAGCACGCTCGCGAGGAACCATTTGAAGACCTCGCGATCGTCCGCTCCTTTCAGCTCGATGCCCAGCTCTTCGCTGTAAGTCCTCTCTTTTTTCAGCCATTCGATCGTCACACCCATTGCTCTTCCTTCAGGAAGGTCCAACAATGCCATAGCCTAAAAGCCCCCTCCCCTATGTAGATCGTCCTTTCATTAGGATAGGCTGTCCCCCATCGCGGTGCAATGGAGAGGGTCTTTCGGATGAGGGAGCGCCGCTATTCTTGCAAGACCGGCCTTCCTCTCTTACATTCTCTATGGTGTACGCAGGCCCATCGTCTTAAAAGCCACACTCAAGGAGGCCGCAGCCTGGACTATACAATCAAGATAGGCGGCGAAGCGGGTCGGGGTATACAGACCATCGGCGATAGTCTCGCGAGGGTCTTTGCCCGGACGGGCTTTCACGTCTTCATCCACCAGGATTACGAGTCCCGTATCAGGGGCGGTCACAATTTCTTTCAGATCAGGGTCTCAAGTAAGCCCGTGGCTGCATCGAGGGAGAGGATAGACATCGTCATCGCCCTCGACAGGCCCGGCATCGCGAACAACGAAGCGAGGCTCTCCGAAGGGGGGCTCATCCTCTACGATTCGTCCCTGATTAAGGAGAAACATGGGGGGTCCCGTTTCCTGGACGTGCCGCTCGTCGATCTGGCCACCAGGGACGGCGGGAACAGGATCATGGTGAACACCGTAGCCACCGGTGCCGCCCTGGGGCTTTTGAAGATGGGTCTCGAAGCCTTCTTTCAGGTGATCGGCGAGCTTATGGGCAAGAAAGGGGCGAAGACCGTCGATGAGAACCGGCGCGCGGCGGCCCGGGGCCATGACTTTGCCGTGAGCAACTGCAAAGAGTGCGCCTTTGAGATGGGCACGGGAGGCTCCCCGCGCATGTTGATCGACGGGAACTCTGCCGTGGGCCTCGGCGCCCTCCTGTCCGGCTGCCGGTTCTACTCCGGCTACCCCATGACGCCCTCTACGGGCGTGCTTACCTTCATGGCCGGGAAGTCGGAGGAATGGGGCATCGTCGTAGAACAGGCGGAGGACGAGATAGCCGCAGTCAACATGGCCATAGGCGCCTCCTTTGCCGGCGCGCGATCGATGACCGCTACCGCGGGAGGAGGCTTCGCCCTCATGGTCGAGGGCGTCTCCCTTGCCGCCATGACGGAGACGCCCATAGTCGTCATGGTGGGCCAACGTCCTGCCCCGGCCACAGGGCTGCCCACGAGGACCGAGCAGGGGGACCTCCTCTTCGTGCTTCATTCGGGCCACGGGGAATTTCCGAGGGTCGTTCTGGCGCCGGGCTCTCCTGAACAGGCCCTCTACCTCACGAACAAGGCGTTCGATCTCTCCGAGAAGTTTCAAATCCCCGCCTTCATTCTCTCGGACCAGTACCTTGCCGACTCTCAGTGGAGCTACGAGGGGCTCGATCTAGGAAAGGCCGTGTACCGGGACTATCGCCTGCGGGATATGCCGCCGGATGCCGCAGGAACGTACAGAAGGTACGCCTACACCGCCTCCGGAGTCTCTCCCCTCGCCGTGCCGGGCCAATCCGAATGCCTCGTCGTGGACGACAGCGATGAGCACGACGAAGAGGGACACATCATTGAAGACAGCCAGACCAGGACCAGGATGGTCGAAAAGAGGCTGCTCAAGAAGCTGCCATTGATCAGGGCGGAAATAGGCCCCCCCTTGCTCTACGGAGACCGGAACCCCGAAACGGTCGTGGTCGGATGGGGCTCTACCCTCGGCGTCCTGAAGGAGGTCGTGGACATTCTCGCGGATCGCGAACGCATAGCGCTCCTCCATTTCAGCGAGATCTATCCCTTTCCCGGAACGGAAGAGTTCGATTATCTCAAGGTGCTCAAAGAAGCCAGGCGGACCATCTGCGTGGAGAACAATGCCACGTCACAGTTTGGGAGACTCATGAGGGCCGAGACCGGCCACGCCTTCTCGAGCACCATTACCAAATATGACGGCCGGCCTTACCTGGTGGAGACAGTGCTGGAAGAGCTAAAATGGCAGGATTAAAAGAGTACGAGGGCAGGACACCCGCGTGGTGTCCCGGATGTGGCAACTTCGGGATATTGAGGTCTTTCCAGCAGGCCGTCCTGGACTTGGGGCTCAAACCCCACCAGTTCGCCATCGTCTCCGGCATCGGCCAATCCGGGAAGTTCCCCCACTACACGAGGTGCAACACCTTCAACGGCCTCCACGGCAGGTCCCTTCCGGTGGCCACCGGTGTCAGACTCGTTAGCCCCCGCATGCCCGTTATCGCAGTGGCAGGAGACGGGGACTGCTACGGGGAGGGCGGCAATCACCTCATCCATGCGATCCGGCGCAACATAGGCGTCAAAGTCTTCGTGCACGACAATCAGGTCTACGGGCTCACCAAGGGGCAGGCATCGCCGACGAGCATGGAGGGCATGAAGACCAAGGTGCAGCCTCACGGCGTCGCGGCGGAGGCCCTCAATCCTCTGGCCCTGGCCGTGGCCCTCGATTGCAGCTTCGTCGCGAGGGGTTACGCGGGAGAGGGCGAGCACCTGACCGAGGTGATGAAGCAAGCCATCAACCACCGAGGCTTTGCCCTACTCGATATCCTTCAACCCTGCGTTACCTATAACAGGATCAATACCTTTCAGTGGTTCAAGGAGCGTGTCTACCATCTGGATCCGTCTTACGACACCACCGACCGGGGAGCGGCCTTTGCCAAGGCGCTGGAGTTCGGCGACAGAATACCCCTAGGGGTGATCTACCGGAATGAGCGCATCCCCCTCGAGGAGAGGCTGCCCACGGTCATTGGAAGGCCGATCGCGGAGAGGCCTTTCGACGCTTTAGCCTTGCGGGGAATGGTGAAGGAATTCTACTGAAGAACCCCCGTTTCCCCTGGGGACGCCTTGCTTTCGGCGCCCTGTTTGCCTATAATGCAGATACAATCACAAAGCCAGGCGTCAGTTCCCGCGCCCATAACCTAAAGAAGGAGGCTTGAGACCATGGCGAGCTACAAGTGCATAGTCTGCGGATACATCTACGACCCGGTGGAAGGGGACATTGCGAACGGCATACCCGCGGGGACTCCGTTCGAGGACCTGCCCGATTCATGGGTATGTCCGGTATGCGGGGTGGCGAAATCGGAATTTGAAAAGATCTAGGGGTTTACAAGCTAGAAGGAGGCGGCAACGGACATGCTCTTGGAGACGGCCTTTGACGACGTAGGAATTCCAAAGAGGGGGAAGGTCCGCGACGTTTACGATCTCGGGGATAAGCTCCTCATCGTGGTTACGGACCGCGTTTCCGCATTTGACGTGGTCTTGCCCACAGGCATTCCCGATAAGGGGAAGGTACTGAACCAGTTGTCTCTCTTCTGGTTTCGCCGCATGAGCGACGTGGTGGAGAACCATGTCCTGGAATCTGATGTCGAGCAATACCCTGAGGCCCTCAAGAAATACGCGGACCAGCTTCGGGGAAGAAGCATGGTGGTGAAGAAGGCCCGTCCCTTTCCCGTGGAGTGCGTCGTTCGCGGCTACCTCGCCGGCTCGGGTTGGAGCGAGTACAGGGAGAAAGGGAGCGTCTGCGGGGTGAGGCTGCCTGCCGGCATGGAAGAATCGGGACGCCTCGACGAGGCGATCTTCACTCCCACCACGAAAGCTGAAGAAGGGCACGATCTTGCCATCTCCATGGAGCAGGTAGAGGACCTGATCGGGTCTGAGGCCGCCCGTACCCTGCAGCGCCTCGCGGTTGAGGTCTACACGAGGGCGAGGGCGTATGCCGAAGGTAGGGACATCCTCGTGGCGGACACGAAATTCGAATTCGGCAGCATCGACGGCAAGACCATCATAATCGACGAGATTCTCACGCCTGATTCTTCGAGGTTCTGGTCTGCAAAGGAATACCGGCCGGGCCGGGGGCAGGACAGCTTCGACAAGCAGATCGTGAGGGACTACCTTAATACCCTCGACTGGGATAAGACCTATCCCGGGCCGCAGCTTCCTTCGGAGATCGTCGAAAAAACCGCCCAGCGGTACAGGGAGATATATCGAATCCTCGCCGGAAAGCCCCTCGACTGACGCCTCCGCAGTTGCGCCTTTTCGTCTTTTTCGGGCCATAGCTGCATGGGGCGGCGGTTTCCTAGTCAAAAAATAGACATTAGGTTGCTAAGGGGTTACGATTGAGCCGGGAGGCTCCGGTGGCTTTGCTGCCGGAGGGGGCGCTGAGCCAGCGACAAAACCGAGCGAAGCGAGGCTGAGGGGGGAGGCTCTGGCAGCTTTGCTGCCGGAGGGGGCGCTGAGCCAGCGACAAAACCGAGCGAAGCGAGGCTGATGAGGGGGGAGGCTCTGGCAGCTTTGCTGCCGGAGGGGGCGCTGAGCCCCTACCTAGGCGGACTCATTCCGCACGGTTGACGGCTTCTCGGGATGATTGGCTCGCTTTCGGCAACGTTGGCTCTTATGCTCGAATAGCAAGGCTGCTATCGATGAAAGTATGCTGTGATCATTAACAATAGCCTATATCAGCTCATCCATTATGCTATGTTCCTTTAATATCAAGGGATAGGCCGCGTGCCGATCACGATAAACTTCACGAAATTGGACGAAATTTCACCGTTTGAAAAAAATAAGCCCCCTTCGCACTACTTTCTTTCCTTCTCGAGCTAGAATAGCATAACGCTAATACGTGGTCAAGAAAAAAGGGGGCACCATGGAACGAAGAAGCCCCGGACCGCCCCCGGTTGCTCGGTTCGCGACGTGGTTTTCGCAAAAAACTCATGGAGTCGGCTCTTCCATCGCCCGCGCTACCGGGCGAGGGCAGGGCCGCGGGCGTCGAACGTCAGCGTTTGGAGTACAAACATGTTGGAATATTGACAGTCAGGGCGAATAAGAAAGGATAGCCTTCGCCTATTTTTTCGATTGTGGGAGTCTTATGGGGAGGTGTGACGAGTGGAAG
>Ga0326728_10013975_pt1 | contig 17239 bp, 13 predicted proteins | sample MB3enrmetagenome_FD_207602 | JGI IMG/M metagenome (GOLD analysis project Ga0326728, IMG submission 207602) | Lab enriched peat soil microbial communities from McLean, Ithaca, NY, United States - MB31MN | ecosystem: Environmental > Terrestrial > Soil > Wetlands > Peat | place: USA: New York... | reverse complement strand
GAGCGTATCGTCAACAAGTGGTGGAGTAAAGAAATATTCTTGGATAAAAAGGCCATCTTGGAATCGGGCGTTCAGTTGTATCTTAGCAATGATGCCAAAGGTTTCATCGCATGCATTAAGATTCTTCTATCTGAGATCGAGGGAATAATTCGGCTTCATTATTTTAAAGAAACTGGAAAAGGAAAGGATGTTCACATTCCCGATTTGATTAACCATATCTTTGACCAGGGTAAAAACAAGACCGGCTCAGACGCATCCTTGTTTTTCCCGAGTGATTTCCTCCATTATTTAAAAGAGGTCATATTCCCACAATTCGATCTTGAAACCGGTAATGTTGTTCTGTCGAGGCATACGTCAAGCCACGGAGTCGCTAGAGCCGAACATTATAGCAAGATAAGGGCTGTGCAAATGATTCTAATATTGGATCAGGTCTATTTTTATATTTGAGTCTGACCACGAAACTCAACGGTTGCCAGGCGCACCTAGGCAAGGCCGTTTTTCCCGGCCGGAGGAAATTTCGATGGATTTCGCCGTGATCGAGGGGTCGCGAGCCGGAGCATACTTTTGTGTATGTGAGGACTCGCGGCGCCGAAGAGACAGGCGAAAGGCGCGAAATTAACCCGGCCGCGCGCCTACCCTTACTGGAACAGTGCCACGCTCCTCTCCGCCAGCATCACCACGTCCCTCGGAAACATCCCCAGATAAAACAGTGCCCCCACGCTGACCAGCATCACCACCACATAGGCGGGCGACATGTCCACCGCGCCCAGCTCCTTTACCGGCTCCTTGAAGTACATATACATGAGCACGCGCAGGTAGTAGTAGGCGGCGACGGCGCTGTTGAGGACGCCGATCACGGCGAGCCAGTAGTACTGCCCCTTTATGGCGTCGCTGAAGATATAGAACTTTCCGGTAAAGCCCGCGAGCGGGGGAATACCCGTGAGGGACAAAAGAAAGATGGTCATGCAGAGGCTGACAAAGGGGTGGCGGCCGGCAAGGCCCGCATAGCTGTCTATATCCTCATGCGCCTCGCCTTTCCTCCCGAGGAGGATCACCACGGTGAAGGCCCCGAGATTCATGAACGTGTAGGCGAGCAGATAGTAGAGGATGCTCGACGAGAGGATCTTGTCGCCGGTGACGAAGGCAACCAGGATATAGCCCGCGTGAGCGATGCTTGAATAGGCAAGGAGGCGCTTTATGTTGTTCTGCGCCAGGGCGGTGATGTTCCCTACGCACATGGTGAGCACGGCGATGAGCCACACTACGCTCGACCAACTGCCGATGAAGGGATAGAAGGCGGTGTAGAAGACCCGGAGGAAGGCGGCGAAGGCGGCTGCCTTCACGCCCGTCGCCATAAAGACCGTGACCGGCGTCGGCGCGCCTTCGTAGACGTCGGGCGTCCACATGTGGAAGGGGACCGAGGCGGTCTTGAAGCCGAAACCGACAATCAGGAGCGCCATGCCGGTCAGGAAGAGCGGGTCGGCGCCAAGGTTCCTGCTTGAGGCCACGGCGCGCACCATCCTGATGTCGACGGCCCCGCTGGAGGCGAAGACCAGGGCTATGCCGTAAAGGAGAAAGGCGGTGGCAAAGGAGCCGAGCAGGAAATACTTGAAAGACGATTCAAGGGCAGCCGCCTGCCCTTTGAGGAGCCCGCAGAGGATGTATATGGAGAGCGACATCACTTCCAGCCCGATGAAGATGGTCACGAAACTCGTCGATGAGACCATCACCATCATGCCGAGGACGGCGAAAAGGAGGAGCGTATAGTACTCGCCCGCGACGATCTCCTCACGCCTCGTATAGCGGATGGAGATCACGGCGACCATAAAAAGGATCAGGAGGACTACACACTTGAAGAAAGTGCCGAAGCCGTCAATCAGGTAGAGGCCGCTGAAGAGATCTGTCCGCACGCCCCAGAGGTGCATCGCGAAAAAGAAGGCGAGGGCGCTCCCTATGAGGGTGAGCACACCCCCTGCAATGGACGGTGTCTTCTTTCTCCTGAAAGCGTCCGCGAGGAGGATGAGGAGACCGAAGACGGTGACGGTAATCTCAGGGAGGATCCATTCAAAGTCAGAAGCGGACAGCGCAATGTTCATCATTCGACCTCGATTGACCGCCGGGTGAGATGAGCCGGGTAGGCCGCGGCATCGCTGCCCGATAACCCATACCGGCCGGCGTCGGCGGTCGGCACCCTTTCCATGGTCTGGTAATAGGCGTTTCTCTCTTTCACGAACTTCAGGAACCCCTCGACGGATGCATCCATCTTCTTGAAGAACATCCTCGGATAGACGCCCATGAGGACGATAAAGAAGACCACGCAGCAGAGGATCAGCACCTCTCTTCCGCCCAGGTCTTTCACCTTCCTGTTCTCCTCCTTTGTGATCTCGCCGAACATGACCCGCTGGAACATCCAGAGCATGTAGACCGCGCCCAGCACCACCCCTACGGTGCCGAGGATGCCGTACAGCTTGACCGACCTGAAGGCGCCGAGCAATATGAGGAATTCGCCGACAAAACCGTTCGTGCCCGGCAGGGCGATGGAGGAGAGGGTGACGATCATGAAAAAAACGGCGAAGAGGGGCATCGAGGCCGACAACCCGCCGAAATCGGCGATCATCCTCGTATGGCGTCTCTCGTAGACCATGCCGACCAGGAGGAAGAGCCCGCCCGTGCTGATGCCGTGATTGAGCATCTGGTAGATGCTCCCCTGGAGACCCTGCATATTGAACGCGAACATGCCGAGCATCACGTAGCCCAGGTGGCTCACGCTGGAGAACGCGATGAGCCGCTTCAGGTCGGGCTGCATCATGCTCACGACCGCGCCGTAGATGATGCCGATGATGGCGAGGATCGAGATCAGGGGGATCGCGTCGATTGCGGCCTTCGGAAAGAGAGGTATCGCGAACCGCAGGAAGCCGTAGGTCCCCATCTTCAGAAGCACGCCCGCGAGGATGACGCTGCCCGCCGTGGGCGCCTCGGTATGCGCGTCGGGAAGCCACGTATGGACGGGGAACATGGGCACCTTGATGGCGAAAGAGAGGGCGAAGGCGGCAAACAGCCAGTACTGGAGGCCCACAGGGACGGTCGCGTTGTAGAGGTCGAGCACGTTGAAGGTGTTGATGCCCGTCGTCCTCGCGTAATGGAAATAGAGGGCGAAGATGGCGAGGAGCATCAGGACGCTCCCGACCATGGTGAAGAGGAAGAACTTGATGGCGGCGTATATCCTCCTCGGGCCGCCCCAGATACCGATGAGGAGGTACATGGGGATGAGCATCAGCTCCCAGAAGATATAGAAGAGGATCAGGTCGAGGGCGCACAGGGTCCCGATCATGGCCGTCTCCAGAAAGAGGAAGGTGATGTAGTATTCCTTCACCCTGGTCTCTATGGCCTTCCAGGAGACGAGCACGCAAAGGACCGTCAGGAACGTGGTGAGGAGCACGAGGAGCAGGCTGATGCCGTCTATGCCCAGAAAATAGCTCACTCCCCATTCGGGGAACCATGCCGCCTTTTCGACGAACTGCATATCTGCGGTGCGCTCGTTGAAACGGAAGAAGAGGGGCAGGGAGGCGCCGAACTCGACGAGGGTGAAGACGAGGGTGAAGACTTTGATGAACAGCTCATGTTTTCTGTTCACGAAGAGCAACAGCACCGCGCCGAGGAGGGGAAGGTAAATCAACGTGCTTAAGATCGGAAAGCAGAGCTGGTTCATAGCACCTACAAGATAACCTTCATAATGAGATAGCCGAGCACGGCGATCGCGCCTATGATCATGGCGAAGGCATAGCCCTGCACGTATCCCGTCTGGATGAGCCTGATGAGACTGCCGATGCCGCCGATGAGCCGCGCAATCCCGTTTGCCGTACCGTCGATGAGCGTCTCGTCGATGAACCCCTTCGCGATGCGGCCGAGGGCAAAAAGCCCCCGCACGAAGACCGCCTGGTAGAGTTCGTCCACGTAGTACTTGTGGTTCACCGTCCTGAAGACCCCTGGAAAGGCCCGCACGAAGTCGGCCGGAATTTCCGGCCGCCGCAGGTAGAGGTAGTAGGCGATGAAGATGCCCGCGAAGGCGATGATCACGGCAGCGGCCATGAGCATGCCCTCGGGTGATGACGCATGGGTCGCGGCGCCTTCCGCGAAGGCGGGGGTGACGAAGTTGAGCGTAGGCGCCGCTGCTTCTTTCCCGGGGCCGAAGACCGGCTCAAGCCACTGCTCGAACCTGTTCGCCCCTCCCAGTATGTGGGGCACTCCGACCCAGCCGCCCACCACGGAGAGCACGGCCAGGATGACCAGCGGTATCGTCATGACGGCCGGGGACTCGTGGATATGGTGCTTCACCTCTTCAGACGCACGGCATTGGCCGTGGAAGGTCGTGAAAAACATCCTGAACATGTAGAACGCGGTGAGCCCTGCGGTCACGGCCCCGATTCCCCAGAACATGAGGCTGCCCCCGTAGTTGGCAAAGACCTTCCACATGATCTCGTCCTTGCTGAAAAACCCTGAGAAGCCGGGCACGCCGGCAATGGCGATGCACCCTGCCAGAAAGGTCCAGTAGGTGATCGGCGTCCGCTTCCTCAGGCCCCCCATCTTCCTCATGTCGAGCTCGCCGCTCATGGCGTGCATCACGCTGCCGGCGGCAAGGAAGAGGAGCCCCTTGAAGAACGCATGGGTCATGAGGTGGAAGATGCCGGCCGCAAAAGCGCCCGCGCCGACGCCGACGAACATGTAGCCCAACTGGCTTACCGTCGAATAGGCGAGCACCCTCTTGATATCATACTGGGCGCAGCCGATGGTCGCCGCGAAGAGGGCGGTGAGCACGCCGACCAGGGTGACGATGAACATGGTGGTGGGGGCCATGACGTAGAGGAAATTGAGCCTCGCGATCATGTAGACCCCTGCCGTGACCATCGTGGCCGCGTGGATCAGCGAGCTGACGGGCGTGGGGCCTTCCATGGCGTCGGGGAGCCAGACATAGAGGGGAAGCTGCGCGGATTTCCCGGTCGCGCCTACGAAGAATAAGAGGGTGATCACCGTTGCCGCGCCGTAAGTGAGGAGATGGGCGTTCTTTTGCAGCTCGCCGAAGTCGAGGGTCCAGACGCCGTGGCTGCCCAGGCCCGCGACGAGGAAGAAAATGCCGAGGAGAAAGCCGAAATCACCTATCCTGTTGACGATGAACGCCTTCTTTCCCGCGTTGGCCGCGCTGTCCTTTTTGTACCAGAAACCGATGAGCAGATAGGAGCACAAGCCGACGCCTTCCCAGCCGACGAACATGAGGAGCAGGTTACCCGCCGTCACGAGGGTGAGCATCATGAAAACGAACAGGTTCAGGTACGTGAAATACCGGGCGATGCCTTCATCGTCGTGCATGTAGCCGGCGGAGTAGACGTGGATGAGAAAGCCGACGCCTGAGACGACGAGGCACATGATGATCGAAAGCGAGTCGATCCTGAAACCGACGGCAGCCGCGAACTCACCCGAGGAAATCCAGGTGTAGACGCTCTTTTCGAAAAGCCTCGCCTCCGGGGGAAGCTTCAGGAACTCGATAAAGACAAGGGCGGAGACCACGAAAGACGCAAGCAGGGCGAGACAGGCGATCCACGAGACGAGGGCCCTCGGGAGCTTGCGCCCCAAAAAGCCGTTGACAAGAAAGCCGATTGCGGGAAATACCGGTATGAGCCAGATATAATCAGCCATCACCTAACCCTTGAGCAGATTGATCTCGTCCACGTTGATGGTCCCTTTAAACCTGAACAGGAGCACAAATATGGCGAGTCCGATCGCGGCCTCCGCGGCCGCCACCGTCATGATGAAGAAGACGAAGATCATGCCGTCTATCGAATTGAGCACGTTCCCCGCCGCGATGAAGGTGAGATTGACGCCGTTCAGCATGAGCTCGATGCACATGAAGACGATGATCGCGTTCCGTCTGGTGATGACACCGATGGCGCCTATGGTGAAAAGCGCGCCGGAGAGCGCGAAATAGAAACTCGAAGGTATACCGTGCAGCATAGGCCCTCCTAATCCTTCCCCCGCCGCGCAAGCACTACGGCCCCCACGATCCCGATCAAAAGCAGGATGGAGGCGATCTCAAAGGGGAAGAGGTATTTGCCGTAAAGGGCGCTCCCCACCTCGGCCACGCTGCCCGTCAACGCTGCCCCTGCCGCCGCCTTAGCCGTCTTGCCGCCGCTCCCGAGGACTGCCGCCGCAACCTCCAGAAAGAGGATCACGGTAATGAAAGCGCCGATGACCTTTGCCCCCGACAGCTTTCTCCTCTGGACGAATTGGCTTTCCAGGTGGATCAGCATAATGACGAAAACGATGAGCATCATAATGGCGCCCGCGTAGACAATGACCTGTGCCACCGCGATGAACTGGGCATTCAGGGTCAGGTAGATGACCGCCAGGGAGAAAAAGGCCACGATCAGCCAGAGGGCGCTGTGTATCGGGTTCCGGCGCGTCACCATCATGATGGACGCAAAGAGGGAGAGGATGGCGGCGGCGAGGAAAACGGCCCACTGGAACAAGGGATTGATGAAACCGATGTCGCTCATTCCTTCCCCTCGTACATGGCGAGCAGCTTTTCCGTCGTCAGGATGAAATCGGATCTTTGGTACTTCACGTATTCGAAGCCGCCTCCGAGGCAGATGGCGTTGACCGGGCACGCTTCCTGGCAATACCCGCAGAAGATGCACCTCAGCTCGTCTATCTCGTAGTGTCTGGGGTATCTCCGCCCGTCCTCCCGCTCGCCTATCTCCAGCGAGATGCACCGGGAGGGGCAGACAGCGACGCAGAGACCGCAGGCAACGCAGGTGGTGTTGCCGGAGTCGTCTTTCCGGAAATAGTGCACGCCCCTCCACCTCGGCGGGGGGGTGCGCTTCTCTTCCGGGTACTGGATGGTGATGGGCCGCGAAAAAAAGCGCGACAGCGTCAGACGAAGACCTTTCAGAAGGGGTATAATCATACGCTCATTTACCTCAACGCCACCACAAGCGCCGTGACGACCGTATTCGCCAGGGCGAGCGGGAAGAGCACCTTCCAGCCGAACTGCATGATCTGGTCGTACCGGAGCCGTGGAAACGTGCCCCTCTCCCAGATGAAAAAGAATACCAGCACGCACACCTTGATAAAGAACCACAAGGGACCGAGGCCGGCCACCGTTGGAAACGGTCCAAGCCAGCCGCCCAGGAAAAGCGTGGTGGCAAGGGCCGCAACAGCCGCCATATGGGTATATTCCGCCATGAAGAAGAGGGCGAATTTCATACTGCTGTACTCGATATTGAAGCCGCATGCCAGCTCGCTCTCGGCCTCGGGCATGTCGAAGGGCGTCCTGTTGATCTCGGCAAGGCCCGCAACGAGGTAGAGGAAGAACGCGAAGGGCTGGTAGACCACAAACCACATGCTGCGCTGCGCCTCGACGATCTCCGTCAGCCGTAAGGAGCCCGCAAGGATGAGCGTGCCCATCACGATGAGACCGAGGGAGACCTCGTAGCTGATCATCTGCGCCGCAGCCCGCAAGCTTCCGAGGACACCGTATTTACTGCCCGAAGACCAGCCGCCCAGGACGATGCCGTACTCGCCCAGAGTGGCAAAGGCAAACACGTAGAGCAGACCTATATCGACATCCCCGATCACCAGCTTGACGGCGTGTCCGAAAAGGTGGACCGTGCCGCCGAAGGGGATGACCGCAAACAGGGAGAGGGTGGTAACCAGGACGATCATGGGCGCGAGGACAAAGAGGGGTTTGTCCGCGTTGGTCGGTATGATATCTTCCTTCGTGAACGACTTTATGCCGTCGGCTATAGGCTGGAGGAGCCCGTAAGGGCCGACCCTGTTCGGCCCGAACCGGACCTGGAGCCGGCCCAGTACCTTTCTCTCCGCCAGGGTCAGGTAGGCAACGAAGCCCATGAGGACCGAGATGACGACGATGGTCTTCACCAGGGCTTCTATAAGAAAGAGTATCGTCTCCATCATTTCACCCTTTCCCCACCTCTACCTCGATCCATTTCGCCGGGGTCTCCATGAGGCCGAGCACTTCCGGCCGGTCCCTAAATACGATATATTCGAGCACGCCGGGCCTCAACCCCTCCTTTATAGAGAGCGGCTTGTAGAGCGACCCGCTTTTCGACGTAACCCGGACCACGTCGCCTTCCTCAAGACCCATGGCCGCGGCGTCGGTCGCCGAAAGAAAGAGCTTATCCTCGGAGACCGGATAGCCCGGGTGGCGATAGACGGTCGACACCCCTTTCGAATAGACCTCGCTGCCCGCCAGGTGACGGTTGCTGAAAACGTCCCTCACCATCAGGATGTAGCCGTTGCCGAAGGGCAGACCGGTCCTGCCGCCGGGCGGGGCCGATCGCGGCGCCGCCCCGACGCTGTCCGCGCCCGGCTCTTCCCGGCCGTTGACAGCACGGATTAACCCCTTTGACCGCATATGGGCGGTCACGTCATGCGGGGCGGAAAAGGCCGCGCCGCCGCCCAATCCGGCCAGCAGCCCGGAGAGGAACGCAAAACCCGCGTACCCGGCTTGCTCGCAGTCCACCACCTTTGAGAGCCGCCTGATGGCGCCGTCGCCCGCAAAAAATGTGCCTTCCTTCTCGGTGAAGACGCCCGTGGGCACCACCAGGTCCGCGTGCAACATAACCTCGGAAGGAAGGGCATCGGCAACAAGAACGAACTCCTTCCCCCGAAGGCAACCGGCGACCGCCTCCCCGCTCATGTAATGGAAAGGGTCCTCCTCATAGAAGAAGATGCCTTTCACGTCCGGGTTTGCGATAAGCTCATGGGGCGCAATGGCGGCGCCGAGGATGGAGGCGGCGCCGACCGCGTTGGCCGCCCTTGCTACCGGCATGATGAGCCCTTTTTTATCTGCCCCCGAAGCAACGCAGAAGTTGAGGAGGCTGAGCATGCTCTCATCGGACGCGGATATCCCGGAGCCGAAGATGACCGCGATATTGGCCGCCCGGCTGACAAGCGAGCGTGCGCGCTCGAACTCATCCGGCCTGATCCCGCACCTCTTGCAGGCTGCATCAAAGCCCGCCTGTCCGGCGGCCGGAAGCCCCGCGTCAGCGCCGGATGCGAGAAACCCGCTCAAGGCGTCGAACAGGGCGCCGTCGCTCCCCGGCAGGACCGAAAGATGCGCATCCGCGATGGCTGCAAGCGCACCAGGCGCAGGGTCGACCACCATGATCCGGCTGCCCCGCAGCTTATAGGCATCCCGCACCCTGTCGCCCAGCAGATGATTGTTCGAGAGCAGGTTGGCCCCCGCGATGATGATCAGGTCGGCATCGAGAAGCCGGTCGTACTCGTAGGGGTAGGAGAGGCCCATACGGTGATACGCCTCCAGGACCCTGCCCGTATGGTAGAAACCGGAGGTGGCGAACAGGACCTTCCTGAAATGGCCGGCGATCTCTTTGAGCATAAAGATCTCTTCGTTTGTGGCCCTGGGGGAGACGACAAACCCAAGGGTCTTCTCTTCCCTGTCGAGGGCAGCCATGCGCTCACACGCGGCGGTTGCGGCCTCCGCAAGTGTGATCTCGGCCCCTTTGTCCATATCAGTTGTGAGGGGGGAGGCTCTGCGAGCTTGCTCGTGGAGGGGGCGCTGAGCCCCTATAATTGCGCGGCGGATGCGCGCCTCATGGTTCACGAAGTCGTACCCGAACCTGCCCATGACGCAGAGGGAGCCGCGGTTCGGCATGTTTTTGACGTCCTGGATCACGTCCGTCACGTACCCGTTAGCCGCCGCGTCGAGGGCGAAGGTGCAGCCGAAGCCGCAGTGGGGGCACGTGGTGAAATGGCGCTCCACCTGCCACAGCCTCGCCTTCACGGGGCTCAGATTCTCGGTGAGGGCCCCCACAGGGCAGACAGAGAGGCACTCGCCGCAGGAGATGCAGTTCTTCGCGTTTGTGGGCGCCATACGGGCGTCTATGCCGGTCCCCACGAGGTCGAGGACGCTGCGGCCCGATATCTCCCTGCACGCGCGGATGCAGCGCAGGCAGAGGACACAGCGGTTTTCGAAGTACTTGATCAGGGGTGTTGCGTAGCCCTCGATCCGTTCCTGTCTCGCCACCGAATAATCGGACTTCTCAATAGCGTGCTCGAAGACCAGGTTCTGAAGGTCGCATTCCCCGCCCGCATCGCAGATGGGGCAGTCGAGGGGATGGTAGGCGAGGATCAGCTTCAGATAATCGCGCCTCATCGACACAAGCTTAGGAGACCGGGTAGAAACTACCATGCCTTCCTGCACGGCGGTGGCGCATGAGACCATGGGGTTCGTGTACCCCTCCACCTCGACGAGACAGATGCGGCAGGAGCCAATGGAGAGGAGGTTTGCGTGGTAGCAGAGGGTGGGGATGTACATCCCATGCTCCCTGGCCGCCTCGAGGATCGTTCTCCCCTCGCCCGTCTCGATCGATTTTCCGTCTATCGTCAACCGTACCATGCAAGCTCTCTCTATTATTGGGGTTCAGCACCCCCTCGACGGGCAAAGCCCGTCGAGCCTCCCCGCTCACAACGGCTTTTATCCGGGGTTCAGCACCCCCTCGACGGGCAAAGCCACGACCCGCTTCGCACAGGGCCGGGTACCCAGCTCCATATTGCCTTGCTGGGTGGCCACCCGGCCTCCCCGCTCACAAAAGCCTTTCTACACCGCCACCATGCCGATGCGCCAGCAGCGCAAGCACCGCATGGCCTCGCTATTACTGGGGTTCAGCACCCCCTCGACGGGCAAAGCCCGTCGAGCCTCCCCGCTCACAAAAGCTTTCTATACCGCCACCATGCCGATGCGCCAGCAGCGCAAGCACCGCATGGCCTCACGTATCGCCTCGTCCGACCGGAACCCTTCCTCCACCTCGTCGAAGGTCCATTTCCGTGTCGAGGGGTCGAGCATGCGGAGGGGCGGCCGCGGCTGTCCGCCCGCGATGCCTATGTCCTCGTCCTTCCGGTATACCTTTATTTTTGCGAAGAAGTCGTCGAAGCGCTCCTTCTCGTAAAGCCCCCTCTCCTCGCCTCGCAGGTACTGGTCGATCCGATGGGCCGCCCTTTTCCCGTTCCCGCACGCGCGCACCAGCACGTCGGGGCCGGTCTCGCAGTCACCGGCGGCAAATACGCCGGGACGGGACGTCTCGAACGTCTCCTGGTCCACCAGTATGGTGCGCCGTTTCGTCACCTGCACCCCGAGGCGCTCGTCCAAAAACGACAGGTCGACCGCCTGGCCTATGGCGGGGATGAGGATGTCCGTCTCAATTAAGAACTCCGAGCCGGGTATGGGCACCGGTCTTCTCCTGCCGCTGCTATCCGGCTCGCCCAGCTCCATCCTGATGCACTCGACCGCAACCACCTTGCCCTCCTGCGCGATGATGCGGGTCGGGTTGCAGAGGTAGTGGAACTTTACGCCCTCCTCCTCTGCGTCTTTGTCCTCCTGTAGACGAGGTTGACGTCGGGCTTCCCGATCCGGAACGAGGAGCGCACGCAGTCCATGGCGACGTTCCCGCCCCCGACCACGACTACCTTTTTCCCTTCCGGATAGGGGTTTTTGCCCATATTGATATCGAGAAGATAGGTGACGCCCGAAATGAAACCGGCATAGCCCTTGTCTTCGCCCTCGGCGCCCATGGGCGAGCTCAGATGAGCGCCCACGCCGATAAAGAGGGCGTCGAATTCCTCCGTAAGCGTGGAGAAGGCTACATCTTTGCCGACCACGGTGTTGTATCTGATCTCGACGCCTGAATCAGCCACGAGATCGGCCTCTCCGCCGAGTATGGCCCTGGGAAGACGGTAGTCGGGGATGCCCACGGCCGCCATGCCGCCTGGCTCGGACAGCCGCTCGAATATCGTGACGCCGTAGCCCATCCGGCTAAGGTGGTAGGCCGCCGAGAGCCCTGCGGGGCCTGCGCCCAGGACGGCGACTTTTTTGAAACGACCGCGCTTTTCAGGGACGGGCCTCTCTTTCCGCTTGTCCAGCTCGTAGTCTGCGGCAAACCGCTTCAGGTATTTGATCGAGACCGGCTCGTCCATGTTCGCCCGCCTGCAATTCGACTCGCAGGGTCTTACACAGACCCGGCCGAGGGTGCCTGCCAGGCAGGTGTCCTCCCTGATGGTGGCGAGCGCGGCCCGCGGCATCTCTTCCGCGATCTCCTCTATATATCGTGGTATTTTCAGTTTCGTGGGGCAGGCGCTCATACACGGCGCGGTGACGGAGACGCGGTATTGGACGCGTCCGCCCTTCACCCCCTCCTCCACGGCGCGGTCGAAGGCCCCCCTGAAATAGGCAAGCGCGGAAAGGAGCGGGATGAGGCCGGTCTGTCCTATCTGGCACTTCGACCCTTCCTTGACGTACGCAGCCAGATGCGCGATCCTCTCGAGGTCCGCCTTGTCCCCCTGCCCTTCGGCTATCCGGTTCATCACATCGAGTATGATGCGGGTGCCCACACGGCAGGGGACGCACCTGCCGCACGACTCGTTCTGGACCGCCTCTATGTACCGCATGCACATGTCGACCACATCGACGGATGGGTCCCGGAGCACCAGGCCGTCCCAGCCCATAAAAGCCTTTACCGTCTCGTGGGCAAACTCCTCGGGGATGGCGAGCCTCAAAGGGACGGCGTAATCGTCTTCCGATTTACCCCTGTTGTCCACCACTTCTCCCTGCCATGCGCTGAATAGGACGCCTGCCATGATTCTCCCTACCTGTCTATCTCGCCAAGCACGATGTCGACGCTCCCGATAGCCGCAATCACATCCGCCACCATCTGCCCCTCGATCATCTTCGGCACGGCCGCGAGGTTCAGGAATGAAGGAGGGCGTATGCGAAATCGATGAGGCTTGTTCGTCCCGTCACTCATGAGATAAAAACCAAGCTCGCCCTTGGGCGACTCCACGGCCCCGTACGCCTCGCCGACGGGCGGGCGGAACCCCTCTTCCATCAGCTTGAAATGGCGTATCAGGGCGGCCATGTCGTGCTCCACCGCGTCCTTCTCCGGCGGGACGAACGCAGGGGCGTCCGCGTTTATGGGTCCATCGGGCAGCCGGTCGATGGCGGATGCGATAATCCGGTTCGACTGGCGCATCTCCCTCACCCTCACGTCGTACCGGTCGAACACGTCGCCGTTCTCACCCATGGGGACCTCGAAGTCGAAATCTTCGTACGAAGAATAGGGGTAGGCCTTACGCACGTCGTAATAGACGCCGGAAGCCCGGAGCACGGGCCCCGTCACCCCGAAGCTTATGGCGTCCTCCTGCGACAGGCGCGCCACGTTCTTCGTCCGTTTGCGCCAGATGATATTATCCGTGAGGAGCGTTTCGTACTCGTCCACCCTCCGGGGAAACTCCTTGACAAAGGCTTTGACCATCCCCTCGAACTCGGGCGGCATCTCCCGGGCAAGACCGCCTACCCTGATGAAGCTCGGGGTGAGCCGCGCGCCCGTCACGTGCTCGACGATGTCCAGGATGGTTTCGCGCTCGCGGAACGCATAGAACAGGAGGGTCATGGCCCCCACGTCCAGGGCATGCGTGCCTATCCATATAAGGTGGGCCGCGATCCGCTGCAATTCTGCGAGGATCACGCGCAGATACCGGCCGCGCTTCGGCACACTGATGCCGCATAGCCTTTCTGCCGCGAGACAGTAGGCCAGGTTGTTAGCGAGGCCGTTCGTGTAATCGAGCCTGTCGGTGAGGGTGAGCGCCTGGTGGTACGTCCTGGCCTCAGCGAGCTTTTCCACGCCGCGGTGGAGGTACCCTATGAAGGGCGTGGCCTTGACGACGATCTCGCCGTCCAGCTCAAGCAGGATCCTCAGCACCCCATGCGTGGCAGGATGCTGAGGACCCATGTTGATGGTCATATATGTTTTGTCTTCCGCCATTATCGATCAGCCTTCCGCTTACGTCGCGTCGTCTTCTTCGAGTCTGACCACGAAGGGCTCGTCGAACCCGTAGCCTTCGGTAGGGAAATCCTTGCGCAAGGGATAGCCGTCAAACTCTTCCACGCTGAGGATCCGGCGCAGGTCGGGATGGTTCTCGAAGCGCACCCCGAACATGTCATAAGCCTCCCGCTCAAGCCAGTCCGCGGCCCGCCACAGGTCGCTCACCGTCGGGATAGCCTCGCCGTCCGCCACCCGCACCTTGACGACAAGGCGTTCCTTCAACTGCAGCGAGTTGAGGAAGTAGACCACTTCAAACCGGGGATCGCTGCCGTAGCGGTCAATGGCGAAAAGGTCCGTCATCATGGTGTAGCCCAACCCTTCGTCCGTTTTCAGGAAAAGGAGGACATCCCGCAGGGCGTCCTTGCCGGCGATGACCGCGGTGAGGCCGCCGGCCTGCTCGTAGGTGAGTGAGGCGCCGAACCTGCCGGTGAGCCTCCCGATTGTCGGACCCGATGCGCTCATGCCTTGCTTCCCGGCGCGGTGACGAGCCTTCTGCCCTCGTCCAGCATACTCTCTCTCCCGATCTTTTCCTGGAGCTTTATCAGGCCGGCGATGAGGCTCTCCGGCCGGGGAGGACATCCGGGGATATAGATGTCGACCGGCACGACCCGGTCCACGCCCTGCACCACGCTGTACGTCTTGAATATGCCGCCGCTTGTGGCACACGCGCCGTAGGCGATCACCCACTTGGGCTCGGGCATCTGCTCGTATATCCTCCGTACCACGGGCGCCATCTTCCTTGTCACCGTCCCTGCCACGATCATCAGGTCGGCCTGGCGCGGAGAAGGTCTGAAGACCTCAGCCCCGAACCGCGCCATGTCGTGAGTGGCGGACGTGGCGATGATCATCTCCAGGGCACAGCAAGCGAGACCGAACGTCACCGGCCACAGCGAGTTCTTCCTGGCCCAATTGACCACGTCATCGACGGTGGTGACAAGGACGTTCTTCTCTATTCCCATTCGAGGGCCCCTTTCTTCCATACGTACAGGTAGCCGATGAAGAGGATCGCCATAAAGACGACCATCTCACCAAAACCGAACAGCCCGAGACGCCTCGTCGTCACCGCCCAGGGATAGAGAAAAAGTATCTCCAGGTCGAACACGAGGAAGAGCATGGCCACGATATAGTAGCGGATCGTCATCCTCGTCCTTGCCGGCCCCCTGCTCACCATGCCGCATTCATAGGGGGAGAGCTTCACCCGCGCCCGCGTCCTATTGCCCAGAATGTACGACGCGCCGACGATAACTGCGGCGATAACGGCCGCGAACCCAATCATGATCAGGACCCCGACATATTCGATCACGTTTTTATTCCCTCAACGCATAGCGACGTAAGAAGCCTATTTTCGCCCATCTTCTTTCCGTCCGTCAAGCAAAAAAATGCATGCTCCCCTCATTTTTGTTCGCTATAGAAAACAGTCAGGTCCGAACCCGGCGGCTCCTTTGCGAGGTCCGCCCGCCGTGGAACACGGCAAGCATAAAACATGCCGGAATCACCCCATCAAAATCACACGCTAAAGATCATACCCCGGCTTTGGCGGGCCGGGCGCGGCCGGCGTTTCAGGCGGCGGGGCCGGTGCGGGAGGGGCCGGCGGCGCAAAATCATCGGGGGGGAACCTTTGCAGGGCGGTCGCCATGAACCTCATCCATATGGGCAGGGCCACCCTGCCCCCGGTCTCCGCCTTGCCGAGCGACGTGCGCTGGTCGAACCCGACCCAGACGCCCGTGCAAAGATGGGGCGAATACCCCACGAAAAGGGCGTCGTAGAAACTATTGGTCGTCCCTGTTTTTCCCGCTACGGGATATCCGAGCCTGCTTGCCGCCTTCCCGGTGCCGTAGGTGGTCACCCCCTTCAACAGGGCGTTCATCTTGAACGCGATGACGCCATCGATGACGCTCGCCTTCTCCGGCCCGTGCTCTTCCATCACGTTCCCATGGTCGTCCTCGATCCGTCTCAGCATCATCGGTTTCAGCCTGGCCCCCCCGTTCGCGAAGGCCGAGAAACCCTTGACGAGATCGAGCAGGGTGAGGTTCGACGTGCCGAGGGCAATCGACAAGTCGTCTTCCACCTCCTCGTCAATGCCCAGGTCACGGAGCACTTTCTTGACCGAGCCGACGCCCACTTCCTCGAGGAGGCGCACAGTTGCCGCGTTCTTCGAATAGGCGATGGCATCGGCCAGGGTAATCGGGCCGCTGTACGTGCCGTCGTAGTTCTTCGGCACCCAGGCCTTCCCATGGCCTCCCTCGTACGTCTTCGGCTCGTCCATGATAATCGAATCGACGTCGTAGCCTTTTTCGAGCGCAGCCAGGTAGATGAAGGGCTTGAAGGCGGAGCCCGGCTGCACCTTTGCCGACAGGGCCCGGTTGTAAGGGCTCCTCTCGAACTCCCGCCCCCCGACCACCGCATAGAGATACCCCGTGTTCACATCCATGCAGATGAGGGCGCCCTCGATGTCCGAGGTTCTGACAGGAGAAAAGAGGGGTGTCTTCTTCTTGTCGGTCCCTTCGTACAGCCCCTTTACCACATCGCCGGGTTTAAAGGGGAAATCGGACATTTTCATGAAACCCTTGTGCGTGCCCACGAAGACGGCGTACCCCCCGGCGACCCTCTCGGAAAGGAGAAGGCTGTAGGCCAACCCCTGGTTTAAAGGGGTGAGGGTGAGGTCCCTCTCAGCCGACTTCATGAAGCCCTCCCACTTCCTCCTGTCAAGGTGGTAAGAGACGCTGTAGTCGCCCTGTCTCTCATCGTAGACCGCGAGCCCCTTTCTCACCGCAGCCTCCGCCACGCGCTGCAGCACCGGATCGACGGTCGCATATATCTTCAGGGCCTTTCTCGCGAAAATGCCCCGACCGTACTTGTCTTCCACGTACTTGCAGACGGTGCTCTTGAAATAGGTGTCGGCAAATATGCCGTCATCCTCGGTCAGCCTCGTCCTTTCCTTCAGCATGGCATCTTTCTTCTTTGCGTCGATAAAGCCTTTTTTCCACAACTGGTCTATCACGTAGAGCTGCCGCATTCTCGCGAGCCCCGGGTGGCGTCTGGGCGTGTACCGCGCGGGGGCCTGCACAATGCCCGCCAAAAGCGCCGCTTCCGCCCTGCTGATCTCCCACACGTGCCTCCCGAAATAGACCTGGGACGCCGCTTCTACCCCATACACCCCCTGCCCCATATAAATATTATTGAGATACACGTTCAGGATCTCCTGTTTCGTCAGGAATGTCTCCAGCCTGTAGGCGAGGATGGCCTCCCGCACCTTCCTCATCATGCTCTTCTCCGGCCCGAGTATCAGGGCCTTGATCACCTGCTGCGTAATCGTGCTGCCGCCC